>Ga0210085_1000044_pt1 | contig 55380 bp, 60 predicted proteins | sample China_Galinas_PW_5_FD_184866 | JGI IMG/M metagenome (GOLD analysis project Ga0210085, IMG submission 184866) | Wetland microbial communities from San Francisco Bay, California, USA, that impact long-term carbon sequestration - China_Galinas_PWC_D1... | ecosystem: Environmental > Aquatic > Marine...
TTTAAACATGCAATATCGGATTGCCTAAATCAAACACACACGACGTACAAAACGCAGCTTGATTCTTTGCTCACGCTGAAATTCCAAGTATTCAGAAAATGCAACCTTGTGCCTATATGAGGTATACACAAAGAACGGGAAGAGGCGAAGCGTGCCGTTAAATGGACCTGCGCAAGAAGCCATCGCGGCTCGGGAAGCGTTTCGGACGCAGCACTGTCCGGCTTCACCGTGGGTGTTCTGCGATGGGGATGGAAGTCGGGTCCAGAGTATCAAGCGGAGTTGGGCAACGGCCTGCCGGCGAGCGGGAATCGAGGATTTCAGGATCCACGACCTACGCCACACCTGCGCGGCCTGGCTTGTGTCGGCAGGTGTGCCGCTGACCGAGGTACGAGACCTTCTCGGCCACAGCACTATTCGCATGACGGAACGCTACGCACACTTGGCGCCGGAGAATGTCCGAGCAGCGGTCGCGAAGTTGGAGAGAAAGACTAGCGAGAAAGCGCCCCCAACGGGGGGCGGCGAGTCACGATCTGGTCACGTTGGATTGAAGGTGATTCGAAGAGGGAGGGTTTAAGCCCTTGTATTTATTGGTTGGCGCAGCTGGGTTCGAACCAGCGACCCCTGCCGTGTGAATGCAGCGCCTAAGTAATTTCCGCGCTTACACGCACCCTTACCTGTCGTTACTTTTCCCTGTTCACACAGTATACTTACCCTAACTCGATGAGGCAGGGGTAAGAGGGATTTTTGCCGCTTTTTACTCTCTTCTGCTTACATGGTGCTTACACGGACGCACGCCATGTAAGCAGGCTGGCGTAGGGGTTGGCGATGGCGACGAAGATCACGAAGCGATCCGTGGACGCAGCCGAGCCGGGCGGGAAGCCGGTCTTCGTGTGGGATACGGAGGTCAAGGGGTTCGGGCTCCTAGCGCTCCCTACCGGAGTCAAGAGCTACGTCTTCCAGTACCGCACCTCCGAGGGGAAGAGTCGGCGGGCGACCATCGGCAAACATGGCGCCCTGACCCCGGACCAGGCCCGGGTGAAGGCAAGGGAGATGCAGCGCAAGGTATCCGATGGCGCCGACCCCTTGGAGGAACGGCAGGAAGCGCGCAAGGCCGTCACTGTCGGCGAAGTGCTAGACCTTTACTTGGCGTCCGCAAAGTTCGCCGAGAAGGCCCCGAGCACCCAGGCAATCGACCGGGGGCGCATCAACCGCCACCTCCGCCCCCTACTCGGCAGGAAGCTTGCCGGCAAGCTCACGCAAGAGGACGTGCGGCGCACTTTCGGGAAGATCCGCGACGGCAAGACAGCGGCGGACGAGAAGACGGGACCGCGGGGACGCGCCATCGTCAAGGGAGGGGATGGCACCGCTCGCATGGCTGTCCGGCTTCTGCGCGCGATTCTGCAATGGGCACACTCCGAGGGCTTGGTCTCGTCCAATCCTGCCGTCGGGGTAAGAGTCGGCTCGGATGGCGAGCGCGACATCATCCTCGAATCCTCCGATCAGTACGCCGAACTGTTTCGAACCATTCAGCGGATGGAGGACGAGCAGCGCATTCGATCTCAGGTGGCGGATGCCGTGCGGGTTATCGCTCTCACGGGCGCGCGACGTTCCGAGATCACGGCGCTGCGCTGGCAGCACGTGGACCTGAAGGCCGGAGTGCTCACCCTGCCCCCAACGTCGCACAAGACCGGACGCAAGACCGGAAAGCCTCGCGTTATCGGCCTACCTTCTGCAGCGCAAGCCATCATTGCCGCTCAAGCTGACGGCAAGCCAGAGGATTACGTCTTCACGCCTGCCAAGGGAGAAGGCCCCCTCGCCCTGGCAAAGCCTTGGCGCATGATCCGCCAGGAAGCCGGGCTCCCGGAAGGAATCGGGCTTCATGGGCTACGCCATAGCCTTGCAAGCCACATGGCGATGCAGGGAGCACAGGCCGCCGAGATCATGACGGCACTCGGACACCGCCAGCTAGCCACCGCTCAGAAGTACGTCCATTGGGCACAGGACAAGCGAGCGGCGCTGGCGGAGGATGCCGCGGCGCACATTACTGCCGCAATGGGTGGCGTGCAGAGATCGGTTATTACGCGAGATGCGGTAAAGAGTAAATAGCGCGCGCGGGAATCTTACTGTGTTGCATTTCTTGCCTAGTTTTGCAATATCCATGTTTCCTATTATGGCCTCACGTTACGCAATCATCGTGAGGTCGAGCCGGTGCATACTGCCCATTCGAAGACTTTTCTAGATCGAGCCGAGGCCGCTGAATACGTTCGCGCCAAAGGTTTGCCGCTCAGCAAGAATACCCTCCAGAAATACGCCACAGTAGGAGGTGGCCCCGCCTATAGGAAGTTCGGGTTGCGTGCCGTTTATCGGCGAGAGGACCTGGACACCTGGATCGAAAACAAGCTCGGCGAGCCGATCTCTTCGTCCAGCAAGGCCGCGTGATGCCGGCTCCAAATGAAAGCACCTCGCCGGAGAGCAGATCCGGGCGAGGTGCGAAGAAAGGCTTGGAGAATTGCCGACCGGGTGGACGACATGGGCGAGCATAGCACTGTCTGTCCATCCAATACCAGCGTGGGCGGTTACGCATGGAGACACGCGCGCCGTTTGCTCGTGCTGAGTGACCACATCCGCCGATACCGCGCCGTCCGTGCGCCGCGTGGGCCGTATGGGACACCTTTACCCGAGGACGAGCTTCCGCGCTGGAGGCGTGCCACATGAGCGCGTACCTGGTTGGCCGCATCCTATGGGCCGACCTGCCTGCTCACCTGAAACTGACCGCCGTCATCATCGCCGATGCCGCGAATGATGAGGGATACGCCTATCCGGGGCAGCACCGAATAGCAACCCAGCTCGGACAGAGCGACCGGCAGGTAAGGAGCAATATCCGCGAGCTTCAGGAGCGAGGACTCCTGTCGGTCGTGCACCGGGGAAAGAAAGGCTCGAATCAGTCGGGAGGCCGAACATCCAACGGATACCAGATCAACCTGGACACATTGCCGCACCCACCTTACCGGCAATCTGGACTTCCGGTAAGTGAGGAGATTACCGAATGTTCTGGACTTATCGGAAATGCACTTCCGGTAAATATGGGGGATATCGGAAGTCAGCTTCCGGTAAGTGGCGAGGTTACCGGAAGTCCAGCGCATACTTACCGGAAGTCCTGCGCAGGGTTACCGGAAGTAGCTACTTCCTATGAACCATCAGAAGAACCATCAGTATCTATGTCGAAACCCGCTTCGCGGATTCCGACCTGTCCGCACCTGGAAATCATCCGAATCTATCACCGCATCCTTCCTGAGAGACCGCGAATTGTCGAAAGCCGGTGGAAGGGATCAGCAAGCGAGAGGAACCTCAAGGCTCGTTGGACTGAAGACGAGCGACACCGAAACTTGCCGTTTTGGGAGAAGCTATTCGGAGTCGTCCGGACAAATGACTGGTGGATGGGCCGCGGAGACTGGAAAGGCGCTGACCTTCACTGGCTGATTCGGCGCGGTAACTTCGACAAAGTCATCCAGCACGGGGTTAATCTCAACCCGGAGAGCGGAGCCGATGCACACTGACGAGAACGGGCTTCGCGTTCCTCCGCACTCGATACCGGCAGAGCAAAGCGTGCTCGGCGCCGTCATGATCGATACTCGAGCCTGGGACCGAATAGCTGGCAGAATTTCCGGGACCGACTTCTATCGCCGCGAACATCGGATCATATTCGCGGCCCTGGAGGCGCTGGCAGCCGCTCAGAGCGCTTTGGACGTTGTGACTGTCTCCCGAAGTACCTGGAGGCTGCCGGAACGCTCCAGGAGGCCGGTACGCTGTCCTACGTGGGGACGCTTGCGAGAGACACACCCAGCTCGGCGAACATCATCCACTACGCAAAGCTCGTTCGTGAGAGCGCGCTGCTCAGAGATTTGATCTCAGTCGGTGCCGAGATCCAAGACGGTGCCTTTGAGCGGAACGGACAGAATGCCGCCGATCTGATCTCGGAAGCGGAGCGCAGCCTGTTCGAGCTTGGCAGTCGGGAATCGCTGGGAAACGACCGGTCCCGCGACATCCGCAGTGTGATGTCCGGGGTGGTTGAGGGGATCGAGGTCGCGTACCAGCAGGGCGGGAAGATCATCGGACTATCGAGCGACTACCCGGACCTGGATGCCAAGACAACCGGCTTTGAGCCGGGGCAGCTGACCATCATTGCCGGGCGCCCGTCTTCCGGGAAGACCACGTTGGCGATGAACATCGCCGAGAACGTTGCCGTTCAGCAGGGAAAGCCGGTGCAGGTCTTCAGCCTGGAGATGTCATCCGCCGAGCTGGTCAAGCGCCTACTCTCGTCGGTCGGACACTTGGACTTTCAGCGATTGCGTGCCGGGTCGCTGGGCGATGAGGAATGGCCCCAGCTCACGGCAGCCGTCAACGCCATGTCGGCAGCTCCGCTTCACATTGACGACACCGCCGCTCTGAGCCCTGCTGATCTGCGAGCACGCGCCCGTCGTGCACACCGGGAGCATGGCCCGCTTGCGCTGATAGTTGTCGATTACCTCGGACTGATGAGAGTACCCGGTATTCGTGCCGACAACCGGGTGGCCGAAGTGACGGAGATCAGCCGCAGCCTCAAGGCGCTCGCCAAGGAGCTGAATGTCCCCGTTCTCGCCTGTGCCCAGCTCAACCGCAGCGTGGAGCAGCGGGCCAACAAACGACCGGTAATGAGCGATCTTCGCGACTCAGGGGCGATCGAGCAGGACGCGGACCTGATCCTCTTCCTCTATCGTGATGAGGTCTATAACCCAGATTCCCCACACAAGGGCATTGCCGAGCTGGCGATTGCCAAGCAGCGCAATGGACCCACCGGAACCGTATACCTAACCGCCGCTCTTGAGCGAATGCGGTTCGAGAACTTTGTCGGTTCGATACCGCAGGTGCATACAAATGCCAGGGTCGGCGGCATCAAGGGAGTGGCCCGCTTTGAATACTGACTTTGCATCGCTGCGAAAAACTTTCCTGCTGTTTTCGTGAAGACAATTCCGTAAGCCAATGATCTTTCTACTTATTAGCTGCGCTTATGGCTGTGCTACTGCTTGCGGTAAGTCTTTGTATTTACGGGTCCTTCTGGGGCACCTGTCGGGCCATTATTTCGGACCTCGATTTGTGGCCAGCTTGCGAGGCCGCCTAAGGGGTTCCTCTTCCTGATCGAGGTCAATCTATGTCAACACAACGAGAAATCGGCACCCATCTCGACTTGACCGAGCGTCGTGTGCGCGAGCTGGTTGGTGCGGGGATCATTCCTCGCCGGGCCGACCTTGATACTGCCCGGTTGGCATACATCCGCCATTTGCGCGCAATGGCGAGCGCTCATAAAGGCGATGGCCCACTCGATTTAGTCCAGGAGCGTGCCGCACTCGCGGCGGTACAGCGCCAACAGATCGAGACTAGGCTCGCCAGGGAACGCGATGAGTTGATCCCGTTCGAGCTGGTCGAGAAGATGTGGACTGCGATGGCCGGCGAGGTCAAGTCTGGGCTTCTCTCTCAGCACAACGTTATTGCAGCCGAGCACCCGGAGATCCCAAAGGATGTGATCGTCCGAATCCGCGAGCTAAACCGCGGGTTGCTCACCCAACTGGCCGGGACGCGCATGCCCGCCGCCCTGGAGTCGATCATGCGGGAAATCGATGCGTTGATTGAGGGTGATGGTGAGCCCGGCTGAGAGCATCGTTCAGGTGGCCTCCCGCTTGGAGGCGATGGGTCCGGCTCCAGGATCTGCCGAGAGTCGTTTCTGTGACGGCGTTCGGCGCTGGATCTCTGAGGGCGGGAGCCTGGACGCGGCGCTTGGCTTGTGTGGCGAGGTTGGAATTGAGACCGCACGCACCCGATATTTGCGCGCACAGCGCGATTACCACCTACGACAAGCACACGGCCTCGTCAGTGGCGATTCGGCCTGGAGCCGATCTGTTGTACTGGCTGAGGAGGTCAGCCGGTTCTTGTCGCTCGTCTGGCCGCGCTGGAGGGATCTGTCCGAGCCACCCGAGGGTTGCTCCGATCTGCGCCGACATCTATTCCTCGCTCACAGATCCGGATCGCTTCCCGAGTCCCCGCGTCAATTGCACGTCATTTGCACCGGGATCTGATTCTGTTACCGACTCCGCTATTCATTTCGCAGTCCGCAGCCCATTATGGTCTTGCGCCGCGGCCTCGTCTCCGCGCCGCGCCTTTGCCGAAGCCCGAGCCCGGCGGGTAAACCGGGCACCCATTTTTTCGGAGGTAGCCGTTGACGTGGAACAGATTTTGCGGGAAGGCATTACCCTCTCCTGCCCCTTGGCGTTCTCGGGAGGCCGTCCGCGAGCCGTCAAAGCCGCCGCAAGCAAGCCACCGCGCACCAGCGAAGAGGTCGGCACGGCTCCATCGGTAGGCACCTTCGAGAAGCTATGCAAGGCCGAGTGGGATCGCGATTCGGCAATCCGCGCCGAGTTCAAATCATTCAGTACCTATTTAGCGTTTCGTCAGGTCGAGGCCAATAACGGAGGTCACCATGTTTGATTTCACGAAGCTCAAAAAAGCCGTTTCCGACATCGGCACCCAGGCCCGTGACATGCGTCACCGCCTGGAGGAGCTGCGCCGCGAGCGCGAAGAGGTCGACGCCTTGCCGATCCCGCGTGCCGAGGTTACGGAGAAGGCCGTCAACTGGAGCCGCGCCCAACAACACACCTTCGTGCGCGCCCTGGGCAGGTCCCTGCGGCACATGCAGGCCCCCGGCAAGGCGGTGCCGAGTCACGTCTCGCTCGTCACGGCTACGGAGTCGGGAGGCGGGGCAACGGTCACCCAGACGGCTGTTCTCGGATTCCTGGCGACCCTTTGTGACGAACTGGACGCGCGCCTCCCTGGCAAGAACAAGCCGCTGTTCGAGGCGGTTATCGCCAGAGCGGTCGATGCCATTGCCGACTATCCGTCTGAGACCGGCCCAGCGATGCCGGAGAGGACCAAGCGCCTCGGCGAGATCGACGGCGAGATCGCGAAGCTTGAGCGGCAGTACACCGACATGCTGGGCGAGGCCCAGGCCGCCGGCATCCGGCTTCAGGAGGGTTAAGCATGTCTGAGCCATTCGTTTTAGGCATCTTCGCCGATAAAGGCGATGCGGCTCGGGCGCTGCGCCGCGCTGTTTCTCTACAGGGAAAGACGCGATCCGCCGAAGAGGACGCAGAGTTGGCAGACCTGGCGGGGAAGCTGGATCACCTGAGCGCCACCCGCTGGCTCGGTCTGGTGACCGAGGCCCTGCAGAGTCCGCTCGGCCTTCGCGCCTGAGCACCGACTCGCTCGCCTCTGCGATCATCGAGGCCGCGGATGCCGAGCTTTCCTCGCGCGGTTTCGAGGATTCCGCCGAGATCGCAAGGGCGATTCTGCTCCGCATTCAGGATGCCGGCTGGGGAGGCCGCAATAGCTACTTGCACGCGGCACCTGCCGAGCCGTCGCAGGCTACCCGTACCCGCAAGGTCCGGTCCCGTGGGATAGGCCGTTGACTCAGATCAACGGCCGGCGCCGTACCTAGTAGCCGCAAATCCGCCGCCGATGCCGCCGGGATGTTTGCTTAGCGGACGCCAAGGCGCCTTCGCTGGTGCCGTCAGACTCCCAATAGGCAGGACCTTGTGTTTGCCTGGGCGCCGTTCCATACTGCTCCGTGCCCCATTTTTGATGACAATCACAAACTCGCCAGGTCGGTTGGCAAGGCCGGAACGGCACAAGCACTCGAGCGGGCCGCCACGCCACACTCGCCCTTCCGCCGGTAGCGTCCGGCTCGGTCGGGGCGAGGAAATACTTACGACCGGCGGTTGGAACCCCAACTTCCTTGCTCTTCAAGAACCCCATAGAGGCCCATGTCACCTGGAAGACCTTTCGACTGGAACATCGTGGTTGTAGGGGCTTGGAACCCTTCAATCCTTACCCCCGACTGGGTTCGGGAGTACATGTTTGAGGCGCCACCTGGCACCTCCGTTGAGGTGCAGGTCGCACTTGATCGGCCGGGGCCAATGCGGATCAGACACGGAGGTGTGACGGTCACTCCGGCAGCCGATCGCCTAATCGTGGAATGCACCGCCAACGACGATGATTCAATCAAACGGGTGGGGGCCGTTGTTGGTCGAGCAGTTCACGCCCTCCCACGCACGCCGCTCGCGGCTGCCGGGGTTAACCGCCGGTACCGCTTTGATGTGATTCCACCCACGGTGGCCGATGTAGTCCGTTCGCCGCTGGACGAAAAGTTACTGAGCAGTGGCCGGTCTACAAACGCCCGCTTGGTGAAGTGGCGCATTCCTTGGGGCGGCGGCCACCTGAACTTGGAGATCGCGGTGGATGAAGTTGCGCCGATCGGGACGATTAACTTCAACTACGAGCTGATTTCGAGCGACGCGGAGAGTCTGTGCCAATGGGTCGTCAGGACGGACGACATGGCGCACGATGCGACGGGAATTTTGAATGAAATCCTGCAAGTAGAGGTTTCCGGGGACGACGATGACGACGACACTTAGCCTTTCAACCACCGACGCAGAGCCTACGGGTCGATACACGGACGCGACACAGAGGCGTGAGCCGATCGGCCCATCGGCGGACACCAGCGGCGCCAGGCACGATGAGCGCCGCGTTGCAACATCGCAGACTACTGGCAACGTCACGGTAAGAACCGTGCCCTCGGCGCCGAGATGGACGGACGGCGCCTCGACTACATAGAGCCGGGCAGACGCGTGCACTGGACGTACGCAACACCAGAGACGAGCGAACTGAGGCAAGGAGATGTCCTGTTGCCCAGCATGGAGCTACGCGAAAACGTTCTTAAGCCGATTCATCCGTATTTTGCGCACCAGAAGTATCTCGCTTTTATGGTTACCACCCAGTCCTGCGATCTGGTTCTGCGGGACGGAAAACCCTCGGCGAGCTATATCTCCATTGCACCGGTTCGATCGCTGAAGGCGGTTTGGCTGAAGCTCACAAAGACCCTGAGGTGCCACATGGGAGGCCGGTTCTTCGATAAGAAGGGCCAGGATCAGGCACGACTTCTTTTTGATCGCATCGTCGACCAAAACGAAACGAGCATGGGGCTGTTCTACCTCCACCCGGACGGCAAGGTCGGCATTGGCGATCCGTCGGTAGCGTTCTTGAGGCTCGGTGTTGCTCTTCACTCGTCACACTACGAGACGCTTCGCAAAGATCGAACGGCAAGTCTTACGCCTGAGTTCCGGGCGAAGTTCGGCTGGCTGCTTGGGAATCTCTACTCTCGCGCAGCTGCGAGGGACTGGGCCGATGACGAAGGCGGCAAAAAGGAAATCCGCGCCCTGAAGAACGAATTTATCAATGGGAAGTACGTCGATGAACCACCGGTCTGGGTGGATGCCCACAAGGCGAAAGCCGCCAAACAAGCGAAGATCGACTTTGATCGGGAAGTCCCCGATGTCGAGGCGGAGATCGAGACGCTCACCGCCAAGCGACGACTAGACGAGGTTGTTGATCGGGCCATGGTCCAGATACAAGGCGTTTTGCATCCACCGCATGGCCAGGTAGATGAGCTACGGCGACGACTTGCGAAGGATACGACGCTGCGCTCACTTATCCCGGACTAAGGCGCGATCCCAAAGAGGCGGGCTTCGCCCCCGCGGGGCGCTTACCCAACCGCCCGAAGTTTCACCCGCCCTTTTGTCGCTGAGAGATGCCGCCGGTATGTGGGGGCGGCAGCGAGAGACAGCGATCGGAGTAGCCGACATCCCGTGGTAATAGGCGCTTGCTACCATTGCTGCGCGTGTCAAAAACTACCCTTGATAGCCTCGCCTCTGCGGGGCTTCTTTTTTTGCCCGCCCGCATCGCCAAGGACGCTCGCAACCGCCGCATCTTCGAGCTTTGGTTGGCTTGCCATACCCAGCAGGAGATTGCGGAGGCGGTTGGCCTCACGGAAGAAGGCGTCAGGCTCGTTACCCAAGAAACGGCAAGCCTGCCGAAACTTGGGAAATCCGACAAAGCCGCCGCCGAGCACGCCACGGGGTTTGACCCTTACGCCGACCCCCTCCCATCCGGTTGACCTTCGAGCCAGGTCGGCGCCGACCTGGTAGCGCTTCGGCTTAGCGATGCTCGCACGAGCAATAGCCTAGCACTATCAACATTTCGACATGCAAATAGGCATGCCCTATAGACCATATAGCGGCATTGGTCTTGCGGCTTCGAGGCCGAGGCCCGGGTCCCGGATCGGCCGCTGGCTGGCGTTGGCGATGGGTGGAGGGGGTCGGCGACTGGTATGCCGGCCCGCAAGCGAAATGTCCGAAACGGGGGATGACGGGGGTCGAGGGGTTGGCGGAGGATCAGCGGGTGGCAACCCATCAATGATATCGGCTCATGGTGCTTACAAGACCGACTCAGGTGTCCTTCTGTTTTCCGTAACTCCTTGTTTTATTGGTGGGCGCAGCTGGGTTCGAACCAGCGACCCCTGCCGTGTGAAGACAGTGCTCTCCCACTGAGCTATGCGCCCGCCGAGCTTTGGCATTCTAGGGAAGCGGTAATTTTCAGTCAAACCTCGGACTGAGGCCGGTTGCAACTGCTCGTTCCAGTAGGTTTTCTTGCTACGGCTTTGCGCTGGAAGTGTCGGATCTCTGTTCGTCCGAGGAGCCGGGTTACTCCCGTCCCCGAAGGACTTATCCACCGGCCCGGTGAACGCTCAGCCCTTATCCCTGGCCTGTCTGTGGCAAATAGGGATGGTTTCCGCCGCCGGTTTTCCACAGGCGGTCAACAACTCGTACATGTCTTCTCCCCGAGGTTTTACACAAGATGTAGTAGTTGACATAGTGGGAATGACGTATATATTGTGAATCCAGGAAGCTTGCCGTACCACCCACGCCGTCTGTGGGAAACCCCAGCAAAGAAGCCGAAACGGAACGGCCCGAGGAGGAAGCATGCCCCCAGAAGCGCCAGTAGCCGCCGCACCGGGTACGATCACAGCACCCCCCGAGCGCAGGCCGCAGGACGATCGGTCGGAGATTTCTGTTCCTGTTCCCGGACGTGTGCAGGTGATACGGCGCAACGGCAAGGTCACCCATTTCGATCCCGACAAGATCATGGTGGCCATGACCAAGGCATTCCTGGCTGTCGAGGGTGGCGGCGCCGCGGCCTCCAGCCGCATCCGCGATACGGTGAAGTCCCTCACGGATCAGGTCGTCGCAGCCCTCACACGCCGCCTGCCCGGCGGCGGTACCGTACATATCGAGGACATCCAGGATCAGGTCGAGCTGGCCCTGATGCGTGCCGGTGAGCACAAGGTGGCCCGCGATTATGTGCTCTACCGGGAGCAGCATGCGCGCGATCGGGCCGAGAAGGCCGTGGCTCATCCCGAGGAAGAGCATCGGATCCACGTCACCCTGGCCGACGGCAGCGCCCGACCGTTGGACATCCCCCGCCTGGAGCGCCTGGTGGCGGAGGCATGCCGGGGGCTGGATGCGGTGGACGGCCAAGTCATCCTGGACGACACCTGCCGCAACCTGTTTGACGGCGTGAAGGAGGCGGACGTCGGCCAAGCCCTGGTCATGAGCGCCCGCGCCCTGATCGAGAAGGAGCCCGAGTACGGACTGGCCGCCGCCCGTCTGCTGCTCGACATCCTGCGCCGCGAGGGTCTGGGCTTCCTGGGGATGGCGATGGGTATCGATACCCAGGCCGATTTGGCGGAGCGCTATGGGGACTACTTCACTGCCTACGTCAAGCAGGCCGCCGACCTGGAGCTGCTCGATCGCCGTCTCACCCAGTACGACCTGCAACGCCTGGGGGCGGCCCTCAGACCGGAGCGCGACCTCTCTTTCACCTATCTGGGGCTGCAGACCCTTTACGACCGCTATTTCATCCACAGCACGGATGGCGTACGCTTCGAGCTGCCCCAGGCCTTCTTCATGCGCGTCGCCATGGGCTTGGCGATCAATGAGATCGACCGGGAGGAGCGGGCCATCGAGTTCTACGAGCTCCTGTCCTCCTTCGACTTCATGAGCTCGACCCCCACCCTCTTCAACTCCGGTACCCTGCGCCCGCAGCTCAGCTCCTGTTACCTGACCACGGTGCCGGACGACCTGGACGGCATCTACAGCGCCATCAAAGACAACGCCCTGCTTTCCAAGTTCGCCGGTGGGCTGGGCAACGACTGGACCCGGGTGCGCGGCATGGGCGCCCACATCAAGGGCACCAACGGCAAGAGCCAGGGAGTGGTGCCTTTCCTCAAGGTCGCCAACGACACGGCCGTGGCCGTGAACCAGGGCGGCAAGCGCAAGGGTGCGGTCTGCGCCTACCTGGAGACCTGGCACATCGACGTGGAGGAGTTCCTGGAGCTGCGCAAGAACACGGGGGACGACCGCCGCCGTACTCACGACATGAACACCGCCAACTGGGTGCCGGACCTGTTCATGAAGCGCGTCGCCGAGGCCGGCAGTTGGACCCTCTTCTCCCCGGACGAGACGCCGGACCTGCACGACCTGACCGGCCAGGCCTTCGAGGAGGTCTACAGGGCTTACGAGGAGAAGGCCGCCCGCGGCGAGATGCGGGTCAGCAAGACCCTGAAGGCGCAGGACCTCTGGCGCAAGATGCTGAGCATGCTGTTCGAGACCGGTCATCCCTGGCTGGCGTTCAAGGACCCCTGCAACCTGCGCTACACCAATGTCCATATGGGCACGGTGCACAGCTCCAACCTCTGCACCGAGATCACCCTGCACACCAACGACCAGGAGATCGCCGTCTGCAACCTGGGCTCGGTGAATCTCGCCGCCCACGTGGGCGAGGGTGGCCTGGACGCCGCACAGCTGGCCAAGACCGTCGGCACCGCCATGCGGATGCTCGACAACGTCATCGACTACAACTATTACAGCGTCCCGGAGGCCCGCAAGTCCAACCTTCGCCACCGCCCGGTGGGGCTAGGCGTCATGGGCTTCCAGGATGCCCTCTACAAGCTGCGCATTCCCTACGCGAGCGAGGAGGCGGTGCGCTTCGCCGATACTTCCATGGAGGCGGTCTCCTATCACGTCATCCGCGCGTCCACGGACTTGGCGGAGGAGCGCGGGCGCTACTCCAGCTTCGAGGGCTCCCTCTGGAGCCGGGGTATCCTGCCCATCGACTCGATCGGATTGCTCGAGGAAGACCGTGGCGGCTACCTGCAGATGGACCGCAGCAGTACCCTGGACTGGGACGGATTGCGCGAACGCGTGCGCACGGTCGGCATGCGCAACTCCAACTGCATGGCTATCGCCCCCACGGCGACCATCTCCAACATCGCCGGGGTCAGCCAGTCCATCGAGCCGACCTACCAGAACCTCTTCGTCAAGTCGAACCTTTCCGGGGAGTTCACCGTAGTGAACCCCTACCTCGTTCAAGACCTGAAGGATCAGGGCCTGTGGGATGCGGTCATGGTCAGTGATCTGAAGTATTTCGACGGCTCCGTCCAAGCCATCGATCGCATCCCGCAGGGGCTCAAGGACCTCTACGCCACCGCCTTCGAGATCGATCCCCGCTGGCTGGTCGAGGCCGGCAGCCGCCGCCAGAAGTGGATCGACCAGGCGCAGAGCTTGAATCTCTACATGAGCGAGCCCAGCGGCAAGAAGCTCGACAACCTCTACAAGCTCGCCTGGGTGAGAGGACTCAAGACCACCTATTACCTGCGGTCCATGGGAGCCACTCACCTGGAGAAGTCGACCATGGATGACGCTTCCAAAGCGAGCAGGCTGAACGCGGTGGGCGGAACCTACCCATCCGGAAAGGGGAACGGCTCCGGCGAGGCCAATGCCTGCTCGATCCTGGATCCGGATTGCGAGGCATGCCAATAGATTGGGAATGGTGATTGAACCGCAGAGACGCAGAGAACGCGGAGAGTATGAAACGTAGATTGTCGCGGTCGACTTTATGTTGCGTAAAAAAGCACAAGGTGGATTAGACTCCTCGATGAGTGACCTTGCGATATCATGCGTCACTACAATGGATAACGAACAATATAAGAACAAGCTCTATGCCGAGTATTTGAAAGAGCGTGAAAAGTTACATGATGCTTCGCTAGAGACGGCGGGTCGTTATGACCGTGCGGTACTAACAATCAGTACGGGGGCTTTAGCAGTATCTATCGTCTTCATCGAGAAAATTGCCCCTCAACCAATGAAGTATTCTGTTGTTGTATTAGTTCTAGCATGGTTTCTTCTTTTATCGTGTGTCGTTTTTCAGTTGCTTGCCCTCTCGGCCAGTCAACTTGCTACTAGGAAGCAAATTTCTCTGCTAGATGCTCAATATCAAGAGCTGATGTATAGCGATGAACAGATGTCCGATGTCTCTGGTGTCATCGCTACAGAAGAAAACAGATTCTCAAAGAACGTGGCTCTACACAACACTGTTTCGCTTTGGTCGTTAGTTTTGGGTATCATTCTAATAATGGTCTTTTCGGCGGTTAATATCCTTTTCAAGTAGGTGAGTAACATGGCTAAGCAATCACGTCGCGTGCCAACAACTCCCGTCTCATCCAATACGCCACGTCAAGTTCGGGGAAGCTATGTGCCACCGACGTCAAAGTTGCCACCGCCTCCGCCACCGAAACCGAACGCAAAGAAGCCATCCTAAGTTACGGTTAATTGGCTAAAGTGGCCACCAAATTCCTTTATTGAGAAATTGATTGCGGTATGTGACCAATACATTTCTCGTTTTTGCGTTACCACGTCGGTTTCTCTGGTGAGAACAAGCCCGCGTGGGTTGGGGTGAGCTTGCGAACCCCAACAAATAAAGAGCTGTGGTAACGATTATGTTGGGGTTCGTTCCTCACCCCAACCTACGTTGCACCACAGTAGGCACTGACGGATGATGTACGGCTAAAAAATACCGAGGCAAACTCGCAATGTCACAGGCGCTTTGGACCAGGCAAGGGGAGACTTTGAGTCACAATAATGCTTGCAAGGAGTTCGGTCTCGAAGAGCGTGAAATTGTGGAGGCAATTCGAGCAGGAAAGCTTCAGTATAAGATCAATTATGCTCACGGTAATCCTTATTACAAACTGCTACGGAAAGAGGTGCAAGCATTAACACTTGAGCTGCGAGGTGCAGGATATGTCGAGAAGCAATCATTGGAGTACAAACTTAAAGAGGTAAAAAGAGAAATGAAAATTTGTCGCAATAAGCTGAAAAAACTGGAAAGGGAACAAATATCATTGATCGACCAGCTGGATCGCTGCAAATAGATGTGAGATCCGTCTTGACCAAAACAACAAACAGTTTTCGTTTTTGCGCTACCATGTCGTTTTTTCTGATGAGATTAAGCGTCTGCGCAATTGCAATTGTTAATTACCGTTAAAGCGTAAAAAACGAGAAGGAGGAATATCCCATGGCGCGAACACTCCACAAAACCTACCAGCTGAAGATCGGCCTCAAGGGCGTGAAGCCTCCGATCTGGCGCCGGTTGCTGATCACGGATTCCGTGTCACTGCCTCAGCTTCACCGGGCCATTCAGATCGCCATGGGCTGGACGGACTCGCACCTGCATCAATTTGTTGTGGGCGGGGACTGTTATGGCATGCCGGACCCGGATTTTGACGAGCTCGAGATGCTCGACGAGAGGCGTGTCAAGCTCGGCCAGATCATGGAGAGGGAGAAGGATTGGATCATCTACGAATACGATTTCGGTGATGGCTGGGAGCACAAGATAACCCTGGAGAAGATCCTCCCGTTCGATCCGAAAATGGCTCTGCCCCAGTGCGTGAAAGGCAAAGGTGCTTGCCCGCCGGAAGACGTCGGAGGTGTTTGGGGGTACGCGGAGTTCCTCCGGGCAATCGGTGATCCGTCGCATCCGGAGCACGAGGAATTCAAAGAATGGGTCGGTGGCGATTTCGATCCACAACACTTCGATATCGAAGAGGTAAATGGAATGCTTCTCGAGTATTGCAGGTGACCGAGGAGTATTTATTCGTCTTGGCTCCTGTGCACGAGATTGCCGTAGAGGGCGAAACAGATGGCGAGTAGACAAAACAAAGATACGCTGAAGCGCCGGGAAGCGAAGAAACACAGAAAATCGGTTTCGCGGAAGGTGCAGACTCGGGCGGCGAATCATCGGGAACGCTCGGCCCGTTCTTCAGTGGCATTCGAGGACTATCGTCCGGCGCTTCCGAAGCTTTCAGCCGTCATCTTGGACTATGCGAAACCTCTTACGGACGGATTGGACAATACGACGGGACAAAGAAACGCGATCGCGCTGGCAGTCATGTCTTGGAACGCATCTCTGCTTCCGCTCGATAAGGCCCGCGAGACGGTGGGGCCGATGTTGGCCAAGCTTGCAAATGGCGACGGAGAGCTGGAAAAGGAGCTGCTCGGCTTGTTCGCGATGATGTATTCGCGGAAGAAGTCGCACTACGCGAGCGATCGGCGGTTTATCGTCGATTACAGTTTGATCGATCAGGGCGACAGTATGCACCTGGAGGTGATGTCTACACTGATGGCTGCATAGCAGCTTGTCCGATATGAGCAAACAAAACGAGGTGGATGAAAATGCCTGATGCACAGTTCGATTTGGTCGAAAGCTATGATACAGCCCCCCAGAGCGACTGGTTTCACACCTGTCGGGAGTCGGGAAAGCCCTATGTGACCGTCCGCACGGGCGAGCAGACGGCGGACGTGATGTGGGACTATGTTACCCTTCCGCCGAGCTATGACGGTGTCCTCCTGGCGAACGAAGGGCTCCTGCGGGAGCAGGCGATCGCCATCTTCCAGAGATATGCGTCGATCAAGTCGAGCATTCGGGCGAAGGCGACGACCGTGTTCTTCGACAACCTGCCGATACCAGAGGCAAAGCTCGCAGCAAACGAGCTCTACACCCTGATCGAGTCCCTGGTCGAGAATCCGGCGCAATCGACGGACGCGGCCAGGACCCCGGAGGCGCGCTTGGCAGAACTGGCGCCCCCGAGGCCGGAAGGTGCACCGGCGCCGGGATCAACGATGTCGCGCCAGAGCGGCTACGCCGGGGCCTTTCATCTTCTCGCCTCGGGGTGACCGATCAACAGATACTCTGGAGGTACGCTCATGCTGGACTGGGACGATCCACTCGCGGCCGCGCCGAGAAGGCGCGACCAGCCCCTTATGCCATCGATGACCGTGGCCTCTGGCTCCGTAACGGTTGGCGATCGCTCCGTCGAAGAAGCTGATGTCGGGCTCCGTGCGCACGGCTCCGTCGGTCATGTCCGCCCGACCAGGGGGCCGACCGCGGGCGAGGCCCTGATGGGCTCAGTGGATTTGGTGCCCTTGGCGGATCCCGATCCCATCCCGGTCCGGCCCGATCGGATTCTACCGGAGACAGGGTTTCCTCTTCCCGGTCCGGGGAACGCTGATCCGTCCGAGCACGCCTTTGATCGCTCCGCCGAGGGCGGCGCTACCGGCCTGGAGACCCTGGAAATGGGTGCCGGGCGGGTGCGGGTTGACGACAAGAAGATCATCAACTGCCGTGCCGACCTCAATCAGCTCGTCCCCTTCAAGTACGACTGGGCCTGGCAGAAGTACCTGGATGCCTGCGCGAACCACTGGATGCCACAGGAGATCAACATGAACGCGGACATCGCCCTCTGGAAAGACCCCCACGGTCTAACGGAGGACGAGCGCACCATCATCAAGCGCAACCTGGGATTCTTCTCCACAGCCGATTCTCTGGTGGCCAACAACCTGGTGCTGGCCGTCTACAGGCACATCACCAACCCGGAGTGCCGCCAGTATCTGCTGCGCCAAGCCTTTGAGGAGGCCCTGCATACCCACGCCTACCAATATGCGGTCGAGAGCCTGGGGCTGGACGCGGGGGAGATCTTCAACATGTACCGGGAGCTGCCGTCGGTTGCACGCAAGGCCGAGTGGGCGCTCCCCTTCACCCGCTACCTGGCCGATCCCCACTTCAACACGGGCACGCCGGAGAACGACCGCAAGCTGCTGCGCGAGCTGGTCGCCTTCTATGTCATCTTCGAGGGCATCTTCTTCTACGTGGGCTTCGTCCAGGTCCTGAGCATGGGGCGCCGCAACAAGATGACCGGTACCGCAGAGCAGTTCCAGTACATCCTGCGCGACGAGTCCATGCACATGAATTTCGGGATCGACGTGATCAACCAGATCAAGATCGAGAACCCGGATCTCTGGACCGGGGATCTGAAGCAGGAGCTGATCGGTATGATCCGCGATGCGGTTGACCTGGAGTCCCAGTATGCCCACGATACCATGCCTCGGGGCGTGCTGGGTTTGAACGCCCCGATGTTCGAGGAGTACCTGAAGTTCATCGCCAACCGCCGTTGTGCTCAGATCGGGCTCCAGGAGCAGTACCCTGGGGCCACCAATCCCTTCCCCTGGATGTCCGAGGTGCTGGATCTGAAGAAGGAGAAGAACTTCTTCGAGACCCGGGTTACCGAGTACCAGACCGGGGGGACCTTGTCCTGGGATTGACAGGGGAGCTTTATCAGCCGACCGGTGGTGGCGGTTTTTCGCTTTGTCAATGACGAGCCGTATTTCGCATGATGGCATGAGGCCGATAATGAAAAGCTTGCTCTTCCCTTCTTCGCGGAGGCAGGACTCGCTGCCGGTAATCGGGCGGTCTGCCCAGAAGGGACAAGGTAATTCGTCCGCGAAGCCTGCCTGAGCCCCACACCATGACTCGAGACCCGGACCTGCAACTGCAGAGGCAAATCGAGAGGATTGCCGGATTTCTCCGCGAAGCCGGCTCCGTCACCGTACTGACCGGCGCCGGTGTATCTGCGGAGAGCGGAATCCCCACCTTCCGCGACGCCCAGACGGGCCTGTGGGCCAAGTACGACCCCATGGAGCTGGCGACCCCCCAGGCATTCGCCCGCGATCCGTCCCTGGTGACCCGCTGGTACGACGAGCGGAGGCACAAGTGCGCCGAGTGCCGACCCAACCCCGGGCATCTGGCCCTCGCGCGGTTGCAGGACGCATTGGAGGGCGCCGGGAAGGGTTTCACCCTGATTACCCAGAACGTGGACCGGCTCCATCAGGAGGCCGGCTCCCGAGATCCCCTGGAGCTGCACGGCAGCCTCTGGGTCTGGCGTTGCACCTCGTGCGGCGATGAGCGGGAAGAACGCCAAGTTCCCTTCCCGGAGCACCCGCCCCGCTGCGAATGCGGCGGTATGCGGCGGCCCGCCGTGGTCTGGTTCGGCGAGGCACTCCCGGAGACCGTCATGGCTGCGGCCTGGCGCGCGGCAGAGGGTTGCGGCCTCTTCATGTCCCTGGGTACCAGCAGCCTGGTCGAGCCGGCTGCGAGCCTGGGCCGTGTCGCAGCCGCCGGCGGTGCCACGACGGTGGAGATCAACCCCCGGGAGACTCCCCTCTCGCCCTGGGTCGACGTCTCGCTCCGGGGCGCGACCGGCGAGCTGCTGCCGGTGATCCTATCCGCACTGGAACAGGTTGCTCCGTGAGAACCGGGTCCCTATTTTGTATAAGGTACTGCCGCCTCTGGCTGCTGGCCCTCGTCGTCGTGGTGTTGGCGGCGGCCACCAGTGCGACCAAGAAGATCATGGCAAATCAGGTCCGCGAAGTATCGACGTCGCTCGTTGCCCTGTTTAACACCGAACGAGGGTCAGCCCATGCGCCCTGAACAGGAACAGATCACACACCCGCGTCTGCTTCGCACGTCGGACTTGGGGGGAGCCCCCGCCGACAAGGAGATCAAGGTCGAAAAGAAGACCAAGAAGGCGGCGGGCAGCCGATTCGTCGGCCCCGAGCTACTGGATGAAGGCCAGAGGGTGCAAATCGGCAAGGCTCTGAAGGCGAAGAAGATCGGCGACGAAATGGGTCGCGAGATCTTTATCTGCGCCCTCGAATACCAGATCGGCTCCTTCGCGTCGCTCGTGCCACGCCGCGTCGAGGGGAAGTCGGAGCCTGAGGCCGGTGCCCCGGACCCGGCCATGCGTAATGCGCTTCGGGAGATCGTCGAGAACGCGGCCAACCTGTCTCGACTGTTACGGACCTTGCCGGACGAGGCGCTGGATTGCGTGACCGAGATGCTTGGCCATGAGGCCGGCTTGTGGCGCGGCTACGACGGGCGCTATCTCGGCGAGCTCGGCTTGGAGATCGACCGGCTCGAACGTGCCTGCATCGCCGCGGGGGGCGAGCCCGAGCCCCCGGAGCCCGAGCCGGAGCCCAGTATGGATCCAGCGGCCAGCCGTGAGCTGGTCACCAAGCTCGGGGAGATCTTCACCGACTGCTTCGAGATGAAGCCGACGGCGGAGGAGGGTGGTCCTTTCTGTACCACCCTTGAGGTCTTGGCCGAGGTAACCGGGCTGGTGATCGAGCGTGAGCCTGCGTTCCTTGCCCAGGTCCTGGAAGGACAGGGTGCCAAGCGCCGGGGTAGATGATTTCCCCTCCATCTGAAGTACAGCCATGCGATACTCAGAGTGCGTCTCCATAAACCAAACCCGGAGCCAAGGTACGACCGCCCCGACGGAGGCCAATATGCATTGTCCCCGCTGCAACGGCACCATGATCGTCATGGAGCAAAGTGTCCGGCCCAACTCCACCCAGACTTGGTTTCAGTGCCCCATCTGCGGTGGCCAGCGTCTGCTGACCGTGGAGCGACCTCGGTACCTCGTCGGGTCAGGCCAGTCCCTTACATCCAGATTCCGGGTCGGAGGGGCCCATGCCGGCTCCTGACAGGCCGAGTGGCGGCGTCCAGGTGTCCAGCCTCGACACCAGGATCAAGCCGGCCTCTACCCCGGCCAGGCTGTACCGAGCGAGGGCAGCAGATGAGTGATCTCCCGTCCGTACCAGAGCTTCAGCGTGACCAGCAGCTAGCCCGTGACCTGACGAGCGCGGTGGCGACCCTCCAGAAGGCTATCCACGCAGCGGTCGAGGTCGGGTTGAAGGTCACCGTCGAGGTCGAAAGCATGCACCATGTGGGTCACCACCATCCCGAGCCCCTGGTGGAAGTCTCGGCCGAGCGGGTGATCAAGCTCGGATGAGGCTGAGCTCAGCGTTTCTTCGGACAGGACTTGCAGGCCTTCTGTTGCTTGTATTTCTTGCAGCATCCTTTCGTTTTCTTGCCCATATCCCGTACCCCTTTGGTTGCCCGAGCCGGGAAGCGCCTTGTTTTGCCCCTACGGCTGCGCCTGGGAAAGCAGGGCTTGGGACATCTGCTTGGCGATTCCCGATAGCTCGTTGTCGATCATGAACAATCCCTCCCCGCGCTCGCCGACCAGCTTGAGCCTCCCAATGATGTCGTTCACCGTCGCCTCTTCCTCGATCTGCTCGGTCACGAACCATTGCAGGAAGATGTTGGTGGCATGGTCCCGCTCTGTAAGGGCGACCTCGACCAGGTCGTTGAAGGAAGCGGTGACACCCTGCTCATGCGCAAGGGTCTTCTCAAACATGTCCAGGACGCCTGCGTATTCGTTCGGCGGCTTGTCCACGGCTTCGAGCTCCACCCTGGCTCCCTGGTCGTGCAGGTAGCGGTAGATCTTCATGGCGTGGTCCGTCTCCTCCTGGTATTTGGCCATGAACCAGGCCGCGACGCCGCGCAGGCCATCGCTTTCGCTGTGGGCCGACATGCTCATGTAGAAGTAGGCCGAGTAGAATTCCTTGTTGACTTGGCCGTTGAGTCTTTGCGCCATGTCGTTCGAGATCATCTGGAGTCTCCGCTGCTACCTGAGATGCGAGCATCTTACCACTTCAGTCAACTATAGGAAGATCGGCCACGACTCCGCAAGGTGGTGCAAGTGGTGGAATCGGCAGGATGGGCCACTGCCCGCGACAGTGGATGCTGTCTACCTCAGGCGGTGTTTTGCGGGATCAGGGCTTGGGCAGCGTAACCCCACGCTGGCCCTGGTACTTGCCCCCGCGGTCTTTGTACGAAGAATCGCACACCTCATCGGACTCGAAGAAGAGGATCTGGGCTACGCCCTCGTTGGCGTAGATCTTGGCCGGCAGGGGCGTGGTGTTCGAGAACTCCAGCGTGACATGACCTTCCCACTCGGGCTCCAGAGGCGTCACGTTCACGATGATGCCGCAGCGCGCGTAGGTGCTCTTGCCGAGACAGATCACCAGCACGTTGCGCGGAATCCGCAGATATTCCACGGTCCGTGCCAGGGCGAAGGAATTCGGCGGGATCATGCAGACGTTCGATTTGACGTCCACGAAGCTGTTGGCGTCGAAATTCTTGGGATCGACGATGGTCGAGTTGATGTTGGTGAAGATCTTGAACTCGTCGGCACAGCGGATATCGTACCCGTAGCTTGAGGTTCCGAAGGAGATGGCCCGTTCGCCACGGGCGAGCTCGCGGACCTGGAACGGCTCGAAGGGCTCGATCATGCGCTCCCGCCCCGCCATGCGGCGGATCCAACGGTCGGACTTGATGCTCATGCGGCACAGATACCCTTGATGGCCTCGGCGAGCTGCTCGGGATCCTCGTCGTCCATGCGGGCGAGAAGCTCCCGGGTTGCGCCCGCGAGGCGCGCGATGTTGGAGCTGCGCACGATCGCCTTGACTTCCAGCAGGGAGCCGGGCTGCATGCTCAGCTCGCGCAGACCCAGCCCCAGCAACAGGGGGACGCAGCGGGGATTTCCGGCCATCTCGCCGCACATGGACACGGGGATGCCCCGGTCCTGACCCGCCTCGATCGTCATCTGGATGAGGCGCAGGATGGCCGGGTGCAGGGGATCGTAGAGATAGCTGACGCTGTCGTCGATGCGGTCGATGGCCAGGGTGTACTGGATGAGGTCGTTGGTGCCGATGGACAGGAAATCCAGGCGGCGAGCGAAGGCCCTCGCCGTAAGCGCCGCCGCAGGGACCTCGATCATACCGCCCACGGGCATGTGCGGATCGAACGCCAGACCTTCCCCTTCGAGCTCTCGGCGCACCTGCTCGATGATGGCGAGAACCGAGCCGAGCTCCTTCATGCTCGACAGCATGGGAATCATCAGGCGTACCGGGCCGAGCGCGGAGGCCCGCAGGATGGCTCGCAACTGGGGCCGGAACAGATCGGGCTCCCTCAGGCACAGGCGGATGGCACGCAAGCCGAGCGCCGGGTTGCAGACCGGTGGGCAGTCGGCGGGACTGCTGTCCGCCTGCTTGTCCACTCCGAGGTCCAGCGTGCGTATGGTGACCGGGACGCCGTTCAGCCCCTGAATGACGCCCAGGTAGGCCGCCAGATGCTCCTCCTCGTCCGGCAGGTCGTCCCGATTCATGTAGAGGAACTCGGTTCGGTACAGGCCGACTCCGGCGGCCCCGTTGGTATTCGCGGACGCGGTGTCCTCCGGGAGCTCGAGGTTGGCCAGCAGGCTCACGGGGACTCCATCGGCGCTGACCGATGGCTCTCCGATCAGGTGCTGTAAACCGCTGCGACGCGCTTCGAGCACCCGCATCCGCTGCCTGTAATGCTCCAGAATGCGTGCGTCGTCGCCCGCCAGGACCTCGCCGGCCTCGCCGTCCACCACGACCGTCTCGCCCTGGCGAAAATACCTGGTGACGTTGCGCACGCCCATCACGGCGGGGATGTTCAGGCTGCGCGCCAGGATGGCGGTGTGGGACATGGGCCCGCCGTACTCGGTGACGATGGCGGCGACCCCCCGGTGTCTGAGCACCACCGTGTCCGCGGGGGAGATGTCATGGGCGATGACGACGCACCCTCTCAGATCGGCGTCGTCGTCTGCGCCTGCGTCCGTGATCCGAGACCCGAGCAGGAAGCCGAGGACGTGCTGCACCACCTGATCCACGTCGTCCCGGCGGCTGCGAAGATAGGGATCCTCCATCTCATCGAACAGCTTCACCAGGTTCATCCTGTGATGCTCGAGTGCCCATTCGGCACTGAAGAATTGCTCCCGGATCAGCGTCCGCGCGGGATTCACGAGGGCCTCGTCCTCGAGCATGAGCAGGTGCGAATCGATGAACTCGGAGACCTTCACGGGCGTGGCATTGGGGATCTGGTCGCGCACGGCCCGCAGCGCTCGCTGCGCCGCCTCCAGCGCGGCTTCGAGGCGCTCGATCTCCGCGACCACCTCGCCCGGGTCCACGCTACGGGGGGCGATGGCCAGGGGGCTGCGGTCGAGCAGGAATGCGGGACCGATTGCGATAGCCCGTGCCGTGGCGATGCCGTGTCCGGAGCAGGAACGGGTCATTGGTCCTCTCCGAATCGGCTCGCGACCAGCGCCTCCAGGGCTGCGCAGGCGGCCGATTCGTCCTCGCCTTCCACCACCAGGTCAAGGGTGCTTCCTTTCGCGGCCGCGAGCATCATCACACCCATGATGCTCTTGCCGTTGACGCGGCGGCCCTTGCGCTCGAGCTCGACATGACTGGCGAAAGAGTCGGCACAGGTGACGAACCTGGCTGCGGCCCGGGCGTGCAGACCGAGCTTGTTCACGATCTCGATCTCTCGGCGGATCACGGATCCTGCCCCTGGTCCGCCGCGGGGCAAGGCAGGATCCCGTCGCGCCCTCCGCTCAATGCCTTGTCGGCCAAGTCGGCGAGGGACAGGCCCGGGTAGTTGAGCACCCGAATGATCATGGAGAGATTGACGCCTGCGAGCACCCGCCGACCCGAGCCGACCTGCAGGGAGTTGGCGATGTTGGAGGGTGTGGAGCCATACAGGTCCGTAAGCACCAGCACACCCTCACCCGTATCCAGCTCCTCGGCCATCGCCTGGGCTTGGCTCCGCAGCTCCTCCGGGCTGCAGTTCTCGGTGACGGCGAGGGTCCGCGTCTGGAGGGGGCAGTCGCCGAGCATCCTGGAGGCCGTGTGCAGGAGGGCAGTACCGATGTCGTTGTGGGTAATGAGCAGCAGGCCGACGCTCATGCCAGCTCCCGGTGGCGGACCATCACCTTGCGGCCGCCGGCCTCGAAGTGGTGCCTGAGCTGCTCGGCCATGTAGACCGAGCGGTGCTGCCCGCCCGTACAGCCGATCGCGATGGTCAGATAGCTGCGCCCGTCGGCCTCGAAGCGGGGGATCCAACGGTCGAAGAAGCCCGCCAAGTCATCTCGCATCCGGATGACATCCGGCGAATCCCCCAGGAAGCCGGCCACTGCCGGGTCCAAGCCGGTGAGGGGGCGCAGCTCCGGTTGCCAATGGGGATTGGGAAGGCAACGCATGTCCAGGACGAAGTCCACGTCGTGAGGCGTGCCTTTCTTGAATCCGAATGTCTGCAACAGAATCGAGACCTTGTTGGGGGCATCGTCACCGAGGCGCTCGCGTACCAGGTCTCGCAGCTGGTGGACGTTCGTGTGGGTGGTATCGATGTGCAGATCCGCCTTGCTCAGGACCGGCTCGAGCAACCTGCGCTCGAGCTCGATCGCCTCGGCCAACGGGCGGTCGACGTCCGTGAGGGGATGCTTGCGGCGAGTCTCGCTGAAGCGCTTGATCAGGGTATCAGTCTGGGCCTCCAGATAGAGGACCAGACAGTCGAAAGAGCCGCTGCACAGCTTCGCGACGAGGCCCGGCAGCTCGCACAACTGTTCCGGCTGGTTACGCGCATCGATACCGACGGCCGTATCGGGGAAGGTACCGTCGCTGGCGTCCTCCAGTCCCTTGGCCAAGTCCTCGAGCAGGAACATGGGCAGGTTGTCGATGCAGCGATAGCCGAGATCTTCGAGCGTATGCAGGACAACGCTCTTTCCCGATCCGGACAGCCCGCTGACGACGACCAGCCTCTTCGGGCTCATCCGGGCCGTCTCCTCATTCCGGACCTCCCACGGGCAAAGGGGCCGACGTCTCAACGGCGCGGGTCTGGCGCTCCACCATGTCCACGCCGGCATCGTAACCACGGATGCGCAGAATCTGGTGCCTGACCGCCGCCTCCACCAGGATGGCCAAATTGCGGCCCGGGGCGACCGGCATGGTCACTTCCGGAACCGCCACGCCCAGGATCGTACGTGCCGACAGGGTTCCGCTGAGGCGGTCGATGATCGCCAGCTCTTTCTCGTCGAGGGAGCGCAGGTCGACGATCAGGTTCAGATTCTTGCTCTGCCGTATCGAGCTCTCGCCGAACATGGCGCGGATGTTGAGGACCCCCAGCCCGCGGACCTCTAGGAAATCCTGGAGCAGGGGTGGACAGGATCCCTGCAGCGTCTCCGGTGCGATATGGGCGAACTCGGGTGCATCATCGGCGATCAGCCGTTGCCCACGATTGATGAGATCGAGGGCGAGTTCGCTCTTGCCGATCGCAGGGTCCCCCGTGAGGAGCACGCCCATGCCGAGGACTTCCATGAAGACACCGTGGACCGTGATGCGGTCCGCGAGGGCGTTGGTCAGGAAATACTGCAGGTGGGTGACGACCTCGCCATCGCTGAGCGGAGTACCGAGCAACGGGGTTTCGGTAAGCTCGGACCAATGGTGAAAGCTCGCCTCCGGCTCGATGCCGTCAGTGAAGACCACGGCGGCAGGGCGGCCGGCGAACAGCTTCTCGACCGTCTCCTTGTAGGCCGTCTTTCCCAGGTCGGCCAGGTAGAGGAGCTCGGGCTCGCCGATGACCTGCAGCCGGTTGGGGTGGATGCAGTTCAATGAGCCGACCAGTGACTGCCCGTAGATCGACGCGGCCGTTCCGCGCAAGGGCTGTACGGGTCCCGACTGCCCGGTCAGCCAGCGCAGCTCGAGCCGTGGCCCGATCAGCGCCATCATCTCCTGCAGGGTTCGGATCTGCGTCATAGGGTGGTGGGGCCACTTTCCCAGCCTTGCAGAAGGGCCAGGATCCGATCCTTGGAATCGGCCTCACGCAGGCCCTGCCGCAGCTGTGGGTCGCTGAACATGGCCGCCAGCCGCGAGAGCAACTGCAGGTGCATTTCGTTGGCCTCCTCGGGTACGAGGAGCGCAAAGACCAGGTCGACCGGTCCTTCGTCGATTGCAGCGAAATCAACACCCCGCCGAAGCTGAGCAAAGGCACCCACGGCCTCGGTGATCTGCTCCATGCGTGCGTGGGGCAAGGCGACCCCATGGCCGAGTCCCGTGCTGCCGAGACGCTCGCGCTCCAGCAAGCGCTCGAATACGGCCTCCGGACCCAGACCCGGAGCTGCGCTCGCCAGAAGCTCTCCGAGGACTTCCAGGAGACGTTTCTTACTGCTTATATCCAGACTGTTGCCGATGCGCTCGGCGACGATGAGCTGGGGAGGAAACATCGGATCCTGCTCCCGACGGATTGTGGGTGGGCCAGTTGGTTGCGCGCTCGGCAACCTGATTTTCCGATGCGCCGGAACAATTATGACACGAAGCGCACGGATTCGAGGATCAGGCCATGTCCTGGTCCGATTCCGCTGCCTTCGTGCCGTTGGACCGGCGACTGTTCTTTTTACCCTTGTGCCGGAGGACCTGGCGATCGAGCTTGTCTACGAGCCCATCGATCGCTGCGTACATGTCCTCTTGGACCGAGTCCGCAAAGATCTTTGCACCGTTGATCTGTAATGTGGCTTCCGCCTTTTGGCGCAGCTTTTCCACACTGAGGACGACGTGTATGTCGAGGACCTCGTCGAAGTGTCGTGCTACGCGCTTGAGCTTGTTGTCGACATAGCCTTTCAGGGCCTCCGTGATGTCGACATGGTGACCGGTCAGGTTAATCTGCATGGCTTGGCTCCTGATAGCTCGTTTCCGTGAAGTTTCTGAAAGAAACACCGATTCCCTTCCCTGGGTGTTTGGCGACCGAAGCGGATTCTCGACCTTTCGAAGATCCGAGAATTCGCGACCTAGAGGAATCTCGTCAACCAAGGCGCTTGCGCTCGTTCGAGGGCGGAACATTCATTCCTTCCCGGTACTTGGCGACCGTGCGTCTGGCGACCTTTATGCCCTGGGCGGCCAGGACCGCCGCGATCTTGTTGTCGCTCAGCGGTTTCGAGGGCTCTTCCGCTGCGATCAACTTTCGGATGAGGGCTCGGATGGCCGTCGAGGAGCAGGCACCTCCCGCCTCGGTGCCCACATGGCTCGAGAAGAAGTACTTGAACTCGAAGGTGCCGCGCGGGGTATGCACGTATTTTTGTGTAGTCACACGCGATACGGTGGACTCGTGCAGATCCAGGGCCTCTGCGACATCGCGCAGGACCATGGGCTTCATCGCTTCTTCGCCGTGATCGAGAAAGTCCCGTTGTAGCTCCACGATCTTCGAGGCAACCCTCAGCACCGTATCATTGCGGCTCGCCAGGCTCTTGATGAACCAGCGCGCATCCTGCAGGTGGCTTTTGAGAAAGCTGTTGTCATCGCTCTGGTCGGCCCGCCGCACGAGCCCGGCATAGCTCGGGTTCACCCGCAATCTGGGTGTTGTCTCCGGATTCAGCTCCACCGTCCATGCGTTCTCGCGCTTGCGCACGATGACGTCGGGGATAACGTACTGCGGCTGGACGTCCGCAATCAAGGTCCCGGGCCGTGGATGCAGCGAGCGGATCAGGTCGGCGATCTCGGCCAGGTCGGCGGTGGAGAGGTCCAGTGTACGTCGGATCTGCTCCATATCTCTTTTGGACAGGGCTTCGAAGTGCTGCTCACAGACGCGCACGGCCAGGTCGCGAATCCTTCCACCGTCCGCCAGTTGGCGCAGCTGGATCAGGAGGCACTCGCGCAGGTCGCGCGCCCCGACGCCGGGCGGGTCCAGTGACTGGACCAGATGGAGCACGGATTGCACCTCTTCGAGGGTCAAATCCGGGTCGTCCAGGATCTCGATGAGCTCTTCGGGGGAGACGGTGAGGTAGCCGTCCTCGTTGATGGCGTCGACGATGGCCGTGGCGACGGCCAAGTCGGTCGCATCCAGCCGGCACAGGTTGAGCTGCCAGTGAAGATGATCCTGCAGGGTCGGTGCCTTGCTCTGCACGGCGAAGATGTCGAGCTCGCTCGCCTCGTGCGCGGGGGCACCACCGCTCGGCAGATAGCTGTCGTAGTGATCCGTCCACTCGGCGTCCACCGGCAGCTCGTCCGGAATCGGCGTCTTCTCGGGCTGCAGCTCCCCGTCCGGATCGGTGGCGATGCGTACCGCCTCCTGGGGCTCGGTCACGGTGTCGTTTCCCTCGTCTCCGTTCAGCTGCTCCGCCTCTTCGGCGTTCTCCAGCATGGGGTTGGAGTCGAGTGCTTCCTGAATCTCCTGGCGAAGGTCCAGCATCGATAGCTGCAACAGGCGGATTGCCTGCTGCAGCTGCGGCGTCATGGTCAGCTGTTGACCGAGCCTGAGCTGCATCGACTGCTTCATGGGGATTCGGACCTGGTACGCAATTTGACTGAGCTTAGATTTCGATTCTAGCTCAATCAAAGGGTGAAGTGCTCGCCCAGGTAGACCGAGCGTACCTCCGCATTTTCCAGCAGCTCCTGCGGTCTGCCTTCGGCGATGACCCTGCCTTCGTTGATGATGTATGCCCGGTCGCAGATGTCGAGGGTCTCGCGAACATTGTGATCCGTGATCAGCACACCGATGTCACGGTCGCGCAAGTGGGTGACGATCTTCTTGATGTCTCCCACGGCGATCGGATCGATCCCGGCGAAGGGCTCGTCGAGCAGCATCACCTTCGGATCGACGGCCAGTGCGCGGGCGATCTCCAGGCGCCGCCGCTCACCGCCGGAGAGGCTCATGGCCGTGGATTCGCCCAGGTGTGCGATCCCAAGCTCTTCGAGCAGCTCCAGCCCGAGGTTTTTTTGCTCCTGGGAGCCGAGGTCTTTGCGTGTCTGAAGGATCGCCATCAGATTGTCGCGGGCGGAGAGCTTTCGGAAGACCGACGGTTCCTGGGCCAGATAGCTCAAGCCCAAACGTGCCCGGGCGTGCATGGGAAGCAGGGTGATGTCGCTCTCCTCGAGGCAGATCACCCCCTCGTCGGAGTTAATCAGCCCGACGATCAGGTAGAAACAGGTGGTCTTGCCTGCGCCGTTGGGCCCGAGCAAGCCGACGACTTCGCCGGAATCCACACCGACACTGACACCCTTCAATACGGTGCGGCGGCGATAGCTCTTGACCAGGTTCGTTGCCTGCAGGGTCGTCATTTGCGCGACGGGGAGATGGTGATCTTCACCCGCTCCTTGCCTGCGGCAACGGTGCCGGCCTTGACCTGCGCCTTGGCGCGGTCGTAGACGATGCGGTCGTTGCGGAAGTTGTCCTTTCCTTGGAACAGGACAGCCTGCTCGATGAGCGTGATCTCGTCCTTCGCCCTGTCGTACTCCATGCGCAGGGCGTGTGCCTTGACTTCCTGCTTCTTGTTTTTCTCGCCCTCCACCTCCTGACGGTAGGTCGCCGGCGAGCCGACGGTGATGATGAGCTTCGGCTTGTGCTCGGCGTCGTGGTGCACCGTTACCCGATCGCCGCGCAGCTCCATGCTGCCCTGCTTGACGAAGACATTCCCCGTATAGACGCTCGTGGAGGTCGCCTCGTCGATCTCGGCGCTGTCCGCCTCGAGGTAGAGGGGTTGCTCCGTATCCTCTTCGAGTGCCGGCAGCCTCGCGGGCATGACCAGAAGCACAAGTATCAGGATCTGCCACAGGTTTGGATGGATGCGATGGGGGAAGCTCGTGCTCACTGATGTCTCCTCGAACGATTCTCGGGTACCGCAGACGTGCTCGCTTGCTCGAGAGACGAGACCTCACCGCGGACCCTGCCCAGAAGCTTCACGCGAAGCTTGTCGGTCAGCCAGATCTCGGCGCCGGCGTCCGACGTGGTCCAATCCTGCAAGCTGGTGATGTGCACCGGTTTGTCGGTCGTCGCGTAATCCTCTTTTCGCTTCAGGAGGAGCTCCCGGGTCTTCAGATGGACCGGGCGAGTCGTGGGCCCCGCCTCGCGGTCGATGAACACCTCGCCGCGCAGACGGATCAGATCGTGATCTGCGGAGATCCATGCAGTCTCGGAGCGTACCAGCCAGGGTGGCCCCGACTTCTCGAACAGCGTCAACCTGGGACTCGTCAGCTCGCTGCTGTCGTCGTCCGCGAAGTGCCGGAGCTCGATGGCGCTCAGCCTTCTGAAGGGCTTGCCGAGCTCGTCCATGTTGGTCGTCGTGAAGTCATCGACCGTGTAATCGGGGAGGTGCCCTCGTTCTTCGCGATGCGGTCGGAGGGCCTTCTCCTCCTCTTGCAGCCACCAAGCCAGGGCCCCGACGGCGGCGAGGACAAGAGCCAGGACGCGTTGCCGTGCAGACAGCATGTCGGACCGGTCAACCCTTCGCTGATTTCATAAGGAGAGACGCGGTCATCTCGCCTAGCGTGCCTTGGGCCTCCATGATGAGCTCGCATACCTCCCGGGCGGCCCCCCGGCCACCCACTGCCCGGGTCTGCCAATGCGAGTGGTGGCTTGCCAGCGTATGGGCATCGGCTACAGAGACGGAGAGGCCGACCCGGCGCATGATCGGCAGGTCGAGCACGTCGTCGCCCACATAGGCGATCTGCTCGTCGCTCAGGCCGAGGAGCTTCTTCAGCTCCTCATAGGACGCCAGCTTGTCCAATCGTCCTTGGTAGATGTGCTCTACGCCTAGACTCTCCATGCGGATACGCACCGCCTCCGAGGTGCGGGCGGTGATGATGGCCAGATCGACACCCGTGTGCCGCAGCATCTTCATGCCGTGACCGTCGCGGGCGTTGAACGCCCTGTACTCCCGTCCGTCGTCTCCGATGTAGAGGCTCCCGTCGGTCAAGACCCCGTCCACGTCGAAGATCACCAGGCGGACTCTTCTTGCACGATCGAGGATGTCCTGCATGAAGCCTTCTCTCGCTCTCGCTTCGGGAGGTTGAACCGTCCGCCTGCTGCCCTCTGCGGCAAGTCCGGGACCCGCCCGCAGGGCAAATTTCGGGGTGACAGGGGAGAATCTGTCGGCGCTGGAAGCACGCCAGCGCGCATTGTTTCAAAGGTGTCGGGGGTACGCAACCGCCTCCACCGAGGCGCGGGATGACCGGGATGAGAGGCGCTCCTTCGGGTCGTCGTCGGGCGCGGTTGCCTATCTTTCGCCCAGAGTTTGGAAAGGTCCAAGCCCGCTGCATACTTACCCCATAGCCCAGCCCTTTCTCAGAGGGACGACGCCTCTGTATACTGGCACCTCCAGCCGTATTCAGCCCCCTGCCGCATACCGATGGACGATCCGAAGCAGAAGCCCGTAAGCAGACGCGGCGTCTATCTCCTGCCAAATCTCTTCACCTCCGCGGCCCTGTTCGCCGGGTTCTATTCGGTGCTCGCGGCCATGCATGGGCGCTTCGAAGGAGCCGCGCTCGCCATCTTCGTGGCCATGGTTCTCGATGGGCTCGACGGACGGGTCGCCCGGTTGACCAATACCCAGAGCGACTTCGGGGCGGAGTACGACAGCCTTTCGGACATGGTGGCATTCGGTGTGGCGCCGGCGTTGGTGGCCTATGAATGGGCATTGAGGGGGCTGGGCAAGGTCGGTTGGCTCGCCGCCTTCGTCTACACGGCTGCGGCTGCCTTGCGTCTGGCCCGTTTCAATACCCAAGTCGGCGTCGCCGACAAGCGTTATTTTCAGGGATTGCCGAGTCCTTCGGCGGCGGCGATCATCGCGGCCGGTGTCTGGATCGGGGCAGAGCAGGGCATCGAGGGGTCGGATGCGAGCTGGGCGGTCGCGCTCATCACCACCTTTGCGGGTCTGCTCATGGTCAGCAACTTCCGCTTCCACAGTTTCAAGCAGATCGATCTGCGCGGGCGCGTCCCCTTCGTTTTCGCAGTGGTGGTGATGCTCGCCTATGCGGTGGTCCTGCTCCAGCCGCCCGTGGTCCTGTTCGTCGGGTTTTTCGTTTACGCTATCTCCGGTCCCGTGCTGACGTTGGTGCGCCGGCGCAAGCGCCGGGCGAGCCGCAGACGAGGTCGGGAGGCTCCGCGCTCGCCGGAGGGCAGGGATGGCTCCTGAGCTCGTCTCGGGCTTGTCGCAAGAGTACTGGGGCGTTTCGCAGCCCGATGTGCGCGGAAGCGTTGTACACCCGCTTCAACTTCGCCTGCTCTGTGTCATAATGACCGACTGAATTGCGCCCCTTCCCCTGTCGATTTCATCTGGTTATCGAGGAACCCCCAAATGAGCTTTTTCATCTCCGACGCCTTGGCGCAGGATGGCGCGGCACAGGGATCTTTCCTGCAGCTGCTGTTTCCGATCGGTTTGGTCGTCATTTTGTATTTCCTGATGATCCGTCCCCAGGTGAAGCGCCAGAAGGAGCACAAGAAAATGGTCGAGGCCCTGACCAAGGGCGACGAAGTGGCCACCATGGGTGGCATGGTGGGGCGCATCACGGATCTGGGCGATAATTTCGCGCGGGTGGAAGTCGCCGACGGTGTCGTGGTCAAGGTTCGTCGCCAAGCGGTGGAGTCGGTGTTGCCGAAGGGGTCCATCAAGGAATTGTGACCGGTCCGGGAGCCATGGGCCCGGGCGGGACTGTGTGCTCGGCCGCGGGCTCGTCGGATCTGCTGCGCGGTGGCGTTTTCTTTCCCATCCGCCCCACGTATTCTCGCGTCCCTCTCGGGCGTGAGCCCTTCGTCTGAGCCTGGCATGAGGCCCTCTTCAGTGGATGGATGTGCGATGGAATTTCCATGAACCGATATCCTTTGTGGAAGAATTTGCTGGTACTCGGCGTCTTGCTGGTCGGCATTCTGTACGCACTCCCCAATCTCTTCCCTCAGAATCCCTCCATCGAGGTGACGGCCGCCCGTGGTGCTCAGGTCACCGCCGCGACTTCGGAAGAGATCGAGACTGTCCTGAAAAAGGCGGACGTGAAGTACAAGGCAGTCGAAATGCTCGCGGGCGACAAGTTGCTGGTGCGTTTCGCCACGTCTGGTGAGCAGCTGCGCGGGCAGGAGGCGATCGAGAGCAGCCTGTCGAATCACTACAACAGCGCAATGACCCTGGCCCCGGATCTTCCGGGCGTTCTTCGCGACCTGGGGATACAGCCCATGTTCCTGGGGCTGGATCTGCGTGGTGGTATCTATGTGCTGATCGACGTGGACATGGAAGCGGCGGTGGATCAGGCCCTCGAGCGGTACACGGGGGATATTCGAACCCTGTTGCGAAGCGAGAAGGTGCGTTACCTGGGGGTCACCAGCGACCGGGGCCGGATAAGGGTGAGGTTTCGCGACGCCGCGCAGAGGGACGAGGCAGCGGAGCTGATCGGCAGGGAATTTCCCGAGCTGGTGGTGGATGGCGGTGAGGAGGATAAGGCTTTTTTCGTGAAGGTGACCATGACTCCCGCGGAGGAGGCATCCGTCGAGAAGTTCGCCCTGCAGCAGAACATAACGACTCTGCGCAACCGCGTGAATGCCTTGGGGGTGGCCGAGCCCATCATCCAGCAGCAGGGTGACCGCCGTATCGTGGTCCAGCTGCCCGGGGTTCAGGACCCAGCCAGGCTCAAGGAGATTCTCGGGGCGACGGCAACCCTGGAGTACCGCCTGGTGGACACGCAGCACAGCGTCCAGGATGCGGTGGACGGTCGGGTACCCCCGTCCAGCAAGCTCTACTACGACAGGGATGGTCGGCCGGTCCTGCTGTTGCGGCGGGTGATCGTTACCGGCGATCAGATCACGGATGCATCGGCGGGCTTCGATCAGCGCAGCGGTCAACCGGCGGTCTTCGTGAGCCTGGACAGCCAGGGTGCGCGACGTATGCGCAACGTGACCACGGAGAACGTGGGCAAGCCCATGGCGGTGGTGTTCATCGAGAACCGCACCGTCACCCGCATGGTGAAGGGCAAGCCAGTCAAGGAGCGGGTCCGCACGGAGGAGGTGATCAGCGTCGCCAATATCCTGGAGCCGTTCGGACGCCGCTTCCAGACTACGGGTCTCGACAGCTCGAACGAGGCCCATAATCTCGCGCTGCTGCTGCGGGCCGGAGCCCTGGCCGCCCCCATCGAGATCGTCGAGGAGCGGACCATCGGTCCCAGCCTCGGGCAGGCGAACATCGACCAGGGCTTCGAGTCCGTGGTGATCGGGTTTCTGCTCGTCGTGGTCTTCATGGCCGCTTATTATCGGGTGTTCGGCCTGGTCGCGGACCTGGTGCTGTTCATAAACCTGGTGTTGATCGTCGCGATCCTCTCCCTGCTGCAGGCGACCCTGACCTTGCCGGGCATCGCCGGCATCGTACTTACCGTGGGTATGGCGGTGGACGCCAACGTCCTCATCTACGAGCGCATCCGCGAGGAGGTTCGCAACGGCAACACACCCCAGGCGAGCATCCATGCGGGCTACGATAAGGCCTTGTCCACCATCGTGGATGCCAACATCACCACCCTGATCGCCGCCGTCGTGCTGTTCAGCTTCGGCACGGGTGCCGTCAAGGGGTTCGCGGTGACGCTGTTCATCGGCATCCTGACGTCCATGTTCACGGCCATCATGGGCAGCCGAGCCATAGTCAACCTACTCTACGGTGGCAAGCGTCTGAAGCGGTTGCCGATTTGACGTGAGCCATCCCATGCGACTCATCAAGTTTCAGAAAGTCGATTTCATGCGTTGGCGGCGGCAGGCGATCGTCCTGTCCACCGCGGTCAACCTGATTGCTCTCCTGTCCTTCGTTGTCCAGGGACTCGACTTCGGGCTGGACTTCACCGGCGGGACGGTCGTCGAGGTCGGCTATCAGGAGCCAGCCGACCTGGGGAAGGTACGCGCCGCCCTGACGCGAGGGGGCTTCGATGCCGGGGCCGTGCAATACTTCGGCACCTCGCGCGACGTCATAATCCGGCTGCCGCCCGTGGATAATCAAACCAGCGCGGAGCTCAGCCAGCGTGTCTTCCGCGCCTTGAGTCAGGAAGCCAGCGGAAAGGTCGAGCTGCGGCGGGTGGAGTTCGTCGGTCCCCAGGTGGGTCGAGAGCTTGCGGAAGACGGCGGGCTTGCCGTCCTCTATGCCCTGATCGGGATACTCGTCTATGTCTGGCTGCGCTTCGAGTGGCGCTTCTCGGTCGGAGCCATCATCGCCACGGTCCACGACACCATCGTCACGGTCGCGGTGTTCTCCCTCTTTCGAATCGAGTTCGATCTGACCGTCCTTGCCGCGGTGCTCGCGGTGATCGGCTACTCGCTCAACGACACCATTGTCATTTTCGACCGCATTCGGGAGAATTTCCGCAAGGTTCGCAAGGGGAGCGTGCTCGACGTCGTCAATCGCTCGATCAACGAGACCATGTCGCGCACCATCATCACCTCCGGGACCACCTTGATGGTGGTCGCTGCCCTTTTCCTGTTCGGTGGCCCGGTGATTCATGGCTTTGCACTAGCACTGATCGTAGGCATTGTCACGGGGACCTATTCGTCGATCTATGTTGCTACGGCGGCGGCAGTGATGCTGGGGGTCACCCGGGCCGATCTGGCACCGGTGAAGAAGGAAGGGGAGAAGCTCGGATCCCTGCCCTAGGGCGAATTTTTTCACAAGCTCTCAGTCCAACGGGGGATCTCATCCTCCCCGGAGTCGGATTCGGGGCAAGTGATGGCTGGGAGCAGCGGGTAGTGGGCTAAAGGAGGTCCCGTTCGAGCTCAGTCCCTCAGAGCGTCGCTCAGGAACGGACGGAGCCGGGCGACCATCGCCCGGTGGACCTTGAGGTTGCCGGCGATGACGTTGCCTGTCTCCAGGTGACGGTCGCCGCCGGCGAGATCGCTCACCGTGCCCCCGGCCTCGCTGACCAGGAGGGCACCGGCCGCGAAGTCCCATTGGGCCAGCCCCAGCTCCCAGAATCCGTCCAGCCTTCCTGCCGCCACATAGGCGAAGTCCAGGGCGGCGGAGCCGGGACGGCGAATGCCTGCCGTGTCCCGGATCATCGCCTCCAGCGTACCCAGATAGGTGGTGAGATGGCTGTGGTCGCGATACGGGAATCCGGTTCCCAGGAGGGCACCTTCGAGGGAGGCACGCCCGGCCACGCGCAGACGCCGGTCGTTGAGGTGGGCCCCTTGTCCACGGCTGGCGGTGAACATCTCTTCCCGCAAGGGATCGTAGACCACTGCCTGCTCCAGACGGTTACGGTACTTCAGGGCGATGGAGACGGAGAATTGGGGAAAGCCATGCAGATAATTGGTAGTGCCGTCCAGGGGGTCGATCACCCATTGGAAGTCGCTGCCGCCGTGCTCGCCGCTTTCTTCGGCCAGGATGGCGTGGTCCGGATACCTGGCACGGAGCTCTTGGATGATTGCCTCCTCGGCGGCACGGTCCACCTCGCTGACGAAGTCGTTGCGGCGCTTGCTGGAGACGGCGATGCTGTCCGTGCGCTCGAAGTAGCGCAGCAGGATACGACCTGCGCTGCGCGCGGCGCGGACGGCAATGTTGAGCATCGGGTGCATGGCGCGCACCATACCCGAACCGGCCGGTAGAGAAAAGCTGGACCATGCGCCCGAGCCCCGGCTTGCTCTCCAAGATCCGATTCGTCATGGTGCAGACCACCCACCCGGGGAACATCGGGGCGGTGGCCCGCGCCATGAAGACCATGGGCCTGAGTCGGCTGCACCTGGTCGAGCCCAAGTCATTGCCGGATGCAGAGGCGGTCGCCCGGGCCTCAGGCGCCGACGATCTGCTGGCTGCCGCCCAGGTGCATGGAGACTTTCCGTCGGCCCTGCATGGCTGCAGGTTGGTGGTCGGTGCCAGCGCCCGCTTGCGTACCCTGGAGTGGCCGCTGCTGGAGCCCGCGGACTGTTCGCGCCGTTTGCTGGCGGAGGCCAGGGAAGGCGACGTGGCGCTGGTGTTGGGGCGGGAGAGCTCTGGGCTCACGAACGACGAGCTTGCTCGTTGCCACTTCCTTGTCCACATCCCCGGCAATCCGGAATTCAGCTCGTTGAACGTCGCCGCCGCGGCCCAAATCTTCGCTTACGAGCTACACCGTGTCTGGCGGAAGGCCGAGGGGTTGCGCATCGAGGAGGCGGCAAGGGATCTCGCGCCCGCGGAGGCGATGGAGAGATTTTACGTCCACCTCGCCCAGACCCTGGTGGACACGGGATTCAGCGACCCCGAGCAGTCGGGGAAGCTGTTGCGGCGGCTGCGGCGCTTGTTCAACCGGGCACGTCCCGACTCGACCGAGATCAACATACTCCACGGGATTCTGAGCGCCGCCCAGGGCAAGAAGACCGCGGATCGATTTCGCAAGTCCGACCTCGGCGGGCCGGATCCATCCAAGTAGCCCGGCGCCGGGGTATCCGGGTAGACATAAGCATCTGTCGTGAGCCTCTGTGGGGAGCAGCCCAATGTTCGAACGATTGCGGGAGGACATCGATTGTGTATTCGAGCGGGATCCCGCCGCACGCAATGCGTTCGAGGTCTTCACCACCTATCCGGGCCTGCATGCGATCCTCATGCACCGGGTCTCCCATGCCCTGTGGATCCGCGGCTACAAATGGCTCGCCCGCTTTCTCTCGAACGTGGCGCGCCTCTTCACCGGGATCGAGATCCACCCCGGTGCACAGATCGGCCGGCGTTTCTTCATCGATCACGGCATGGGGGTCGTGATCGGGGAGACGGCCGTCGTCGGGGACGACTGCACCCTTTATCACGGCGTGACGTTGGGCGGAACCAGTTGGGCTCGAGGCAAGCGACATCCCACCCTGGGGCGTGACGTAGTGGTGGGCGCCGGTGCGAAGGTCTTGGGTCCTATCGAGATCGGCGACGGCGTGCGCATCGGCTCGAACTCCGTGGTCGTCAAGTCGGTCTCGCCCGGAACGACGGTAGTCGGGGTTCCGGGCCATGTGGTGGAGCCGCCTGTGACGGGAGAGGCCCACCAGCGACGTGCGGCTACCGCCGAGCGCATCGGTTTCGACGCCTACGGCGTCACCAAGGATCTCCCGGATCCACTGGCCAATGCGATCAACCTGATGTTGGATCATATCCACGTCCTGGACCGGCGCATCGATACCCTGTCACAGGTCTTGGAGCAGAGGGGGATCAGCGGCCATTTCGACCAGTTACCGGATCTCGAGGTATCCGAGATCGACTCGGTGACGGACGAGGCGAGACAAGGGGGGGGCTCGACGGAAACGGCTCGCGTGGATGCCGATGGATCGTCCGGTGTCGATTGCCCGTCCTGAAGGCTCAGGTATTGCGGTATATTCGAAATCTTCCGCAAAATTCAATCCTCGTCGAATCCTGTGGTCCTGCCTGGAGCATGTGCCTAGGGGTTCCGCGGGACGAGCCGAAGGCTGGATCCTCTGGTTAACCGCAGAGCCGAGCATGCCAGGGAGGTTCTCCATAGGCGATAATTAGCATCAACCGAATACTTGACTGAATGGGTTGGTTATTGTAGCATTTCGTAACTTCGTCGAGGCAGGAGCGATTCACTCGTGAGACTGACTACCAAAGGCCGCTATGCCGTAACAGCGATGCTCGATCTGGCTATCCACCACGGGAAAGGGCCGATCGCTCTGGCGGACATTGCACAACGCCAGGGGATCTCCCTGTCGTACCTGGAGCAGCTTTTCTCCAGACTGCGCAAGCAGTCCCTCGTCGCGAGCGTTCGCGGTCCCGGGGGCGGCTACAATTTGGCGCGCAGGGCCTCGGAGATCCACATCGCCGAAGTCATCTCCGCGGTGGACGAGAATGTGGACACGACCCGTTGCGCCGGCGCCCACAACTGTCAAGACTCGGGGCCCTGTCTGACCCACGATCTCTGGCAGGACTTGAGCGTCCGCATCTACGAGTATCTCGACCGAATCAGTCTGCAGGATCTGGTCGATCGCAAGGGGGTGCAGGACGTGGCCAAACGACAGGACCGCCAGGGACCCGAGGTCAGGTTGGATGGCCTCGGCACCGGGGGTCTGAGCTTCGGTGCCTGAGCCTTTTGCCCTTTGTCAGGTGGTTTCAAGCGTTTCAGAGCCTTTGACATGAAACTTCCCATTTACATGGATTACTCGGCAACCACGCCTGTCGATCCCAGGGTCGCCGAGAAGATGTGCAGTTACCTGACGCCTACGGGCAAATTCGGTAATGCGGCCTCCCGTTCCCATGCTTTCGGTTGGGAGGCGGAGGAGGCGGTGGACCAAGCCCGTCGCCAGGTCGCGGATCTCATTAACGCGGACCCCAAGGAGATCGTCTGGACCTCGGGTGCCACCGAGTCGGACAATCTGGCGATCAAGGGTGTCGCACATTTCTATCACAAGCGCGGAAGGCATATCGTCACCTCCAAGACCGAGCACAAGGCCGTGCTGGATACCTGCCGTCACCTGGAGCGCGATGGGTTCGTGGTAACCTATCTGGATCCGCAGCCCGACGGCCTCATCGATCTGGGCAAGCTGGAATCCGCTTTGCGGGACGACACCATCCTGGTCTCGATCATGCATGTGAACAACGAGATCGGGGTCATCCAGGATATCGCGGCCATCGGCGAGATGGCGCGCGCGCGCAAGATCCTCTTTCATGTCGACGCGGCCCAGAGTGCGGGGAAGGTCCCGATCGATCTGGAGCGGATGAAGGTCGACCTCATGTCCCTGTCGGCCCACAAGATCTATGGTCCGAAGGGTATCGGGGCCCTCTATGTCAGACGCAAGCCCCGAGTACGTCTGGAGGCGCAGATTCACGGCGGGGGCCATGAGCGGGGCATGCGCTCCGGCACCCTGGCGACGCATCAGATCGTGGGAATGGGTGAGGCCTTCCGCATCGCTCAGGAAGAGATGGCGATGGAGAACGAGCGTGTGCTCGCCCTGCGCAGACGTCTGTGGGAAGGCATGAAAGACATGGAGCAGGTCGTCCTGAACGGCGACGAGGAGAATCGCGTCGCCGGAAACCTGAACCTGAGCTTTGCATTCGTCGAGGGCGAATCCCTGATCATGGCCCTCAAGGACCTGGCCGTCTCGTCCGGCTCTGCCTGTACCTCCGCCAGTCTGGAGCCGAGCTACGTCCTGCGTGCTCTGGGGCGGGAGGATGAATTGGCGCACAGCTCCATCCGTTTTACGCTCGGTCGTTTCAGCACGGCGGAAGAGGTGGACTACGCGGTCACGAGGATCCGAGAGCAGGTCGACCGTCTGCGCGAGCTCTCGCCCTTGTGGGACATGTACAAGGAGGGAATCGACCTGAGCACCGTCCAGTGGGCGGCACACTGATCGGGAAACCGCTTGCGATCGGGACCCGGGTTGGATTTTACCGGTTTCAACTGCATCTTGGCCACTAAGAGCGCAGCAAGCCCTTCGACGAGGTAACAGAGCATGGCTTACAGCGAAAAGGTCTTGGACCATTACGAGAACCCGCGAAATGTCGGGAACTTCGATAGCGAGGACGCGACCGTCGGAACGGGAATGGTCGGTGCGCCGGCGTGCGGGGACGTCATGCGCTTGCAGATCAAGGTCAGTGATCAGGGCGTCATCGAGGACGCCCGTTTCAAGACCTACGGCTGCGGCTCCGCGATCGCATCCAGCAGCCTCTTGACCGAATGGGTCAAGGGTAAGACCCTGCAGGAGGCACAACAGATCAAGAACCAGGAGATCGCCGACGAGCTGGCCCTGCCCCCGGTAAAGGTGCACTGCTCGGTGCTGGCAGAGGACGCCATCAAGGCGGCGGTCCAGGACTACGAGAAAAAGCGAGGCGCCTGAGCTAACAACGTCCGGTAGGCGTCAGCCATCGGATATCGATCGGGCGCGTATCCAGTATCCACGGAGTCGAATTCATGAGCATTACGATGACACCGGCGGCAGCCGACCGCGTTCGCGCCTTTCTCAGCAACCGTGGCAAGGGCCTGGGTCTGCGCCTGGGTGTGTGCACATCCGGTTGCTCGGGCATGGCTTACGTGCTCGAGTTCGCGGACGAGCTCGAGTCCGACGATCAGGTCTTCGAGGACCAAGGAGTCAAGGTGATCGTGGATCCCAAGAGCCTGCTCTATCTCGACGGGACCGTGCTCGACTACACCAAGGAAGGACTCAACGAAGGCTTCAAGTTCGACAATCCCAACGTCAAGGACTCCTGCGGCTGCGGCGAGAGCTTCAACGTCTGAGGATGCAGGATCTCCCGGGCGAGCCCCCGCGTGCTGGATTTTTCACAGAACTACTTCGCTCTTTTCGGGCTGCCCATGCGCTATCGGGTGAACGGCTCCCTGCTCGCCGAACGTTATAGAGTCCTCCAGGGCACACTGCACCCGGATCGTTTCGCGGCCGCGGGCGACCGGGAGAAGCGCCTCTCCCTGCAGGCGTCTGCACACGTCAACCAGGCCTATCAGACCTTGAGGGATCCCCTGGAGCGGGCACGTTATCTGGTGTCACTCCATCTGGACGGCTCCGCCGACGAGAAGGAGGCGACCCGGGACATGGGCTTCTTGATGGAGCAGATGGAGCTGCGCGAGGCCTTGTCGGGGGTCAAGGACCGTCCCGATCCCCATATCGCCGTGGGGGATATCTTGGACCGCCTGTCCGGCCAAGCCGATGCCCTCGTCCAAGGGCTGGAAGACCTGCTGGATCAACCCTCGGCGCAGGACCTGGAAGCGGCGCGGGAGCTGGTGCGCAAGCTGCAGTTCGTAAGCAAGTGCCGGGTGGAGGCCGAGGATCTGGAGGCGGAGCTGGATGAGCTGTCCTAACCTTCGGCCCCTTGACCGGCTTCCGGCAATTCGGCATGCGCTCGCTTCCGAGCGCCAATCCCCGTAATCATGTCGTTGCTGCAGATTTCGGAGCCTGGGCAGGCCGCTGCACCGCACCAACAGCGGCTGGCCGCGGGGATCGATCTGGGTACGACCAACTCCCTGGTTGCAACCGTGCGCAGCGGCACCGCCGATACCCTCCCGGATCACGAGGGGCGCCATTTGCTGCCCTCGGTCGTGCGCTTCACCGAAGATGCGGTCATCGTGGGCGAGGAGGCGAAGAGCGCCGCTGCCGATGATCCCCTGAGCACGGTCTCCTCCGTCAAGCGGCTCATCGGCCGCGGCCTGAACGACATCGCGCGTTTAGGGGCAAGGCTTCCCTACGAGTTCGCCCAGGAGGATACCGCTGTTCCGCGCATCCGTACCCGCCGCGGGGACGTGAGTCCGGTGGAGGTCTCGGCGGAGATCCTCGAGGTACTGGCCAGGCGGGCGGAGTCGGTGCTCGGCGGCGAGCTGTCCGGCGTCGTCATCACGGTCCCCGCCTATTTCGACGAGGTCCAGCGTCAGGCAACGAAGGATGCCGCCCGCTTGGCAGGGCTCGAGGTGCTGCGGCTGCTCAACGAGCCTACGGCCGCCGCGCTGGCCTACGGCCTGGACAAGGACGCCGACGGCATCCACGCCGTTTACGATCTCGGTGGCGGCACCTTCGATATCTCCATCCTGCACCTGCGCCGGGGGGTGTTCGAGGTCCTGGCCACGGGCGGCGATTCCGCCCTCGGCGGTGATGACCTGGATCGGGTCGTCGCCCGCTGGATCATGGAACAGGCCGGCATCGAGGATGACGCCTCCCATGCGGTCCAGCGTCGGCTGCTGGGCGCGGCCTGCGCCGCAAAGGAGGCGCTCAGCACGGCGGACAGGGTGCCCCTGCACCTGGCTTTGCCGAACGGGCATCGATGGGAAGGCGAGCTGGATCGGACGACTTTCGACGACTTGATCGACCCCCTGATCTCCAAGACCGTGGCGGCCTGTCGCCGTTGTCTGCGCGATGCCGGGCTGCGGTCCGCAGAGGTGAAGGACGTGGTCATGGTCGGGGGCTCCACACGGGTGCCCAGGGTGCGCGAACGGGTGGGCGAGCTCTTCGGCACCGTGCCGCTGGTGGATATCGATCCCGACCGGGTGGTGGCCATCGGTGCCGCGCTCCAGGCGGACGTCCTCGTCGGCAACAAGGGCGCCGACGAGATGCTGCTGCTGGATGTGATCCCCTTGTCCCTCGGTCTGGAGACCATGGGTGGCCTGGTGGAGAAGATCGTCCCCCGCAACACCACCATCCCGGTGGCCCGGGCCCAGGAGTTCACTACCTTCAAGGACGGGCAGACCGCCATGTCCCTCCATGTTTTGCAGGGGGAGCGCGAGCTGGTGTCCGATTGCCGCTCGCTGGCTCGCTTCGAGCTGCGTGGCATCCCCCCGATGGTGGCCGGTGCGGCACGCATTCTGGTCAGCTTCGAGGTAGATGCGGATGGTCTCCTCAGCGTCACGGCCGTGGAAAAGTCGAGCGGCGTCAAGGCCCAGGTCGAAGTGAAACCGTCCTATGGGCTCACGGATGCCGAGATCGAGCGCATGCTGCGGGACTCCATGGCCAATGCCGGGGAGGACCTCGAGGCGCGGCGCCTGCGCGAGCAACAGGTCGAGGCGCACCGAGCCATCGAGGCCCTGCGCGCTGCGCTGGCGGCCGATGGAGACGCGCTGCTGGATGCGAGTGAGCGTCGGCGCGTCGAGGATGCCCTCGTCCATTTGGAGCTGACCGCTGGCGGCGAGGATCCGAATGCGATCAAGCTCGCTACCGAGGAGTTGGAGAAGACCTGCGGTTTCTACGTGGAACGGCGGATGAACAGGGGCATTCTGGCTGCCATGGCGGGGCAGAAGGTCGAGGAATTCGAATAACCCATGCCGAATATCATCTTTCTACCCCACGAAGAGATCTGCCCGGAGGGTGCCATGGTCGAAGCCGAGCCGGGGGTGAGCATTTGCGATGCCGCCCTGGCGAACGGCATCGAGATCGAGCATGCCTGCGAGAAGTCCTGCGCCTGTACGACCTGCCATGTCATCGTCCGAGAAGGCTATGATTCCCTCCAGGAGGCGGACGATGCGGAGGAGGACCTGCTCGACAAGGCGTGGGGGCTGGAGCCGGAATCCCGGTTGAGCTGTCAGGCCCTGGTGGGTGAGGAGGATCTGGTGATCGAGATCCCCAAGTACACCATCAACATGGTCTCCGAGAATCATTGAGCTTCGGTGAAGCGCTCTATAGATCAGCGACTGTTTTCGGGAGAGCCTGCATGAGCCTGAAGTGGACTGATACGCTCGACATTGCCATTGCGCTGGACGAGGCGCATCCCGAGGTCGACCCCCGTTATCTGAACTTCGTGGACCTCCGCGAGTGGGTGCTTGCCCTCGAAGAATTCGATGATGCCCCGGCTCGCTCGGGTGAGAAGGTACTGGAGGCCATACAAGCCGCCTGGCTCGAGGAGCGTGAGTAGGTAGGGACTCGCTTCGTTCGGCACACCCCCAGAGGTGTGGTTAGCCCGCAGTAGGCGTCCGATTTTTTCACTAGCTCTCAGCATTGCTCCCAGGGCAGCCCGCGAAAGCGCCAGCCACCCCTGGTGCCCCGGTGGTGGTGCTCGTCGAGATCCCCCTCGAAGCCCTCGTCGATGTGGAAGACGTTTCGCACACCGTCCTGTGTCAGGGCCTTTCCGGCCTCCAGGGAGCGCTTCCCGCTGCGACAGATGAGGATGACCGGTGCACAAGGGGTGTCCTCGGTGCAAAGGGCACCGCCCAGCAAGAGCTTGCGAATCTCGGTCTGGAAATGGGGGTTGACCACCCAGTCCGGCTCGTCGATCCAGGCGACGTGAACCGCCCCTGTGGGATGGCCGACGAACAGGTACTCCATGGTGGAGCGTATGTCCACCAGAAGCGCTCTGGGGTCGTCATGGAGCATTTGCCAGGCCTGCTTGGCCGTGAGGCTCTTGATGCCGTGGTCGCTCATGGTCGGGAGTCCTCTGACAGGCTAATTGGGGAAGCGAATCGGGCATGAGATACTACCCCGTGCTCGATTCGGCGGAAAGTCGGGATGCCAACCGCTTCGCGTGAGACTACCGTCTCGGAAACAATAGGGCTCGATGGATGGTGGTCGGGGAAGAGGGTTCGGCGATACAGGACGGGAACGGGCGGCGTACCCTGCGGGAGGGCTTTGCCGTCGCGCTCCTACACGCCCTGTCCCGTCTGCCTCTCTCGGTCACCCATTGCCTGGGGGCCTGGGTCGGCTGGCTGATGCTGAAGATCCCCAACAAACAGCGTCGCAATGCCTTGATCAACCTGCGTCTCTGCTACCCGTCCCTGGACGAGAGACAGGCACGCGCCTTTCTGCGTCGCTCCTTCTTCGAATACGGCAAGACCTACAGCGAGGTAGCCTATCTTTGGCTGCGTCCAGCCGAGAAGGTGCTGTCGCTGATCCGGGGCGTCTCGGGTCGCGAGCTGTTGCACCGAGGGGACGGGCGGGGTGTGATCGTGCTCTCGCCGCACCTGGGCGCCTGGGAGCTCGCTGGACTCTACCTCTCGCGCCAGGGTCCAACGACCACGCTGTACAAGCCCCAGCCGGAGCTGAATTGGCTGATCCGCGAGGTGCGGGGGCGCGGCGGTGCCGAGCTGGCGCCGACGGATCCCCGGGGAATCCGCAAGTTGATCCAGGCACTGAGGCGCGGAGAGTACGTCGGAATCCTCCCCGATCAGGAGCCCAAGGCGGACCGCGGTGCCATCTTCGCTCCCTTTTTCGGTGTCCCCGCCTTTACCATGTTGCTAATCAATCGGCTGGCGCGCAAGACGGGAGCACGGGTCATTTTCCTGATTGCGGAACGGCTGCCTCATGCAAGGGGATTTCATATCCATTGCCTGCCCGCGCCGCCACAGATCGATTCCGAAGACGAGCTGGCCGGCGCAACGGCACTCAACCTCGGGATCCAGGCCGCAGTGAGCATCTGTCCGGAGCAATACCTCTGGGCTTACAAGCGATTCCGCAAGCGCCCGCCCGGGATACCCAAGCTTTATCGGGGGCCGCTGTGAGCATGATGAGGCGATCCGATATTCGACCGACTGCCGTCCCTCGCTTCGGGCAAGGGGTCTACTTGACCTGCGTGGTCAGGGTATCGCTTTCGCCGGTGTTGTCGGTCCAAGTCAGGGAGAGCATATCTCCCTTTGCAGGGCCCACGATCTTGATGACCAGGTAAGGGTCTTGGGAGACGCGTCCGCTCCACAGGGCGCTCATCACCTCCTTGCCCTTCCAGGTGCAGACCACTTCCTGAATGTAGCGGGCGGGGACGACTTCGCCGGTCTTCTCGTCTTTGCGCAGTCCTGTCTCCATCGGATGGATGATCAGGGCCTTGATCTCGGTAATCCCCCCCTTCAGCCGAGCGATGAACCAGGGTTTGCTCTTTTCTCCGGTTGCCATGCCGTACCGCTGCTAACTCGAGGTGCCCTTGACTTCGCCGAAGGACGGGTCAGTCGCCGGAGTAACCGTCGGTTACCTTGACTTCCTTGGCCGCGCTCAGGAGTCTGTCCCCGGTCTTGACCACCGCAATGACCTGCGCGGTTTTGGCCATCCGGATGCGGGTCGTTACATATCCCAAGGCGCCTTCGCCAAGGTCGAAAGAGGCGACGAGGGGCTGCTGATTTCCAGTGGCGAAGATCGTGATGGAGCTGATGTCGTGCAGATCGCACTTCACGGTGACCGGAAAGGGGGCGTGAACGAACTCGGAGACACTGATCTTGACGTCCCTGCTCGTTTCCAGCGTGTTTGTGCCGAACAGCTCCTTCAGCGCACCGCCCACGCTCTCGGCCGAAAAGGCGGCCTCCGGCCATGCTGCCAACACGACACGGGGGCTGAGCAAGCCGGCTCCCACGGCGACACCGATCGCGCCCACGGCCAGGGACCCTTTCAGCAGGATTCTCCGCTTTGTGTCGATCATCTGCGAGCTCATTGCGGGGGGCAGCTCGGGTCTCGGGGTCAGGTCTCCGGCCAAGGGTCCTGCATTCTTCTGATATCGGGGCGCGGTCCCGAGTATCGGCTCAGGGAGAGATCCGTTTACAGGACCGCTTCGGGTTGGCAGAACGGCAATTCGAGCTAGATTAACCCAGTCTTCGCCCGGTGAAAACCTGGCGCGTGTGGGATCAGGAAGAACGAGCTTCAGTGCTCCTTCTTGGCGTCCTTTTTCTCCTGTCGGAAGGTATCGAGCCTGGCTTGTATCCCGGCCGTGTCCTGGTAGCTCAGTCCCGGTTGTCGCAGAGCGATCTCGAGCTGGAGGATCGCCGGCTCCAGGTCTCCCTCGGCGTGGAGCCGCTCGGCGCGGTAGCGATGGGTCGCTGCCTTTTGTCCCGATTTGAGCGCGGCGTCCGACATCTTCTGATAAATCAAGGCGTCGGCGGGTCTTCGGCGCGAGACGTCCTCCAGCGTCTTCAGTGCTCGGTCGGCATGTCCCGTGGCCATGAGCAGGTCGGCGTAGGCGAGGCGCAAGGGCGTGTTGGTCGGGCGCAGGCCGACGGCGGTCTGGAGGGTCTTGAGCGCCTGGTCCGCGGCGCCGCTCTTCGCCTCGAGCCGGGCCGCCAAGATGATGAGCTCGGCTTTGTTGGGCTCCTTTGCAAGGAGATCCTCGGCAATCGCCCGTGCCCCCTTGATCCGTCCGCCGTGGGCCAGAGCCAGTGCGTAACCGTAGCGCGTGGCGGTCTCGTTACCATACCGCTTGCTCGCGAGCTGAGACCGAAAATGGGCAATCGCCTTCTCCGGGTTGTGAAACGAGCGTTCGCGCAGGCGGGCGCGCGCCAGGTGGAAGCGCAGATCGTCCGGTTTCTGCTTGTGTCCATAATCGGCTGCGCGACCGAGGGCGTCGGCGATGCGGTTGGTCGTGACCGGGTGGGTCCGCAGAAATTCGGGAGCACTGCTCTCGTAGATGCGACTGGTCTTTGCCAGGCGCTCGAAGAAGCCGGGCATGGCGTAGGGATCGAAGCCGGCAGCTGCCAGGCTGGCGATGCCGATGCGATCGGCTTCCTTCTCGTTCTCGCGGGTGAAGTTGATCTGTCGTTGCGCCGCAGCGGCCTGGACCCCGGCCATGGCGGCCATTCCGAGGTCCGCGTTCACTTGCGCGCCGAGGATCGCAGCGGCGATGAGCGCGGCGGTCGCGGGGATACTCGAGCGTTTTTGATCCTCGATCATCCGCCTCAGGTGATGCTGGGTCTCGTGGGCAATCTCGTGGGCCATGACCGCCGCGAGCTCGCTCTCGGTCCCGCTGGTGAGCACCAGTCCCGAAAAGACGCCGATGTGTCCGTCGGGGCCGGCAAAGGCGTTGACCGTGGGGTCGTCCACCAGGAAGAAGTCGTAATTTCCAGACCCGGTACCGCTCGCCGCTACCAGCTGATTGCCGAGACTCTCGAGATAATCGGTCAGCAGGGGATCATCGACGACCGGGAGCGACTCGCGCACGCTCTTCATGAACTCCCTGCCCAGACGGCGCTCTTGGGCCGAGGAAAGGGTCAGGTCCGCGGAGCTCCCGAAATCGGGCAGGTCGAGCTGTTGTGCCAGGCCGCATCTTGCGGCGAAGAGCAAGGAGAGGGCAGCGGCGAAGACAATGGGTAGCCGGCGCATGGGCCGCGTGGGAAGGGATGTTTTCATGCCTTGCAACAGCAAACCCGACTAGTACAGATACGCGCAACCAGCGTGATGGTAGCGTTTCATTACCGATCCCGCGAGGGTGGCGAGATCCGATGGTGCGATGGGAGAGATAGACGAGCCGGGAGAGTGGAAAGTTCCGAGGGACCCGCGCCAGAGCGGGATCACCCGAGCGGGATCAGTTGAGCTGAACCCGTTGTCCCCAGGGAACCTTCAAGCGCCCCTTGACCAGCCAGATGACCGGATAGGGAGGCTCCACGGCCGGGAAGGTACCCTGTGCGTCCGTAAAGTAGATCAAGAGATCGGGGACCGTTCCGGTACGCTTGACCCAGTCGAACACCGGCAGAAAGCTGGTGCCGCCACCGCCCTGGATCGACTCCAGTCGGGCCAGCTCCTCCCAGGGCTCGAACACCAAGGGGGCGCCCTCACACAGCTTCGAATCGCAGGGCAGCAGGCTGATGCGGGCCCGAACCTGCCCCTTCAGGGCGTCGACCTCGGCAATGAACTCCTCGATCTCTCGGTCCTTGATCGATCCGGAGGTGTCCACCGCCACCACCAGCTCGAGCTGGTGGCTGCGCAGGGTGGGAAGGATGAAGTCGCCCTCGCGCCGGGATGGTCGCATGTAGCTGTAGTCGTCGCGCGCGACGGCCGTCATGTAACGCGCGAGCAGCATGCGCCAGGGGAGCTGAGGCTGGAGCAGATGATCGATCAGGCGTGCCAGCTCTCCCCCCAGCTTGCCGGCCTGCATCGCCTGTTGGGCGGCACCGGCCAGGCGCTGCTGCCACTGGACGGCCAGCGTCTCCTGCTCGTCCGGACCCAGGGGCTCCGGCTCCGTGGCGCCCCCACCCGCGGATTCGGGCTCGGCTCGGGCCTGGGCGCCGTCGCCCTTTTCACCCTCCGGCGTCTTCTCCGATGGCGATCGCTCCTGCAGATCCCCTTCCCGCATGCCGCTGTCGCTGCCCTGGCTCTTTTCGTCCCGGTCGTAGGCGTGCTTGTCCAGGGTTTGGGAATCGTCGCTGTCCTCGATCAGCGGGTAGATCTCTTCCGCGGTCATCCCCTTGTAGGCGGGCATGTGCAGGGCGTTGGGAGGGGGGCTGAGACCGTCGTCGATCAGCAGGGGATTGATGGCGTAGTCGCAGGCCAGGTCCCACCTGTGCCGGACCCGGTGGCGGCGCCGCGCAAAGTGGGAGAGGGCGCAGTGCAGCGCCTCGTGGGCGAGCATGAACTGCGTCTCCTCCATGCTCAGCAGCCCGATGTACTCCGGGTTGTAGTAGAAGGCCCGGGCGTCGGTGGCCGTGGTCGGACACCATTGGGGCTCGGCCTCTTTCATGGGCAGGCGCAGCACCAGGGCACCGAGAAAGGGCTTGTCCAGGATCAGCCGGGTGCGCGCCGCCGCGAGCTTCGTTTCGATGGATCGGGGCTCGATGACGAGGGTATCGGCTGCCATGGCATCTTCAGGGCGAGGGGCAAACGGAAGCTCGGGGAGGGCAGGTGCTCACTCGTCGATCATGATGTCGGCGACCGCCTGCGCCCAATCGGTGAAGGCCGGGACCTCGAAGAGGTCGTTGCCGATCGCCCGGTGCAGATCAGAAACGAGCATAACCCCCATTTCCCGCTGCGGAAAACGCCCGGCGTAGACCAGGATGTTACCGATGACCCCGGCGGCGGCATTTCCCTCGCCGTGGGCGCGGATAGCCCTGCCTACCAGGGCTGCTGCCACCGCATACTGCAGGTCGATCTCGGTGGGTACCGGAACCTCCCCTCCTGCGAGGATGGCATCCAGGTCCGGCATCTGGTCCAGGCTGTTGACGAAGGCGTGCAGCTCGATGCCCGCGGCGGGCCCGACGCAGGCCTGCAGGGTACCTTGAAGCAGGCTCGGGTGGTCCTCGAACTTGCGCAGCCCGCGGTGGGCGAACTCCCAGGAGCGCGGGGATGGAAAGGCCACCGGATTGTGGGCCGGATCGAAGTCGAACAGGAGCTCGGGGCGGAAGCGCAGAAAGCCGATTATCCGCTCGTCGATGTCGTTCGCGTAGGCCCAAGCCACCCAGTCGTCCAGGTGGGTGTCGACCTCGAAGTGGGAGAATCGGTTGGCCAGAGGCGCGGGCATGCTGTAGGTTACCCCGCGGTCGCCCTGGCGGTTGCCGGCGGCGAAGATCGCCCAGTGATCCGGCACCTGATACTCCCCGAGGCGGCGGTCCAGGATCAGCTGGTAGGCGGCGGCGGAGACCGCAGGGGGGGCCGAGGTGATCTCGTCCAGGAAGAGGATGCCCCGTGCCCCGTGGCGCTCCTGATTGGGCAGGATGGCGGGAACGGCCCACTCGACCCGATCCTCGACGCGGAAGGGTATCCCGCGTAGATCGCTGGGCTCCATTTGGGAGAGCCGGATGTCGATGACCGGGACCTGGTGTGCGGCGGCGATCTGGGTGACCATCTGGGACTTGCCGACACCGGGCGGGCCCCAGAGCATTACGGGCGTATGGTGGCCTTCGGAGGTGCTGAGGAATTCCCTGTCCAGGACGCGAAGCAACTGAGCGGGACGCATTCTGAGTCGACTGTCTTCTCGAAAGCTCGGGGTGGGAGCGGGCAGGAAGTCGAGCGCATCTCGACCCCTTGCTTGCCAATGATCGTTAACTGGGTCCAAACTGAGAGATTCACAAGATCGGCCTTCGGACCCGGAGCACCATTCTAACGCACGACTGGCGGGCATTAGAAAAACGAAGTATTCTTATGTCCCTTCCGCGACGGGGCTCTCGTCTGCGCCCTGCTTTGCGGGACGGCCCCTCGCTTTGACGAAAGACACGAGGACGCGCGGACCAAGCGTTACCGCATCGTCGGCATCCTGGTCGCGTGTGCGCGAGAACTGAAAACGACGAACAGGCCTCAGACCTGAAAATTTTGGTAATGCTCGGAGACCGGATATGAATCAGTTTTACTACGACGCCGTAACCAAGATGGAGCAGATGGGTGTCGACGACGAGTACATTCAAGGCTGGCAGTGCGGGTTCCTGCAGAATCCCAAGCGCGAAGAGCAGAGACTGACCGAGGCCTACGAAGCCGGCTACTCCGACGGCGAAGAGAAGAGCACAGACAACTTCGGGGAGTGGGTCAAGAGCTGATCGAGCCCGTTCGTGAACAATGAAGGGCGGCGGTGTCCGCCCTTTTTTTGAAGCGCAGCTCGGCTCTTCCAGTCCGGAACCGCCAGACATTCCCCGCCAAGCCCTCGGCATGGGTGCATCTACCGAGTCTTTGCGCAGTCTCCTGCAGGGCCCCGATCTGCTGCTCATGCCCTGCTGCTTCGATGCGCTCTCGGCGCGCCTGATCGAGCAGGCCGGATTTCCCCTCACTTTCATGAGCGGTTTTGCCGTAGCGGCGGCGCGTCTGGCCGTGCCGGACACGGGCCTAATCTCCTATGCCGAGATGCTTGATCAGGGCCGCAGCATCCTGGATGCCGTCTCTATTCCCGTGATCGGCGACGGAGACGCCGGTTACGGCAATGCCGCAAATGTTCGGCGAACGGTGCAGGGTTATGCTCGCGCCGGGTTCGCCGGGATCATGATCGAGGACCAGCTCGCCCCCAAACGATGCGGCCACACCAGCGGTAAGGAGATCGTAGGTCGACCCGAGTCCCTTGCCCGGATCAAGGCCGCCGTGGATGCCAGGGAAGAGGGGGCGGATATCCTGGTGATGGCGCGTACCGATGCCCGGGCTACGGACGGGCTCGACGAGGCCCTGTGGCGTATGCAGGCGTTCGCCGACCTCGGCGCGGACATTCTCTTTCTCGAAGCACCCCGCAGCGAGGCCGAGATGGCCCGCTTTTGCAAGCATGTCCCTGGTCCCAAGATGGCGAACATGCTGGAAGGGGGCGTGACTCCCGTGCTGCCGCCGCAGCGCCTACAGGAGATCGACTACCGCATCGCCGCCTATCCGCTGGCCCTCCTCGACAGCTCCGTGTACGCCATGCGCGAGGCCCTGGTCGAGCTCGCGGCCGGGCGCATTTCCCAAAAATCCGTGGATTTTGCGACCATCCGCGACATCGTCGGTTTCGAAGAGTACGACCGAGTCTTGCAGAGGTATGCCGATCTGGATTGAGGCGGTTTCTGTCAAAAGCTATGGTTTTTGCCAGGATGGCCGATAGTCAGTTTTCTCCCTGGACAGCGTCCGACGCCGTATCCTCGACGAACCGGACCACATCTGCGGCGAGGGCCGCGAGCATGTCGGCAGGGGCCTCGTCTTCGGCATGTGCAAGGGCGAGGGCACGCATGATCAATGCTGCATCGTCCTGGTGGAGTCGGCCGGAGGGCAGGGCGTCCGAGTAGAGCCAGACGCCTGCCTTTCGGGGCTCGGGAGGCTCGTCGAGCCCACAGCGAAGTGCAGTGGCACACAGCAGGGCACCGAGCAGCAGCTCGCCGATGGGACCGGATGTCGCCGAGCCGCCGTCCTGCCGCAGCAGTACCTCAGCGGCTTCGAGCTTCTGACGCGCCCGGCGGGCGAGCGGTGGTGGGGCCGTGGCCGATGGCGGTGGCGCCTCGTAGAGACTTTCCGCGCCGTCCGCCGGCGAGGCGGTGCCGAGCCGTTGCAGGCCCTCGAGGGTACGCCGGTCGATGAGGGCGATCGGCACCCGCTCGGAGATGGCGGTCGCTCGCTTGTCGTCGACACCTTCGACGGTGTCCAGAACCACCAGCAGGCCGCCCTTCGCGCCCAGGATACGCTCGATGCGGGGGCCGAAATCCTGCTGCAGCTCGTGGACGCAACGCTGGACCTCTTCTGCGCTCCCTCCGTCCTTCGCATCGGGGAGGGCAGGCCGCTCATGTCCGGCCGCCGGCACGGGCTCTGCCGGTCTGGTCTCGGGCTTGACCTCCTCGGAGGATGGAATTCGCTCTCCTGCCGGCCCCTCGCGTTCCTCCAGTCCCGCGAGGTCTTCGGCCAGGACCTCCGCGAGGCGCTTGGAGACACCCACCACGTCCTCGGTGGCCTCGGCGTCCACCACGTTGTCGAACAGGTGGCGCTTCCCCTGCAGCAATCCCAGCACATGCTCCTCGTAGGAATCCGGCGCCACCAGGTGCAGCACCTGGACCTTTCTTTCCTGTCCGAGACGATGGACGCGTGCCACCCGCTGGTCGAGCACCGCCGGATTCCAGGGGATGTCCAGGTTGACCAAAACGGATGCGCTTTGCAGGTTCAGGCCCGTGCCACCGGCATCCGTGGAGATGAAGACCTGGCAGGCCTCGTCCTCCCGGAATCGGTCCATCAGGTCGCCGCGCTTGGCGCTGGGCACGCCGCCGTGCAGACGCACGCAGCCCAGGCCCATGCGCCGAACCCGCAGCTCGACCATCTCGCCCATCTGCGCCCACTGGGAAAAGACCACGGCCTTGAGTCCGGCCAGCTGGCAGGTCTCCTCTAGGATGCTCGCCAGCTCCTCGAGCTTGGGCGAGCCCTGGGTCTCCTTGTCCACGAGCCCGGCGGCGTTGCAGGCCATCCGCGCACGCTGCAGGGAGGCCATCATGCGATTCTGCTCGACCGGTGTCAGGGGGCGGCGTTTCAGGATCTGGGCGTAGCGGGCGGCGCTGGCGACGGCCTCATCATGGATCTCGCCCTGCTTGGCGGACATGGCCACGTCGCGGCGCTGCTCGATGCGGTCCGGGAGCTGGTCGCGCACCAACTCCCGGTCGCGGCGCAGCATCACCGGCTTGAGGCGCCGGCGCAGCTCCGAGAGGTTGCGGTAGCCGAGGACCTTGCCGCGCTCGTCGGTGATGTGGAAGTCCACCAGGTAGCGCCACAGGGGGCCCAGTACCCGCGAATCGATGACCTGCATCAGGCTGTAGAGGTCCTCCAGGCGATTCTCCAGCGGTGTCCCGCTCAGCACGAAGGCGTAGCGCGAGGGGATGCGCTTGATGGCGGTCGCGATCTTGGTGCGCCAGTTCTTGATGCGTTGGGCCTCGTCCAGGATCAGCAGGTCCGGGGCCAGGGTCTCGTTGATCAGGCTGAGGTCGCGCAGCACCAGCTCGTAATTGATCACGTAGAAGCCGGGGCCCTTGCGGTATTGCACCGAGCGCGCCTCCACCGGACCCTGCACCAGGTGAGCTTCCGCGCCGGTGAAGCGCTCGATCTCGCGGGCCCACTGCAGCTTCAGGGACGCCGGGCAGACGATCAACACCTTCTCGACCCCTTCCTGGCGGTGCAGCCAGTAGGCCGCGGCGATGGCCTGCAAGGTCTTCCCGAGTCCCATGTCGTCCGCCAGCAGCGCCCGACCGCGCCCCGCGAGGAAGGCGACGCCGTCGACCTGGTACGGATAGAGGCGGGCTCGGATATCCGGGAGCCGAC
>Ga0210085_1000047_pt1 | contig 53389 bp, 53 predicted proteins | sample China_Galinas_PW_5_FD_184866 | JGI IMG/M metagenome (GOLD analysis project Ga0210085, IMG submission 184866) | Wetland microbial communities from San Francisco Bay, California, USA, that impact long-term carbon sequestration - China_Galinas_PWC_D1... | ecosystem: Environmental > Aquatic > Marine...
GCGTGAGCCGGCCGATCGTCGCCGTCGTCGGCTTCCCCAACGTCGGCAAGAGCACCCTGGTCAACCGCCTGGCCGGGGGGCGCGAGGCCGTCACCCACGCCGAGCCCGGCGCCACCCGCGACCGCAAGCGCGTGCCCTGTGAGTGGAACGGGGTCGGCTTCGAGCTGCTCGACACCGGTGGGATCGACCTCGGCGACGAGAGCGAGCTGGCCACCGAGGTGCAGAGCCAGGCACGGATCGGGATCGCTGAGGCGGACGCGATCGTGCTCGTAGTCGACGGCCGCGCCGGCGTGCGGGCCGGCGACGCCGAGCTGGCCAAGACCCTGCGCAACAGCGACGTTCCGGTCCTCGTCGCAGTCAACAAAGTCGACCGCCCGGGCGACGAGCATCTCGGCGCCGAGTTCCACAAGCTCGGCCTGGGCGAGCCGCTCGTCGTGTCTGCCACGCACGGGCTCGGCAGCGGCGACCTGCTTGACCGCGTCGTCGAGCTGCTCGGCGAGCGCCCGGCGCCGGCCGCCCCCGACGACGCCGTCCGCATTGCGGTCGTCGGCCGTCCCAACGCCGGCAAGTCCTCTCTGGTCAACGCCTTCCTCGGCAGCGAGCGGGTGATCGTTTCCGCCATGGCGGGCACGACTCGCGACGCGATCGACACCGAGCTCGAGGTCGAGGGCCGATCGGTGCTGCTCGTCGACACCGCCGGGCTGCGGCGGCGCTCCAAGGTCGCCGGCACGGTCGACTACTACGCCCAGCTCCGCTCCGAGCTCGCGGTCGAGCGGGCCGACGTGGCGATCGTCGTCTGCGACGCCGTCGACGGCGTCACCGCCGAGGACCTGCGGATCGCAGAGCTGGCGATGAAAGCCGGCTGCGCGACCCTGCTCGTGCTCAACAAGTGGGACGTCGGCGCCACCGACGTCGACGACGCCCGTGCCCGTGTCGCGCAGAAGCTGCGCCTGCGGCCCGAGGTCGTTACCTGCTCGGCGCTACAGGGCCGCAACGTTGCCAAGCTGCTGCCGAGGGCACTGGAGCTCGCCGACCGGGCCGGGGAGCGGGTCCCGACCCCGGAGCTGAACCGCTTCGTCGCCGACGTCGTCGCCACGACCCCGCCGCCCTCGCGCCGCGGCCGCCGCCTGCGGCTCTACTACGCGGCGCAGGTCGGCGAGCGACCCTGGCGGATCGCGATCCAGGTCAATGACCGGCGCCTGATCGTGCGCGACTGGGCCTACCACCTCGAGAATCGCATGCGCGAGGCCTACGGGCTGGAGGGGATCCCCCTGGTCATCGACTTCGTCCCCCACACCGGCCGTCGGGGACGCGCCTGACACTGCGCATATCTGCGTCCTCGGTCGCTTGCGTGCAGAACTGCACGCGGCGCTCCCTGCGTCCTTGATCTGCTTGGTCACGCGCGTCCCGATATGTTTCGGGCATGCCAGATATCGAGCCACTCGCCGCTGGCGAGTACCTATTCACGTCAGAGTCGGTAACCGAGGGTCACCCAGACAAGGTCTGCGACCAGATTTCCGACGCCATCCTCGACGCGGTCATGGCCGGCGATCCGGAGGGTCGTGTCGCCTGCGAGACCATGGTCAACACCGGGATGGCCGTTGTCTCCGGCGAGATCTCGGCCGATGTCCACCTTGACGTTCCCGAGCTGGTTCGCGAGACGATCCGTGGGATCGGCTACGACCACGGCGACTACGGGTACAACTGCGACCACATCTCGGTCCTCGTCTCGCTCGACAAGCAGTCGCCCGACATCGCCCAGGGCGTCGACGAGTCGCATGAGACCCGCACCGGCCCCGGCGCCGACGACGAGCTGTTGCTCGCCGGCGCCGGCGACCAGGGGATGATGTTCGGCTACGCGACCGACGAGACCGAGGCGCTGATGCCGATGCCCGCGCACCTCGCCCACCGGCTCGCCGAGCGGCTCGCCGCGGTGCGCAAGGACGGCACACTCTCCTACCTCGGCCCCGATGGCAAGACCCAGGTCACCGTGCGCTACGCCGACGGCCGCCCGACCCGGGTTGAGAAGATCTTGATGTCCACCCAGCACGCCGACGGCGTCACCCAGGACACGATCAAGGCCGACCTCTGGAAGCACGTCGTGCTGCCCGTGCTCGAGGGCGAGGCCGAGGGCCTCTACGACGAGGACCACCTGCGCGAGGGCCTGCTCGTAAACCCGACCGGCAAGTTCGTGATCGGCGGCCCGGTCGGCGATGCCGGCCTCACCGGCCGCAAGATCATCGTCGACACCTATGGCGGCATGGCCCGCCACGGCGGCGGCGCCTTCTCCGGCAAGGACCCGTCCAAGGTCGACCGCTCGGCCGCCTACGCCGCCCGCTACGTCGCCAAAAACGTGGTCGCCGCCGGCCTCGCGCAGCGCTGCGAGGTCCAGGTTGCCTACGCGATCGGCGTCGCCCGCCCGGTATCGCTGATGGTCGAGACCTTCGGCACCGGCACGCTCCCCGACGAGGAGATTTCGCGCCTGGTCGAGGCCGAGTTCGATCTGCGCCCCGGCGCCTTCCGCCGCTATCTAGACCTGCACCGGCCGATCTTCCAGAAGACCGCCGCCTACGGCCACTTCGGGAGAGAGGACGCGGACTTCACGTGGGAGAAGACCGACCGCGCCGAGGCGCTCAAAGAGGCCGCCGCCTCAGTGACGGCCGGGGCCGTCTGACCAAGCAGATCAAGGACGCAGGGAGGTCGGCAAGGGGAGCGCACGCTCGTGCGTGACCCGCAGCCGACCGACCGAGGACGCCGAGTTGCGCAGTGTCAGATGGTTCCGGTCGCCTGGTCGACCCCGTGGACGACATCCTCCGGGTTGGCCACGCCGGCGAAAACGAAGTCGTTGGTGTCCTCCGCTGCGGCGGTGTCGAAGTCGACATCGCCGATCTGCATGACCCGCTGGTAGACCGACTGGCGGTAGTTGACGTTCTGCACGCGCTCCAGGCGGGTCTCCTGGATCTCGCGGGAGACGATCCCCCGCTTGATGTTGAGGCGCCGGTTGGTGATCGTGTAGGTGGTCGCGACGCGCTTGACAAAGCCGGCGAGGACGGTGATCCCGATCACGACGAGGACGACGATGAAGACGGTCGCGCCGCTGTCGCTGGCCAGCCGCGTGATTAGGCCGGCGAGGGCGGCGACCACGATCCCTTTCAGGTAGAAGCCGAGGATCGCCCGCCACGAGGGGTGCCCTTGGAAGATCACCTGCTCGCCGGGACTTAGGTTGAGGCCCATCGCCGGGCAGGATATCCCGGCCGTCCGCTGGTCTCCATACCTTCGTCCCCGTGAGCGCGGAACGAGCAAACGTCCATATCTGAATCTTCGTGCCGCGAGAGAAGCGCGAACAATTGTGGAAATGATCGCCAAGGTCGAGCCATTGACCAGCGCCCGCGCTCTGCGCGGGCCCTTTGACTACCGCCTGCCGGCGGCGATGGCCGAGTTGGAGGTGGGTAGCGTGGTTCGGGTGCCATTCGGCCGGCAGCGGCGCACGTTGGGCGTCGTCGTCGGTCTCGCCGAGAGCTCGGAGCTGCCTCCCGAGCGTCTCGCCGAGCCGCTGGAAGCACTAGAGGCGGGCGTCCCGGCGGAGCTGGTCAGGCTCGGCCTCTGGGTCGCCGACGAGTATTGCTCGACCCCTTCGCGCGGCCTGCAGCTGGTGCTGCCGCCGGGCACCGGCGCCGGCGGGCAGCGGGTGCGCGCACGGACCGAGCTGCGCGCCGAGATCGCCGTCGCCGGCGAGGAGGCGTTGGCCGGGGAGGCCCGGCTGGGTGCCAAGCAGAGGGCGGTGCTGGAGGCGTTGCGCGGCGGCGAGATGTCGGCCCGCGAGCTGGCGGCGGCGGTCGGCTCCGACCGCGGCGTGCTGCGCCGGCTCGAGCAGCGCGGCCTGATCGCCACCCGCAGCTCGCGCCTGCGGCGCATCCCCGGGGGAACCGAGCTGGCCGCCGCCATCGAGCGGCCGCAGCTGCTCGCCGAGCAGGAGCATGCCGTCGCCGAGATCGTCACCGCACTGGAAGGCGAGGCGAGGGCCCCGCGCAAGCTGCTCCTGCACGGGGTCACCGGCTCGGGCAAGACCGAGGTCTACCTCGCCGCTGTCGAGGCCGCTCTCGCTCGCGGCCGGGGCGCGATCGTGCTGGTCCCCGAGATCGGTCTCGCGCCGCAGGCGGTGGCGCGCTTCCGGGCGCGGCTCGGCGACCGCTTCGCCGTCCTGCACTCGGCGCTCACGCCCGGCGAGCGCTACGACGAGTGGCAGCGGCTACGCAGCGGCGAGGCGAGCGTCTGCGTCGGGCCACGTTCGGCCGTGTTCGCGCCGGTCCGCGACCTGGGGCTGATCGTGATCGACGAGGAGCACGACCCTTCCTACAAGCAGGAGGGGGACCCCTGCTACGACGCCCGCGCCGTCGCCCGCCGCCGGGCTGAGGAATGCGGCGCGGCACTTGTTGCCGGCACGGCGACGCCGCGGCCGGAGTCGTGGCTGGAGCTGCCCCGGGTGGAGCTGGCGCGGCGGGTCGACGGGCGCCGCATGCCGCCGGTCGAGGTGCTCGACATGCGCGAGAGAAATGGGGGGTCGGGCGTCCTGCACCCGGCGACCTGGGAGGCGCTCGAGAGCGTGCGCGCGGCCGGCGAGAAGGGGATCGTGATGGTCAACCGACGAGGCTTCTCGCCCTGGCTGATCTGCCGCTCCTGTGGTCGCCATTGGGGCTGTCCGAACTGCGACGTCTCGCTGATCGTCCACCGCGACGCCGGCCGTGTCGTCTGCCACCACTGCGCCCACTCAGAGCCGCTGCCGCGCGCCTGCCCGGACTGCGGCTCGACCACGCTCTCGCGAGCCGGCGCCGGCACGGAGCAGGTCGAGGCACTCTTGTGCGAGCAGCTCGGGTCGACACCCGTCTTCCGGCTCGACTCCGACACCGTCGCCGGGCGCGGCGCCCATGCCCGCATCCTCGCCGGCTTCGGCGAGGCGGAGAGCGCGGTCCTCGTCGGCACGCAGATGGTCGCCAAGGGCCACGACTTCCCCGAGGTGACGCTGAGCGCGATCCTCGATGCCGACGCGAGCCTGCGCTTCCCCGACTTCCGCGCCGGTGAGCGCACCTTCGCGATGGTCACCCAGCTCGCCGGGCGCAGCGGCCGCGGCGCGGCCGGGGGCAAGACGATCGTGCAGACGCTGGCACCGGAAGCACCCAGCATCGCCCACGCCGCGGGTCACGACTCGGCCGGCTTTCTCGCTGAAGAGCTGGAGCGCCGCCGGGCACTGCGCTACCCGCCGTATTCTCACCTGGTCCGAGTCGTGCTCAGGGCTGAGGACGAGCCACGTCTCGAAGCGGCGGCGATGAAGCTGGCCGCGGGGCTGGCCGAATCGCTGCCCGAGGACACCGAACTGCTCGGCCCGGCGCCGATGTTCCGCGTCCGCAACCGCTATCGCCGCCGTCTGCTCACCAAGGCCCGCGACCGCGAGGCCACCGTCGCCGCGATCGGCGCCGCGGTCGAGCGCCTCGCCGCCGCGCGCGCCTTCAAGCACGTCGCGATCGGCGTCGACGTCGATCCCCAGTAACGGGAACCCGATCCATACAATCGCTTTTGTGAGCGACGACGGAGCCGTCAGGGACGAGACCGAGCGTGAGCAGCTCGAAGCCGAGCTGATCGAGCGCCGCGAAGCGGCGCTGGCCAGGGTGGTCAAGTTCGGCGATCCGGTCCTGAAGAGCCGGGCCTCGCCTGTGGTCGATTTCGGGCCGGAGCTGCGCGAGGAGGCCGACCGGATGATCGCGATCATGCGCGACGCGTTGGGCGTCGGTCTGGCCGCGACGCAGCTCGGTGTGCTGCGCCGGCTGCTCGTCTTCCAGGCGGGCTCCGACAGCGCTCCGACCGGCCTCGTCAATCCGACGATCGAGTGGCTCTCCGAGGAGGCTGTGGTCGCCGAAGAGGGCTGCCTCAGCCTGCCGCGGGTGGCAACGGACGTCGAGCGGCCGCTGCATGCGCGCGTCGGCGGCTTCGACGTCGACGGCCAGCCGCTGCGGATCGAGGCGTCCGGCCTTGAGGCCCGCGTCCTCCAGCACGAGATCGACCACCTCGACGGCGTGCTTATCCTCGACCGGGCGCCCCGCGACCAGCGCAGGGCGGCGCTGCGGGCGCTGCGCGAAGGCGGAAGCTACGCACCAGCCACCGAGGAGAGCGAGGCCGCTGCCGCCGAAGAGCACCGCGGTCCTCGCTCCGACCCGTGAAGACCGTCTATCTCGGCACCTCGGAGTTCGCCGCCACAGTGCTGGGCCGGCTCGCCGACTCCTCCCACCGACCGTCACTCGTCGTCACGCCGCCGGATCGCCCGCGCGGCCGTGGCCGCCATAGCGGCTCGCCCCCGGCCGCCGAGTTGGCCGCCGAGCTCGGGCTCGAGCTGCTGCAGGCAGGGAACGTCAATGAGGAAGTGGCGCAGGCGCGGATCCGGGCCGCCGAGCCCGAAGCTGTCGCCGTTTGCGCTTTTGGCCAGTTGATCCGCGAGCCGTTGCTCTCCGAGTGGCCGCTGCTCAACGTCCATCCCTCGCTGCTGCCGCGGTGGCGCGGTGCGGCGCCGATCGAGCGGGCGATGATGGCCGGCGATGCGACCACCGGGGTCAGTGTCATGCGCGTGACCGAGGGCCTCGACAGCGGCCCGGTCGCGCTGCGCGAGGAGATCGCGATCGATCCCGAGGACGACTTCGCCGCACTCTCGGAGCGGCTCGCGGTGCTGGGTGGAGAGTTGCTGGTGCGCGCTCTTGACCTGCTGGCGGCGGACGAGTTGAGCTTCGCAGAGCAGGTCGAGGAGGGGGCAACCTACGCCGAGAAGATCGAGGCCCCCGAACGCCGCCTCGACCCCACCCGGCCCGCTGAGCAGCTGGCGCGAACGGTGCGCGCCCTGACCCCGCACATCGGCTCCTATATTGAGCTCGGCGAGGACCGGCTCGGGGTGCGCAAGGCGCGCGCGGTCGACGTCGGCGTCAAGCAGGGAGAGATGAAGGCCGAGTGGGGGGCGCTGCTGCTCGGTTGCTGCCGCGGCGCGCTCCGGCTCGAGGTCGTGCAGCCGCCGGGGGGCAAGCCGATGTCTGCCGACGCCTACCTGCGCGGCCACCCGGTGCCCAGTCTGTGATTTCACCGGCGCGGGCGCTCTCCTTTGAGACGCTGCGTGCGACCTTCGAGCGCGACGCGCACACCGAGCGCTTCTTCCGCGCGGCGGCCGACGAGGGCGACGTCTCCGGGCGCGATCGCGCTCAGGCGCAGCGCCTTGCCTACGGCGCCGTGCAGCGGCGCGGCACCGCCGACGCGGCGATCGAGCGGCTGGCGGAACGCTCCCCCCGCCTGCTTGACCCACCGGTGATCGCAGCTCTGCGCCTCGGCCTCTACGAGCTGCTCTTCGCCGACGCCACCCCCGACCACGCCGCGGTCGACCAGGCGGTCGAGCTGGTCAAGGGCGCCGGCGCAGCCCACGCTTCGGGCCTGGTCAACGCGGTTCTGCGCCGCGCAGGCCGTGAACGCGCCGAGCTTGCCGCTGCGCTGCTGGGCGACGACTCGACCCCCGAGCTGGCCGCGGTCGCCCACTCGGCGCCGCTCTGGCTGGCGCAGATGTGGTGGCGGGAGCTGGGGCCGGGGGAGGCACGCTCGCTGCTCGCCGCCTGCAACGAGCCGGCCGAGGCGGCGCTGCGGGTCGACCCGCGCGGCGGCGGGCGCGAGGCGATGCTGGCGAAGCTGGCCGACGGCGGGGTGGAGGCGCGCCCGGCCGAAGCCCCCTGGCCCCTGGCCGCGCCGGAGTCGATCGTCGCCGCGGGACGCCTCGGCCGGCCCGTCCCCGAGCTGGTCGGCGCCGGCGAGCTGACCCCGCAGAGCCGCGGTTCCGCCGCTGTGGTCGAGCTGCTCGACCCCCGTCCGGGCGAGCACGTACTCGACCTCTGCGCCGGGCCGGGGATCAAGAGCGGCCAGATCGCCGCGCGGATGGACGACGGCGGCGAGCTGATCGCGGTCGAGCAGGACGCGGCACGGGCGGCCGAAGTGGCCGCACAGGCACAGCGGCTCGGCTTGCGCAGTGTCACCGTGCTCGAGGCCGACGCGACGGCGCCCGAGCTGCCCTCGGGCTTCGACCGGGTGCTACTCGACCCGCCCTGCTCCGACCTCGGCGCCCTCGCCTCGCGCCCGGATGCCCGCTGGCGCAAGTCGCCGCGTGCGATCGAGCGGCTCGCGGAGCTGCAGGGCAGGCTCCTGGCCAGGGCGCTGGAGGCGCTGCGGCCCGGGGGCACGCTCGTCTACTCGACCTGCACGATCTCGTGCCGCGAGGGCGAGGAGCGGATCGCGGCGCTGACCGAGCGGGCGGCCGCCGGCGAGGCGCCATCGCACTCGGTCGAGGATCTCGGCGCGCTCGCGCCGGCGCTCGCCTCGCCGCACGATTCGCGCTGCCTGCAGCTGCGCTCCGACCGTGATCGGACCACTGGATTTTTTGTCAGCCGCTTGAGAAGAGATGATTGACTCGGATGGCTCGAGAAAAGCGGGAAGAGGCGGTGCTGAAGCGGCCGAAATGCCCGAGCTGCAGCGAGCCCTGGCTGCGGCCGACGCAGCTGCCGGGCCGCTTCCGCTGCGTGTACTGTCTGAGCCGCTTCGAGTTGGTCTCCCAGTGCCCCAACTGCGGTGAGCACCAGACGATCGCCCGGATGAGCACGACCGAGGACATGACCTGCCAAACCTGTGGTGATTCGATGCTGAACCCGATATGAGCCCAGGACGCCGGGAAAGGCCTGTCTGTGTCTGAGCGAATGGCGGAGTTACTGAATGAGCGACGGGTGGCGCCGTCGATCCTCTCGGCCGACTTCTCACGGCTGGGGGCGCAGGTCGAGGAGGTGATGGACGCCGGGGCGCGGGTGATCCACTTCGACGTGATGGACGGGCACTTCGTGCCGCCGATCACGATCGGTCCCCTGGTCGCCGCTTCGATCGCCGACCGGGTGCACGCTGCCGGTGGCGCGATCGACGTACACCTGATGATCGAGGCCCCGGAGCGCCATATCGAGGCCTTTGCCGCGGCCGGCGCCGACTCGATCACCTTCCACGAGGAGGCGACAGCGCACGCGAACCGCACGCTGGCGGCGATTCGCGAGCTCGGCTGCCTGGCCGGGATCGCGATCAACCCCGGCACCCCGGTCGAGGCGCTATCGGAGCTGCGCGGCGAGGTGGACATCGCACTCTGCATGACGGTCAACCCCGGCTGGGGAGGCCAGAGCTTCATCGAGGGGTCGGTCGACAAGGTCGCCCGCCTGGCCGACGTCGTCGGCGGCGCGACGATCGAGGTCGACGGCGGCATCGACGTCTCCACGATCGCGTCAGCGGCCGAGGCCGGCGCCTCCCTCTACGTAGCGGGCTCCGCAATCTTCAGCGACAAGAACCCAGGAGACGCGTACACCCAGCTGGCAGCCACCGCCGACGCCGCCTGAGGCATCCCGGTAGGGGCGGAACGTCTTGTACTTTTTGCGGGGAAGCGCTTGCGGACAGCAGACAACTGTCTTCGTAAAAAGTTAAGTGGAGCCCCTACCGGGATGCCTCAGGCCTCACAGCGGGAACCACCAGCGTGCCCGCCGCCTCCTGCCACCAGGAGCGCTCGGCCTCGCCGATCTCGGGGCGCAGGGCGCGGCGGGCGCACCAATCGGCCAGCGCCCGGCGGCTGCCAAGCGCCAGCGCCGCCTCGGTGGTCACGGCGAAGCGGCCGTCGGCCAGGGCGACCAGCGCGCCCGGCTCGTCGCGGCGGGTGCGCAGTCGCGCCCGCACCTCGATGCCGTCGATCTGCTCGGGCAGCGCCGGGTCGCCGTCGAGCGTGTGCCCGGGCCGCACGGAGAAGACCTGCGGCGAGCCGCGTGGCGGCAGCAGCAGCGGCGCCGGCTCACCCAGCGGCCCCTCGCGCCAGCGCTGCGTGAGCTGCTCCACCTCTTCGCGCTGCGCCTCCTGGACGAGCAGGTGCAGCTCGTCGCCGGGTTCGATCCGGGTCGAGCCGCGCGGCGCGACCGCGCGGCCGTCGCGGACGATCAGGTGAACCAGCGCCTCCCGCGGCATCCCCAACTCGCGGATCAGCAGCCCCGCCGCCGCGTCGCCCTCGCGCACCCGCCAGGAGATCAGCTCGGCGCCGAGCTCGCGCACCATGCCCACATCGGCGACCGGCACCGGCAGCGCCCGCTCGGTGCTGGTCACGCCGAGCAGCTTGGCTAGCGGCTCGATCGTCACCCCCTGGATCAGGGTCGAGCTGACGACGACGAAGAAGACGACGTTGAAGATCAGGTTTGCCTCGGCGACGCCGGCGACGACGGGGAAGGTCGCCAGCCAGATCGGGATTGCGCCGCGCAGGCCGGCCCAGCCGAGGATCGTGCGCTCGCGGATGTTGAGGCCGCCGATTTGGGTGACCAGCAGCGTCGCCAGTGGCCGGGCGACGAAGATCAGCACTACCGAGAGCAGTAGCCCCTGGCCCGCGACCCCCCAGAGCTGGCTGGGGAAGACGAGCAGGCCGAGCAGGAAGAAGAGGCCGATCTGGACCAGCCAGCTGAGCCCCTGGTGGAAGGAGACGACGGTGCTGCGCGCCGGCAGCGAGCCGGTCCCGAGCACCAGCGCCGCGATGTAGACGGCGAGGAAGCCGGAGCCGCCGGCGACCTCGGCGACGCCGTAGGAGATCGCCGCCGTGGCAAGCGTTGCGACCGGGTAGAGGCCCTGGGTCGGCAGGTCGACCCAGGCGATCGCGCGCTTGGCGATCCATCCGGCGCCGAGGCCAAGCGCGGCGCCGAGGCTCAGTTTGACGACGAAGGCGAGCGCCATGTCGGCGGCGCCGTAGGAGGGGTCGGCGATCCATTCGCCGAAGCCGATCACGAGCAGCAGCGCGACCGGGTCGTTCATCCCCGACTCGCCCTCGAGCGTGCGTGCGAGGCGGCGCTCGAGGCGCGAGCCGCGCAGCACGGCGAAGATCGCCGCCGAGTCGGTGGCGGCGACGGCGGCGCCGAGAATCAGTCCCTGCAGCGTGCTCAGGTCGAAGATCCAGATCGCCGCCGCGCCGGTTGCGAACGCGGTCAGGAAGGTGCCGCCGGTGGCGAGGCCGATGGCCGTGCGCAGCACCGGGCGGATCTCGTGCCAGCCCGCGGTCAGGCCGCCCTCGAAGAGGATCAGGACGAGGCCGATCGTGCCCGCGGTCTGGGCGGCGCGGGCGTCGTCGAACTCGATCCCGCCGATCCCTTCCGAGCCGAGCAGCATCCCCAGGCCGAGGAAGAGCAGCAGGCCCGGCACGCGCACCCGGTCGGCCGCGAGGGCGGCCACGATCCCGGCGGCCAGCAGGGCGCCGACGATCAGGATCAACTCGGCGTCGTGTCCCTCCATCGGCGGACCCTAGTCGACCGTCAGACGGACTCGTCGATCGCCGCCAGCCGCGCCTCGAGCTCCTCGGGCGAGCCGGCCTCGGGGACGTCCTCGGCGCGTTCATGCGGGTGGCGGTAGATCAGGTAGAGCAGGGCGAAGAGGACGCCGGCGGCGAGCGTGAAGCCGATCTCGACCCGGCGGAACTCGTCGCCGACCAGCGGCACGAAGTTCCAGGCGATGAACAGCGCCGCGCAGCCGAGCCAGCGCGCTGCCGCGCGGCGCACCTGACCCTGTGCCAGGCAGGCCTGGTTGACAGTGACCGAGGAGAGGTAGAGGCCCATGCCCGCGGTGACCAGCAGCAGGCCCTCGCGGTCGTAGGTGAACTTGTCGCTGAAGGCGATCTGCATCAGCTTCGGGCCGGCGATCAGGACCGCGAGCGCGGTGACCACGGTGAAGGCGGCGACGCCGAGCAGGACCATGCGCACCGAGCGGTGGAATTCGCGCTCGCTGTCGGGCTCGTTGCTGGCGTGGAGGCTGGTCAGGTGGGGGAGGATGCTGGTTGAGACCGCCTGGAAAAGCTGCAGCGGCGCCCGCGCGATCATCAGCACATTGAAGATGAAGCCGGCCGCCGCGGCCCCCTGCAGCCCGCGCGCGATCAACGGCCCGGCGTTGAGGAAGGCCTGTTCGCTGAACATGATTACCAGCACGGCCCCGGCGAAGCCCGTGCCCGACCTAAGGGAGAAATCCTCATCCGGCATGTCCTCCTCTTCGCGTCCGGGCATGTCGGGCGACTGACGTTGAATCCTTTGAGCACGGCGGAGAAATGCGAACGGCACGACCAGCAGGCTCAGCGACGGAGCGGCGACGATCCCGATCGCGACCGCCGACTGGCCGCTGAGCAGGCTGACCGCTACCAGCACGGCGAAGGAGGTGCGGAAGACCGACTCGGAGAGGATCAGCGCCGTGAACAGGCCGAAGCTGCGCTGGCCGGCGAGGAAGCCGCGGGCGAAGTAGCTGGCAGCGTAGAAGAGGACGGCACCGAAAAAGACCCAGTAGAGCGTTTCATTGCCTTCCAGCAGGTCGTTCTGGATCGGCCCGCGCAGGGCCAGCGCGACAACGGCGAAGAAGAGCGCCAGGCCGAGCTGGATCGTCGCCGCGACGCGCATCGTCCGGCCGATCGATTCGCGCTTGACCAGCTGTTCGGAGACGTGGCGGGAGAGCAGCTGTTCGACCGGCCTGTAGAGGGTCGAGATCGTGATGAAGACCGCCGACCAGAGCACCGTGATCTGGCCGTAGTCGGGCTTGGAGAGCACGTGCGAGGCGATCAGGAAGTAGGCGTAGGTGATCAGCCCGGTGAGACCGACGCCGATCGCGAGGAAGCTGGCGAGGCGCCCGTACTCGGCCGTCGAAGAGCTGCCCGCGGCGGGCCCCGCAGCGGAGCCCGCGCGTTTCCGCAACGGACCCATCAGCGCGGCGGCGCGCCGCGCTCGTAGTGGGACGGCTCGACCCCGAGCGAGAGCTCGACCCGGCGCACCCGCTCGAAGACCCGCTGCGTCATCACCCGCTGGCCCGCGAGGAGGTCGCCGATCACGCCGAGGGCGAGCAGCTGCAGGGAGGCGATGAAGAGGACGGCGCCGAGGATCAGCGACTGGATGTGGCCGCTCGAGTCGCCGTTGAAGATCCAGTCGATGAGGAAGGGCAGCCAGGCGGCGAGGGCGAGTAGGGCGACGGCCAGGCTGGCCCCGGCGAAGACGCGCAGGGGCTCGTAGCGGGTGTAGATGCGCAGGATCGAGAGCGCGTTGCGGCGCACGTAGGCGCCGGTCGAGTCGAAGAGGCGCGACTCGCGCGTCTGCGCGTTGGTCCCGACCGCAACCTGGTCGACCGCGACCAGCATCTTGCCGGCCTGGATCAGGCTCTCCAGCGTGTAGGTGAAGTTGTCGGTGACCACCAGGCTGAGGGCAGCCTCGCGGTTGTAGGCGCGGAAGCCTGAGGTGGAGTCGGCAATCTCGGTGCCGGAGACCTTGCGCACGACGGCGCTGCCGATCCGCTGCAGGCGCTTCTTGGCGCCGGAGAAGTGCTCGATCGTCTCGACGCGGCGGTCGCCGACGACCATGTCGGCCTCGCCGGCGAGGATCGGCCCGACCAGCTTCGGCACGTCGGCGCCGTCGTACTGGTTGTCGGCGTCGGTGTTGACGACGAGGTCGGCGCCGAGCTTGAGGCAGGCGTCGAGGCCCGCCTGGAAGGCGGCGGCGAGGCCCCGGTTGTTGGTCAGTCGGACGATGTGCTCGACTCCGCACTCGCGTGCGACCTCGACCGTGCGATCGGTCGAGCCGTCGTCGATCACCAGCAGCTCGACCTCGTCGATGCCGTCGATCTGGCGCGGCAGCGCGACGATCGTCTCCGGCAGCGTCGCTTCCTCGTTCAGGCAGGGGATCTGGATGATCAGCTTCATTGGGCGAGCAGGGTATCCGTGTGGGCGGCGTGGGGAGGATGGGTGTTCTTCCGTGAATGGCTTTGCGGGGAGGATGGGGTGTCCCTCCGTTTGCTGGGTTTTTCGCCTGTTGCGTCGGTGGCCGTCCGAGATCGCCGATGGGGCGAAAAACGGACGCCGCGCACTGCGGGACACCCCATCCTCCCTTCGTGGCGTGTCTACGGAGTACCATTGACTGACTCGTCAATCAATGACCGAGGCGACGCTGACAGCTAAGGATCGTGGGCACCTCCGGCGGGCGCTTGAGCTTGCAGAGCGCGGGCGTGGGCGGGTCAGTCCGAATCCGCTGGTCGGGGCGGTTTTGGTTCGCGATGGCAAAACGATCGGCGAGGGGTGGCACGCGGAGTTGGGGAATCTGCATGCCGAGCGGGCGGCGTTGGCCGATTGCGAGCGGCGTGGTGAGGATCCAGCGGGGGCGACTATGTACGCGACGCTGGAGCCCTGTGCGCACGAGGGGCGGCAGCCACCCTGTGTGGACGCGATCCTGGAGGCGGGGGTGTCGCGGGTTGTGATCGGATCCGACGATCCGAGCGGGAAGGCATCGGGGCGCGGGCCGGGAATGCTTCGCGACGGCGAAGTGGACGTCGATTTCGTCGCCGGCGAGGAGGCGACCGCGGCGCGGCTGCTCAACCAGCCCTTCCGCAAGCACGCCCGCACCGGGCTGCCGCTGGTGACGCTGAAGCTTGCGATGTCCCTCGATGGCCGAATCGAGACCCCGCCGGGCGCTTCGCCGTGGATCTCCGGCCCCGAGAGCCTGGCCCTCGTGCACCGCTGGCGGGCCGAATCCGACGCGATCGCGGTAGGCATCGGAACCGTCATCGCCGACGACCCTCTGCTCACCGCTCGCTCGGACCCCTCCGGCGTTCCTGGTGTGTCCGTGGGACACGAAAAGCACACCGGAACGGAGGTGCGCCAGCCGTTGCGGGTGGTCTTCGACCGCGGGGCGCGGCTGCCGCTCGACTCGCAGCTGCTGCGCACGCTCGATACTTCACCCGTGCTCGTCGCTGCCTCACCGGGTGCCGACGCGTCGCGGCTCGCGGCGCTTCGAGATACCGGCGCGGAGACGCTCCTCGCCGACGGAATCGACGCTGTGCTCGCCGAGCTTGGCCGGCGAGGTATCACCAGCCTCTTCCTCGAGGGCGGTCGCACGCTGGCCACCGCTTTCGTCGATGCCGAGCAGATCGACGCGGTCCGGGCCTTCGTCGCCCCGATCCTGCTCGGCTCGGGTACGCGCCTTGAGTCCGTCGATCCGGGTGCGGGCGACACGTTGATCGAGACCCGGTTCAAGGAGTGGTGATGTTCACCGGGTTGATCCAGGACGTGGGGACGGTCGAGGCGGTTGAGGCTGGCGACGAGGGCGCGCGGCTGCGGATCGTCACGCGGCTCGCCGCTGAGATCGAGCCGGGCGACTCGGTCGCGGTCAACGGCGTCTGCCTCACCGCCACCGTCATCGATGGTGGGGGTTTCGCGACCGAGGCGATGAACCAGACCTTGGCAGTGACCGCGCTCGGCGCTGTCGGAACGGGGGACCGCGTCAACCTTGAGCCGGCGATGAAAGCTTCGGATCGCTTCGGCGGCCACATCGTGCAGGGTCATGTCGACGGCGTCGGGGAGGTGGCGGCGGTCGCTGAGGATGGTTTCGCCAGGCGGCTGCGTCTCGGGCTCGACCGGGAGCTGATGCGCTACGCGATCGACAAGGGCTCGATCGCGCTCGACGGGGTCAGTCTGACCGTCGCCGCGCTGGGCGAGGACTGGATTGAGGTATCGCTGATCCCCGAGTCCCTGGAGCGGACCAACCTGGGCGAAGCCGGGCCCGGGCGCAAGATCAACGTCGAGTGTGACGTGATCGCCAAGCATGTGGAGCGGTTGGTGGCACCATTCGCTGAAAGGAGCGAGCGTGAGCCAAATGACTGAAGCGCAGAGACACGAGTCGGAGCAGGCGGCGGGCGAGAGCCCGTTCGCGACGATTGAGGAGGCGATCGAGGAGATCCGCCGCGGTCGCATGGTCGTCGTCGTCGACGGCGAGGACCGCGAGAACGAGGGCGACCTGGTGATGGCGGCGCAGTTCGCCACGCCCGAGGCGGTCAATTTCATGGCCAAGGAGGCGCGCGGCCTGATCTGCCTGGCGCTGACCGCGGAGCGCTGCGAGCGGCTCGGCCTAAACCTGATGGCGGCGAAGAACGAGGCGCCGCTGCAGACCGCCTTCACGGTCACGATCGAGGCCGCCGGGGGGGTCAGCACGGGGATCTCCGCACACGACCGGGCGCACACGATCCAGGTCGCGATCGACCCCGGTTCGGGTCCGCGCGACATCGTCGTCCCCGGCCACATGTTCCCGCTGCGCGCCAAAGACGGCGGTGTGCTGGAGCGCACCGGTCACACCGAGGCGAGCGTCGACCTGGCCCGGCTCGCCGGCCTGATCCCGGCCGGCGCTATCTGCGAGGTGATGAACGACGACGGCACGATGGCGCGCGTCCCCGACCTGATCCCATACTGCGGAAAGCACGACCTCAAGATGATCACCGTTGCCGACCTGGTCGCCTACCGGCGGCGCACCGAGAAGCTGGTCGAACGCGTCGTCGACACCGGCCTGCCGACCGCCTTCGGTGAGTTCACCGCAGTCGGCTATCGCTCGCTGGTCGACGACAAACACCACGTGGCGATGGTCAAGGGCGAGGTCGACGGGGCCGAGGACGTGCTCGTCCGCGTACACAGCGAGTGCCTCACCGGCGACGTCTTCCACAGCATGCGCTGCGACTGCGGTGAGCAGCTCGCCTCGGCGCTGGCGATGATCGAGCAGGAGGGGCAGGGGGTCCTGCTCTACCTCTCCCAGGAGGGCCGCGGGATCGGCCTGCTCAACAAGCTGCGCGCCTACAAGCTGCAGGAGGAGGGAGCGGACACGGTCGAGGCCAACCTCAAGCTCGGCCTGCCCGCTGACCTGCGCGACTACGGGATCGGCGCCCAGATCCTCGGCGATCTCGGCCTGACCAGCATCCGCATCCTCACCAACAATCCGAAAAAGATCGTCGGCCTCGAGGGCTACGGGCTCTCCGTGAGCGAGCAGGTGCCGATCGAATCCTCGCCCAACGCCCACAACGAGGCGTACCTGCGGGCCAAGCGCGACAAGATGGGCCACTCGCTGCACCACCAGGGGCTCGCGTTCGACGAGGAGATGATCCACGACGAGGAGGAGCGCGACGCCGCCGGCGGGAACGGGTCGGCGGATGGCTGAGCCCGGGGCCTTCCTCGAGAGCTTCGATGACGCCGAGCGCTCGATCCTCTCCACCCTCGGCTTCGCGGTCTGCGTCGGTCGCTTCTACGAGGACCTCGCGCAGCGCCTGCTGCGCGGCGCCAACGAGGGCTTCGAGCTGGCGGGAGTCCCGGCGACCTCGGTTCGCCACGCCTCGGTCCCCGGCGCCTACGAGCTGCCCTACGCCGCCAAGCTGCACGCCGAGAGCGGCGACTTCGCCGGTGTCGCCTGTCTCGGCGTCGTGATCCGCGGCGAGACCGACCACTACGACTTCGTCTGCGCTGAGGCTGCCCGCGGCATTCAGGACGTGCAGCTCGCCACCGGCGTCCCCTGCGCCTTCGGCGTGATCACCTGCGACACGATGGAGCAAGCGCTCGAGCGGGCCGGCGGAGGCAAGCGCGACCAGGGCCGCAACGCCGCTCTGACCGTCGCCCGGATGGCGCTGCTGCAGCGCCAGCTCGCCTGAAGGCCGCCGCGAACGGCTACTATCCACGACCCGATGGCCAAGGTATGCCACAGCTGCGGCAAGGGACCGGCGTTCGGCCAGTCCCGCAGCCATTCGATGGTCGCGACCAAGCGGCGCTTTGACCCGAACCTGCAGAAGGTGCGGATCGAAGAGCAGGGCCGCAAGCTGCGCACCTACGTCTGTACGCGCTGCCTCAAGGCCAACAAGGTCACCAAGGCCGCCTGAGGTCGTAGGACGCGTCGCGAGGGCACGCCGTCGGCTCCGCGCCGTGCGGAGCACTGTCGCTCCGCCGCCACCACGCCCTCGCTTGGTCCTACGACCTCAGGAACCTGATTCAGCTGGACTTCGCGACAACCACCGGGTGCTCCCCGGTCGGGGCGGGGTCGCCCTCGTCGGGCTCGACGTGGATGCGGGGGAGGATGCGGTCGAGCCAGCTCGGCAGCCACCAGGCGCGCTCGCCGAAGAGCTGCATCAGGGCGGGGACGAGGACTGTGCGGATGACCACCGCGTCGATCAGGATCGCGGCGGCGAGGCCGAGGCCGAAGAGTTTGATGATCCGGTCTTCGCCGATCATGAAGGAGGCGAAGACGGTGCACATGATCGCCGCCGCCGCGGTGATCACGCGGCCGGTCAGGGCGAGGCCGCGGGTGACAGCGAGCGTCGCGTCGTGCTTGCGCTCCCACTCCTCGTGGATCCGCGACATCAGGAAGACCTCGTAGTCCATTGAGAGGCCGAAGATGATCGCGAAGAGGAAGATCGGGAAAAAGGAGATGATCGGGCCGGTGCTGTCGACGCCGATAAGGCTCGCGCCCCAGCCCCACTGGAAGACGGCGACGATCAGCCCGAAGGCGGCGCCGATGCTGAGCAGGTTCATGCAGATCGCCTTCAGCGGCACCAGCACGGAGCGGAAGACGGTCATCAGCAGGAGCGCGGACAGCAGCACAACCACGCCGATGAAGAGCGGCAGCTTCTCGGCGATCGCCGTGCCGAAGTCCTCGAAGATCGCGGTGATGCCACCGACGTGGACCTGGGCGCCGGTGCGCTGCTCGAGCGGCGGGATCACCTCATCGCGGATGTGGTCGAGCAGCTCGGTCGTCGCCTCGCTCTGCGGCGAGGTCGTGGGGTAGAGCTGGAAGACGCCGGTGTTCCCGGCCGGGTTGAGCGCGACCGGGGTCGTCGCGGCAACCCCTTCTTCGCCCTCCAACTCCCTGCGCAGCCCGGTCAGCGCGGCGTCCTTGCCGGTGGCCGGCAGCGCTGCCACGATCTGAAAGGGGCCGTTGAAGCCGGGCCCGAATCCATCGGCGAGCAGGTCGTAGGCTTCGCGCGTCGTCGTCCCCGCCGGATCGGTGCCGGCGTCGTTGGAGCCGAGTCGCAGCGAGAGCGTCGGCACGCAGAGCAGCAACAGCAGGCCGCCGGAGAGCGCTGCCGAGAGCACCGGCCGGCGCTGGATCTCACGGCTCCAGCGGAACCAGCGCGTGTCTTCGGCGGTCGAGGCCCGCCGTTCGCCGAGAAAGGGGATGCGAAGCCGGTCGACTCGGCGGCCGGCGATCGTCAGCAGCGCCGGCAGCAGCGTCAGCGCCGCGATCATCGTCATCAGCACGGCAAAGGCAGCCGCCATCGCCACGCCGTAGAGGAAGCTGAGCCCGAGCAGCAGCATCCCCATCAGGGCGATAATCACGGTCAGCCCGGCAAAGAGCACGGCGCGCCCGGCGGTGTCGATCCCGGCGATCGCCGCGTCGCGTGGCTCCAGGCCCTCGTCGAGGCCGTTGCGGAAGCGGGTGAGGATGAACAGGGCGTAATCGATACCGACGCCGAGGCCGATCATCGCCGCGAGCTGCGGGGCGAAGTTCGCGGTGGGGAATACGTGGGTGCCGAGCGTGACCAGGCCGAGGCCGACGCCGAGCGCGAACAGGGCGCTGATGATCGGCAGCCCCATCGCGACCAGCGAGCCGAAGGTGAGCAGCAGCACGACGACCGCCGCCATCAGCCCGATCGCGAACGAGACGTCGCCGCCTTCGTCTTCGGCCCGCACTTCCTCGATCGGCTGGCCGCCGACCTCGACCTGCAGCCCGTCGACGGAGGCACCGAGGGCGATGTCCATCACCCGTTCGACGTTCTTGAGGTCGAGGTCTTCGAGCGCCTGGTCGAACTGCACGGTGGCGTAGGCGATTCTGCCGTCTTCGCTGATCTCGGCGGCGCCCTCGGGCCCATACGGGCTGACCACTTCACCTACATGCGGGACCGCTTCGACGCGGGTGAAGATGCCCTCCATCGTGCGCCGCACGGTGGCGCCCTCGACTCCGTCCGAGGCTCTGTAGACGACAGTCGCGGTTTCGCCCGACTGCGCCGGGAACTTCTCTTCGAGCAGGTCGAACGCCTGCTGGGAGTCCGAGGCGGGCAGCTTGAAGTCTTCGGAGAAGTCGGCGCCGACCGAGCTGGAGATCATCCCGACCCCGATCAGGGCGGCGATCCAGGCGAGGATCACGGTCTTACGGTGGCCTGTACACCAGGTGGCGAAGCGTCGCATCGGCGCCGCACGGTAGCGAACGTAGGTTCCCTTCGCCTCACGTCCGCTGATGGCGGCTAGATTTCGTCCGATGTCCGACCCCTCGATCGCGCGCTTCAAGCGCGTAATCACCTCTGCCTACGCCCACCTGGACGAGCGTCGCCAGGAGGTCAACGACCTCAATGTCTTCCCGGTCGCCGACGGCGACACCGGCGACAACATGGCGATGACGATGCGCGCGGTGATGGAGGAGCTCGACCGGCTCGACGGGCAGGACGTCGATGAGGTCGGCCGCACCGAGCTGGTTCAGGCCCTCGCCCGGGCGGCGTTGATGGGCGCCCGCGGCAACTCCGGCGTGATCCTCAGTCAGATCGTCCGCGGCGCCGCCGAGGAGCTCGCCAGCCGACCCGGCGAGCTGGTCGACCCGGTGCTCGTCGCCTCCGCCTTCGCCAGCGCCGCCGATGCGGCCTACGCCTCTGTCCGCGACCCGGCCGAGGGGACGATGCTGACCGTCTTTCGCGAGATGGCGCACTCGATCGCCCGCCAACTCGCCCACCTCGAGGCGGGGAAGCAGCGGCTCGACAAAGGAGTCAGCAAGGAGCAGCAGGACACGGTCCTCGCGGAGGTGCTCGAGCAGGCGATCGCCGATGGGCAGAGCGCGGTCGAGCGCACCCCCGAGCAGCTCGACGTGCTGCGCCAGTCCGGCGTCGTCGACGCCGGCGGCTACGGGCTGGTGCTGATCCTCGCCGGCGTCGTCGCCGGGCTGCGTGGTGACGACGCGGCGGTGCCGGAGGTCTCCCACCACGACGCGCCGCCGCCGCAGCTCAGCCGGCCGCACCACGAGGACAGCCGCTACCGCTACTGCACCAACTTCATAGTCTCCGGCTCGGGGCTCGACTCGCGTGACTTCCTGTCCCGGCTTGAGGGCCTTGGCGACTCGGTGCTCGTTGTCGGCGACGAGGCGACGCTCAAGGTCCACGTCCACACCGACGAGCCGGAAAGCGCGGTGGCGCTGTTCGAGGGCGCCGGTGAGGTCACCAACCTCGACGTTGCCGACATGCGCGAGCAGATCGCGGAGCGACAGGCGCGGCTACAGGGCGGGCGCACGGGGGTGCTGGCAGTTGCCGCCGGCGAGGGCCTGGAGCAGCTCTTCGCCGAGCTCGGCGCACACGTCGTGCCCGGCGGCGAGACGCTCAACCCGTCGACCTACGAGCTCCTGGCCGGGATCCACGAGGTGCCGGCCGAGGAAGTCCTCGTCCTACCCAGCTCCTCGAACGTGATCATGGCCGCCGAGCGTGCCTGCGAGCTGTCGGAGAAGCCGGCCAGGGTGATCGCGGCGACCTCGCAGCAGGCCGGCCTGCTGGCACTGGTCGAGCTCGACGATGAGGGCGCGGCGCACGAGAACGCCGAACGGCTCAGCGCGGCTCTCGAGGGGATCGTCTCCGGCGGCGTCGCCCCCGCTGCCCGTGACGACGCCCAGGGCCGCTTCCGCAAGGGCGACGCGGTCGGCTTCGCCGGCGAGGAGATCGTTGCCTGGGGGGGCGCCGGCTCGACCCTGGCGACGACCCTGGAGCGGCTTGCCGCCGAGGCCGAGATCGTCACCGTGCTGGCCGGCAAGGACGCTCCGATCCCGCTTGCGGAGATCGACACCCACGTTCCCGACGGAGTCGAGATCGAGACCCACGAGGGGGGTCAGCCAAGCTGGTGGTGGCTGCTGGCGGCCCAGTAGCGCGTGCCTTCGGCGGCGGCGCCGGGTTGAGCCGGGCGCAGCTGCTCGACGCGCCGGTACATTGGCCGCGCCCGAGCGTGCTCGACGCTTCGCTGAAGGCGATCGACGGGGTCGGGCCGAAGCTGACTGAAGCTGCCGCCGAAGCCGGGATCGCCACCGTCGGCGACCTGCTGCTGCGCTTCCCCCGTGGCCACCGCGATCGCACCGTCGTCCAGGTCGCAGCGCTCGAGGCAGGAACCCAGGCAACTATCCGGGTCGAGGTGCTGGCCGATGCAGGCCGGCCTTTTCGCAAACGCGGGCTCAGCATCCTTACGGTGAAAGTGGGCGACGATTCGGGGACCTTGCGAGCAACGTGGTTCAACCAGCCATGGCTGGCCCGGAAGCTCAAGGCTGGAACCCTACTGCTGCTGACGGGCTCGCGGGACAAGCGCGGCTTCACGGTCTCCGAGTACGAGGCGGTTGGGGAGGGTCAGGGACACCCTGACCCTCCTTCGCGGCGGTTGGTGGCGGTTCATCCGGCGACCGAGCAGTTGAAAGCGCAGAGGATTCGGCAGTGGGTGGAGCAGGCGATGCCGCTCGTCGGGAACCTGCTGGAGCCCTTGCCGGCCGAGCTGCGGGTGCGTAGGGGGCTTGCGGGCGCTGCCGATGCGACCAAGGGCGTGCATTTCCCCGACGTGCCCGAGGATGTCGAGGGGGCGCGGGCGCGGTTGGCGTTTGAAGAGCTGTTCCTCTATCAGGCGTTGCTGGCGACCCGCAAGCGCTCGCACCGCACCGCGCGACCGGCGCCACGACTCGGCAAGCCGGGTGAGGCCGTTGGGCGCTGGATTGAGTCGTTGCCGTTCGAGCCGACGCGGGACCAGCTGGCGGCGTTCGATGAGATCGATGCGGACCTGGACGCCGGTGAGCCGATGCAGCGGCTTCTGATGGGCGAGGTCGGTTCCGGCAAGACGGTGGTTGCCCTGTACGCGATGCTGCGGGCGCTCGAAGCCGGGTTTCAGGCGGTGCTGATGGCGCCGACCGAGACGCTGGCCGAGCAACATGCGCTGACCCTTGGCAGGTTGCTGGCCGAGGAGGCGACGCCGTTTGCGTTGCTGACCGGGGCGACGAAAGCGGCGTGGCGCAAGGAAGCGCTCGATCGGCTGGCGAGCGGGGAGCTCGGCTTGGTCGTGGGCACCCACGCGTTGCTCGAGCCGGATGTCGAGTTCGCCCGGCTCGGGGCCTGCGTTGTCGACGAGCAGCACCGCTTCGGGGTCGAGCAGCGGCGGGCTCTCGACTCGAAGGGAGTCGAGGGGATGGCGCCGCACGTTCTGCACATGACCGCGACGCCGATTCCGCGGACGCTCTCGCTGACCGCCTACGGCGATCTCGACACGACCGCGCTGCAGGAGCTGCCCGCCGGCCGCCAACCGGTCGAGACCCGCCTTGTCGGCGAAGACGATCGGCCCGCCGCCTACGAGTTCATCCGCGCCGAGCTGCGCGCCGGGCGGCAGGCGTTCGTCGTCTGTCCGCTGGTCTCGGAGTCCGAGAAGATCCAGGGCAGGGCAGCCGAGGTCGAGGCCGAGCGCCTGCGCCGCGAGGAGCTCGACGGCTTTGCGGTCGGCACGATCCACGGCCAGATGCGCTCGGCCGAGAAGGCGAGGGCGATGGAGGACTTTGCTTCCGGCGCCACGGACGTGCTGGTCGCGACGACCGTGATCGAGGTCGGCATCGACGTCGCCAACGCGACCGTGATCGCGATCGAGGGCGCGGAGCGATACGGGGTCTCGCAGCTGCACCAGCTGCGCGGCCGCGTCGGCCGCGGCGAGCACCACTCGCACTGCCTGCTCTTCCCCGAAGAGGGGGGCGAGATGGCGCGGCGCCGGCTGCAGGCGGTCGAGCGCGAGCGCGACGGCTTCAAGCTCGCCGAGGTCGACCTCGCCTTGCGCGGCGAGGGCGAGGTGTTGGGTACCCGGCAGAGTGGCCTGCCGCGCTTCGCTGTCGCCGAGCTTCCCGAGGACACGCCGCTGTTGGTCGAGGCCCGCGAGGAGGTGCTGGCGCTGCTGCGCCTCCACGACTCGCTGGCCGACCCGGCGCTCGGCCCACTGCTCGACGCCGCCCACCGCCGCTTCGGCGCCGGCGCCACCGATCCGATCCCCCTTTAGCTTCCGCGTTCGCCCTTTGTCGGACCAACTCGGACAAAGTGCGAACGCGAATAGGTTTTCCGCATGAGGGTGATCGCCGGAGAGCTGAAGGGGCAGCGGCTCGTCGCGCCGCGCGGCTGGAAGGTGCGGCCGACGTCGGACCGGGTGCGCGAGGCGGTCTTCTCGGCGCTCGGCGAGATCGGCGGCGCCCGCGTCCTCGACCTCTACTGCGGTACCGGGGCGCTTGCGATCGAGGCGCTCTCGCGCGGTGCCGCCGCCGCTGTCCTGGTCGATCGCGACACCCGTCCGGCGCTCGGCAACGTCGAGCGGCTCGGCCTCGACGAGCGCGCCGAGCTGGTCCGCGCACCGGTCGATCGCTGGCTCGCGGACCACGCCGGCAAGGCTGCGGATGACCGATTCGACCTCGTCTTCGTCGACGCCCCGTATAGACTCGCCGACCGCGTGGCGCAGGAACTGAACGCACATCTGCCCAGTCTTCTCGCCGCCGGCGGAAGGGCGGTCGTCGAGAGCGGCGCCCGGCGGCCGCTGCGAATCGAGTCGCTCGAGTCGCTGCGCCGGCGCCGCTACGGCGCCGCCGACGTCGCCTTCTATGGGCGAAAGGGGGTCTGATGGCCAGCCAGGAGGGCACCGTGATCTGCCCGGGCAGCTACGACCCGGTCACCAACGGCCACATCGACATCGTCACCCGCAGCTCGGCGATCTTCGAGCGTGTCGTCGTCGCCGTCGTCAACAACCCGGTGCGCAAGGACAAGACCCTGTTCACGGCCGAGGAGCGCAGGGAGTTCATCGAGAGCGCGACCGCCGGCCTCGACAACGTCGAGGTACGGACCTTCTCCAACCTGCTGGTCCAGTTTGCCCGCGAAATCGACGCGAAGGCGATCGTCAAGGGCCTGCGGGCGATCTCCGACTTCGAGTACGAGTTCGAGATGGCGCAGCTCAACCGCAAGCTCGACCCAGGGATCGAGAGCATCTACATGATCGCCTCGCCCCAGTACAGCTTTCTCTCGTCGACCGGGGTGAAGGAAATGGCGACCTTCGGCGGCGACGTCTCCGACCTCGTTCCCGGTCCGGTGGCCGCCGCGATGGCGGGCCGCCTGGGCGCGAGGTAGGCTCTTGCCGGTCGCTGCCCGCGTGGGCGAGAGTTTGCAAAAAGTCGAGGAAATCGCCCCTTCTTCACCGAAAGCGGCTCTGACACGTAGGCTTACGCCCTGCTGATGGACGTTCTGGTTCTCATAGACAAGCTGGACGATGTCGTCCACAACGCGCGACCCGTGCCCCTCACGGATCAGGTCCGCGTGGACCGCGAGGAGATCTACGACCTCCTCGACCAGATGCGCGCGACGATTCCCGAGGAGATCAAGCAGGCGCGCTGGATCGTCAAGGAGCGCCAGGAGATGCTCGCCGAGGCCAAACGCGAGGCCGAGCGGATCGTGCGCGAGGCGCGTGAGCAGCAGGCCCGTCTGATCTCCGACGAGGAGGTCACCAAGCAGGCCGAGCGGGCCGCCGACGAGATCGTCGAGGACGCCCGCACGCGTGAGCGTGAGATCCGGCTCGGCGCCGAGGACTACGCCGACGAGATCCTCAACACGCTCGAGGTCAACCTGCAGAAGTTCCTCGCGGCCGTACAGCGCGGCCGCGACCGGCTCGCCGGCCGCGACGGCGAGGAGCAGCAGCCGGTCGCCGAGCTGGACGAGCAGCAGTAGGCAGCTCTAGCTCAGTAGGTCGCGCGTACTACGGCTAGGTCGTCGGCCTGCCAGGTGACCTCGCCGTCACACCAGCTGACCAGGTCGTTGAGCTGGTCATCCTCGAACACGTCGCCGATCACGATTGAGCGCGAGTGGTCCTCTACCCGGCGGAATAGTGATTGCTTCTGCTCGTCGCTGAGGTCGTTGACCGAGAGCACCGAGATGACCAGGTCCCAGGGGCCGTCGGGGAGCGGGTCCTCCATGCGGGCGAGCTGGACGTCGTCGTAGCTCTGGCGGGCGCGGAAGACCATGTCGGGGCTCGCGTCGAGGCCGATCACCCAGGCGTCGGGGAAGGCCTCGAGCAGGCGCCGCGTCGTCTCACCGGTCCCCATCCCCAGCTCGAGCACGCGCTCAGGCGGGAAGGGGATCGCCGCGACGGCCTGCTCCTGCAGCTCGTCGTAGCGCGGGATGCGCGCGCGGATGCGATCCAGATACTCGTCGGGTGTCCAGTCGAATTGACCCATTTCGTAACCTCGTCGGAAGGGACCATCGTAAGCGGCAGGGCGGAGGAGCTCGCAATGGCCAAGAGGGGGACCACCAGCATCGATCTCGCACGGCTCTCGCTGTCGCACGGGGAGGGTGCCCGACTCGACGTGCTGGTCGAGCTCGATCCACTGGAGCTCGGCGGCCAGACCTACGTGCTTCGGGGGGACGCTCTGGAGACGCGAGTCGACGCATCCCGCCCGAGCAACGGCTACGCCTTTCGCCTGCGCTTCCCGTTCCGGCTCGAGGGCCCCTGCATGCGCTGCCTGGAGCCTGCGATCGTGGAGACCGAGGTCGACGCGCGCGAGGTCGACCAGGCCGACACCGAGGACGAGGAGCTGCGCAGCCCCTACGTGGTCGAGGACCGCGTCGACCTCAGCCGCTGGGCCCACGACGCCGTCGTCCTCGCAACCCCGTCCCGCATCCTCTGCCGCGCCGACTGCGCCGGCCTCTGCCCCGTCTGCGGCGAGTCCCTGAACGACGCTGACCCCGAGAACCACAAGCACTTGAGCGACCGGGACCCCCGTTGGGCCAAGCTCGATGAGCTGAAGTCCGAATAGAACTGTCGAGCCCTGCTCAGCCTGGCCCGCTACCATGCCCTGCCCAATGGCCGTCCCGAAGCGAAGAACTTCCAGCGCGCGCCGCGACAAGCGGCGGGCGACGCACAAGGCCGAGAAGGCCCGGCTGAACAACTGCCCGCGCTGTCACAGCCCGCGGCTGCCGCACCGGGTCTGCCCGACCTGCGGCACCTACGCGGGCCGCGAGGTCGTCAAACACACGATGACCGACCCCACCGCCGGCGCCCCCGACGACGAGTAATCGGTTGGCCGGCGGGACGACCGTCGCACTGGACGGCTTCGGCGCCGAGCAGGGCTTCGGCGTTCTCGCCGAGGGCGCGCGGATGGCCGCGGCGGACGGAATCGGGCTGCGTGTCTTCGGCCCCCCGGAGGAGCTCGGCCTTGACGACGTCGACGGGATCGAGGTCGTAGCGACGGCGGAGGCGATCGGCAACGACGAGGACGCCGTCCCCGCCGTGCGGGCGAAGAAGAGCGCCTCGGTCGTGCGCGCCGCCGGCGACGTTGCCGCGGGCGAGTCGCAGGCGCTGGTCAGCCACGGCTCGACCGGGGCGACCATGGCTGCGGCAACGTTCGGCCTGCGCCGCCTGCGCGGCGTGCAGCGGCCCGCCCTCGCGGTGCGGCTGCCGGTGCCCGGTAAGCCGGTGCTCTTCCTCGATGTTGGCGCCAACATCGAGGTCCGCGCCCAGCACCTGTTCCAGTTCGCCTTCCTCGGCGCCGCCTTCAGCGCCGCCGTGCTCGGCGTCGAGCGGCCGCGGGTCGGGCTGCTCTCGGTTGGCGAGGAGGCGGGCAAGGGCAGGGAGGAGGTCGCCGCCGCCCACACCCTGCTGGCGGAGGCGGCGGGGATCGAGTTCGCCGGCAACGTCGAGGGGCGCGACCTGCCTGCCGGCGAGGCCGACGTCGTCGTCACCGACGGCTTCACCGGCAACGTCGCGCTGAAGCTGATGGAGGGGACGGCGCGGACGGTGACCGGCGCGATCCGCGACGCTGCCCGCTCCAACCCGCTTGCCGCCCTCGGCGGGCTGCTGATGCGCCCGGCATTGGGCGGGCTGCGCCGCGAGCTGCAACCCGACACGACCGGCGGCGCGATCCTGCTCGGCCTGCGCGGCATCGCCGTCGTCGGGCACGGAAGCGCCGGCGCCGAGGGGATCGCCAACGCGGTGCGGCTGGCGGCACGCTGCGTTGAGGTCGACGCGATCGGCAGGACCGCGGCGCTGCTCGTCGAGGGCAGCGCCACGCGGGGAGCGCTCGCAGACGGCACGGGCGCGTGATAGGAAATCGGCATGAAAAGGGATGAGGTCTTGGATCTGGTCCGCGGTCACCTCGCCGAGGAGCTCGAGGTCGACGCCGCCGGGATCGCCGAGAACACGCGCTTCAAGCAGGATCTCGACGCCGACTCGCTCGACCTCTACGAGCTGGTGATGGAGCTCGAGGATCGCTACGGGATCAGCGTCTCCGAGCAGCAGGCGGCGCGGATCGAGACCGTCGGCGACGCCGTCGACTTCGTCCTGGAGCACGCTCCGTGAGCGCGGAGCGAGCAAGCGTCCATCTCTGTCTCTTCGTGCAGCGAGCGAAGCGCGAAAACGATCAATGAGCGTTGAGACGCTCGCAGAGCTGGTCGGGGAGCTGCCCGACGGTCTGCGGCGCCGCGCTCTCACACATTCCTCCTGGACCGCGGAGGAGTCGCAGTCCTACGAGCGGCTCGCCTACCTCGGCGACAGCGTGCTGGCGCTCGCCGTCGCCGCCGGAATCTACGAGCGCTTTCCCTCGGAAGGGGCGGGCGGCCTGACCAAGATCCACAACCACGCCGTAAGCGGCGTCTCCTGCGCCGAGGTGGGCCGTGCGCTGGGCGTTCCGGAGATGCTCGAAGCGGCCCAGCCCGAGGCCGAGGAATCGATCCCGGCGAAGACCCTGCTCGCGGGCTCGCGGCCGCTGCCGGAGGTGACCGAGGCGCTGATCGGCGCCTGCTTCGTCGCCTTCGGCTTCGAGCGCGTCGCCACTGCAGTCGCCGCCGCCTTCGCGCTGCAGATCGAAAACGCGGTCGAAGCTCCGGTAGATGCGAAGTCGGCGCTGCAGGAGCTGCTTGCCCGGCGGCGGGCGCGCGTAACCTACGAGGTGATCGGCGAATCGGGCCCTGCCCACCGGCGCACCTTTGAAGTCGAGGCGAAGGTCGGCGAGAAGAGCGTGGGAACCGGCGCCGGAAAGAGCAAGAAGGCAGCCGAGCAGATGGCGGCCGAGGAGGCGCTGAGGCGCCTCGGGGACTGACCTCAGGGGTCGCGTCCGACTCACCCGCCAGCCTTGCGAACCGAGGACGAGGGATGTATCTGAAATCGATCGAGATGAAGGGGTTCAAGTCGTTCCCCGGGCGCACCAAGCTGGAGTTCTCTCCGGGCGTCAGCGTGATCGTCGGCCCCAACGGCTCGGGCAAGTCGAACATCACCGACGCCGTGCTCTGGGCGCTCGGCGAGCAGAGCCCCGGCAGCATCCGCGGCGCCTCGATGCAGGATGTGATCTCGGCCGGCGGCAAGGGCATCGGGCAGCGCCGCGCCGCCGAGGTTGAGGTCGTGATCGACAACTCCGAGGGCCGCGCCGCGACCGAGCTCTCGGAGATCGCCGTCCAGCGCAGCCTCGACCGCTCCGGCGACGGCGTCTACCGGCTCAACGGCGCCCGCTGCCGCCTCGTCGACGTCGTCGAGGTGCTCTCCGACACGAACCTCGGCCGCGAGATGCACTCGGTGATCAGCCAGGGACGGGTCGAGTCGATCGTCCACTCCAAGCCGCGCGAGCGCCGCCTGCTGGTCGAGGAGGCCGCGGGGCTGGGCAAGCACCGCAAACGTCGCCGCCGCGCCGAGCTGAAGCTGCGCGCCGCGCGCGACAACCTCGATCGTGCGCTCGATCTCGAGCGCGAGGCGCGGGCGCGGCTGCGGCCGCTGAAGCGGCAGGCGCAGGCGGCCGAGCTCGGCGCCCGGATCGAGCGCGAGGAGCTTGAGCTGCGCGGGCGGCTCGTCGCCGAGGAATTGCGCTTCGGCAAGGATCGCGCCCTGGCCGCCGAGAAGGCGGCCGAGCAGGCGCGCGCCCGGCGGGCCGAGATCGAGCGGCGGCTGACCGCGGTGAGCGAGCGCCGCCGCGCCGCCGAGGAGCGCTTCGCTGAGCGCGACCGCGAGCGCACCCAGGCCTGGGGCCTGCTGACCAAGCTGCGCGGCGAGCAGCAGCGGATCGCCGTGCGCGCCGCGGCGCTGCCCGAGCGCGAGGCCGAGCTGGCGAGCGCGTTGGAGGGTCTTCGGGCCGAATTCGGGCCGCTGACGCTCGACCTCGGCACCTCCGAGGGGGCGCCGGCCGAGCGCGCGCGCAAGCTGGAGGAGGAGCTGGGTGAGATCGACGCCGGCCTCGCCGGAGCGGGCGAGGGCCTGGCGCGGGCGCGCTCCGACGAGCTGGCGGAGCCCGAGCGCGAGGCCGCCTTGGGCGATGTCCAGGCGGGGGCCGAGCGCGCCGCGCGCCACGCCCGCCGCGCCGAGGGCCTGCTCGGCGAGCGCCATCGTGAGGCGCTGCGCCGCCGCGTCGCGGCCGGCGAGGAGCTGCTCGACGACGTACGCTCCGCTGCGGCGGCAGCGGTTGCCGCCGAGGCGGCGATTCGCGTCCGGGTCGAGCGGATCGAAGCGAAGGTCGTCGGCGAGCAGGGCGGCGGCGACGAGATCGCCGAGGAGATGCGCGAGTGCTCGCGGCAGGAGTCGGAGCTGCAGGTCGAGATGAAGGCCGCCTCCGACACGCTGACCGAGGCTCAGGTCGAGGCGGCCCACCTCGGCGACCGCCGCGCCGAGGCGGCAAAGGAGCTGGCCTCGATCGCCGAACGCCTCGGCGAGGGGGTAGATCCGGCCGAGCAGGCGCTGGGCAACGCGGAGCGCGAGGAGATCGACCGCCGCCTGCAGCGGCTGGAGCGTCGCCGCACCCAGATCGGCCCGGTCAACCCGCTCGCTGAGCAGGAGTACGAGGAGGCGCGCGAGCACGTCGAGGCGGTGCAGACCCAGCGCGAGGACACCGAGCGCGGCATGCACGAGCTGGAGGCGCTGATCGGCGACATCGACCGTGAGATCGAGCGCGCCTTCGAGCAGACTTTCGAGGCGACCGCGAAGAACTTCGAGGAGATGGTCGAGCACCTCTTCCCAGGTGGCCGCGGCCGCCTGCGCCGCGTCAGCCTGCGTTCCGTGCGCGACCCCGACGAGGAGCCGGCGGCGGAAGCCGAAGCGGAGGATGACGAGGAGGACGGCGAGGAGGAAGAGGAGCGCGAGGTGCTCGGGGTCGAGATCGAGGTCACCCCTGCAGGCAAGTCGACGCGCAAGCTCTCGCTGCTCTCCGGCGGCGAGAAGTCGCTGGTCGCGCTGGCCTTCGTCTTCGCCGTCTTCCTCGCCCGCCCCTGTCCCTTCTACATCCTCGACGAGGTCGAGGCGGCGCTCGATGACGCCAACATCGACCGCTTCCTACAGCTGATCCAGCGCTTCTCAGACCGCGCCCAGTTCGTCATCGTCACCCACCAGAAACGCACGATGGACGCCGCCGACGTGCTCTACGGGGTGACGATGGGCGGCGACGGCGTGACCAAGGTCGTCTCCCGCCGGTTGCCGCGCGAACTAGCGCACGACGCCGGCGACGACGCACCCGGGCAGCCGCCCGCGCTCGAAGCGGCTTAGATACCGCTCATGACGACCTCCTGGCAGGAGATCTTCGATCTCGGCGCGCGCGAGACCGGCCCCGCGCCGGAGCTGGAGAGCGAGGAACGGCGCCGCGGGGTCTTCCGCCGCCTGCGCGAGAGCCTCTCGAAGAGCCGCCAGGCGCTGACCGAGGAGATCTCCGCCAGCCTCTTCGACCGCATCGACGACGAGACCTGGGAAGCACTTGAGGAGGCGCTGATCATGGCCGACGCCGGCGCTCCGACGACCGCCGAGGTCGTCGAGCGGCTCGAGCGCGAGGTGGAGAGCGGCGCCGTCCCCGCCGACGGCGAGGCGGTGCGCGAGCGCCTGATCGAGATCCTCGCCGAGGTTGCCGCGGGCGGCCGCGCCCCCGTCGATCTCAGCGCCGAGCCCGCGGTGCTGCTGATGGTCGGCGTCAACGGAACCGGCAAGACGACGACGATCGGCAAGATCGCGTGGCACCTCTCGAAGGAATTCGGGCTCTCGGTCGTGCTCGCCGCCGCCGACACCTACCGCGCCGCCGCCGCCGAGCAGCTCGCAGAGTGGGCGGCGCGGTCCGGCGCCGAGCTGATCCGCTCGGCGCCCGGAGGCGACCCCGGAGCGGTCGCCTACGACGCGATTTCCGCCGCCCGCGCCCGCGGCGCCGACGTCGTCATCGTCGACACCGCCGGCCGCCTGCACACGCAGGGCAACCTGATGGACGAGCTGGCCAAGGTGCGCCGGGTGATCGGCAAGCAGATGCCGGAGGCGCCGCACGAGACGCTGATCACGATCGACGCCACCACCGGCCAGAACGGCCTGCGCCAGGCGCAGCTCTTCTCCGAGGCGGTTGCAGTCGACGGCGTCGTGCTGACCAAGCTCGACGGCACCGCCAAGGGCGGCATCGTGCTGGCGATCGCCAACGAGCTCGAGATCCCGGTGAAGCTGATCGGCACCGGCGAGGCGCTTGAGGACCTGCGACCGTTCGATCCCGAGGACTTCGCCCGCGCCCTGCTCGCCGAGTAGCCTGAAGCCGTGTTCGATCAGCTTTCAGACCGCCTCCAGGCGACGCTCTCCGATGTGCGCTCACGCGGCAAGCTGAGCGAGGGCGACGTCGACGCGGCCATGCGCGAGATCCGCCTCGCCCTGCTCGAGGCCGATGTCAACTTCAAAGTCGTCAAAGGCTTCACCAAGACGTTGAAAGAGCGCTGCCTCGGCGCCGAGGTGTTGGAGAGCCTCGATCCCGGCCAGCAGGTGGTCAAGATCGTCAACGAGGAGTTGACCGGGCTGATGGGGGGCGCCGGCCGAGACCTCGCCTTCGCTTCCAGCGGGCCGACGGTGATCCTGATGGCCGGGCTGCAGGGCTCGGGTAAGACGACCGCCTGCGCGAAGCTCGCCCGCCACCTCGGCGAGCAGGGCAAGAGCGTCGGGCTCGCCGCCTGCGACGTCTACCGCCCGGCGGCGGTCGACCAGTTGGTCACCGTGGGCGAGCGCGCCGGTGCCCACGTCTACGAGCAGGGCACCGACGCCGACCCGGTCGAGATCGCCGCCTGGGCGCTCGACCGCTCCCGCGAGGAGCAGCGCGACGTGCTGATCGTCGATACCGCCGGGCGCCTGCACATCGATCAGGACCTGATGGACGAGCTGGCGAAGATCCGCAAGCGGACGAAGCCGCACGACGTGCTGCTCGTCGTCGACGCGATGACCGGTCAGGACGCCGTCGGCGTCGCCGAATCGTTCGCCGAGTCGGCCGAGTTCGACGGCGTGGTGATGACCAAGCTCGACGGCGATGCCCGCGGTGGCGCCGCGCTCTCGGTCAAGGCAGTGACCGGCAAGCCGATCCTCTTCGCCTCGACCGGGGAGAAACTCGACGCCTTCGAGCGTTTCCACCCGGACCGGATGGCCTCACGCATCCTCGGCATGGGCGACATGCTGAGCCTGATCGAGAAAGCCGAGCAGCAGGTCGACGAGCAGCAGGCCGAGGACCTGCAGAAGAAGATCGAAGGCGACCGCTTCACGCTCGAGGACTTCCTGCAGCAGATGAAGCAGGTGCGCAAGATGGGCCCGCTCAGCGGACTGGTCGGGATGCTGCCCGGGATGGGAGCGATGAAACAGATGAAGAACGCCGAGGTCGACGAGGGCGAGCTCGACCGGGTCGAGGCGATCATCCTCTCGATGACGCCGCTGGAGCGCGCCAACCCGGCGATCATCAAGGGCTCGCGGCGAAAACGGATCGCGGCCGGCTCCGGCGTGCGGATCCAGCAGGTCAACCAGCTGGTCAAGCAGTTCGACCAGATGCGCAAGATGATGCGCCAGATGATGTCCGGCGAGCAGCCGAGCCCGCAGCAGCTGGCCCAGATGGCCGGTGGCGCTCCGCGCCCCAAGTACCGCAGGCGCTAACCTGCCGCAGTCCAATGGCTGTGCGAATCAGACTGAGACGGGTGGGTTCGAAGAAGAACCCGATCTGGCGAATCGTCGTCGCCGACAAACGCTCGCCGCGCGACGGGCGCACGATCGAGACGATCGGCCGCTACAACCCGCAGACCGAGCCCTCGACGATCGACCTCGACGAGGAGCGCGCGCGCCACTGGCTCGAGCACGGGGCACAGCCCTCGGAGACCGTGGCGACCCTGCTGCGCACCAAGGGCATCGCCGCCTCCGGTACCTAGATGACCGAACTGCTGGAGTTCCTCGTCAGGGCCCTGGTCGAGGACCCCGAGGCGGTCGAGGTCGAGGAGCTGGAAGAGGACGGGGACCTGATCTACGAGATCAGCGTCGCCGAGGACGACCTCGGGCGGGTGATCGGCAAAGGAGGGCGGGTCGCGAACGCGATCCGCACCGTGGCCAAGGCGGCCGCCGTGCGCCTCGACCGCCGCGTCGTCGTCGACATCTTGGATTGACGCGATGGGGGAGGGGTCGGGGGTGTCCCTCCGCTTGCTGGGTTTTTCGCCTCGCGGTTTGCGCCCGTCCGAGGATGTCGGTGGGGCGAAAAACAGGACGCCGCGCGCTCCGGGACACCCCCGACCCCTCTTTGGTCGCGCGTGGGCATCAGACTGTCGAGCGAGAATGGCCCGATGAGACTCGACATCTTCTCCTTGTTTCCTGAGGCATTCGACTGGTTCCAGAGCCAGAGATCCGTGCAGAACGCACTGGCTCAGGGGAATGAGCTGGGGCTGTTCAATTACCGCGATACGACGCCGCTCGGCGCGGGGCAGGTCGATGACGCGCCCTATGGGGGTGGGGCGGGGATGGTCTTGCGGGTCGATGTGGTTGACGCCGCCCTGCAGTCCGCCTACGCCAACGGCGAGGCCCCGCGGGTCGTACTGCTCTCACCGACCGGACGGCTGCTCGACGACGAGTTCGCCGACGAGCTGACCCAGGAGCGGCACCTGGCGCTGCTCTGTGGGCGCTACGAGGGCTTCGACGAGCGCGTGCATGAGCACCTCGCCGACGACGAGGTCTCGATCGGCCGCTACGTCCTCGCCGGCGGTGAGTTGCCGGCGATGGTCGTCGCCGACGTGCTGATGCGCAAGCTTCCGGGTGCGCTGGGCCACGAGCAGAGCGCCGTCGAGGAGTCCTTCAGCCGCCTGCTCGAGGGCATGCCCGAGTACCCGCACTACACGCGGCCTGCGTCGTATCGGGGCTGGGGAATTCCGGAGGTGCTGACCTCCGGCGATCACGAGCGGGTGCGCGAGTGGCGGGCGGCGCAGAGTAGGGTCCGGGCCGAGCAGTTCGAAAAAGATCCCGAGTAGGTACGATTCCGCAACCGCGCGGCGCCGGTCCACGGCTCCGGCGGTTTTTTCTCGCCAATGAGCACCGTCATCGACAGCATCGAGCGCCGCCAGCAGCGGCAGGGGCTTCCGTCCTTCGCGGCGGGCGATCGCGTGCGGGTCCACTTCAAGGTGCGCGAGGGCCAGCGCGAGCGGACCCAGGTCTTCGAGGGGATCGTGCTCAAGCGCCAGGGTTCCGGCGCGCGCGAGACCTTCACGGTACGCAAGCAGTCGTTCGGGGTCGGCGTCGAGCGAACGTTCCCGCTGCACTCACCGAAGATCGAGAAGCTCGAGATCGCCGCGCGCGGCGCCGTTCGACGGGCCAAGCTGTACTACCTGCGTGGCCGCATCGGCAAGGCCGCCCGCGTCGCCGAGCGGCGTTGGGGGATTGACGAGGAGCTGATCTCGACTCCCGCACCGGCTGTCGACGCCGAGGGTGTTGCTCAGGCTGAGGACGAGGCCACCGAGACCGAGGGCCAGGATCAGCCCGAGGCGGCGGCCGAGGAGCCAAAAGCTGAGGAGGAAACCGAGGTGGGGGAGACCGAGGAGACCGAGGCGGGAGGTACCGAGGAGACGGAGGCGGGAGAGACCGAGGACGCGGCGCCTGAGGCGGAAGCAGAGCCAGACGACGCCGAGGGCTCAGACTGAATCCGCGTATTCCCAAGCCGCAGGGCCGCGCCGGCGGCCTGGTCGAGCTCGTCATCATCGTCGCTCTGGCGCTTGGCTTGGCGTTGGCGATCCAAGCCTGGCTGGTCAAGCCGTACCAGATCCCCTCGCAGTCGATGGAGCCGACGCTCGATGTCGGCCAAAGAGTGCTCGTCAACCGCTTCGGCTACCACCTTGGGGACCCCAGCATCGGCGACGTCGTCGTCTTCCACCCGCCGACCGGGGCCGACAGCGGGACCGAGTGCGGCATCCCACACGGACCGCGCCAGGCCTGCCCGCGCCCGACCCCCTCCCAGTCGAGTCAGAATTTCATCAAGCGGATCGTCGCCGGCCCCGGCGACACACTCAGCGTCCGCAACGGCCATCCCGTCGTCAACGGCGTCGAGAAGACCGATGAGCCCTACACGCTGCCCTGCGGCAGCAGCGGAGCCTGCAATCTGCCCAGGCCGATCACGATTCCACCCGACTATTACTTCATGATGGGCGACAACCGTGGGGCAAGCGACGACAGCCGGTTCTGGGGACCCGTCCCGCGCGAATGGATCATTGGCAAGGCCTTCGCCACCTACTGGCCGCCGGACCGGGTCGGCCTCCTCTAAAGCGCACAAACGGCGCCTGGCGCGGACGCGCCGCCTCTTCGCCTTCGACCGCGGGCTCGGCACCGGTCAGGTCGTCGGCGCCGACGAGGCCGGCAGGGGCTGCTTGGCCGGGCCGCTGGTCGCCGCCGCGGTGCTGCTCGACTACGAGACACTCCCGCACGGAGACCGCCGCGCCCTCGCCGGGCTGCACGACTCCAAGCAGATGAAGCCGGAGCAGCGCGAGCAACTCTTCCCGGCGGTGCTGCAGGCGGCGAGCCGGGTCAGCGTCGTCGTGCGCTGCGCGCGCGGGATCGACGACCGCGGCCTGCACGTGACCAACATCGAAGCGCTGGCCAGCGCGCTGGAGCGGCTGGCGCCCGGTGAGGAGGCGACCTGCCTGGTCGACGGCTTCTCGCTGCGTGGGTGCACGGTGCCGCACCGGGCCGTGGTCGAAGGCGACGGCACCAGCGCCGCGATCGCCGCCGCCTCGGTGATCGCCAAGGTCACCCGCGACCGCTATATGCACGGCGCCGCCGGCGAGCACCCCGGCTGGGGCTTCGAGGAACACGTCGGCTACTCGACCCCCGAGCACCGCGCCGCGATCGAACGCCTTGGCATCTCACCGCTGCACAGGAGGTCCTTTGCCTCGGTTGCCTATGCGCAGCTGGAGCTGTGACGCGCGTGGCGCTGCGCATATCTGCGTCCTCGGTCGGTCGGCTGTGGGTCACGCACAAGAGTGCGCTTTCCTTACCGACCTCCCTGTGTCCTTGATCTGCTTGGCCACGCGCGCCACAGCTTGGGATGGCTAGAACGCCGCTTCGAGGTGCTCGTAGTCCGTCACTCTGCCCGCGTGGTCGTAGGTGACGCCGACGGCATCGAAGCGAATCTGGTCGTAGCGCGGTAACTCGCGGCGCGCGCTCATCCAGGCGGTTGCGAGGCGGCGAATGCGGCGCTGCTTCTGAGGTCCGACCGCGAGCACGGGGCGCTCCGGGCCGTAGATCGAGCCGGCGCGCCCCGCCTTGACCTCGACGAAGACGAGAGTGCGGCCATCGAGCACGACGAGATCGAGCTCGCCGTGGCGGGTGCGGGCGTTGCGCTCGACGATCTCCCATGCGGCTGCGGTCAGCCGCGCTGCGACCAGGTCCTCGGCTGCCCTGCCGAGCCGTTGGCGGATCACGGTCACGAGCCGACCGTATGCAGACCGGCGCATGCATGCCTTTTTCCACAGAGGTGGTCCAGAAGATTTGGATCCTGCGCGCCACGCGCGCGTCTCGACCCGCCAGCGTGGCCCCAATGCTCGCCACGGCGCGGACATTCACCCTCGACGGCATCGCCGCCCGCCCGGTGCGGGTCGAGGTCGATGTGCACCGAGGCCTGCCCGCCTTCAACGTCGTCGGTCTCCCCGACGCGGCTGTGCGGGAGGCGCGTGAGCGGGTGCGCGCCGCGCTCTCCAACTGCGGCTTCGACTTCCCCCTCAGCCGAATCGTCGCCAACCTCGCCCCAGCCAGTCTGCGCAAGGCTGGCCCGGGGCTGGACCTGCCGATCGCCGTGGCCCTGCTGGTCGCCTCAGGGCAGCTGGATTGGGAACGGATGCCGCGACTTGCGATGGCGGGCGAGCTGGCGCTCGACGGCTCGGTCCGCCCGATTCCCGGCGTGCTGGCGATCGCCGAGGCGGCGCGGGAGGGAGGCGCCGAGGCGGTGATCGTGCCGGCCGAGAACGGCGCCGAGGCGGCGCTGGTCGCCGGCCTCGACGTGATCCCTCTCGAGAGCCTTGGCCAGGTGCCGGGATTGGTCCAGGGCGATTGGGCGCCGCCGCGGCCCGAGCCGCTGCCGCTGCCGCTGACTCCGCGCCCGGGCGCGCCCGACCTCGCCGACTTGCGCGGCCAGCCGCATCTGCGCTACGCGCTCGAGGTCGCCGCGGCGGGCGGCCACAGCCTGCTGATGATCGGCCCGCCCGGCGCCGGCAAGTCGCTCGCGGCGAGCCGGCTGCCCTCGGTGCTGCCGCCGCTCAGCTCCGAGGAGGCGCTCGAGGTGGCGCGAATAGCGAGCGCCTGCGGACGCCTCGGCGGACGTACGGGCGGCAGGCCGTTCCGCGCGCCCCACCACACCGTGACCGCGGCCGGGCTGGTCGGCGGAGGCAATCCACCGGGGCCGGGGGAGGCGACGCTCGCCCATCGCGGCGTGCTCTTCCTCGACGAGCTCTGCGAGTTCCCGCGCGAGGCGCTGGAGGCGCTGCGGGCGCCACTGGAGGGCGGCTCGGTCTCGATTTCGCGGGCGGGAAGCAACCGCAGCCTGCCCTGCCGCTTCATGCTCGTTGCCGCTTCCAACCCGTGTCCCTGCGGCCGCGGCGAGGCCGACCCGGAGTGCACCTGCCCGCCGCTCGCGGTGCGCCGCTACCAGGGTCGGCTGAGCGGCGCCCTCGCCGATCGGCTCGACATCCTCGCGGCGATCCGGCAACCGAGCGCGGATGAGATCGGCGGCCCACCGGGGGAGCCGTCCGCAGCGGTCCGGGAGCGGGTGGGCGAGGCGCGCGAGCGCCAGGAAGCGCGGCTAGGCGCCGGTCGCTGCAACGCCGAGATGAGCCCGAGCGAGGCGCGCCAGTGCGCGCTGCGCGACGAGGCCGCCTCAATGCTCGCCGACGCCTACGCGCGCCGCCGGCTCAGCGGCCGCGCGCACGACCGTGTCCTGCGTCTCGGCCGCACGATCGCCGATCTCGGGGGCGCGGACCGGGTCGAGTGCGACCACATCGCCCAAGCACTGCAACTGAGGAGGAGGGACCGTGATTAGCCAGGTCAACCCAGAATCCTGCGCTGAGTGCCTGCGCCGCGCGCAGTTGCTGGCACACCTTGCCCCCTATATCGAGAAGCTCGCCACGGGAGCGCCGGGCAGGCGCTCGCCAGAGCTGCTGCGGCTCGGCAACGAGGACCTGGCAGCCGCGGTCGCCCCCAAGGTGGCCGCCCAGATCCTGGTGCAGCTCAGCGCGGCGCCGGAGCAACGCCTGCGGGCCGAGCTGGCCGAGGCGGAGTGCTGGGCCTGCTGCCGCCACGACCCGCTCTTCCCTGCCGGCCTGCGCGACGCCGCCGACGCGCCCTGGGCGCTGTTCGGTAGGGGCGATCCGGCGCTGCTCCCACGGCTGGTACCGGACGGGGCGGTGACGGTCGTGGGAGCCCGGCGGGCCAGCACCTACGGTCGCGAGGTCGCCCGTGAACTCGGTCGCGAGCTCGCCGCGGCAGGGCTGGTCGTGGTCAGCGGCCTCGCTTTCGGCATCGACGCCTGCGTGCACCGCGGCGCGATCGAAGCGGGCCTGACGGTCGCCGTTCTCGGCTGTGGAGCCGATGTCGCCTACCCGGCGGCGCACCGCTCGCTCTGGCGCCGGATCGGCGAGAGCGGCCTCGTGCTCTCCGAGTTGCCGCCCGGCAGCGGCGCCTGGCGCTGGACCTTCCCGGCCCGCAACCGGATCATGGCGGCGCTCGCGGGGATGACCGTCGTTGTCGAGGCGGCGGAGCGCTCGGGCTCGCTGATCACCGCCGACCTGGCGACCGACCTCGGCCGCGACCTCGGCGCCGTGCCGGGGCCGGTCGGCTCGCGCCTCTCGGTCGCGCCCAATTCTTTGCTCGCAGGCGGCGCCTGCCTGGTCCGCGACGCGCAGGACGTGCTCGACGCGATGCTCGGTCCCGGGGTGCGGCGGATCGAGCGCGCCGGGCCGGGGCTGGACGCCGCGCAGGAGGCGGTTCTGGAGGCGCTTGAGCTGGGCGCCGAGACCTGCGACGCAATCGCCGCCGCCCGCGGCCTCACCGGCGCTGAGGCCGCCGCGGCGCTGGCTGCCCTCGAGTCGCTCGGCTACGTCAACTGCTCCCTGGTCGGGGTGTACACGCGCACAACGTTGCAGCCACCGTCCGACAATAAGCTGGAGAGTCCATGAGCCAGGACCGCATTCCCACCGTGCTCTCGATCGCCGGGTCGGATTCCGGCGGTGGCGCCGGCATCCAGGCTGACCTGAAGGCTTTCGCGGCCTGCGGGGTGCACGGGACGACGGCAATTACGTCGATCACGGCGCAGAACACGCGCGCGGTCGAGTGGGTCGAAGTGCTTTCGCCGAATGCAGTCTTCAACCAGATCCTGGCGGTCGCCGAGGATATGGGAGCCGATGCCGTGAAGATTGGCATGCTCGGCTCGGCGGCGACGATCGATGCGGTTGTCGTCGGGCTGACCTACGTCGGGGTGTCGCTCGCGCCCGTCGTGATCGACCCCGTGATGGTCGCCGAGAGCGGAGCGCCGTTGATAGACGACGAGACCAGGGCGGCGCTTGTCGACTTCCTGCTGCCACGCTGCGCGATCCTCACCCCCAACATCCTCGAGGCTCGTGAGCTGACCGGTCTGGGGGAGGGAGCCACGCAGGAGGACCTGGCCCGCGGGATTCTGGAGTTGGGGCCGGAGGCGGTGGTCGTCACCGGCGGCCACAGCGAGGAACTGATCGACGTCTTCTTTGACGGTGAGCGCCTTGTCGAGATCCCCGGCGATAGCCATCCCGACGGTGCCGCTCACGGCTCCGGTTGCACCCATTCCTCATCTCTGGCCGCCTTCGTGGCCCGTGGCGCCGAGCCGCTGGAGGCAGCTCGCTGTGCGCGACGGGTCGCATCGGAGGCGGTGGGGCGGGGCCTGCGAGACGTCGGTGTCGGACCGGGGCCTGTCGACGTTCTCGGCCTTTCCGATCGACGCTCCGAGACGCCTGTGCGCTCTGACGGCTAGATTCCATTCCATGAGCTCCAACGGCGCCACCACGACCAAGCTGCCACGTCCCCGCTCGAGCGTCGTCTTCGACGGCCCCGAGCGCGCCCACGCGCGCGCCTACATGAAGGGGATCGGGTTCGACGATGACGCGCTCAGCCGGCCGACGATCGGGATCGCCAACACCTGGACCGAGGCGATGCCCTGCAACTTCCACCTGCGCGGTCTCGCCGAGCACGTCAAGCAGGGAGTGCGCGCCGCGGGCGGCACGCCGATGGAGTTCAACACCGTCGCCGTCTCCGACGGAATCACGATGGGCACGCAGGGGATGAAGGCCTCGCTGGTCAGCCGCGAGGTGATCGCCGACTCGATCGAGTTGATGGCGCGCGGCTACCAGTTCGACGCGATCGTCGCTCTCTCTGCCTGCGACAAGACGATCCCCGGCTGCGCGATGGCGCTGGCCCGACTCGACGTGCCCTCGGTGCTGCTCTACGGGGGCTCGATCGCGCCCGGCCGCTGGCATGGTCGCGATGTCACCATCCTCGACGTCTTCGAGGGGGTCGGCGCGCACGCCGCCGGCGACATGAGCGACGAGGAACTGAACGAGCTCGAGGGCGTCGCCAGCCCAGGCGCCGGGGCCTGCGGCGGCCAGTTCACCGCCAACACGATGGCCTGCGCGTTCGAGGCGCTGGGGATCAGCCCCGGCGGCTCGGCGATGGTTCCGGCCGAAGACGACGAGAAGGGCAGCGTCGCCGAGAAGATCGGTGAGCTGGTGATGCGCGTCCTCGCCGAGGATCTGCGGCCGAGCCGGGTGATCACCCGCGACTCGTTGGAGAATGCGGTCGCCTGCGCCTGTGCCTCGGGCGGCTCTACCAATGTCGTCCTGCACCTGATCGCACTGGCCCGAGAGGCCGGGATCGACCTGGAGATGGACGACTTCGAGCGGATCTCGCGCGAGACTCCGCTCCTCGCCGACCTCAAGCCTGGCGGCCGTTTTGTCGCCACCGACCTCTATGCGGCGGGCGGAGTGCCGCTGATCCTCAAGCGCCTCGCCGAAGCCGGCAGGTTGCACGGCGACGCGATCACGGTCAGCGGCCGCACGATCGGCGAAGAGGCCGAGGCGGCGAGCGAGGCAGAGGGCCAGGAGGTTGTGCGGCCCCTCGCCGATCCGCTCAAGCCTGAAGGCGGTCTCGCGATCCTGCACGGCAACCTCGCCCCCGAAGGGGCCGTGGTCAAGCTCGCCGGCACCGAGCGCAAGAAGCAGGTCGGCCCGGCGCGTGTCTTCGAGTCCGAGGAGGAATGCTTCCGCGCGGTCAAGCAGCAGGGGGTCCACGCCGGCGACATCGTCGTGATTCGCAACGAGGGCCCGGCCGGCGGTCCCGGAATGCGCGAGATGCTGCAGGTGACGGCGGCGATCGTCGGCGAGGGCCTCGGCGAGGAGGTGGCGCTGCTGACCGACGGGCGCTTCTCGGGCGCGACCCGCGGCCTGATGGCCGGCCACGTCGCGCCCGAGGCGGCCAAGGGCGGCCCGATCGCGGCGATCCGCGAGGGCGACGAGATCAGCCTCGACCTCGAGGCGCGGCGGATCGACGTCGCGCTCTCTGACGAGGAGATCGCCAAGCGCGTCGCCGAGTATGAGGCGCCGCCGTCTCCGTTCGGGCGCGGTGTGATGGCCAAGTACGCGGCGGGCGTGTCCTCAGCCGCCGAAGGCGCCGTTACCTGAGCTACGCGGTCAGGAAGTTGTCCACGGCGCGGTTGAAGCGCCCGGGGCGCTCCATCTGCGGGACGTGGCCAGTGCGCTCGAAGAGCTCGAGGCGTGATTCCGGGATCAGCCGGTTGTAGCCAATCGCCGCCTCGAGTGGGACGACGTGGTCGTTGAGGCCCCAGACGATCAGGGTCGGGGTCTCGATCTCGGGCAGTCGGTGGCGGGTGTCGTAGCCGCCGATCGCGCGGATCGCGTCGCCGAAGCCTGGGCTCTGCAGGCCGGGCGAGATCTGCTCGCACAACAGCTCCGTCCGCACTTTGTTCGGGTAGCGGAAGACCCGCCCGAATGCGAACTGCCGGCCGCGCGGGCGGCGCAGCCAGGCGCGCCGTGGCCCGGCCATGAACGGAAAGCTGGCTTCGAAGAGCTGAACGCCGGCTTCGATCCGCCTTCCCTCGGTCCGCGCGAAGCTGATTCCGGCGGCGGATACGAGGACCAGCTTCTCGACCCGCAATGGCCGTTCGATCACGGCCTCGGTGGAGACGAAGCCGCCCATCGAGTTGCCGACCAGGGCGGCGACCCGGTCGATGCCGAGCTTCTCGCAAAAGTCGTGGATCAGGCGCCCGTAGGCGGGCATGTCGATCGGCCAGGAGGGCATCGGGCTCTCGCCGAAGCCGGGCAGGTCCAGTGCGATCGCCCGGTGGGTGCGGCCGAAGTGGGGCAGATTCTCGAGCCAGTTTTGCCAGCAGCCGGCGAGGCCGTGGACGAAGATGATCGGCTCACCGTCGCCGATCTCGGCGTAGTTGACTTCGGCGCCCGGCAGCTGCACGCGGTGCAGGTGCTCGCGCCAGTCGATCTTCAGCCACTCGGGATCCCGCTCGCCGTAGTCGGCTGCCGGGAAGTCGACGGATCCCTTGGTCAGCCCCCGCTGGTCGGTCTCAGGCATAGCCCATCCTTTCCAGAATCGGGATCTCGCGGATCTGCGGCGGCTGCAGGTGGTCCCAGAGGATGCCGCGCGGGCGCTCGTGCTGGCGCTCGACCTCGATCACCGCGCGCGGCGTCGCGATCAGGTCGATCGGCAGATCGTGCGAGATCACCGGCAGGTGGCGGCGCAGGATCTGGATCGGATGCACGGTGGTCGCGATCGTCGTGTGGTCGTCGATCTTGCCGGCATCGATCAAGATTCCGTACTCGAGGTCGTTGTAGCCGCCGCCCTTGCCGATCCGGGCACCGCTGAGGTTGACCGCGACCGAGCCGGTGAGGACGAAGTCGATCTCGGGCAGGTCGTCGAGGGCGACGACCCGGCCGTGCTTGAGCGCGCCCTTTATCGTCGCCGCCTCCTTGATTGCCGCTTTCGAGAGCCGCTTCGGCTCGAGCACGCGAAAGGGGTGCGGGTCGCGCAGGCGCGGCACCGCCATGATCACCGTCTTGCCTTCCTCCAGGGCCATGCGGCGGGCGTGGGTCTGCGGCGAGTCAGGGTTGGCCTTGATCGAGCGCGCTCGCTTCCAGAGCCGGTTGGCGGCGAGCTTCTCTGCCGCCAGCCGGGCGCCGGCGAAGTTGGGGATGCGGCCCTCGGCGCCGGGGAAGCGCGAGACCCCCTCCCGGTCCATCGCCGTCCAGACCTCCTTGCGGACTTCGTCCTTGGAGCGCACGGACGCAACGATATCCGGCGCGGGCGGCATTCTCCCTCGCAACGCATGTGGAATTGCAGGTGAGACGCCCGTCCAGCCGAATGATCCGTATGCCTAAACTTTTCGCAGAGCGCTTCGAGGCATGCCCCAAGGGAAGCCCACGAGAGAATTGATGGGTCGCAAGACAAAAATCGCGGTCGTCACCAGCGCGGTCGTGCTCCTCCTGGGAGCGGCCGCTGCCTACGCCTACGACAGCTCCCAAGAGGACAAGATCGCCGAGGGCGTGACGATTGCCGGCGTCGACGTCGGCGGGATGAGCGCAGCCGAAGCGAAGCGGGCCGTGCGGCGGCAGCTGATCGCGCCGCTGCGGCACTCGCTCAGGGTCGGCTACGACGGCGAGGGCTGGGTGCTGCCTGGCAAGCGGCTGAAGCTGCGCGCCGACCTTGACCAGGCGGTCGAAGACGCGCTCGAGGCAAGTCGCGACGGCGGCCTGCCGACGCGGCTCATACGCTACGTCACCGGCGACGAGCTCGACAGGAGCGTCTCCGCCGACGTGACCTACTCGCGGCCCGCGGTCAATCAGTTCGTGCGCGAGATCGCCGAGGAAGTGAACCGCGAACCGCAGAATGCCTCGGTAGAGGCGAACGGCGCCGAACTGACCGTCGTGCCCGCCGAGCACGGACGCAAGCTGCGCGACAACCTGCTCACCGAACAGCTCAACGCCGCCGTCCTCAACGCCAACGCCGACCACAACATTGCCGCCCGCACTCACTCGGTCGCGCCGGAGGTGACCGGCGAGGAGGTCGCCTCTGAGTACCCGAGCTACCTCACCCTCGACCGCGGCGCCTACACGCTGCGCCTCTGGAAGGACCTGAAGCTGGCCAAGACCTACACCGTCGCGGTCGGTCAGGTCGGGCTCGAAACGCCCGAAGGGCTCTACCACATACAGAGCAAGCAGGTTGACCCCACCTGGAACGTGCCCGACTCCGACTGGGCCGGCTCGCTCGCCGGGCAGTCGATCCCGCCCGGCCCCTCGAACCCGCTGAAGGCGCGCTGGATGGGGATCTTCGAAGGTGCCGGCATCCACGGCACCGATGACACCGGCTCGCTCGGCAGCGCCGCCTCGCACGGCTGCGTGCGGATGGCCGTTTCCGACGTTGAAGAGCTATACGACCAGGTTGAAGTCGGCACCCCCATCTACATCGGCTGAGCGGGGCGATAACCGGCGCATATCGGCGTCCTCGGTCGCTCGCGTGCTGGTCGCACGCCACGCTCCCTGCGTCCACCGATCTGCTTGGTTCTCGCCCCGCTCAGAGGACGAGTTTGAAAAACCGCGAACTACATTCCGTGACGTGGACTGAGGCGCTCGCGCTGTTCGATCGTGATTTGGCAACCCGGAATTTGGCCGAGCGCACTCGCCATGCCTACGGTGTCGACCTCGGGCAATTTGTCGCTTGGGCCGAAGCGGGGAGTCTGGGCGTAGGTGATGTCCGCCACCGCGACGTGCGGCGCTACGGTGCCGGGCTTTCCTCCGGGGGCGCTGCGGCCGCGACGGTGGCGCGCAAGCTGGCCGCGGTGCGCGGCCTCTTCGACTTCCTCGTGCGCACCGAGCGGGTCGGGCAGAACCCGGCCGATCTCGTCTCCAGCCCGAAACGCGAGCAGAAGCTGCCGCGGGTGCTGAGCGGCGAGCAGGTGCGCTCGCTGCTGGAGCGGATCCCGGCGCGAACGCCGCTCGAGCTGCGCGACCGGGCGATGCTGGAGCTTGCCTACTCCTGCGGGTTGCGCTGCGAGGAGATCGTCAACCTTGACGGCGATTCCTACGACTTCGAGAGCGAGCAGCTGCGGGTGCTCGGCAAGGGCTCCAAGGAGCGGCTGCTGCCGGTCGGAGAGCCCGCCCAGCGTGCCCTGCGCAGCTACCTGGAGCGCGGCCGCCACGCGCTGGCGGGCGATCCGCGCGAGCGGGCGCTCTTCCTCTCCAAGAGCGGCCGCCGCCTCTCCAACTCCGACATCACCCGCCGACTCGGCCTCTGGGTGCGCGAGGCGGCGCTCGCGGCGGGCGTCTCGCCGCATGCCCTGCGCCACAGCTTCGCCACCCACCTGCTCGAAGGCGGCGCCGATCTGCGCACGATCCAGGAGTTGCTCGGCCACGCATCAATCTCGACGACTCAGGTCTACACTCGTGTCGACGCGGCCCGCCTGCGAGAGGCCTACGCCGCCACCCATCCCCGCGCCTGATGCCCAACGGATGCCCTCGCGGCCATAGAATCGAGCGAATTCCATGGAAACCGGCGTAAAAGAGGTGGAGCTCCGCGACCTGTGGCGCCGTTACAAGGGCGACGGCGACAAAGGCGCGCGCGAGCGGCTCGTGGTCGCCTACTCGCCGCTGGTCAAGTTCGTCGCCGGCCGGCTCGGCGCCGGATTACCCTCGCACGTCGAGGACGCCGACCTGATCTCCTACGGGCTGATGGGCCTGATCGGCTCGATCGAGCGCTTCGAGCCTGAGCGCGGGATCAAGTTCGAGACCTTTGCAATGACCCGGATCCGCGGCGCGATTATCGACGAGCTGCGCTCGCTTGACTGGGTGCCGCGCTCGGTCCGCTCGCGCGCCCGCGAAATCGAGGCTGCGCAGTCCAAGCTCGAGCACCAACTGCAGCGAGCGCCAACCGAGGCGGAGCTCGCCGCCAAGGTGGGGGTGAGCGAAGAGGAGCTGCAGAACTCACTGCTGGAGATCGCCAACTCCTCGGTCTACGCGCTCGACGAGCTGTGGAGCATCTCCGACTCCTCCGGCGACTCCGTCTCGCTGCTCGACACGATCTCCGACCCGCGCGCCGAAGATCCGCAGGAATCGCTCGCCAGCAGTGAGGTCAAGGACCGGCTGACCGAGTCGATCGGCGGCCTGCCAGAGCGCGAGCAGCTGGTCGTCGCGCTCTACTACTACGAGAACCTCACCCTGCGCGAGATCGGCGAGGTGCTCGGCGTCACCGAGTCGCGTGTCTCGCAACTGCACACGAAGGCCGTCATGCGGTTGAAGTCCTCCCTGCAAGAGGCCTAGACCGCGCTGCTAGCTTTGCGGGGTGAGCCCGGACGAGACCTGCGCGGTGTGTGGCCGCACGATTCTGGCCGGAGAGCGCACCCGCCTGTACATGACCCCGAAGGACGGCGCACGGCGGGTCTGCGACCTCTGCCGGGCACAGGCCGAGCGGCTCGGCTGGGTCGACCCGGCTGCGGCCGGCGCCAACGTCGGCCGGCGGCCGACGCCGGAGGTGGTGGAGAGCCCGCGCGGCCGGCTGGAGCGGGCCGCGACGCGCTTCAACGCCAGCGACGCGACGCGCACCGTCGCCGGCCTGATGCGGACCCTGGGCGCGCCCCGGGTCTCGATCGGCTCCGCCGCCGGCGCGGCGGGCACGGTGCGAATCACGGTCGCCTGGGAGCTGGGCTGGTATCAGTGGGGCGTTGACCTCAGCGACGAGGCACGAGCGGTCTTCCAGCTCGGCAAGGGCGAGGAGGTCGGGCAGCTCGACGGCTCGGCGCGGGAATGGAACGCGAGGGCGGAGGAAGGTGGCCGGATCGCACTGGGCGTCGCGCTCGCCGGTTGCAGTCGCGACGGCGAGCCGGTCGGATAGGGACACCGTTGAAGCTCGTGGTGAACGTCGACGGCGGCGCGCGGGGAAACCCGGGCCCGGCCGCGATCGGCGCTGTCGTCCAGGACGGCGACGGTAACGTCTTGGAGGAGCGCGGTGAGCGGATCGGCACGGCCACCAACAACGTCGCCGAGTACCGGGCGCTGCTGCTCGGCATCGAGCGCGCCGCGGAGCTGGGGGCGAGCGAGCTGGAGCTGGTCGGCGACTCGGAGCTGATCGTGCGCCAGGTCAAGGGCGAATACAAGGTCAAGGACGCGACGATGCGCGAATTGCACCGCCAGGCGAAGGAGGCGCTGCGCCTCTTTCCGAGCTGGTCGATCCGGCACGTGCGCCGCGAGCAGAACGCCGAGGCCGATCGCCTCGTCAACGTCGTGCTGGACGGCGAATAGCACGACGCCGATTGGACTCAGCTGTTTGACCGGGTGGGCGTCTGGGTAGCCGTTGGGCATGTCCCCAGGCGAAGCATCCCAACGTGTCCGCGGGCGGCTGAGCCTTTTCGCTGCCCTCACCCTCGCCGCGCTTCTCGCCTTCACCGGGTTGGCGCTCGCGATCCACGACGGCGGGAGTAAGAAGCGGATTCAGCGGGTGAGTAGATCCGACGCCGGTGCGACTCACCTTGCGCGGGCGATCTTCGAGGGCAACGGTCGCCGCTTCGTGCGCGCCAAGTTCGTCACCACGCCGCCGGGCAACGGCCCGGTCGGGATTTCCAACAAGCCGACCAGCGGCTTTCCCCGTCGTGGCGGCGTCTTCGCGATCTTGACGACCGGTTGTGTCGGCTACGCCGATAAGCCCAACCGGGGCGGCGCGACCGGCTGCGCCGACGGCGGCCCGAAAGTGCGGGGAGCTCGCGACGCGACCATCTGGCGGATCCGCGTCAAGGTGCCGCGCGGGGCCAATTGCCTCTCCTTCCGCTTCAAGTTCCTCTCCGAGGAGTTTCCCGAGTTCGTCGGCAGCGAATACAACGACGCCTTCATCGCCGAACTCGACAACTCGCCGAACTGGACCACGAACGGCAAACGCAACCCGGTGATCGAAGCGCCGCGCAACTTCGCGACGACGCGCGACGGCAACCTGATCAGCGTCAACGCGACCCGCAACGCCCGCGTCACCCGCGGCGCCGCCAAGGGCACGACCTACGACGCGGCGACCGGCAAGCTGCGCGCCTCGGTCCCGGTGCGCCCCGGCTCGCACCTGCTCTACCTCTCGATCTTCGACCAGGGGGACAGGCAGTGGGACTCAGCGGTTTTCGTCGACCGCCTGCTGATCCGCAAGGCGAAGCGCTGCCGCTCGGGCGTCGTACGCAGCAAGTAGCCCCACCGGCCGGGCGTCGCCGACCAGGCGCCCGGCCCTTCACGCCGGAACGGATAGAATCCCGCCGGTGCGGCTGTAGCTCAGCTGGCTAGAGCGTCTGCTTGCCATGCAGAAGGTCGTCGGTTCGAATCCGATCAGCCGCTTTTTCGCGTTCCCCGGTGAGGTAGCCGGACGCCGAGCGGGTGAGGGCCGTTCTCACCGTCCCAGCTCGCGGCGTAGCTTTGCATTGCCGCGTTCGAGCTGCTCGATGGTGGCGCTGGCGACCGAGCGCACGCGGGTGTCGCGGTTGATGCGCGCCTGGACCTCCCGGTGCGACTTTCCCGTGCGACGAGCGATATCGGCGACCAGGCGCCTGCGCTCGCCGCGCAGGCGCTCTCGGGCCGCGTAGGCCGACTCCCGCTGGGGTTCAGAGTCCTCCGGCGCGGCTTCGGGCTCGGCCCGGACACTCGCCTTCTTCGCCCTCGGCTCGGGGTCGTCGGTCGGGAAGAGCTGAAGCGTGGTTTCGCTCATGATCGCCTCGTCCAGCTCGGCGTCGCCCGAGCTCAGGGCGGCAAAGCGGTCGCCCGGCTCGCCCCGCTCCGGTCCGGAGTCGTCCATCTCCTCGCCCTCCTCCTCGGCGTCGGGCGCGAGCTCGAGCGCGTGACGGCGCTCCAGCTCAATCTCGTGGGCGAGCGCCTTCAGCCGCGGGTCGGCCGGCATCAGGAGGTAGCTCATCTGGCGGCGCGGTCTCGGGGTGGTGCGGATGAAGCGACCGACCACCTGGCGGAAGAAGAGCTCGGTCCGGGCCGCCGTCGCATAGACGCCGACGCGCAGGCGGGGGATGTCGACGCCCTCTGAGACCATCAGGACCGAGACCAGCCAGCGCCGATCGGAGGAGGCGAAATCGGCGATGCGCCGGCTGGCATCGGGCTCGTCGCTCATCACCAGCTCGGGTTCCTCCCCGGAGACCGACCCGAGCCGCGCGGCAATCGCCCGCGCGTGATCCTGGTCGGAGGCGATGACCAGGCCACCCGCGTCAGGGTGCCCGTCGGCGCGCACCTCGGTCAGCCTGGCATCGCCGTCGCGCAGCACCTCGCCCATCCACTCGCCGTCCGGGTTGAGAGCCGTCCGCAGCCGCCGGGCCCCCTCCGCCGCCGGCAAGGCAAGGTCGAAGTCGGCGCTGCGCAGCCGACCGTCCGAGAGCCACTCCATCTCACCGTCATACGGCAGGAAGGTGATCGGGCGGCATACCCGGTCGACCAACGCCTGCGGATAGCCGTAGACGTAGTCGGCCTGGCTGAGGCCGTCCTCGTCGTAGGTGACCCAGGGAATGGCAGAGTTGTCGGAGCGGAAGGGCGTGCCCGAGAGAAGCAGCCGGAAACGGGCGCCGTCGAAGGCCCTGCGGGTCTGCAGGCCCCAGGCGGCCTGGTCGCCCATGTGGTGCGGCTCGTCGGCGATCAGCAGGGTCGGCCGGCGGGCGGCGGCCAGCCGGTGCGTATCCGGCGCCGCAGCGATCGTCTGGTAGGTGACGGCGACGCCGTGGAAGTCGGCCGACTCCGGCCCGTCCGAGTTCGGCCTGTTCGGCTCGAGGTCGATGCCGTAGCGGGCCGCGTCGGCGGCCCACTGGCGGCAGATGTGGGTGGTTGGGCCGGCCACGACAACCCGCGAGACGAACTTGGCGCTCAGCATCCGGTGGGCGATGTGCAGGCCGAAGGTGGTCTTGCCGGCCGCCGGTGTGGCCGAGGCCAAGAAGCCAGTGGCGGAGTGTGCCCGCACGGCCTCGGTCGCCTCCTCCTGCCAGGAGCGGAGGGGTCGGGCATCGGGCCAATCCGGGAGCGATCGGGCAGGCGCCCCGCCGCCGGTCAGGTGCTGAGAAACGTCGTACAAAGGGCGGGCAACAATAGGGTCGCCCGCGGTCAGAGGGCAGCCAACCCCGTGCCGACTGCATACAGAAGGTGGAGGGTGCGAGTTCCTTCAGTCGCTTCGCTCGCGCCCCCCCGACGGTTGTCGCCCAACGCTCCGTCGCGCTCAGAACGCGGCGTTCGGCGTCGCGTCGCCGAGCATGGCGTCCTCGGCTTCGGCGGCGAAGATGTGCAGGCCGAGGTTCTCCGACATCTCGTGGCAGACCTTGATCCCGCGGGCGCTGTTGCCGTGCGAGTCGAGGCCGGGGGAGTAGACGCCGATCCCACCCTTGCCGGGGACGACGGCGAGGATCCCGCCGCTGACCCCGCTCTTCGCCGGCACGCCGACGTCGTAGGCCCACTGTCCGGCGGCGTCGTACATCCCGCAGGTGTGCAGCACGCTGAGCACGTCGCGGACGCGGGGGAGGGGCAGGACGCGCTCGCCGGTGACGGGGTTGACGCAGCCGTTGGCGAGGGTCGCGGCCATCGTCGCGAGGTCGCGGCAGGTGACGTGGACCGAGCACTGCTGCAGGTAGAGGCCGAGGATCCCCTCGACATCGCCCTCGATCATCCCGCGGTCGCGCATCAGGTAGGCGACGGCGCGATTGCGGTCGGCGTCGCGCATCTCGTCGCGGAAGGTGTCGCGGTCGACGGCGAGCTCGTCGTTGCCGGCGAAAAGGCGCAGGCAGGTAAGGATGCGTTCGAGCTTCTCCTCGGGCGAGCTGCCCCTGACCAGGTCGCTGGTGACCAGGGCGCCGGCGTTGACCATCGGGTTGAAGGGCCGGTTGTTGGCCTCGTCGAAGACGATCGAGTGGAAGGAGTCGCCGCTGGGCTCGACCCCGACCCGCGTGAGCACGTGGTCGCGACCCCAGTCGGCGAGGGCGAGGGCGTAGGAGAAGACCTTGGATAGCGACTGCAGCGGGAAGGCGACTTCGTCGTCGCCGATCCCGAATAGCTCGCCGTTGCGCCTGCCGAGGCAGATCCCGAAGCGCTCACTTTCCTCGCCCGCCTCCTGCGGCGGGTAGTAGCCCCGGCCCGAGCGGTAGTAGCTGGCGACGGCGTCGCGGTCCTCGACCTCGCAGCGGCTGTAGAGCGCCCGCAGGCGTTCCTTGATCTGCTCGCCGGGAACAGGCGTGGCCATGTGGGCATCCTGCCACTCCGCATCGCCGCGTGGGCGAGCGAGCCGTAGCCGCCGTAGCTGTCTTGTAGGTTCCCGCCTGCCACAGAGGCGTTGGGATGAGCGAAGAGACCGAGCAACAGACGCGGCGCGTGCCGATCCTCGAGCGGATCGAGCTCTGGTCGGCCGTGCTGCTGGCGGCGGCAACCGTGGCAACCGCCTTCAGCGCCTACGAGGCGACGCGGTGGGGGGGAGTGCAGGCGACCAGCTTCACCGAAGCGGGCACCGCACGGACGGAGTCGGCGAAGGCGGAGTCGGACGGCTTCACGCTGGTCGCGATCGACGCCAACATCTTCACCGAGTACGCCGTCGCCTTCTCGCAGGACAACGAGCGGCTGATGGAGATCCTGCGCAAGCGCTTCTTCCGCAGTGAGTTCAAGCCCGCCTTCCGCGCCTGGCTGAAGGACCACCCGCTGACCAACCCCGATGCGGCCAAGCTCCCCTTCCAGCTGCGCCAGTACAAGGTCGCCAAGCTGGAAGAAGCCGACCACCTCTCCGACAAGGCCGGGGGCCTCTTCGAAGAAGGCCGCGAAGCGAACCAGACCTCCGACGAATACGTGCTCGGGACGATCTTCTTCGCCGCCGTCCTATTCTTCGCCGGTCTGGCGACCAAGTTCAGCAGCCAGCGCATCGCGATCGCGGCGCTCAGCTTCGGCACCCTGATGTTCATCGGCGGCCTGATCCGCCTCGCCACGCTCCCCTTTCACTGAGCACCACGGCTAGCGGCTGAGACCGCCGAGCCCCCGCTAGGCTCTGTCCCTTCCGGCGCCTTGGCGGAGTGGCTACGCAGCGGCCTGCAAAGCCGTTTACACCGGTTCGATTCCGGTAGGCGCCTCTGGCTCTGGCAAGCGGTTTACGGCTTGTCAGAGCGGTTTGACCGCCCCGTTAGGGCGTTGCCTCGTCCGGCTAATTCCGGTGAAATCC
>Ga0210085_1000049_pt1 | contig 52511 bp, 47 predicted proteins | sample China_Galinas_PW_5_FD_184866 | JGI IMG/M metagenome (GOLD analysis project Ga0210085, IMG submission 184866) | Wetland microbial communities from San Francisco Bay, California, USA, that impact long-term carbon sequestration - China_Galinas_PWC_D1... | ecosystem: Environmental > Aquatic > Marine...
CGGAAGCTGCTGAAATTTCGCTGACAAGTTCGGCGACCTTGGCTGCAGCGGTGGCAACCTCTGCAAAGGCTTCATCGGTCGTTTTAACCAGGTTTGCGCCGTTATCCACTTTTTTGACAGTGCCTTCGATGAGATCTGCCGTGTTCTTGGCGGCTTCTGCCGCACGCATGGCAAGATTCCTCACTTCATCTGCCACAACGGCAAAACCTGCGCCTGCCTCTCCTGCCCTGGCAGCTTCAACCGCGGCATTCAATGCCAGCAGGTTGGTTTGGAAGGCGATCTCATCAATGGTCTTGATGATTTTCTGTGTCTCCTGGCTCGCATTAGAGATGTCTACCATTGCCGTGTTCACATCTGCCATAGAATTTTTGGCCTTATCAACCACCTGATTGGCTTCCTGCATAAGTGTGTTTGCCTGATTGGCATTACCGGCGTTTTGCTTCACCATAGAGGCCATCTCCTCCAAAGACGACGAGGTCTCCTCTAATGATGCAGCCTGCTCTGACGCACCTTCGGCCAGTGCCTGGCTCGAAGCCGAAACCTGTCCGGAAGCCGAATTCACCTGTTCGGATGCGATACCGGCCTGCCCGAGGGTGTCGACCAGGTTGGCAACCATCTTTGCGAGACTTTTTAGCAATCGATCATGCTCGGATCGGGGCTTAATGTCCACTGTTAAGTCCCCCCCTGCCATCATTTCAGCAGCCTCGGCAATTGAATTAAGCGCATCAATGAGTTCATTCAGGTTATTCTTGATCTCGTTGAAATCACCCTTGTACTCATCAGTGATTTTTTCCGGGATATCTCCCTTGGAGATCCTGTCCACATACATTGCTGCAACATTAAGAGGTTCGACCACCGCATCCAGGGTTTCGTTGACGCCCTGAATGATCCGTTGATAGTTTCCCTCGAATTTGTCTACATCGGCTCTGGTGTCAAGTCTGCCATTAATGGCTGCATCCACCAAATTGCGAACGCCGTTGGTAACCTCGATCTCCTTGCTGATATCAAGGACGTACTCAAGGCCGCCTACAATATTACCATCAGCGTCCTTCAGCGGCGCCCCGGTGTAGCGGATCGGAAGCTCGCCGGATGGCAGCTTTGCTACCGTGTCATCGGTGTATATACCGTTTTGCTGCATGGCTTTTGCCACTTGGCAGTCAGGCGTATTACAGTGCCCGGTATTAAACAGACTGAAGCATTTCTTCCCTACACAGGCCTCTGGTGTCCTGCCTACGGCCTGAGCTCCGGCCGGGTTCATGAAAGTCACGTTGAAATCATTATCTACCGTCATGATGGGCGTAGGAACGTTGTTGAGGAAACCCACTTTTTCACTGGCATCGTCCATGGCCTTCTTTGTATCGGTCTGATTTATAACGATTTCCAGGGCACCAATAACATTTCCGGCCTGATCCTTCATGGGCACTCCCGTGTAAGAGATAAACAGATCATTGCCTCCTGGATGGGCATCAGTCTCACTCGTCTCATTGTTGCCGCTACTCATGGCTTTGGCACAGGCGCAGTTTGTGGTATGGCAATCAGAGGTCTTGAACTGATCGTAGCACTTTTGTCCGATGAGTTGCTCCTGGCTCATGCCAATCACAGATGCACCTGCCTTGCTCATGAAGCGAATATTGAAATCCTTGTCGATGATCATAAAGGGTGCAGGGATCTGCTCAATGTGTCCCACCAGAGTTTCGATGGTGTTGTTGATTCCATTGACAAGCTTGGCATAATCCCCGGCAAATTTATCAACATCTCCTCGCGTTTCCAGCTTACCTTCAACGGCTGCCTCTACCAGCATATCCGCTTCTGCTACAAGCCCGCTCATCACATCGATTAACTGGTTCAGGTTGTTCTTGATTTCATTGAAGTCACCCTTGTATTCGTCGGTGATTTTTTCTGGAATATCACCCTTTGAGACCCGGTCCACGTACTCGGCAGTGACATTAAACGGTCCCACAAACGCGTCGATCAACTGGTTGACTCCGCCCACCAGATCGCCCCAGCCGCCGGCAAACCGATCTGATTCTCCTCGCGTGTCCAGCTTGCCGTCCCTGGTGGCCTGGATCAGGTTGTTCGTCTCTTCCAGAAGACCGCTCATCACATCAATTAACTGGTTCAAGTTGTTCTTGATCTCGTTGAAATCTCCCTTGTACTCGTCCGTGATGCTTTCGGGGATATCGCCTTTGGAAATCCGGTCCACATATTCGGCCGTGACATTTATCGGGCCTACAAACGCATCGATCAACTCGTTGACCCCCTGCATAATATTTCTGTAATTTCCTTCAAACTTATCTGCATCCGCTCTTGTATCCAGCTTTCCATCAACTGTGGCTTGAACGAGATCATCAACACCTTTGGCAATCTCAACCTCCTTGCTGATATCTACAACAAACTCCAATCCTCCAATAATATTCCCCTGATCATCCTTTAAGGGGGTTGCAGTATAACGGATGGGAAGCTCGCCGGATGGCAGCTTGGCAATGGTATCATTTGTAAAAACGCCGTCTTGCTGGAAAGCTTTGGCGATCTGGCAATCTGAGGTGTTGCAATCCTTTGTGTTAAATAGGCTGAAACATTTTTTGCCGATACAGGTTTCAGGAGTTTTTCCAAGGGCGCTTGCTCCCGCGGTGTTTAGGTAAGTCACATTAAATTCCTTATCCACAGCCATCACCGGAGTCGGGATGAGGTCGAGGATCTGTATCGAACGTTTACATTTTTCAATGTCTACATCCGACCGCTCCCTGCCTGTTTTTTTAACCGGCCCGGCCTTTTGTCTGGTTTGATGTTTTTCTTTTGCCATCTTTATTGTCTCCTTTGCGATGTATTAATTGTTTGATTAATATTCTTTTATTTTTTCTCAAGCACCGGCCTGTTCCGGAACTGCCAGAGGCTGCTGTGCTAATACTTCTTCAGGCATCGGAGGACCTTTGGCGTTTACGTTGCTTATCGCTTCACTTTCCTCACCGGTCAACACCTGATCAACATCAAGAAGGATCTTAACCCCCCCTTCCATTTTGGCCATGCCTAGGATATATTCGGTATCCAGTGATCTTCCGAACTGGGGTGTGTCTTCGATATCTTTAGTATCCACATTCAACACCTCGGATACCGCATCGACGACCACGCCGACCTGAACGGTCCCTGTTTGACCTTCTATTTCCACTACGATGATGCAGGTGCGTTCAGTGTAGTCAATGGCTTCCATTCCAAACCTGAGCCTTAAGTCGATAATCGGAATGACTTTGCCTCTCAGATTGATAACCCCTTTGACATAGTCTGGTGTTCTGGGCACCGTTGTGACCGGCATCATTCCGATGATCTCCTTGATCTTCAGGATACCGATACCGTATTCTTCTTCGGCCAGCGAGAAGGTCAGATATTTTCCCTCCCTGTGGGCCATCGCCTTTACCGCCTGATCCATTGTTTCTTTAATTTCTGCCATTGGTTGCTCACCTCCTATCATTAAGGTTACTATTATATCTCATGTTAAGGAGTTTTATGGATAGTAGATTGGTCATGGATTCCCTGGCCATAGATGCCCTTTCGACAAGCATTTCTTTTGCTTTCTTTTTGAATCTGACCAGTGATGAATCCTCAATTCTATTAAAATATTTGATCAGTTCCAGTTCAATTTCCATGTCTGTCTTTTCTTCAGAATCAACTATTTTTTTAAAGTTTTGATTTCCATAAAACATAAAAGTCTCCCCGAATTTTAATTTTAATGGGAAGTCCAATCTTAAACATGGTCCCTTTTTTCGGCTCGCCGTCAACGGCGATGTCCATTTCTGGAAAGTTTTTGCTCGCCACGTTTTTTTGATTCACTGTTCCATAGTTTTAACTATTTTCATTTTATCTGAATTTCTTTTTACATTCTTTACTGTGTTTATTCTTAATCATCTTTTCCAGCACAGCCCCTACTTCCTTAAAGTCACTGTCAATATAACTGACGAAACGCGGATAGAGTTCATGACCTCTTGAAATGGTATCACTCTCACTATCCGGCAAAATAAGGATAATCTTGGTGTCCCGAAACTCTTCCTTAATTAAAAGAACTTCGGTAAGTTGTTCTTTGTTGGGAGTTATAAGAATTGAGATGTCTATATCGTATGTTGCTTTTCGGAGCCTTTTATTGAGTGAATCGATATTTCTGTATATCTCTATTTTCTCATTAACTCCCAATCCTTCTATAATTTCCAACAGTTTGGCTCCAACTCCATTCACATGTGGTGAATATAAAAGAATTTTCAATTTACTACCTCTTTCTGAGAATCAAGATAAGAAGACAGAAAAGCATAGAGCAAATGTTGTGCCAGCTTGCAAATCTATTGATTTATTACTATAATATCAATGGGTTGACAAAAAGGAGGGCAAAAGATAAAAGCGATCGACTGTCCAAAATTATTGGACAATTCCAAAAATGTTGGATTTATTCCAAAATTATTGGACTGGGAAAGCGGTCAATTATCGGAAGGTTTATCTATTTTTTTATCGTTTCAAATTTAATGTCAGCAATTAGGATTGCCTGGAACATCTTATATACCACCGGTCTTTTAATATAATACATTAAGCTAATGAATGGAGTATAACAACATCTAAGCATTTCGACATATCTGATGGTCTTTCAAAAGGCCATACAGGCGGGAACGACGGAGGCCGGATATGCGGCAACACTCTTCAATGGACCCGCCGGTGATTGATATCAGGTCTTGTAAGTACTTTCTTTCCATTTCGGAAATCGATTGTCGACGAAATTCCCGAAACGACCGGAGCTGCAACAAGGTTCTTTCATCGCTCTTTGCCGTTCTCTTCCCTTCGTTCATATTGACAACCGAAGCGCGTGCCAGCTTAACACGAAGATGGGTGGGCAGGTGCTTGGGAAAAAGGGTCTGGTCATTATTTGCAGATACAAATACCCTTTCCATGGTGTTCACCAATTCTCGAACATTGCCCGGCCACTCATAGCGGGTCAAACACTCAAGGAATTCAGTTGAAAAACCTTTTATTCCGGATCGATTCCGATCAGAAAATTTTCTCAGATAATGAATAACGATCTCTTTGATATCATCGCGACGCTGTCTCAGCGGGGGTAGTTCGATCAAGAAGGATTTCAATCGAAACAGCAAATCGTCCCGGAAACGGCCTGCCTTTGTCATGGCATCCAGGTCTCGATTGGTGGCTGAAACAAGTCGAAAGTCGCTTTGAATCTCCTTGCTGCCCCCCAAGGGCCGAAAACTGCGTTCCTGAAGAACCCTAAGAAATGATTTCTGCATGGAAGGCGAAAGCTCACCCACCTCATCGAGAAAGAGCGTCCCGCCATCGGCCTGCTTGAACAATCCCGAATAGTATCTTCCAGCCCCTGTGAAGGCTCCTTTCTCATGCCCGAAGAGAGTGCTTTCTATCAGCGTCTCGGTTAATGTGGTACAATCCACCACGACAAAACTCTTGGCGGCACGGGAGCTGTTTCTATGAATTGCCCTTGCAAAGAGTTCTTTACCGGTTCCCGTTTCGCCTGTAATCAGTACCGCTGTATCGCTTTTGGCCGCCTGTGCCAAGCGTTGAAGGCAAGCCTTCATCGGCGGGCCATCGCCTACAATCCCCTCAACATCAAGAACTTGAGGAGGTTTTCTATCTCTTTTCTCTCTTCGGTATTGAAGGACCTTTTGAAGGGAGAGCTTTATCTCTTTTGTGGACGTGGGTTTTTGAACATAGTCCCATGCTCCGTTTTTTATGGCAAGCTCGGCCCCGTCAGGATCGCCGTAGCCTGTCATGATAATGACTTCGGGATTCGATGGCGTTTGTCTGATCTTTGACAAAATTTCAAGTCCGCTCCCGTCCGGCATCTTTACATCAAGAAACACAAGATCAAATGGGCCGGACTGTGCGGCTTTGAGCCCGTCTTTCAAAGTGGTTGCGAATATTGCATCATGCCCCAGGTCTTTAACCAAAGCAGTCAACATTCGGCAAATGTCTAACTCATCATCGATGATTAAAATTCTGGCAATTTTCATATTATAAACGTGTAATGCTTTGCAAAAGGTAATACCTTATTATTGAATTTTCTGTGTATCCAAAGATATTTGAAAAATCATTATAGAAAGTTATGTTACCTTTGGTATCCTTTAAATAATCAAGAAAAAACGACTCGTCGTATCATCTATTAACGGATAATCCGAACTCATCGAAAACAGGTCAAACCCACCCGGTTTGTTTTAAGAATAGGTGTTTTTGTGTTAACGAGGGTTATTTTATGTTAATGGGACGTTTTCTTATACTAACCATCATGGTTCAATATAACAAGAGGGGTTGTAGGGGTGGATAAGGGGAGGTAATCCCCCCCCTTTTTTTATTTATTGAACTGACAGTAACTGGGTCCGAAGGTTTGCTTTTTTGTTTTTTATACCGAGCTTATCCCTGATGTTTTTTCGATGAAACTTGATCGTTTCCACAGACAGATTCAACATCCCGGCGATCTCCTTTGTGGTTTTACCATGCTTTATAAAATTCGCCACCTGAACCTCTGTGGGCGTAAGCCTCATAAACCTTGAGGATAACACACCGATAAATGGTGAAATAATGTCATTAAGATTCGATTGTATGATGTTGATATATGCCCTGTATCTGTCATCAAGCATTGTTTGGCTTAATTTTTCTAAATAGGGAAAGATGAGTTCCTCCACATTGGCAACAACACTTTCTTGAAGCTCTTTTTTATCCTCTTCCCGCTGCCTCAACAAAACTTTCAGAGCCGAGTTGACTTCTTGAAGATGTTGAGACTGAATTTTAAGTTCTGCTTTTCGCTTACGCAGTTCATTTTCGGCTTGCTTTCGTTCGGTGATATCTCTTATTGCCGCTACTCTTACTTTTTCGCCGGAATACTCAATCATTTTGCTGCGGACTTCCTTTGGAAACTCGGTGCCGTCTTTCCGTATGCCTGTTACTTCATAAGGGCCTGCATTGCCTCCTGAATTAATATGTTTCCTAATGGTTTTTACAGATTCAGGAGTGGCTGTAATTGAAATTGTCTGTTTTCCAAGCAATTCAGCCGGCTCGTATCCATACATTTGATAGTATTGATCATTTGCCTGAAGCAGCACCCCTCGATCATGAATTGCGATGGCCTCCCAAGTTGCTTCAGACAATTTGCTGAACCGTGCCTCGCTTTCCCGCAATGCCTCTTCAGCCTGTTTGCGATCGCTGATGTCCAGGCCAATCCCCAAAAGATGCGGTTTCCCTCCGATGACAATCCGCACCCCTGTAAAATAGTATGGAATTGTTCGGCCACCCTTGGTCATTAAACTGGCTTCGGCTCGGGCCTCTCCTTTGGTAAGTACCTCCTGGAATTTCCGTGAGACGTAATCCTTTCCCTCTCCAACGACAAAATCCGTTGGTTTCATATGGCTCAACTCTTCCGCAAAATAGCCGGTGATACTCTCCAATCGCTTGTTCCACCGGACGTGCCGCCCGTGCTCGTCAAATACAGAAAATATCCCGGGCATGCTGTCGATGAGCGTGTCCGAGAAGTGCTTTTCCCGCAGCAACGCCGCTTCGGCCTGCTTTCGTTCGGTATTCTCTATACAGATCTCAAACCTCACATCTCGACCGTCCGGCCACTTTATTATTCTATCGGTAATGATGAAGTCTCGATTGAGAACCGGATTATGATGCTCATACTGATGCGATCGGTATTTATTTTTTAAAATGATTTCGTTGGTACAAAAGTCACACGGGGAATCTAACTCTTGAAATTCCTTATAACAGATGCCTCCGACAAGATTCTTTTTAAATGTCTCTATGAGGAAATCATTAGCGTACAATATCTCGTATGTTTCTGGATCGGCGACATAGACAATCTCGTTAATGCTGTTGAAAATCGACAACAACTGTTCCCTCTCAACTTGCAACGTTTTCTCGACATGCTTGCGGTCGGTCTGGTCCAATATGACACCGTCAATATGTAACGGTTTTCCATCCTTTCCATATATCGGCCGGCCTCGTTCTAAAAAGTATTTAATATCTCCATTTTTATGTTTAACACGATACTCAACCTCAAAAGTTTTGTCTTTTAATATGGCATCTTTAACGGATTGCAGGACCAAAGATCTATCTTCCGGCAATATCAGGTTATCTATATTGCAAATTTGACCCTGAATAAGCTCCTTATCTTGATAGCCCGTCATGGTTTCAAGCATATCATTGAAAAATTCCATCCTGTTGTTCTTTCCCAGATATACCCTGTAGACCATTCCAGGCAGGTTTTCTGAAAGCGTCCGGTAGGATTCTTCCTTCTCTTTTAACGTATTCTCAGCCAACTTCCGTTCGGTGATATCCGAATGCGTACCGGACATGCGCACCACCTTGCCCTCGGCATCGCGTTCGACCACTTTACCCCGGGTCAAGATCCACCGGTAATCGCCGCTTCGGGTCCTAAGACGGAGCTCAGCGGCATAGGCCGGGAGTTTCTCTTCAAAGTGCTGCCTGAGTGTTTTTTCAGTAGCAGCGAGGTCCTCCGGGTGAATGAGGCTTTGCCAGCTCTCGTAAGTTGCCGGGAATTCGTCCGGGGCATAGCCGAGCATGGTGTAGTACCGGGGGCTGAAATAGGCCTGTCCCGTTGCCAAATTCCAATCCCAGAAACCGTCGTTGCTTCCTTCGATGACCAGGGACAACCGCTCCTGGCTCGCCTGAAGCGCTTCTTCGGCCTGCTTTCGTTCTGTGATGTCTTGGGAGATGATTTGGACGGTACGGAACACGCCTTTCGCATCCGGCACCGGCTGCATTCGGCTTAACAGCCAACGTTTGCCTTGGAAGAACTCGACCTCGTCTTCGATCTCCCGGGAAATGCCTAAGTCCATGGTCTCTTGAATGGCTCTGATATAATCTTCACCGGCCTTGGGGTGCAGTTCTTTTAAAGATTTGCCGATAAAGTCTTTCGGCTCGCCGCCATGCAAAGCGGCAACTCTCCTGTTCATGAGCTGGCAAACACCTCTGCGATCGCAAACGGTAAGCAGGACTTCGTTAGTTTCGAACAGCTGCCGATATTTCTCCTCGCTCTCCCGTATCGTTACCTCCGCCCGTTTGCGATCGGTGATATCCCGAACAAAATTCAACTGAAGATCCTTTTGTTGTATGGGGTTCATGCTGACTTCAACATCAATGATGCGTCCGTCTTTTCTGCGTTGGCGGGTCTCAAAACGATCCGATCCTTTTTCTGTAATTTTTTTAATATGTCTATGGATCTCGTCTGGTGATTCAATACCTTCAACATCGGCAACCGACATCTTAAGCAGTTCGTCCCGGCTGTAACCCAGCATTTGGCAATAGACCTCGTTCACATCCAGAAACTTGCCTCTTGAATTGGTTACTACAAAGCCGTCCATGGAAGTGCTCGTGATGATTCGATGATATTCAGCACTCTCGCGCAGCACCTCTTCGGCCTGCTTGCGCTCGGTGATGTCCCGGCATATACAGAATATCAACTTCTGCCCCCTGTAGACAGCACCATTGGTACTGATCTCAACGTCGTAGAGCGTGCCGTCTTTGCGTCGGTGGACTGTCTCAAAATAGTCTCCGGTATCATCAACTGTCCGGGCCATTTCCATCACCTGTTCCTTCGTAAAATGATTGTCCCATTCCCACACATGAAGCTGATGCACTTCTTCCATAGAGTAACCGAGCATATCCGAAAACCGTTGATTCGCCTCATATACCTTGCCGCTTTCCTCAAGCACAACGATTCCGTCTCTTGATTGCTCGACCAGAATACGCCGCCGAATCACTTCATCCTTAATCAAATCTTCCGTTCGCTTGCGTTCCGTGATGTCGTAAATAAACCCATACCAGATGACACCGCCATCGGGGTGAGGCCTGGGGTTCGTTGAACCTTCGAGCCATATTTCTCCACGGGTTGGATGTATGACGCGAAACTCATGGCGCCATGGAGTCATGGTGCGGGCCGATTCCGCAATGGACTCGTTGACCCCAACCGCGTCGTCGGGATGCGTCCGCGCGAGGAGGGAGGTCGCATCATCCACGACGTCTTCCGAACGCAGACCGTATAGGTTCTCGATCTGAGGCGAGGTGTAAGGCATGCAAACGGAACCGTCGGGCCGCAGGTAGAACGTTCCCATCAGGCCAGGGGAAGAATCAGCCAAGTTATTCAGTTCCATATTTCTAGTAGCAAGCGCCTCTTCGACCTGCTTGAGTTTAGTGATATCTATTCCCATACCGACAAGATATGACGCCTTGCCTATGTTTGTTCGTACTCCTGTAAGGTAGTATGGCGTTTTTTTACCACTTTTCGATACAACATCCAACTCCACGCTAGATTTTCCTTTTTTAAAAACTTCTTTAATCGTATCTGCGGCTATCTTTTTGTCTTCTTGTTCGAAAAAATCATAAGGAGTCATTTTAGATATTTCTTCAAAAGAATACCCAGATACTTTTTCCAAATTTTTATTCCACCGATAAAGCTTTCCTTTCTCATCATAAAGATAGAAAATACCAGGCAAGCTATTTATCACTGACTCAGAGAATTGCTTTTCTATCAACAGATTTTTTTCTATTATCTTACACGCATCCTGTTTTATCTCTAATTCCCTTATTCTCTGTTCCAATTCTTCGTAAGTCGGTTTTTTGGCCATTAGAAAATCCTCCAACTGAAAAAACGCAAATGTCCATTACTTTGATAAATATTGATACAAAGTATGAGATTAACCTCTAAGATTGAATTTTTTTATTTTGATTTAGTGTAATTACAGTATTTTTAGATCAAATAATATTGAAATGGTCAACAGTAGATAAGTCAAATATTACAGTTTTTTAGATCTGTGGGCAACAGAATTTTGGATGGGAATTTATCGAGAAGGGATTATTGATAAAACAAAAAAGATAATCGTCGATCATCCTTTTTGTGATCCTATCCAAAAATTGATTTTAATGTTTGGCAAACCCTGTGACAGCAACAAGATAAGACCTCTTTTATAAAACAATATAATTAAGGGCAAGGCCCAATGTCAACTTGAAGGTTTTTCACTGTGATTAAATCTTGTAAGTGAAATTTCCCTTGCATGGAGGTCAATGCCAAAGGTATACCCTAAGTAAAATCATGTAACAATTTTATGAAACTCCCGAAAAACAAGTTTGCGGGATCTTATACGGGAAAATTTTGTGTTGAAAAGAAATAAGCTCCACATACACCACTTTTTTTTAGCCGCATCCAGCGGTTTTTTACTGACATTATCCTTTCCTAATTTTGACATTAGCTGGCTCGCCTGGTTCGCCTTCATTCCTTTATTTGTTGCATTTAGAAATATTTCCCCAAAAAATAGTTTTTATCTAGGGCTGTTTACCGGCCTTGTCCACTATTTATCGCTGGTGTATTGGCTGGCACATACCATGTCGGTATATGGTCATCTTCCCTTTTACGTGAGTATACCCGTCCTTTTTCTTTTATCATTCTATCTGGCGCTTTACATCGCGTTCTTTTCAATGGCAGTCACCCGCCTGTGCTCAAGCCCGCTTTCTCTTTTATTTATACCGCCATTGTTGTGGGTTTCACTTGAATATATCCGATCATTTTTGTTCACTGGTTTCCCATGGGAACTCATCGGATATACACAGTTCAACATGCTGCATGTCATACAAATTTCGGATGTATTCGGTGTTTACGGGGTCTCTTTTGCTATTGTCTTAAGCAATGCCGTCGCTTTTTTGATTTATCTTCGCCTGATGGACAACAACTGGCAAGGAAAAAGGGTTCGGACGAAACTGGCTGCCAAAGCCATGGCTGCTTTTGTTGTGGTCTTTTGTGCTATATGGTTTTATGGGAAATGGAGAATAAATAACATCCATGAACTGTCTGTAATGTCTCCATCGTCTAAAGTTACCATTGTCCAGGGGAATATCGACCAGGCTATAAAATGGGACCCTGCATTTCAAAAGTCGTCAACAATGAAATATATTCATCTTTCGTTGCTTTCAAAGGACCTTCATCCGGATCTTGTGGTATGGCCGGAAACGGCAACACCTTTTTACTTCATGCATGACATCGAACTGTCTAAACTGGTCCTTAAGGGAATTCATGAGATCGGAGCGGACTTTTTAATCGGGAGCCCGGCTTTCACACTGAAAAACAACAAGATTGAATATTATAACAGCGCTTTCTTGGTCGACGCTGCCGGAAACGTCAACGGCCGGTATGACAAGACCCATCTCGTACCTTTTGGAGAATACGTTCCCATGAAAAAGTGGCTCCCGTTTGTGAACAAAATGGTAGAGGGTGTTGGAGATTTTGATACCGGTGATAAGGGACGAACGATTAAGTGGCAAAAATCCAGTATCGGGATACTCATCTGTTATGAAATTATTTTTCCGGCCCTTTCCAGGGCTATGGTTCAAAACCATGCATCGCTGCTGGTCAATCTCACCAATGATGCATGGTACGGAAGATCCAGTGCACCCTATCAGCATTTTTCCATGTCTGTTTTCAGAGCTGTTGAAAACAGGCGATCCCTCGTCCGTGCCGCAAATACCGGAATCAGTGGATTTATAGGACCTTCCGGCCGTGTCATTGAAACCACGCAAATTTTTAAAGATGCCGTGATCACCCAAAAAGTTCCCATACTAAAGGTTGAGACCCTGTATTCAAGGTTTGGAGATGTGTTTGCAATGGCATGTTTAGGGTTGTCCGTGTTGTTTATAATATTACGTTCCCTCAAATCTCGCACCCGAATAAGAATGAAAGACCCTTGAAATCCCATACCGGAGTAATTTTAGCGGAATTCGAATATTGATTGAAAGGGGTATTGAAACATATAACAAATCGTATTATACTTGCTTTTAAATCATTCATTTGAAAAATTTGAAACGCTCAGAATAGTTAAATAACATCTGCTAAGAAGGAGACAACCCATGACCGTTGAAATTAAAGAAGATATAAAAGCATTATTTGTAAAATTAGAACAGATCAAGGACTATCTTTGACCTGCCCGAAAAGAAAAAACGACTTCAGGAAATTGAAAATAAGATCGCAAAAAAACACTTCTGGGACGACCCCGAATCCGGCAAAACAGTACTAAAAGAACGAACCGTAATTTCAAATGTCATCGACAGATTTAATGACCTGAACAGAGATCTGGAAGAGAACCAAATACTATACGAACTCGGTGTTGAGGAATCGGATAAGGATACAATTGAAGAAGCCTCCCGTCAGATAAGAAGGCTGGAAAAAAGAATAAAAAAATTTTCCATCGATCTTACACTGGATGGAGAAGACGATCCGAATAACTCCATCGTATCCATTAACGCGGGAGCCGGAGGAACTGAAGCTCAAGACTGGGCTGAAATGCTGTTTAGAATGTATATGCGATGGATTGATCGAAGAGGATTTAACATCAATATCATCGATTTTCAACCCGGTGATGAAGCAGGGATAAAAAGCGTTACGTTTACCGCATCCGGAAATTATGCTTACGGTTACTTAAAGACGGAAACCGGTGTGCATCGTTTGGTCAGAATTTCTCCGTTTAATGCCGGCGGAAAAAGACACACCTCCTTTGCCTCTGTATTTGTTTACCCTGAACTGGACAATGAAATCGTGGTCAACGTCGAGGATAAGGATCTGCGTATTGATGTTTATCGGGCCAGCGGTGCCGGCGGACAACATGTCAACAAAACAAGCAGCGCCGTCCGCATCACCCATCTTCCCACTGGAATCACGGTTCAGTGTCAACAAGAAAAATCGCAGCATAGAAATAAAGACCTGGCCATGAAAGTCCTAAAATCCAGACTGCATCAACTCGAAAAACAAAAACAGGATGAGAAACACCAAAAAATGCATGATAGCAAGGACGACATCGCCTGGGGAAGTCAAATCAGGTCTTATGTCATGCACCCTTATCAGATGGTTAAAGATCATCGTATCAATATGGAAGTGGGCAATATCAATGGTGTTCTTGACGGTGATCTGGATCCGTTTATTGAAGGGGTATTACTTTCAGACAAATCTTAAATTTAACTTATGAACCCACTTGACATTATCGCCGAATTTTATGAACCCGGCTCCGAATCCTTTCAAATTCTTGTGAGGCATGGGGAACAGGTTGCAAATAAAGCTGTCGAAACCGCAATGAAAGTTCCCCATCTTAAACCGGATCTTAATTTCATAAATGAAGCCGCCATGCTGCATGACGTTGGTATTTTTGAAACCAATACCCCTGAACTCGGATGTTCAGGGAAACATCCATACGTCTGTCATGGCTACCTGGGAAGAAGAATTCTGGAAAAAAAAGGTTTGTCTCAACACGCTCTTGTATGCGAACGTCATGTGGGTATCGGAATCACTGCTGAAGAAATAAAATCAAACAATCTTCCGTTGCCCCAACGGGATATGGTTCCAATATCCATAGAAGAACAGATCATCTGTTTTGCCGACAAATTTTTTTCTAAAAACGGCAAAATGGATCGCTGTGAAAAATCCGTTGAAGATATCCTGAAATCGCTTCAAAGATATGGCCCTGAAAAGGTCATGCGTTTCCAAGAATGGATGCACCTTTTTGGACATCGTTGAGAAAGGTAACCATATTGCTTTTTAAATATTCCCGCTTCAGGTAGGATTAAATTTTTGCTGAAAGAACTCGTGGATAAAGTCTCGTAATGAAAGAACCTGCCCGGGCTGTTAATAAAAATCTATGCTTTAATATTGGATTTCATCCATAAATTTAAATCGCCGATGGTTCTTTCAAAACGATCCCTAATCCACTCAGACAGCTTCCAGTCAAAAATTTAATCCTACCTGAAGCTCCTTTAAAGATCGATTTGTACAATGGTCACTAAGCGAAGAGTGCTGATCTTGACGGTTTCGTAAAAAGTTCAAATTCAAGGCGTGCAAATTTTGTAATCATGAGGCGTACTTATTGTACGTTGAATGATTACGAAATGCAGCACAACGCAGAAGTTGGGCTTTTTGCGAGACTGTCAAATTTAGTTTTCCTGGACATGCCTAACCAGATGCCCAAGCTCAGGAAAAATGAGGGCTTTGCAGGCAAGTTTACAGGCCTTGAGACTGCCGGGGATGCAAAAAAGAGCGGTTTCTCCAATCAGGCCGGCCGTTGCACGGGATAAAATGGCGGCGGAATCAATCTGTTCAAAACTAAGCTGGGCAAAAAGGGGACCAAAAGCTGTAAGCTCTTTTGTCAAGAGCGGACGGACGGCTTCAATGGTTACATCTTTGTTGCTGATGCCTGTGCCGCCGGTCAAGAGGATAACCTGGGTATCACCATCGTTGATAATCTTATGAATTATTTCGGCGATGGCCTCTGCATCATCGGGAACAACCCGATGCACGACAACGTCATGCCCCTCCTTCTTAGCTCTTTTACTGATCCACCGGCCACTTTTATCATCCGCCAGAACGCGGGTGCTTGAAACAGTAACAATACCGATGCTAACTTTTCTCGGCGCACCTGCTTTGTGTTTTTTGATACCCATTGTATCTCCAATCATTCAATGAAAACCTTATCCTCTCCATCATGTTCTTTTAGCAATACATTCACGGTTTCCGATCGTTTTGTTTGAACAAATTTCCCAACATAATTTGCCTGAATCGGAAGTTCCCTGTGACCGCGATCAACCAGAACGGCAAGTTTTATGCGATCGGTTCGGCAATAGTCAGACTGTTTCAATTCCTATATCACGCACAACTGTAAGATCAAGATTAATATAACATTTTATTATGATGGATATAGTGAAGCTTTTGGAAATGGTCTTGATTTTGAGTTATAATTTTCCTATTGTATAAAATTATGCAAAACAAGTTTACAGGTGTGATATTGGCCGGTGGGAAAAATTCCCGTTTCTACGGCAAAAACAAGGCATTGGTCCGTCTTGGCGGGAAACGTATCCTTGACCGTATTTATGAAGTCTTTACGCTTTTGTTTGATAAGATTATTTTGGTGACCAACGAGCCGGTTCAATATATGGAATGGAATTTTGATATTGTGACTGACATTTTTCCTATCCGCAGTTCCTTAACAGGAATACACACAGGTCTATTTTATATCACCACGCCATATGCTTTTTTCGCGGCCTGTGATACCCCTTTTCTTAAAAAAGAGCTGGTAGAAACCCTCCTCAATGGCGTTGAACCCAACATAGACATTGTTATCCCTGAAACTTCCAAAGGGCTTGAACCGCTGTGTTCCGTTTATTCGAAACGATGTTTTAAGCCCATAGAAGAACAACTTGAAAAAAAATCTCTTAAAATTCAACGGATGTTTCAGAAGGTTCGTGTTAAAAAAATCCCTGAAGATATTTTGCGTACGACTGATCCGGATCTGGTTTCTTTTTCTAATATCAACACACCGGACGATTTGGCCCGGGCCAAACAAGCTGCAACGATGCTGAGCGTTACAAATTTTTGAAATGGTTAATTTAATAATATTCTGGAACCCTTCGGGATTCCCAATTTAACCGAGGTGTCACAGTGGATTTGCTTCGAATGGTCGACACCATTAAAAAACACCCTGATTATCACAGGGCGGGAATGATCCTGTGCCATAACGGAATTGTCCGTAGCACATCGCGTAACGGGCGCAAGGTTTCAGGCCTAACGATTTCCGTTGATTATAATAAACTGCGACATGTCATCGAAACATATAAACAACAACCCGGAATAATAGAAATACTCGTTGAAATTGCCGACAACAGGCACCTGAGCGTCGGCGATGACGTTATGCTTCTGGTTGTTGCCGGCGATATTCGCGAAAATGTTATTACCGTGCTGCAGGATACACTGAATGCCATTAAAACCACTGTTACGAGTAAAACAGAATTTTTTATGCCCATATGAGGAATCTTTATGTCTGAATTTACCCACATTGACAAACAAGGACGCGTGAGGATGGTCGATGTTACCGAAAAAGAACCGACCCTGCGGGTTGCGGTTGCCCAAGGGATTGTCTCCATGAATCCGGACACATTCGATAAAATTATGAATCAAACCGTACAAAAAGGAAACGTTCTCGAAACTGCACGAATTGCCGGTATCATGGCTGCAAAGAAAACTTCGGAACTGATCCCCATGTGTCATCCTTTGAACATCACACATATAGCCATCGATTTTTTTCCGGACAAAACAAAAAGTGCCGTAAAAATCGAAGGGGTGGTCCGCATTATCGATCAGACAGGCGTTGAAATGGAAGCTCTGACTGCGGTATCCATCGCCGGACTGACCATTTATGATATGTGCAAATCCTATGATCGTAAAATGATCATTTCCGATATATGCCTCATTGAAAAATCAGGAGGGAAAAGTGGTGTTTTTATGAGGAAAAAATAACCATTTATGGATGGCCACTAACGGAATCTGTATTCAGAAAGGTTAACATTATGTCAAAATTTACAATTGCCGGTCTTGTGTCGTGGTTTTCCAGCGGACTACTGCTCGGTTTTCAGGCACTGAAAGTATTTATGAAATCCAGTGTTAGTTCCAGCGGGGAAATGGTCTGGAAAAAATTAGCACTTATGGATGTCATCGGCAAAAGCCACTTTGATTGGATTGCAGGGATGCCCGATGGAATCGTTCACAACATCCTTCAATATATTGTTACCATGCCGTTATATCTATTGCTGTTTTGTGCCGGTATTCTATTTCTCATCATAGGTCGGCTGACTTCTAAATTATAAATGAAACCCAAATTTATTAGCAAATATATCCCGATTATTCTCTTTTTATTTCTCTTTCTCCTGATGTTCACAGGATGCGGCATCTTCATAAAAAAACCGCCTGAAATAAAAAAAACCGCTTTGATAAGAATAAATTCATCCGAATATCCGGATTTTTTTGATGATATGGACTATGATGGTTTGGAGAGCTGCATTCTGGGAAGTATTTCATATCTTAATCGGGTGCCGCCGACAAAAACATTCAGGTTTGGACAAGACGTTTTTAACACAGCCCACATGATGAGATCCATGGAGTATTTTCTCCATTTTATCCAAACAAAACCATCAAAAGATGAGCTGATTCGATACATAAAAAATAACTTTCTGGTTTACGCCACCGAGGGCAGTGATACTCCGGGTCCGGTCCTTTTTACAGGATATTTCGAACCTGTTTTACAAGGAAGCCTCAACAAAGATACTGAATATCAATTTCCAATTTATGCTCGACCTGACGATTTGACGACCATTGACCTCTCTCTTTTTTCCCAGCAGTTTAAAGGGGAAACCATCGTCGGCAGATATATTAATCAACGGGTTGTGCCCTACTACGACCGGGAAGAAATCGAACACCAAGGGCTTCTGGAAGGCCAGGTCAAAGAAATCGCCTGGCTTAAAGACCGCCTTGATCTTTTCTTTTTACAGATTCAAGGATCCGGAAAAATTTATCTTGATAACGGTGAAATCATTAATGTCCACTACCATGGATCAAACGGCCAGCCCTACCGAAGCATCGGCAAGCTGCTTATTGACGAAGGAAAAATAACGCGCGAAGAAATATCCATGCAGAAAATTCGCGATTATTTACGCAATCATCCTGAAGAAATTGAAACCATTTTAAATTATAATCCAAGCTATGTTTTCTTTAAAGTCGAAAAAGACGGTCCTCTTGGATCTTTAGAGGTAAAATTGACGCCGGGACGATCCATTGCTTTGGACCGTCGTTTATTTCCTCCGGCCGGTCTGGCTTTTATTGAAACCAATAAGCCTGTGATTAATGGAGATGGGGCAATTCACAAATGGATGCCGTTTTCTCGATTTGTTCTGAATCAGGATACCGGCGGTGCCATTAGCGGTCCCGGCCGGGCAGACCTGTTCTGGGGAAACGGCCCATACGCAGAAATCGCAGCCGGTTATATGCAGGAATTCGGCAAACTTTATTTCTTGATCCTTAAACCGGATATCCCTTAATGTAAATCAAGCATTGAAAATTTGTTATAAATAGGGTTACATGCTTGACTCTTTTTTATAAAAAATCTATGAGTATTTTTTAGCTTTTATCATTTCTTTCAACAAGCCATCTCAAAAATGCAGATTACGTCCAAGGACAAGGCGCGAGCCGATGAAAAAGCACAGCATACATAAGGAGTATGTGAGCATTTTGAAGAGGCTCGCAACGCAGTAATTGGGCGTTAGATGTAGTTTTGAGATGGCTTGTACTGGTGAGGAGTCATCTATGTTTGGCATTGGCATGCCTGAAATGGTGTTGATTTTGGCAATCGCACTGATTGTTATCGGACCTAAAAAACTTCCTGACCTTGCAAAGTCCCTAGGACGTGCGTTTGCCGAGTTTAAGCGGGCCACCTCCGAATTAAAAGAATCTTTAGAAATTGATTCTGAATTAAAAGATATTAAAACAACCTTTGACGACATGAGCAGGGAAATTAAGGGGACCATCGATGTAGACGTCGATACAGAATCCGGAGATCAAAAGACTCATGATGATTCGGTAAAGGAAGACCATGAAAAAGAAATCAATAAAAAATCAAACGGTTCAATAAGTAATGGATGACCAAGACAAAATCCCTTTTACCGCCCATCTTGAAGAACTCAGAAAACGTCTAATTATCTGTTTTGCCGCCGTCGGCGTCGGTTTTGTTTTGTCATACGGTTTTAAGGAAAAACTGTTTCAAATCTTAACCCGTCCCTTAATCGGGGTCATGCAAACCGGCGACAAGCTTATATTTACCGGCCTTCCCGAAGCGTTTTTTACTTACCTGAAAGTTGCATTTCTCTCCGGAATTATTCTGGCCACCCCGATCATTTTTTATCAGTTCTGGATGTTTGTCGCACCGGGGTTATATGCCAAGGAAAAACGATTGATGCTCCCGATTGTTTTTTTGTCCACCATCTTCTTTGTCGGCGGAGCATTTTTCGGATATTTTATCGTTTTTCCTTTCGGCTTTAAGTTTTTTTTAGGGTTTGCCTCTGAAACTATTCGGCCACTCCCATCCATGCGGGAATATTTGAGTTTTGCCTCAAAATTGTTACTTGCTTTTGGGCTTGTTTTTGAACTTCCTTTGGTTATTACATTTCTAGCCAAACTTGGCATAGTTTCCGTAAGTTTTTTAAAGAAAAATAGAAAATATGCCATTCTTTTGATTTTCGTAGGCGCCGCCATATTAACACCTCCGGATGTTGTCACGCAGATTATGATGGCGTTGCCTTTAATGATTCTTTATGAAATCAGCATTATCGGGGCGAAAATTTTCGGAAAAAAGAAACCGGCAGAAGACAATAAAGAAGCTTGATTTAAGATGGTTATATAATAGTTCACCAAAGGGATATGTTTTTTAGGATCTCTCTTTAGTATTGACAGATCAATTTATAGTTGATAGATGGTTACGCGTTTTATTCGCCACAACTCAAACAGACAATGAAGAGACCTTTGAAAAATGTTCATTTTTGTTCGAGTTCAAGGAAGGCGGAAATTTTAACCACAGGAATACACTACGTATTTTGAGGATTAAAATTTGCGCCTGTCGGAACTCAGTGGAGATCCCGATCATCGGGGACGCAGAAATCGGGCAAAAAGGGACGTTTTTAAAAGGTCTCAATGAAAGGGGATGAAAAGTGGTTATGAGCAAAAGACACTGGATCATTACAACGATTGCGGTAATAGCGACTCTCTTTATTACCACCGGAATCTATGCCGGTAAAGAGGTTAAAGATGTGATCAAGATGGACTCAAAAGCATATGACAAACATACCAAAGGCATTGTTACCTTTACGCACAAAAAGCACGCAAAAGAATATGCTGAGAAATATCCGGAATTTTTTAAAAATGGCTGCGGAGAATGCCACCACGCGGATAAAGATGGAAAAGCGGTCCCCTTAAAAAACCTGAAAGAAGGCGACGACGTTAAAAACTGCATCGAGTGCCACAAAAAACCCGGATATATTAAAGGAAAGGAAGCAAAAGGGCTGACAAAAGAACAAAAGCTCGAGTATCATGCCAATGCCATCCATGATAATTGCAAAGGATGCCATAAAGACTTTAATAAAAAAATGAAGTTGAAATCAAAAGATAAAGGCGCTGCACCGGTGACCTGTAAACAGTGTCACGGCAATTAACATTAGCGGTTCAGAACTGAAAAAAACGTTTAGAGGGTAATCGTCATCTATAGGATGATTACCCTTTTTTCGTTTTTTTATAGGCCATCGCATTCCGGACCAGAGCGTCGGCCCAGGAAGTCGTACCAAGGGCATGGATATGGGTATAAGTGGCCAAAACATTTTTATAACAGACCCCGTCCCGCTTATTCAAAAAACCGCTCCCACGTTTCATGCCAAAGGCCAGATCTTTATCCGTTCCACGCCATTTTATGACTTTCGAATAGTGAAACTCATGACCTTTGATTTCAGAACCGATTTTATAATAGGGATTCTCATGTTCCACTGAAATCACCGTGTATCCGTGGCCCTGGGGTATTTTGGAAAATCCGAATACCACCGGAAGCACCCCGGCCATGGGGAAGGTCCCTTGGTCCAGAACAAGCGCCTCCCCTAAATACATAAGACCACCGCACTCCGCATATATGGGCAGGCCCTTTTCTGCAAGATCTTTTAATTGCCTTCTGAAGGTGACGTTATTTGCCAGTTCTTGGGCGTGGGTTTCAGGGAATCCGCCACCAATATACAGCGCATCTACCAAAGGAATGTCATTTGATGTAAAGGGGCTAATCATTATGGTTTCTGCTCCGGCTGCCTGAAGTGCCTCAATATTTTCCGGATAATAGAACTGAAACGCAGAATCCTTGATGATACCGATGACAGGAGTCGATCGGATCGAATCGGAAATCTCGTTTTGGCGAGGATGCTGGATGTGCTCTTTGAATGGGGTTTTTTCCTGTGCGATTTCCGAAGCCGAAACCGCACCGGCATTGACAGAAACTTCGGTCAAGGCCTTAAGGTCAAGATAACGAGCGGCTATTTTGGATGCATCATATATAGCATCCATGGCGCAGCCGTGCTCCGGGGTTGGAACCAGCCCCAAGTGTCTTTCCGGGAATTTTTCCCAGTCGAGTTTCGGAATGGCTCCCAGCACCGGGACATTGCAATACTGCTCTATATTTTTCCGAAGAACATTTTCATGCCGGGATCCTGCCACCCGATTCAGAATCACCCCTTTTATGGCAACATCAGGATCGAACTTTAAACACCCCAACACAGCCGCCGCCATCGTTCGGGTGGATTTTGTACAGTCGATGCAGAGCACAACAGGAGCCTTGAGAAGCTTGGCCAATTCCGCGGTACTGGTACTCCCATGGATATCAATACCATCATATAATCCACGATTGCCTTCGATCACCGAAATACCGTCTTTTCTGGAATGGGATAAAAATGACTGAAGGATATGCGGTGTTTTAACCAGGAAGGTGTCTAGATTGTAGCAGGGCCGGCCAGCCGCAAGAGAAAGCCAGCCGGCGTCAATATAGTCCGGCCCTTTTTTAAAGGGCGTGATGTGTTTGCCCGCTTCTTTCCATGCGGCAGTGATTCCGATGGATACGATGGTCTTCCCCGCTCCTCCCCGCAGGGCTGAAATTAAAATTCGGGGGAAATCCATATCTTTCTGCTGCATAAGGGGCTTTTAAATAAACACAGGTTTCCGAACAGCCGTCTCAAACAAAAGATCTTTAGGTGTTAATCTTCGTGCTCGGCATGGGCCTGTTTGCCGGTACCTTTGAGTCCGTACATGGATGTGCTTCCGCTGGACCAGTATTCGAGGATCCCCTCTTGTACCATCTGATTAATCAGCTTTTTGGCGACCCTGGGTTTTTCGCCGAGTATTTTGGTCAGGTCATTAAAATAAAATTTGGACTTTACTTTTTGCTTCTTTGTCAATCCTTCGACGATTTTCTGTTTTGCCTCATCGTATTCCATTATCAAGCCTCTTTTCAGATATAGGGGGTACAAAAAAGTACCCCCTTATCCTTGTTAGTTGTCTATAATTGTTTAGAACTTAAATTGTGTGGTCTGGCGCCAGGTATAATATGCCGGATCACGGAAATCATCGATCAGGTGATGGGTGAATTCTAGTTCACACTTTTCAAAGAATCTCTCCCATCCGATCCGTTCGGCCCATTCACCCACACGCTCGTACTTATTGGCGCCGGCTGCATAGGCTTCCACGATTTTTTTGATACAATCCGTAGTTTCCGGCCAACGCGGTGCATTATTGGGCAGAAACGCCACAACCACTTTTGAAAACTTTGGCGCGGTAATACGGTTGGATACCTTGCCACCGGCCATAATCACGATGCCGTCGCCTACATCGTCGGCCAGGGGCATTGCCGGACACATGGTATAACAGTTACCGCAGAACATACACCTGGGCTCATTGACGGCAACACTGTTCACCTTGGTTCCATCGGCAAGTTCCACCTTAGCAGGCTTGATGGCTGCGGTGGGGCAGGCAGCAATAGCCAGTGGAATTTCACACATCTTGTCCAGGTATTCATGATCCAGCATGGGCGGCTTGCGATGATACCCCAAAATGGCGATATCCGAACAATGGACCGCGCCGCACATGTTCAAACAGCAGGCCAGGGATACACGAAGTTGTGCCGGAAGCCGCATATTTTGAAAATCGTCAAACAGCACATCCATGGTGGCCTTTACCGGACCCGAAGCGTCGGTGGCCGGTGTATGGCAGTGGATCCATCCCTGGGTGTGTATAATATTGGTAACACCGGCGCCGGTGCCGCCGATGGGGAATTTAAAGCTGCCGCCGTCAAATTTTCGGGCTGCGAGATCTTTTTTTAACGGTTCAATTTTGTCTTTGCTGTCCACCATGAATTCGATGTTGTTACGGGTGGTGAACCGAAGATATCCGTCACAATGTTTGTCGGCAATTTCACAAATTTCACGAATATGGGAAACGGACATCAATCGTGCCCCGCCGACCCTTATGGAATAGACTTCATCGCCGGTCTCCGAAACATGAACCAGGACGCCTGGCTCCAGTATCTCGTGATAGAGCCATTTACCCTTGTTATTCTTTATCACCGGCGGATAGAATTCATCGTACTTTCTTGGACCGATGTCAGTTATTCTGTTTTCCATCGGCTTGTCAGGATTGTAACCTGAAGATATAAATGCCATGGTCAATAACCCCCCTATCTTAGATGGTGTTTTCTGAATTCGTTAACATCACGGTCGAATCCGCCTTCGACTTCCTCTTCTTTCCAGAAGATGTACGGATTGTGACGCGGTTCCTGAACATGCTGAGGTACAGGCTTAATATTCGTCATCTCGAGCAGTTTCTGGAAGCCTTGCCGTTTCATGAGTTCCCCGAGTCGTTCGCGGTTTTTTCCTTCTTCCATCCAATAGTCCCAGATGCTTTCAATGACTTCTTTGATCTCGTCGTAAGGCTCTTCAACCTTGATAAACGGAACCAAAAGGGAACCCATCTGAGCACCGTCAAGAATCGGCGCTTTGGCGCCGACCAGCATTGAACAACCCCGGTCTTCACCGACTCTCAAGGCTCTTGGCATGACATTGATGCAGTGCATGCATCGAGTGCACTCACGATCATCTATTTTCAGTTCATCACCCTCCATCCACATACAACTGGTGGGGCACAGGCCGATCACCTCTTTCTGAATGTCAAACGGGCCCCAGTCGCGCCCGGCATGAGATCCGCCATTGGGTGGCAGCTCTCCGCCCACATAGGCCTTAACCGCTTCCTGATCGATTCGGATATTGTCCCGCCAGGTACCGACAAAAGAGATGTCCGCACGGGCAATGGATGCTACGCAGCAGTTGGGACACCCGTCAAATTTAAATTTGAACTTGTATGGAAATGCCGGCCGATGAAGCTCATCCTGATATTCCAGGGTAAGATGATGGCAAAGCGCCTGGGTATCATAGCAGGCCCATTCGCATCGTGCCTGGCCCACACAGTCGGAAGGGGTTCTCAGGTTTGACCCGGAGCCGCCCAGATCCTGATTCATATCATGGGTAAGTGTCCAAAAAATTTCTTCGAGCTGGGGCGTCGTGGTGCCCAAAAGGATGATATCACCGGTGGACCCGTGCATGTTGGTGATGCCGCTGCCGCGAAATTCCCACAGGTCACAAATTTGTTTTAGATACTCGGTAGTATAAAATTTGCCGGCCGGCTGGTTGACTCGCATGGTGTGAAAATGAGCAACACCCGGAAACATCTGGGGCTGGTCGCAATATCTGCCGATAACACCACCGCCATAACCGAACACGCCGACGATGCCGCCATGCTTCCAGTGCGTTCTTCCGTGTTTGAATGACAGCTCCATCACACCCAGAAGGTCTTCACACACGTCCACAGGAATCTGGAAATTTACACCTTTTTCATTCTTTGTCCTTGATTCCGCCTCCTGTTTTAGATCAGACACGAAACTCGGCCATGGCCCGCTTTCAAGCTGGTCCAGCAAAGGGGTTTCATGTTTTGCCATTGTATTACCTCCATTCTAATTGAAAATTAACCTATCAGACTAAAAAAAAAATCACCGTCCCCTTTTAGGGCACCAACAACCACCTCCTCTCAATTTTTCTCATTTTTTTTAGATGTTATCATTCAATACTTCTTTGTATATAAGGTCAAAACATACAAGGGAATCATATAGAATTAATAATTCTGCTTGTCAATAAAAAAGCAGGGTTTCAAAACCTTAAATATCATTTAATTTTGAAGTTGGGGGGGTTACACTTTTTCTAATTGTCTGATGCTATTGTACAGATCCTCAACATGCTTTTCAAGATGCTGTTGGATGACCGGAACTTCCGGTGCCTGTGATGGATATGTATGAACAATGGCGTGATTCAGATCAAAAAAATCCGCCCGGCTGCAGGACAAAAGATGTTGTCGAAAACACTCGTTAAAAGGCTCTGTAAATAAGCTGATTTCCGGTTTTAATGCCAGTGCTTCAAAAAAGCCTTTCAGGGTTCCTTTGAGTGCCACATCGTCAGACCACACGATGTCACCAACCCCATCCAGTCGGTCAATACGCATTTTTATTGTCATATTTAAAAAAAACACCAGCAACGCTTCTAAAATCAATTCAAAATCCGGTTCTATAGATTCAATCGCAATATTATTCTCATACATGGATCTGTATTGTCTTACGGTGACGAGCTTTAATTCGATATCATCTTTTTGACACGTAAAAACAAAATCACCGGCCGCATGATGCCACGAAAATATCTGTTCAAAGGTTTCGACGTTATAATAATAGGTTAAAATTTTTGCAGCCTGCCGGTAAAGTTCCATGGTTTGCTGGGGTGTAAGGAAAAAATTTCCGTGTTCATGATCCCATACCATGATTTTGTATTTTTTATCATCAGGATCAAGGGAGATGTGAAATTCGTTGAACCTTTCGAACCATTCGCCTAAAAACATACGGATTTCAGCTCGATCCATCTTTATAAAAACGCTTCCCTGGCCATATACTTTGGGAACAAAGGAATCAGGGTACTGTGTGTTGAGCTTTTTTAAAAGCCGGTATTCTCTTTGAGCACATTGTTTTCCGACATCAGTCACCGCAACGTTCAGAACAAAGGGAATTTTGACGGCCTGCAAAACGGTTTCAATTTTGGCTGGATGATAATACTCGCCGTGTTTGTCGAGAAAAATTCTGATCTCTTCTATTTCTTGGGATAATATCTTTCGATTAAGATATTGGCAGACCGCCTGTGTAATAATCGCATATCGGTCTCTTTCCAGAAAATCTCTCGCAGCAGTAAAATAGTGGCCGTGATTTATAAGAATATCACTATCCTGATCTAATATTGAAGGAGATGGATGCCGGCTGAGGGGAATGGGCGTCAACCATATAAAATCATCCTCACGGACAGAATCGTTTTTGCTGGATAAAAAAAACTTAAATCTCGGCATGCAGGAGCTTCTTCTGTTGATATTTCTTATCTGTATTTTTTGATCTCATTTAATATTTCAGGTGCAACCTCATAACCGAGTTCAGCCGCTTTATCCACATGTTTAACGGCAAGCTCATATTCCCCTTTTTCGAGGTAAGCGATGGCCAGGTTGTTGTATGCCACGGCAAAATCAGGTTGAAATTCAATAACCTTCAGGCTGGTTTCGATGCTTTCATCAATCATCCCTTTCATGAGATATGCATTGGCCAATGTAGTATATGCCTGCAAAAATTTGGGATTCCACCGAATCGCTTTTTCAAGGGCAGGAATCGCTTCCTCAATATTTCCCAGTTGAAGCTGCGCAAATCCAATATTTCCATAACCTTCGGCAAACCCTGCCCTTGCCTGTACCGCCGCCTTATTGTATTTAAGGCAGCCTTCTATGTCCCCGCGCTGCAAACAAATCCCTCCCAACTGCACATATGCCTCCGCAAGATTCGGGCTGCACTCGATAGCCACTAAAAGCTCCTTCTTAGCTTCCTCGTATTTTTTAAGTCCCAGCAAGCCAATGGCCAGGTTATAATGGGATGTTCCGCATTCAGGGTTTGTGGCAATGGCCGCCCTTTGATGCGCTATATATTCTTGTACATTTTTTGCTTGTGCCATTGTAACTTCCTTTTTTTGTTTTTTGTTTTAAGGCACGTGTCGCACCCGAATCCGGCGAAAAGGTTTTTGATGCAGCAGACCAAAATAATCTTCCGACCTGCATTGCTTTGCTGGATTTGCTGAAAACAAAGGGTGCGAAACTCGAGTTTTAATATTAAACCGTTTTGGTTATTATTTCATCAACGGATTGTCAAGGGAAAACAAAATATGGATATTATTTGAATACATATCTTTTTCCTTGACACAACCGATCAGTTTTTTTTATTTTTTACATTTATCTAATTTTGACGATACCCTGATTGTTTTCCAAAAACAACAACCATATTGTGTAAAAAGGGGGATGTTATGATCGCAGGATGTTTCACGGCAATTGTTACACCATTTAAAGGCGATGCTGTCGACTATGAAGGTCTGGGTAGATTATCAGACTTTCAGATCAAAAATGGAATTACCGGAATACTGGCTGTGGGGACCACCGGAGAAAGCCCTGTTTTGAGCTGGGATGAACATAACCGTGTTATTGAAACCGTTGCAGAAAAAACAAAAGGTAAGTGTATTTGCATTGCCGGTGCCGGAAGCAACAATACAAAAGAATCTTTAGAAGGAGCAAAACATGCGGCCTCGGTCGGCGCAGATGCGGTTCTGCTGGTAGATCCATACTACAATGGACCCAGCTCTATTGAAATACGCAAAGAATATATCGCCCCGGTGGCCAAAGCTGTCCCGAATATGGAAATTATTCCTTATGTCATTCCGGGCAGAACCGGTGCGCAATTGCTGCCTGAAGATATTGCACTTTTAAATGAGTCGTTTGATAATGTGAATGCAGTCAAAGAAGCCACCGGTAATCTTGAAAATATGAAAAATACAAGAAAATGCTGCGGATCGGATTTTACCATATTGTCCGGGGATGACGGGATGACATTGGAAATGATGTCGAACCCTGAAATAAAAGCTTCCGGAGTCATTTCCGTGGCTACGAATGTTGTGCCCAAAGCGGTGGCCCGGATGGTTCACCTGCTTCAGGAGGGTAACCGGGCCGAAGCCAAAAAACTGCTCAGCTCCCTGCAACCTCTTTTTGATCTGGTAACGGTTAAAACAATGGAAACAACACCTTTTGGAGAAGTGGTATGCCGTGCCAGAAACCCGTTGGCCTACAAAACACTGATGTCGATTCTGGGAATGCCTGCCGGCAGATGCCGGCAGCCTCTTGGGAAAATGACACGAAACGGCCTGGAAACGGTGCTGAAAGCTGCACGGAAAGTTCAGGCGGATAATCCTGAAATATTGGAACCGGTGGCTGAATTCTTCAATGTTGACATTGAAGGACGCTTGAACGATTCATCCCTTTTGGAAGGGCTATATTACGAAGGATATTGATACAGAAAGGTTTGATGCCGGATATCATTACATTCGACATGAGGTATCCGGCCTCAAAATTCTTTTCTAAGAGTTCGCACCTTCTTTCAATTTGAAACTTCCTTCTTTAAACAAAACATCTTTTAACCATTTCAATCCGAATTTCAAAAGTTCTACTTCATCTTCTTTAATTTTTTCTATGGTTTCAGCGTCGATGTCATATCGATCCAAGAAAGAGCTTTCAAAAACAAAGGCTTTAAATTTGTCGATATTGTAGCTGACTAAAAAAAACATTTTTTTGCTTTCTTCCATGAGTTTGAGATTGGAAGGAAAGGATCGCTTCCGCACCACCAGATCGGTCCATTCGGCGTTGATGTCGTCATGGATGTCGACCCCCTGATCTTTTCGCCACTCACGGATGGTCCATTCTTTTTCCTCTTCAAACCCCAGACAGTGCGGCTCATGTACAAAAAAATAAAAGCCTTCATCACCCATCTGCTTTTTATGGCTCAGTGAAGCAACTCCCAGCGGATAATACCGGCAGGTGGTGGGTCTGTCAGCATAAATGATGCACCCATCATCCTTGACAAAAGGACATGATTGCAATTCGTCATCCATCAACTTTAAGGTCACCACCGGCAAATCCGTTTTTTCCCAAAGTTGGGGGGTGGTGTACACGGCGAGAAATTCCTCCGAAGACAGCTGCAAGCGATTTTTTAGTCTGATAATATCATAGGGCGTTAATATGATATTAATCCCCCTACAGCATTTGGTAAAACATTTTACACCTTTATGACATTCAAATTTAAACATGCTGTTTAAGTTTAGCCGAACAGGCTCTATATCAGCCATACGATCTGATGAATTCATATTTTTTTCCTTTTCATATTAATATTTTGGACCTTACTACCTGAAGCACCGGCTAATGTCAACCATTGAAAAATGAGATATTATCTGACAAATTTATCTTAAAAAGCATCGTTTCAATGGGTCTCGGACGGCAAATACCCGTAGCGCCGATTTTTTGAGAAGTTGCCTTAAACTCAACTTAGGTCTTGATTTCAACTCAAAAAATGCTATAGCTTTCGAATCGTATGGTATTGTTGGAAGTTTTATGTCATAGAGGTTTTTTATGGATGAACTGGTCTGCTCTGAATTCAAACTCGGACGTCGCTTTTTAGGATGCCTTCCTCATGGAAAAGATCTGATCACATCCATTGAAAACTTTTGCACGGCATCCAATATACGGATGGCAACATTTTCCGTTGTCGGTGCTGTTTCATCTGCCACCATAGGTGTTTACGACCAAAAACAACATGTTTACGTTACTTTTACTGAAAATACCGCTATGGAAATCGTAAATTGCATCGGTAATGTTTCATTAACGGATAAAACGCCGGTCATCCAATCCCATATTGTCCTGGCCGATGAAAACGGAAAAATAACCGGTGGTCACCTTTTTTCAGAAACCGTACTCTTTGTCGGAGAAATTGATCTTCAAGAAATGATTGGGAAACCTTTAGAAAGGGTTTACGACAACAAAACAGGGCTTATGCTGTGGAACTTAGAGAATCCGGGAGGAAGTTAACATGCAACTGAATATAACAAAAGCCGATCGATTAAAGGCCAAGCCTGACGATTCCAAACTCAGTTTTGGAACCATTTTTACAGATTATATGTTCAACATGGATTATAATCCTCAAGACGGATGGCATAATCCGCGCATCGAGCCCTATGCACCCATAGAAATGGATCCGGCGACCATGATGCTTCATTATGGCCAGGGTGTTTTTGAAGGACTCAAAGCATACCGGACGGAAACAGGCGCCGTCCAACTTTTCCGTCCAAAAGACAATTTTAAACGGATGAACAATTCTTCGCGCCTTCTATGCATACCTGAAATTGATGAAAATCTTGCTTTAGACGCCCTCAAAGAACTTCTGACCATTGAAAAAGACTGGGTGCCCAGCGCTCCGGGAACCTCTCTTTACATACGGCCGACCATCATCGCCACAGATCCTTTTTTGGGTGTGCGCGCCTCGCATACCTATCGATTTTTCATCATTCTTTCTCCTGTAGGCGCTTATTATGCCGAAGGGTTTAACCCCGTCAAGATTTGGGTCACCCGCCACCATGTTCGGGCCGTTCGGGGCGGTGTCGGTGAAGCCAAAACTCCCGGGAATTACGCCGCAAGCCTTTATGCCGGTGAGCAGGCACACAAGCATGGTTACACCCAGGTGTTATGGCTTGACGGCATTGAGCAGGAATATATCGAAGAAGTCGGTGCAATGAACATCTTTTTCGTCATCGATGGCGAACTGATCACCCCCATGCTAAACGGAAGCATCCTTCCGGGTATTACCAGAGATTCTGTCATGGGCCTTGCCAAAATGTGGGGCATAAAGGTTTCTGAACGAAAAATCGGCATCAGTGAGGTGATAGATGTCCATACATCCGGAAAACTTGACGAAATTTTCGGTTCAGGTACTGCTGCCGTTATATCCCCGGTGGGTGAAATTAAGTACGGAGATACCGTACTAACCGTCAGTGACGGCAAGGTCGGTGCCATGGCAAACAGATTCTACAAGGAATTAACAGATATTCAATACGGTAAAACCAAAGATCCTGCCGGATGGATCGAACCCGTTTAACCCTAAAAAAATATGCAGAAAAATTCAGATACGCAAAACCACCTTCCATCTTTTATATTAAAGATGGAAGGTGCAAACCTTCATCCTGTTGTCATCGACACGTTTGCCCATTATTATAAAAAAATCATTTCAGGCGCAACCGGCCTTATCTCTGACAAAGATATACGGCCGATCACTTCAGATGAAATCGAAGACGCCGACCGCATTCGAAAATATACCGAAGCAGGCAGACAGGCGTCTCCCAATGCTGTCATGATAAAACTCAACGGCGGTTTGGGCACCAGTATGGGGCTTACACGGGCAAAGTCTCTTCTTAAGGTAAAAAATGAAAAAACCTTTCTTGAAATCATATTAAAACAGGCAGAAAAGCGTCATATAAAACTTGCCCTTATGAACAGTTTCAGCACCCATGAGGACACGCTTGACGCCCTATTAAAAATTAACCCGCCGGATTCACCGCTATTATTTCTTCAGAATAAATTTCCAAAGGTCCTCCAGGAAAATTTTGCACCTGCCGACTGGCCCCAAAATCCTGACCTGGAATGGAATCCTCCCGGGCATGGTGATATATACTCGGCTGTCTATACGTCCGGGATTTTAAACACACTGCTCGACAAAAACATCGTATATGCTTTTATTTCCAATTCGGACAATTTAGGGGCGACACTGGATGAATCGCTTCTGGGGTATTTTGTTGAAAAGAATTTCCCTTTTATGATGGAAGTGGCGCCCAGAACTCCTTCGGACGTAAAAGGAGGGCATATCGCAAGACATAAAGACGGACGATTGATTCTGAGAGAGTCGGCTCAGTGCCCGAAAAATGAACTGAGTGCATTCAGAGACATAAAGCGCTATGGGTTTTTTAACACCAACAACATCTGGATAAATCTCAAAGTGCTCCACAAGTTGATTCAAAAGAGCGGGGCTGTAAAACTTCCCATAATCCGCAATCCCAAAACCCTCGACCCCAGAGATGAAAACAGCCCAAAGGTTTTTCAAATCGAAACCGCCATGGGCGCTGCCATATCCCTTTTTGAAGGAGCGGCTGTTATTAAAGTGCCGACATCACGTTTTTTGCCGGTTAAAAAATGCAGCGACCTTTTAGCGATCCGGTCCGACCGCTTTCTCTTTTCTACCAAAAACAATCTGATTGCAAATCCAAATACTGGAACAAAGACGATCCGGGTCGATATCGATCCGAAATATTACGGAAAAATAGATCTTTTTGATGAAAGATTTTCCAGCGGCGTACCGTCATTAACGAACTGTGAATCACTGTCCATCAAAGGAGATGTGCGATTTGAAAGCAATGTTGTCGTCAAGGGCAAGATTGTTATCACAAACAAAGGAAAATCACAGGCTGTAATCAAAGAAGGAACCGTTGTAGAGAAAGATCTAATCTTTAGTTGAACGGTTAACTATTGTTAAAAAAAGAATAATATTTCATCACCTGTTTCACAAAATTTTCTGTTTCTTTAAAAGGAGGAACCCGCTGATATTTCTCAACAACTCCCGGACCTGCATTATAGGCGGCAAGTGCCAGCGGCAGTTTTCCGTTAAAACGATTGATCAATTGTTTTAGGTACTGTGTACCGCCCATTATATTTTCCCTCGGATCAAAGGGGTTTTTTATTTTAAGGGTTTTGATATTCTCCGGCATTAGTTGCATCAGCCCCCTTGCTCCGGCACTTGAAACCGCCCTCGGATTAAAATCCGACTCTGTTTTAATCAACGCTTTCAATAATGGAAAAGAAACGCCGTGCGTGTGAGATGCTTCTGAAATAACATGATCATACAGGTCGGTGATGTTTGATTCTAACGGTCTGTTTGGGGTTTCTTTGATATAGACCTTATAATTGGATGATTTGGAAGATGTGGGTACGTTTGTAAAATGAAGCACCCCTGCTTTGTCGGCATAAACATAGATATCGGCATACAGGGGCGTCGCCATGGTAATCATAATATATAAAAATGTATAAATTCCGATAAAAAAACAATTCATGCCGATTCGTGTCATCATTTTACGTTTGCAAATATTACCATTGTTGGTTATCTTTAATATTTAAAACCATTGATGTTAAATATATTAAACCTCTAAGATATTGTTTTAATGGACGTAATCATATGAAAAAGGGATCAAAATACCGTATTTATCGCAACCGGGCCTTCGCGGTCATTGTTGCTGTTTTTCTTCTTTCCGGTATTGTATCATGCAAAAATAATACCAATGAGAAAGTGCAAGCGCAGACCAACCATTCTATGATTACCAGCATCGACAATGCGGCGCATCTTAATAAGGTTTTCGAGATATCTAACGAACGCCTGTTGATTTTAGAATTCTATGCTGATTGGTGCCCTCCGTGTAAAGAGCTTGCCCCTATTCTTGAAAAAATCGCCAAGGAAAAAAGTGCAACCGTATCAATCTACAAGATTGATGTCGATCGACATCGCGAACTGATGAATTCGTTTCGTGTAACCGGTATCCCCTATGTATCTTTTGTTAAAAACAAGGAAAATGTTTTTTCCTTAACAGGCTTATATCCAAAAACCATGTACTTGAAAGTCATCGAAAAGTATACCCAGCCAGACAAATCATAGAAGCGGTTTTGAAACCACTTCTAATTCAAGAGTGCATCAAGCCTTTTGTTTTACATCCTCTGTATAATTGTTTTTACAGAGTTACCATCTGCCGTTGCGCCAAAATTCTTCATAACTAAACCCACTGCCTGCATTTTGTTTTTAAACTGAGAGAAATCTATATTCTGATGAATCCATGCCTCAATTTCCTCTTCAGTGGCCATTTTCGGCAAATAGTTCTCGATAACACTAATGAACGCTGAATCCGCTGTCTCACCTTTTTGTTCCAATACTTCTTTCTCTGCTTTCATTAATTTTTTTAGGATCTTTACAATTTCATCATCTGAAAGTTCTTTTTTATCGAATCTTGCGAACTCTCCAAGGATGACACGGAGTGCGTCTTTTTTCTGTTCATCTTTTGCCTTTATTGCTGCGTGCAAATCCTTTTTCATCTGACTTTGAAGATTCATTTTTCACCTTTGTATTTTTTTAGTAATTTTTCAGGTTATGGCTAAACGTCAAAAAGGAAATGGTCAAAATATTATCGTTTATTGATATATGGTGTCAATAAAGTATTGATTAACAGGCAAAAGTCTTTTACGATCGCTTAAATTTTATTATTCACGATCTAACACAATCTGAAAATATTCAAAAAAATCCGTGACTGTAGACAAAAAGTTCAATCGAAAAATTTCGACAGCGCTGCTCATTTTGTTTGTTTTTGCATTTGCATGTTCGGATGTCAAGGAGCAGGCCCAGGCGCCTATTTCCGAAAAACCGCCCGTCTTGAAAAAACAGTGCTATGAGTATGGCATTAACTGCGACGACTTCATCCTTAAAAAAGATATTGTTCAACCCCGTCAAAACCTGTCGAACATCTTATCGGAGTATAAAGTTCCCAATGCTGTAATCCATGCTGTTGCGGTTTCATCCAGACCCGTATTTGACGTTCGAAAAATTAAAGCCGGCAATCCTTTTTGCATTATCCGCCGCAATAACCCAATTCAAAAGGTTCGTTATTTTGTGTACGAAATAAACGCTGTGGATTTCGTGGTCTTCAAGCTCGAAGATCCGACAACCGTTTCTTTAGGGAAAAAACCGGTACGTATTGAATTAGAAACCGTTTCGGAATCAATTGAATCATCGTTATGGGAAACCCTGACGGAAAAAAAAATCGATCCCGAACTTGCCATTAAACTTTCCGAAATTTACGCATGGACCATTGATTTTCATCATCTTCAAAAGGGAGATCGCTTTCAGGCGATTTTTGAAAAGAAATTCATTAAAGAAAAACCCATCGGGCTTGGAAGGATAAAGGCCGCTAAATTTGATCACAAGGGTAAATCTTTTTATGCTTTTTATTTCGAACAGCATGGCCATGGCAGTTATTTTGATGAGCATGCGAACAGCCTTGAAAAAGCCTTCCTCAAGGCCCCCATAAAATTTTCAAGAATTACATCGGGATATACAAAACGAAGATTCCACCCGATCCTGAAAAAATACAAGACTCATTTTGGCATAGATTACGCTGCCAAGACCGGCACGCCAATTATGAGTACCGGTGATGGGGTTGTTGTGAAAACCGGTTATGACTCGAAGAACGGCAGGTATGTCAAAATAAAACATAACGGCATCTATACGACCCAGTACCTTCATATGTCCGGAATTGCCCGTAAAATCAAGCCGCGAGCTAAGGTTAAACAGGGAGACATCATCGGCTATGTGGGATCCACCGGATTGGCTACCGGACCGCATCTTTGCTATAGATTCTGGAAAAACGGTCGTCAGGTCGATCCTTTTAAGGAAGATATCCCATCCATTGAACCTGTCAAAAAAGAAAATCTTCAAGAATTTAATCAGAAAAAAGCGGAGCTAAATCAGCAACTGGATGAGCTGGGCATATCACGGGTGGTGGCAAACTCCCGATAGTGCAGATCTCAGTTTTTCACATACCAGGATATCCGTGGGAAATGCCATTTCTTTAGGCAAATTGCCCAATGGAAAAAATTTTGCCTCACTGGCATCGGATCCGGCCTCTAGTTTGCCGTTAAAAGGGGTTCCCATAAACCATATTCCCACCGTCTGATTTTCCGGGTCATGAAAATTAGAAAAAACGGCAAAAACAGGCCCGATTTTCACATCCAGCCCTGTTTCTTCTTTAAACTCACGTGTCGCTGCCACCCGTACATCTTCATCGTACTCGACATGCCCGCAGGGGATACACCACATCCCCTTATAAGAACTGTTCCGTTTGACCAGGAGCAGTTCGTTATCTTTCAATACAATCACTGCAACACCGACCGTGGGATTTTTATAGTGGGTCCATTTACAGTGATTGCAAAACATCCTTTTTCGATGCTTTTTTATCATAAGCTGCAATGGTTCCCCACAAAAGGGACAAAATTTGAAATTCATTGCGTTATCCTTTACCTCTGCCGGAGTTTGACAATGAGATCTTCTTTACCTCCTCTTTGTATGTTTTAAGTACATACTGTTTAGGAAAAATATCTTTTGACAGGTAATTCAGCGAACTGTTCAAGAACATATCGCATAATTCTTTAAACACCGTTTCTTTTTCGGCCGTATCTATAAAAATTTTTTCTCTTTTCTTCTCAAAAAGCACGCTGTCTCCAAGAATATCCCTGATTTCATTTATATTTACTATTGGCTGCCGGCTGTCTTTTTGCAATGTTTCCGTTACCGGCACATCCATTCGGACGATCAAAGAAACCAGCCACCGATCGCCCACCAGCTTTCTTGATACATCATATATATTCAATTGCAATCCGTTTTCCAGATCCAGAGTTTTTATGAGTTTCTCTTTCATGTTCAATTCCTTTTCACTCTGTTTATAGAGATTGTATTTTTTACACCGGTTCCGTCTAAAAATACAATGCCTTTTCGGGGATCGTTTTTATATTTGCCACACACCCCTGTTTATTGCTATGGAGTTTGTACAGGTTAAAACAAGACACAAATCCCGAGGATATGCAAAGATATTTTTTTTGTAGTCGTTAAGAAAAGTCGAATTTAAAAGAGCTTCAGATATAATTAAATTTTTGGCTGGAAGCTGTTTGAGTGGATTAGGGATCGTTTTGAAAGAACCATCGGCGATTTAGCTGTATGGATCAAATCCCCTGTTAAAAACAGAGACTTTTATTAATAGCCCGGACAGGTTCTTTCATTCTTGTTAGTCGTAGCTGAAAGCGAAGACTAAACGACCCCTTATTCACGAGTTTTTTCAGCAAAAATTTAATCATATCTGAAGCGGGAATGTCTTCAAAATACTAAAATGTTCCAATTTTTTAATTTAAACATCTTAATAATCTGTGTTCATCTGTGACTAAAATCGGAAAAGGCAGGGAAAATCTCATGAAATATTTACCCATTGACAGCAGCCTGTTTATTCAAAACCGGCAAAGATTTGCCGCCGAGCTCAAATCCAATGCTATTGCCGTGCTGAACTCCAATGATGTTATGCCAACGAGTGCCGACGGTGTCCGATCTTTTATTCAAAACACCGATCTTTTTTACTTAAGCGGAATTGATGAAGAAGAGAGTATTCTTGTAATTTTTCCAGATGCCGGGGAAGAAAAGCACAGAGAAATCCTGTTTGTTAAAGAAACCAACGAAAAAATTGCCACGTGGGAAGGACCGAAATATTCGAAAGAAGAAGCGTCGAAGATATCCGGAATTAAAACGATTTACTGGACCCGGGAATTTGAAAATATTTTCAGAGGTTTGGTTCTTGAGGCTGACCGGATTTATCTGAATTCCAATGAACATCTGCGGGCCGACACTTTCGTTGAAACCAGAGACATCCGTTTTTTAAAATGGTGCAAAAAAAAATATCCGTTGCATAAATACGAAAGATTGGCGCCAGTTATGCACCACATTCGGCCCATCAAATCGGAAATAGAAGTGGAGTTGATCAAACAGGCCTGCAACATTACCGAAAAAGCCTTTTTACGATTGCTTGGCTTTGTCCGGCCCGGGATATGGGAATTCGAGATCGAAGCAGAGATTTATCACGAATTTTTATCCAATCGATCACGGGGACCTGCGTATGCGTCCATTATTGCTTCAGGGGCCAATTCGTGCATTTTGCATTATGTCAAAAACAACCGGCAATGCAAAGACGGCGATCTTGTACTGATGGATTTTGGCGCTGAATATGCCAACTATGCCTCGGACCTGACGCGAACAATCCCGGTAAATGGCAAGTTCACTCCGCGCCAAAAAGAGATCTACAATGCGGTACGTCGCATCCAAAAAACAGCCGTTCAAATGCTCACACCGGGCAACACCTTTGAAACCTACAATAAAAACGTCGGCCTCATTACGGAAAAAGAGCTCATTGATCTGGGTTTGCTGGACGCCAAAGCAATAAAGAACCAGCCTCCTGACAAGCCGCTATATAAACAATATTTCATGCACGGCGCATCCCACCATTTGGGCCTGGATGTGCACGACCTCGGGAATAAATACCGAAAGTTCGAAGAAGGCATGGTGTTTACGTGTGAGCCGGGAATTTACATTAAGGCAGAAGGAATCGGCATCCGGCTGGAAAACGATATCCTGGTCACCAAAGACGGCCCTGTTGATCTTATGGAAAATATTCCCATCGAAGCCGATGAGATTGAAGATTTGATGGCCTCGTAAAAAAATACAATTCTACGGCAAAGTAAAAAGCTTCAAATTCAAGATGCGCAAATTCTGAGGAATGAGACGTACTTATCGTACGCCGCAGTGACGAGGAATGCAGCGCAACGCAGAAGTTGGACTTTTTACGAAGCCGTCAAGGCTTTGATCAACAATATACCGATCACCGATACAATAAGAAGCGGCAGTTTCCGTAAAGTGAATAAGTTCCGGCAAAGAAATTCTTTGATTAAACCCCCCAAGATGTGGACCTGTCATCATTGCTATATCTTCCAGACCTTTTGATAGGCCATTTATGTTGTCCCGGGAAAACCCGCGCTCCAATAAAAATTCATTGAATTCATCATCGCTCATTTCCTGTTGATCGGTCGCTCTGAAAACTTCCTCCATATATTGATCGACTCCGAATTCATCAATGGAACGCAACACAAACTCATCAAAATCAATTGGCAAGGGATCACCAGTTTTTCTTCCAGTGAATCCTTCATAATAGGAATTAAACGAAGCCTCTATCAACCCTTGCATTAAATCAGAACAGAAAAGATTCCGTACATCGATGGGACATCCCTTTTGATCAAAACCTGTCCGTTCAGGATGATGATTGCGGAAATAACTTGCACATATGAGAATAATACTCATAAAATGATTCCCGATAAGCCGGTAATACCTGCGAGAAGACCCTGAAACCGCCTCAAGGTGCTCAAAATCTCTGACACCCGATTTCCCCAAGTTAGGATAACGACATGACATTAGCCATCTATCCAGCCTTCCTCCTTTCGGCCATTCATAATATCCTTCATCTCGCCGCCGGTGCCGTTGTATACGATTGTGAAAAAGAGGTACCGGAGCTGTGTGAACGATCCCTTTAGAGGCAAGCCTTCCCAGGAGCCAGGCATTCCGCCTCATAACCTCCGAAAAATTGTTCCAATCAACGCTTTCTTCATCAGGAAAAGGATTTGGATAAACAAAATAGTCGGAATGGACCATAAAGGCTATGGCAGAATCCATATCCATCATTATTTTCTTTTTCAGCTTATCCGGAAAATCTGTAAGTTTGAAAAGATACGCTTCTTTGAACCTAAACGGTGTCGGTATATCGAATTTTACCGGAAATTCGTGTTTAACCGTCTGCAAATACTCCATCCATATTGCCTCACGGTTCAACGCAATACTCTCGGATTCCGATCTCGATAATTTTATGACAAACAAAAGATCTTTCGCTATGGAAAACACCAGACTCCGGCCGATACATTTCATGTCACAGTCTGCATTTAAACCTGTTTTACGGCATAAATCATCCCAGCGGATCGAAGTCACCTGATTCATGCCCTGTTCCTTTAAAGACGGCTCTTTTATTTTCAAAGGCAGTGAGCCCAATGCTTCAGCCGCCGCCCGATGTGAAGGTCCGTCGGAATCAGCAACAATTTGTTTAAGACGCTTTATAGATTCTGCAGCCAGTCCCGAATCTTCACAGGCGGACGCAAGAAACGAAAGGGTGCTGGCCGCTTTTTTGTATAAAAAATAGGATTGTCTCTGAAAAGAGTGAACTCTTTTTAGGATAACATTATACAAAGCACTTACCGTTTTTGATGATGCTAAAGAGATATTTTCATTCAGATCATGTTCAAGCATGGAAACCGCCATATAGGTGGCGGAAAAATCCATGCAGGAGTTTAACAAATAATTTTCGCTGGCAACCAGATCTCTGTGCATGCCCTTTCTCTTCATTTAGTTCAATGAATAATTTCGGTATTTAAAAATTCCATTTAATATATAAAAATGGTCTCCATAACAAAAACCTAACACAAAACTAACCGTTTGATAACACATTTATTGTTTTTTATATTGTATTAACAATATTTTAATCATATGATAAATGATAAATTGCAGATAAATTCAAATACTCCATAAAGAGACTACGATGCCTAAAGAACGCATTCTCGTTGTTGAAGACGAAAAAGATATCCTCGAGCTGGTGAGATACAATCTGGCGCGTGAAAACTACCAGGTTTTTTGTGCAGCCTCCGGGGAAGAAGCCTTGAGAATCATTGCCTCTCAACCATTGGACTTGATTATTCTCGACCTTATGTTACCGGAAATGGACGGCCTTGAAGTGACCCGGCGACTGAAAAACAATCCCCGGACCCAAAACATTTTTATCGTTATGTTAACGGCAAAAGGGAGTGAGGCGGACATTGTCACCGGTCTGGAACTGGGAGCCGACGAATATATTACCAAGCCTTTCAGTCCCAGGGTCCTTTTGGCCAGGATCAAGGCGGTCATCCGCAGAACAAGAGAAGAGAAGCCCGAAAATAATGCTGTGATTCAGGTTCATGATCTGACCATCCACCCCGGGCGCCGGGAGGTTCATGTGAATGAAACACCGGTGCCCCTGACGTATACCGAGTTTCAGGTCCTTTATTACCTGGTCCGGCGACCCGGATGGGTGTTTACCCGGACGCAAATCGTCGATGCCGTAAGAGGTGATGACTATCCGGTTACGGATCGCAGCGTCGATGTTCAGATAGTGGGCTTAAGAAAAAAACTCGGATCCGCCGGTCGCTACATCGAGACGGTTAGGGGTGTAGGTTATCGATTTAAAGAAAGCTTGAAGAACCTATCTCAAATTAAAGACCGCTTTTAATCACCAGGTCCGTTATCGGCCCTCTTGATTTGTCTCCTTTTAGGACGAGATGGCTGTATATTTTACTCCATTTAAATTTGTTGACGATCCATTTCAAACCGTTATTTTCTCTACTGAGGTAAGGATATCCACCTGGCTCGTGCCTCCCAGACAGATACACTTTATCCCCTCTCCCATTCGAGAAAGAAATCACAACAGTGTAGAAACACGTTAAGTTTTGGATAAAGGTTTGTTTGTGATGGTCTATTAAACGCTATATGTTGTACAACAATAAAAATGGGTGACGATGGGTATCAGACGTTTAAAAATGTATCGACCAAACGAAAATCGAATCAATTACTCATTCTTTTTTAACCTTTATACCATATATAGAAAAATGCTAAAAATTGGTTGGAAAGTTGATCTCCGTCACACTATTTTGGGGTGGAGGATATGAATAAATTGATATTTTGAGGAATGTTTTGACGTCAAGAGAAACGTAAAAACATCAGCGTTTAACCTGAATTTTGCACGAGCTGGAGGCTTTCATATGCAAGGCAGTTAAGGGCGAAGCCATAGTGAACTATTGCAAGCCCTTAATAACGTAGCAGATGAAAGCCTCCGGCTCGCCATTTGGGTGAAAATTGATGAGAAATAAAGATAATCCTTCCAATATACCATTCGGGCAAAATGAGCAATAATGTAATTTTTCTTAAACCCTCTTCAATAAAGCAACCTAAAGATTCTCATTAATTTTCATGCAAGATTTCGGTTTGAATTGATCCGAGTGAAGCACATACATTACTTCCACTGAGTAAAGCAGGGCGGAAGAGGAATAAAAAATCCACAACAAAATGACAATGACCGAACTCAACGACCCATACAGAAGATTTACTCTGGAAATATGCAGTAAATACAGCTTGAATATCCTTCTTGCGAGTATCCATAGAACGGAAAAAAGGGCTGCTGAAAAAAGCCTATATTTCATTTTAATTTTGATGTTTAAAAAGATTTTTACCGTCGCAAGAAAAAATATACTGAGAACAGCAACGGATACCACATCTGTAAAAACAGAAGATAAATAATTCGATGTGAATGACGATACTTCTTTCAGGTATGAATTTGTGTTGAGGAAAGACTGGATGTGCGATGCGGCTGAAGAAACGATCAACCAAAGAAAATTGGATGTATAGAGAAGAAGAACTGTAAATATACTGATAATTGAATAAAAAATTTGCTGAAATAGTAAGTGCCGGACTGGAAGTTTGAATATTTTTCGATAGGATATTTCCAGTTCATGAAAAATAAATCCACTGATCACCGGCAGCAATAAAAAACTGAATATGGTAAATGAACCATATGCCTTGGGATTGATTATATAGGTTTTGACCCATTGTTTGGTAACAAAAGGAATAACATGGATAAGCTCATCGGCAATCATTTCGATGAGCTTGCTTGTCCAGATATCTGCTGAAAAAACAGCTTTACCTATAGCATTAAAGACGAAGAAGCTGAGGGTTGAAAAGGGGATTATAGAAAAAAGAAAAATAAATGAAATAGACGAAGAAAGGGTAAAGCAATCGTCTTTGTGAAACGTTTTCAGGGCGGAAGTACCAATATGATAAGGTAAACCAAGCGTTTTTGAAATCGAAGATCTGAAGTTCATTTTTGGCAAACTGGGTGCGAATATATATTAAAATTTACTTAATTTATCATAATCAGGTGCACGGCGTCCATTAAAAAATCAATGCCTCCTCCAGGGATAGGCCGTCGTCGAACCATCCATCAATTGAATGTTCAGGGCACTCTATCGGCTTGATTTCTGGGATTTTCATCCTGAAAAGGCCCTGGAGTTTTTACCCCATGAACCTGATTTTACACATCTTCGTATGATTTTGATTTCAAACCTCAATTCAGTCCCCATGGGTTTGATTTTCCACCTGCAATATGATATTGCAGCCTTAAAATAATTTAAGGAATTCAACCATGAAGCACAAAACACCATTCGATTCTGAAATTGCATCCATTATTATGGCGGCGGGACGGGGCAGCAGAATGACAGGTTATGCGGGTAATAAAACACTATTACCGTTGATGCCCGGAAATTCTCCTTTTGAAGGAAATCATTTGATTTTACATCATCTGATATCAAACTTGCCGGACGGCCCAAAAGCCCTGATCGTCAATCACTGCAAAGAAGATGTAATGGCGGCCACCGGTCATTTGGATATTACCTATTGCGAGCAGCCGGTTCTCAACGGCACCGGCGGTGCTCTTTTAGCCGCCCAATCATTTATTGAGACCCAGTCATGTTCTAAATTTATTATCACCATGGGGGATGTTCCCTTTGTCCAAAAGACAACCTATCTGCGGCTTGTCCAGCAACTGGAATCAATCGACCTTGTCATTTTAGGATTTTGTCCAAGTGATAAAAAGCAATACGGTGTTCTGGAAACCCAGGGCGATCTGGTTCAAAGAATAACCGAATGGAAATACTGGAAGGACTACTCAGAAGAAGAACAGGCAAAGTTGACGATCTGTAACTCAGGAATTTACGCTGTAAAAAAGAATATCCTAAAAAAGTATCTTCCGGTCATGGCCTCACGTCCACAGATCGTTTACAAAGAGATAAGCGGCAAAACCACCCCTGTAAAGGAATTTTTCATCACTGATCTTGTTGAGTATCTGGTGGATGACGGAAAATCTGTTGGATGCATTTTGGCTGAAGATGAGCATGAAACCATGGGCATTGACGATCATACTGCGCTTCTAAAGGCTCAGGAAATATTTAAAACCAAAGCCGGCGTTTCAACACAATAAACGAACTTAGCGATCCCGGAACTTAATAATCACAACCCGTTTAACCATTCAACAAACCGACCCTTTACTTAACGTGTTGTGATAAAATCATCTTAAATTTTCATATCAACGGATAAAATCGTATAAAACTCACATCTGTCTTCGTTATTCAATAATGGCGTGCTATTTTTTTAAAAAATTTCGTCCATACCCTGCAAGACCCAAAAGGCCGACACCCAATAAGAACATTAGGGCAGGTTCTGAAAAAATAGAGATGATCATTGTTTGTTCTCTGTTTGATTGATCCTGTTAGGTGACCGTTTCCCTCGATTTTTTAAGGTTGAAAACCGTTGCTTCGGTGATCCTTCCCTCTTCAATACTTTCGGTTCGACGTGGAAGAATCCGGATTTCACATTCAGGAAACAGCTCTTTAAGGTGTGAAACCAAACCATATCGGGGTTCACCGGTGTCACTTAAAATAATAATTTTTTTCATTCCAAATGCCTTTTGCAATTGGTGGAAAGATAGACGCATCCGATTGTGAATATCAAATTTATGGTGTTATTGTTAAATGATGATGATCATTGTGTTTGAATTTTGTTCAGCGTCATATTTATTTTAACCAAAATTCTTTCCGAACTTTCTAAAACACCATGTTTCACGTTGGCCACGGATGTTCATCTTAAAGCAAAGGCGGAACTTTATTGACCCGGGGTAACTATTCGAGGATCTTACTATAATCTTTTATAATTGGCACATAGTCTTCATCGAACAGAGAGCTTGATATGAGAAAATCTGCGGTGGACCGATTGCACGCCACAGCAGTGTTGTAAAGTACCGACATCCTTAGGAGCGCTTTTACGTCAACATCGTGAGGATGGGCTGTCATTGCATCCCAAAAGAATATCAGAATATCAAGTTCATTGTTTGCAATCATAGCTCCAAGCTGTTGATCGCCGCCTAACGGACCACTTTTTAGTTTAAATATTTCGAAGGAACAATTTTTCGATATAACACCGCCGGTTGTTCCCGTAGCCCACAATTCGTGTGTTGCCAGCTTTTTTTTATTGAATTTCACCCATTCCAATAAATCTTCTTTTCGTTCATCATGGGCAACAAGTGCGATTCTCTTTTTTCTTTTCATTAAGTTTCCTTTCACACAGAAATATTTATAATAAGCTCTTTTTCTTCTGATCTTTAACTTTGAACCAAACAGCATCAAGCTGATAAAATTGTTACACGATTTTATTTGTGAAATATTAGAATCAGATTAATTTTACTTTTTCGAAAGGTTCCAATAGCCAATACAAAAATCAAAAAAAGAATTTTTAATCTCGATAATTGCATTATAGTTAGCGCTTGATACTTAATCGGTTCTTTTCGTTAATAAAGACGTTGCTTACCAAAATCTAACATAATGCTAATTGTTTGATAACAAAAATGTTGCTTTTTAGTATTGTATTAACAAGGTGCTAATAATATGGTAATATTAATTTTACCTGAATCTTGCATGAAAATTGATGAGAATTTTTTATGTAATATGAAAACCTCCAATTCGTGTAAAATTCAGGCATCAAGATTCTCGTCCGTTTTTAAAATGTGGATACCGACGGGAGTTTCGTAAATCTATTTAAGGAACGATCATGAAAAAGAAGAAACGATTGCTCCGGCATCTTTTTCCCTCATATCTTCTGATTACACTGATATCGCTGGTGGCCGTTACCTGGTATGCATCGGATTCAATCCGGCATTTTTTTCTGGAACAGACCGCTTCTGATTTGTTGGCAAGGGCCCGCTTATTGGAAAACCAGATTCCCCAATTCCTCGGGCCTTTGGAGACCAGCGTGGTCGACGCCATGTGCAAGGAAATCGGCCTATCATCGGGCACCCGCATTACCGTCATCCTGCCGTCGGGACGCGTTATCGGTGATTCCAATGAAGATCCGGCCAATATGGACAACCATGCATTGCGACCTGAAGTCATCACGGCTCGAAAGGGAGATGTCGGGAAATCCATACGTTTCAGTATGACCCTTCAGAAACGGATGATGTATGTCGCCATTCCGTTAAAAGACAAAAAAAAGATTGTTGCAGTCATACGAGCGGCACTTCCGGTTAACGCCATCGATCAGGAACTAAAAGTCATACAGATCAAGATTATGCTTGGAGGGCTTTTCATCGCACTGTTTGCGGCAGGAATCAGTCTTTATGTTTCACGGCGCATCAGTCGACCCATTGAAAATCTGAAACAAGGTGCCGATTTTTTTGCCAGGGGAGATTTGTCTCACCGCATGTCGGGTACGGGTCTGGTTGAAATCGACAGTCTCATCGAGACATTGAACCAGATGGCCGGCCAACTCGAAGACCGCCTCAATACAATCGTTCGTCAGAAAAATGAATTAACGGCGGTTTTGTCGAGCATGGTCGAAGGCGTCATTGCGGTAGATATGGATGAAAGGATTATCAGCATCAACCGGGCCGCGGCAAGAATCTTTGAAAACCTGCCTGAAAACCTGTTAAATAGAAGTATTCCGGAAGTTATCCGAAATCCGGACCTTCAGAAGTTTATCAACAAAGCACTTTCCAGCAAAGAAAACATAGAAGAAGACATTACCCTCTACCAGAGAGGTGAACGAATTCTGTATGTCCACAATACCCCTCTCCAAGATCCTGATGGTCAGCGAAGCGGCATTCTGGTCGTGCTGAATGATGTCACCCATCTCCGAAAACTTGAAAATATTCGAAAAGATTTTGCCGCCAATGTTTCCCATGAAATCAAAACACCGTTGACAGCCATCAAGGGGTTTGTTGAAACGCTTCGTACCGAAGAATGTGTCGACCCAAAAGAAACCGATCGGTTTCTGGCCATTATTGAAAAGCATGTAAATCGCCTTGCAGCCATTATCGAAGATTTGATGAAACTGTCTAAAATCGAGCAGCAGGATGAGAAAAGTGACATTCAACTTGGAGAGAATTCCGTAAAAAGTGTGATTTCGTCGGCCATTCAAACATGCCGGGAAAAAGCGAAAGCCAAAGAAATCGCCATTGATTTTGTATGTCCGGAAGATATATCGGTTCTGCTCGATTCCAGATTGATAGCCCAGGCCGTCATAAATCTGTTGGATAATGCCATCAACTACAGCAGCGAGAAAAGTGATATTCAAATTTCAGCATCTTTAAAGGATAAAGAGTTGAGGATCAGTGTTCAGGATCATGGCATCGGAATTCCAAAGGAACATTTGTCCCGTCTTTTTGAAAGATTCTACCGGGTTGACAAGGCTCGAAGCCGTGACCTTGGTGGTACGGGACTCGGTCTTGCCATCGTCAAACACATTGCCCATGCCCATGGCGGCAGGGTGTCCGTTGACAGCATCCCCGGGAAAGGAAGCACGTTTTCGTTGCATTTGCCGACTCTATAGTTCGTCTGCGATATCAATAGGTCCGGTCCACCTTTCACCCTGAAAAAAAACAGTCTTCCCCTCTTTTTCAAGCATCCGGATATTTCATATAAACAAAAGATATTATGCCATTTCTTGAGTCATTTGAGATATTGTAGTCTTAAATTTTAATTCTCTTCTTCATTTTTTCCTTGGGTGATGAATTCGGTATTTATGTTCTATTTTGGTTTTTAAACAAAATCATCTAACCGAAATTTTACTTTATTCTAATAATACGCTAACTTTTCTTCTTCATAAAAGATTATTAAATAAAAAATTGACTTCAAGGATACTATGTACATTTTTTTTATTATTGTTGGAGCCATTATCATTGTTGTCGGGCTGATTGTTTTGAGAGTCAGATGTTGGCCTGTTCTTCATCCCGATGCGGAATTGTTCATCAACCTCTTATCTATGAACTGTTCAGAAAAAGGAAAGTATAAACCATGAAAGAAAAAATAAGAGTTTTATTCATTTGCATTCATAACAGCGGAAGAAGCCAGATGGCGGAAACCTTCCTGAAAGCCATAGGCGGTGAACGATTTGAAGTTGAAAGTGCCGGCCTAGAACCCAGACCGGTAAATCCGTATGTTATTGAAGTGATGAAAGAGATTGGATATGACTTATCTGACAATACATCGGACAGTGTGATGCAATTTTTCAAGGAAGGCCGGTTATACAATTTTGTCATTACCGTGTGCGATGAATCCGTTGAAAATCGATGTCCGATTTTCCCTGGTATTGCCAGAAGATTGCACTGGCCCTTTCCTGACCCTCAAAAGATAACGGGAACAAAGGATGAAAAACTGAGAAAGATCCGCTCCATCAGAGATGATATCAAACAGCACATTGAGTCCTGGATGAAAGGCCTTTAACAAATGTGTTTTTATCCGAAGCGGCCGGTGATATAATCTTCGGTTTGTTTTTTACGGGGATTGGTGAACATTCTTTGGGTGTCATCAAATTCAATGAGTTTACCCAGATATAAAAATGCGGTGTAATCAGAAACACGGGCGGCTTGCTGCATATTGTGAGTAACGATAACGATGGTGTAATCTTTTTTCAATTCGCCAATCAGTTCTTCTATTTTTAGTGAGGATATGGGGTCCAGTGCCGAAGCGGGTTCATCCAGAAGCAAAATTTCGGGTTTTATGGCAATGGCCCGTGCAATACATAAACGCTGCTGTTGTCCACCGGACAGAGCCGTCCCCGTCTGCTGCAGCTTATCCTTGACTTCGTCCCAAATCGCCGCTTTTTTTAACGCCCATTCCACGCGTTCATCCATTTTTCGACGTGAAAGTCGCTCATACAAATTCACTCCAAAAGCGATATTCTCATAAACACTCATGGGAAAAGGGGTCGGTTTTTGAAATACCATGCCGATTTTAGATCGCAATAGATTAAGGTTCTCTCCCTTGGCTAAAATATCATTACCGTCAAGCAGAATTCGGCCTTTAGCATACTGTGCCGGGTAGAGTTCATAAATTCGGTTAAAACATCTCAAGAGTGTGGATTTTCCGCATCCTGAAGGACCAATAAAAGCAGTCACACGATTGACCAGTATATCCATGGAAATTTTGTGCAGCGCATGAAATTTGCCATAGTAAAAATCAAGATCTATAATGGATAGTTTGACATCGTTCATTTCACCGGACATTTTATCTGTAATATCTTTTTGCCGAATTTCCTTTTGAGACATCGAACTGGAACCGTTCGTTGGTGGAATGGTACTTTGAAAAAATAAGGCTTTATTGGAATTCATGGCATTAATAGCTCGATTTAGGTGTTCTTAAAAACAGTCTCACAATAATGTTAAGCGCCAGAACACTGAAAGTTATCAGTAACGCACCGGCCCATGCAAGGTGCTGCCAGTCATCGTATGGGCTCATGGCAAATTGAAAAATAACGACCGGTAGGTTGGCGATGGGTTCATTCATGGTATGGCTCCAGAATTGATTATTCAGAGCGGTAAAGAGCAAGGGAGCTGTTTCACCGCTGATACGTGCCACCGCAAGGAGAATACCGGTCAAAATGCCGGACCGTGCAGCACGATACACAATGGCAATGGTGACCTTCCACTGTGGCGCGCCCAGAGCAGCGGCCGCCTCACGAACAGAATTTGGCACCAGCCGCAGCATGTCTTCGGTTGTACGTACAACAATGGGCAGAGCAATCAAGGATAGCGCAAGGGAACCTGCCCAGCCTGAAAAATGTCCTGTGGAAATCACGACGATTTCATAAACAAACACACCCAGGATAATTGATGGTGCACTCAGCAGTATGTCATTGACAAAACGAATCAATGTAGCCATTTTTGAATATCTTGCATATTCAGACAGATAAGTCCCTGCCAGCACACCCATTGGGGTGCCGATCGATACACCGACAATGGTCAACATCAAACTGCCGACAATAGCATTGGCAAGGCCGCCGTTGCTGCCCGGCGGCGGTGTTGCCTTGAAAAATAGATCCAGATTTATATATTGAAATCCCTGACCGATTAATGTCCATAATAACCAGACAAGCCAGAATAATCCGAAGATGGTTGTTAACACGGAAACAAATAAAACGACGTAATTGAAGAGCCGGCGCCGGCGATAAAGTTTTATATCAATATTTGATTGTATCAAGTTCGGCTCCCCTCCTGTTTGGAAAGGCGGTACAGCAAAAGTTTTGCCAGCGCCAGCACAATAAAAGTAATTAAAAAAAGGATAAGTCCCAGCGCAATAAGCGATGAAGTGTATATTTCACCCACAGCTTCGGTAAACTGGTTCGCCAGGCTGGAGGATATGGTATTTCCAGGCATAAATAAAGACGCATTGATCCGATTCGCATTGCCGATAACAAAAGTAACGGCCATTGTTTCGCCCAATGCACGTCCCAATCCCAGCATGATACCCCCCACCACCCCTATTTTTGTGTAGGGAAGAACCACTTTGTATATCACTTCCCAGGTGGTGGCGCCGATACCGTATGCGGATTCTTTCAAAACGGCGGGCACGACTTCGAACATATCACGCATGACCGCCGCCATGAAAGGAATAATCATAATCGATAGAATAATACCTGCAGTGGCAACACCTATTCCCATGGGTGGTCCGCTGAACAGGGCGCCAAGAAGAGGTATATCGCCAAAATGATTCGTAAACCAGGGCTCAACATAATCACCAAACAGTGGCGCTAAAATAAACAATCCCCACATGCCGTAAATAATACTGGGAATAGCCGCTAATAATTCAATGGCGATTCCGATGGGACGTTTGAGCCAGACCGGACATAATTCCGTGATGAACAATGCAATCCCAAAGCTTACCGGAACTCCAATTGCCATGGCAATTGCTGAAGTAAGCAGTGTGCCATAAATCGAAACAAGTGCACCGAATTCTTCAGTGACAGGATTCCAGGCGGTGCTGGTTAAAAAGCCAAAACCAAATTTTTTCAAGGCCGGCCACGCACCGATAATCAAAGATATAATGATTGCGATGATCACCAACAATACCGCAAAAGCACAAAGACGGGTGCTGTGATAAAATAATTTATCAAAAACAGCCCCTCTATTATTTATACTCGTATCCATTAAAATACGCTACCAGATGGGCATACCCTGTGGGTCTTTAATCTTTTCATGCCACGTTGCTCTTACCAGGTTCGCAACATTGTCGGGCATGGGGACATAGTCTAATTTTTCAGCCATTTTTGAGCCATTACTGTAGCACCAGTCAAAGAATTTTAAAGCAGCTTTTCCAACATCGGGTTTATCTTGATTGTTGTATACCAAAATAAAACTGGCGCCGGTAATGGGCCAACTGTCTTTCCCGGGCTGGTCGGTGAGCACCATATAAAACCCTTTGGCATGGGTCCAGTCCGCATTGGCAGCAGCAGCCTGGAATGTTTTGCTGGATGGGACCACAAATCCACCGCTTCTATTATGGAGTTTGATATAAGTCAGTTTATTCTGCAAAGCATAGGCGTATTCCACATAGCCAATGGAGCCTTTGATGCGTTGGACATAGGAAGCAACCCCCTCGTTGCCTTTTCCGCCAACACCCGCCGGCCACGCAACGGCCTTATCGTTCCCTACTTTGCTTTTCCATTCCGGACTCACCTTAGAGAGGTAATTCGTAAAAATCCAGGTAGTCCCTGATCCGTCAGAACGATGAACCACTGTAATGGCTCTGTCGGGAAGTTTCAAGCCCGGATTTTCAGTCTTAATTTTTTCGTCATTCCATTTTTTGACTTTGCCCAGGTAGATATCCGCCAGCAATTCATTGCTCATTTTTAAACTGCCGGAAGAAATTCCCGGAATATTTACCACCGGAACCACACCCCCCATGATCATGGGAAACTGCAATAAACCAGACTTGTCCAGGTCTTCTGGCTTTAAAGGTGCGTCGGAAGCACCAAAATCCACGGTTTTGGCCTTGATCTGTTTGATGCCGCCACCTGAGCCGATAGACTGGTAGTTGAGTTTGATGCCGGTTACCTTATTATAGGCATCCGCCCACTTGGCATATACCGGATAGGGGAAAGTAGCCCCGGCACCGGAAATAGCCATAACGTCTGAAGCAGTGGCCTGCCCCTTGATACCGGCAGATAAAAATACCATAACAGCAATGATCATTGTCAACCTAAAAACTTTTTTAAACATTTTTCTCTCCTTTTAATTATGGGATTAATTAAAAATAAAAACGATTATAAAACTAAAAACTGAACGTAAATTTAAGTAGTCATTGTTAGGATAATATTAGGATAAAGATAAAATTTTGTTAGATTGTTTCTAAAAAAAAGAACTTAATGATTTTATTAAGTTGTGCTCATATAAATCTAACAATATTTTAACATTGATTTAACATTGAAGAATTATGAATAAAGCGTTATTAATTGGTT
>Ga0210085_1000050_pt1 | contig 52300 bp, 56 predicted proteins | sample China_Galinas_PW_5_FD_184866 | JGI IMG/M metagenome (GOLD analysis project Ga0210085, IMG submission 184866) | Wetland microbial communities from San Francisco Bay, California, USA, that impact long-term carbon sequestration - China_Galinas_PWC_D1... | ecosystem: Environmental > Aquatic > Marine...
AGCAGCGAGGTCGCCGCGGTCGAGATCGCGCAGCCCTGGCCCTCGAAGGCGACCTCGGCCACGCGGCCGTCCTCGTCGAGTCGGATCGTCACGTGCTGCTCGTCGCCGCAGAACGGGTTGGTGTCCTCGAACTCGAGGTCGGGCGCCTCCAGGCGGCCGAAGTTGTGCGGCCGCTTGTAGTGCTCGAGGATCTGATCCCTGTAGAGCTGGTCCTCCATCAGAGGCCGAAGACCTTGCGCGCGTCGTGGAGGCCCTCGACCATGCGGTCGATCTCCTCTCGGGTGGTGTAGACGCCGAAGCTAGCTCGGGCGGTGGCGGCGACGCCGAGCCGCTCCATCAGCGGCTGGGCGCAGTGGTGGCCGGCGCGCACGGCGACGCCGTGGCGGTCGAGGATCTCGGAGACGTCGTGGGCATGGACGCCATCGAGCTCGAAGGAGACCGGGCCGAGCCGCTCCGGGCCGCGTGGCGGGCCGAAGACGCGCAGCCCCGGCACCTCGGCCAGGCGGGCCAGCGTGTAGTCGGCGATCTCGAGCTCATGCGCGCGCACCGCCTCCATGCCGAGCCCGTCGAGCCAGCGCAGCGCCGAGGCTATGCCGACGGCCTGGGCGATCGCCGGGGTGCCGGCCTCGAAACGGGCGGGCGGGTCGGCGTAGGTGGTGCCGGCGGTCGTCACCTTGCGGATCATCGAGCCGCCGCCGAGGAAAGGCGGCATCTCGCGCAGCAGGTCGAGCCTGCCCCAGAGCGCGCCGATCCCGGTCGGCGCGTAGAGCTTGTGGCCGGTCAGGGCATAGAAGTCGACGCCCAGCTCGGCGACGTCGAGCGGCAGCTTCGGCGCCGCCTGGGCGCCGTCGGCGAGCACCAGCGCCCCCGCCGCGTGGGCGAGGCGGGCGATCTCGGCGAGCGGGGTCTCGGTGCCGAGCACGTTGGATACGTGGGTGACGGCGACGAGCTTCGGCCGCTGCTCGAGCAGGTCGGTGAGCATCGCCATGTCGAGCCCTCCCTCGTCGGTGACCGGCACCCAGTCGATTGCCGCCCCGACCCGCTCGGCTAGCTGCTGCCAGGGGACGATGTTCGAGTGGTGCTCCATCTCGGAGAGCACGATCCGGTCGCCGGGCCCGACGTTGGCGTCGCCCCAGGCCCGTGCGACCAGGTTGATCGCCTCGGTCGCGTTGCGGACGAAGATCACCTCGCGCCGGTCGGCGGCGCCGATGTGGTCGGCGACGGTCGCCCGCGCCCCCTCGTAGGCCGCCGTCGCCTCGGCCGAGAGCGTGTGCGAGCCGCGGTGGACGTTGGAGTGGTGGGCGCGCTCGTAGCGGTCGACCGCCTGGATCGAGGCCAGCACCCGCTGGGCGCTGGCGCCGCTGTCCAGGTAGGCGACCGGGCGCCCGTGGACCTCGCGCTCCAGCGCCGGGAAGGCGGCGCGGACCTTCTCGATCGGGAAGGAGGCGGTTGAGACGGTCACGCGCTCGCGGCGAGCTCCTCGCGGATCCAGCCGTAGCCCTTCTCCTCGAGCGCTCCGACCAGCTCCGGGCCGCCTTCTTTGACGATCCGCCCGTCAAACATCACGTGGACCGAGTCGGGTTTGACCATGTGCAGGATGCGCTGGTAGTGGGTGATGATCAGCACGCCCATGTCGGGGCCGGCGAAGGTGTTGACGCCCTCGGCGACGACCCGCAGCGCATCGATGTCGAGGCCCGAGTCGGTCTCGTCGAGGACCGCGATCTCGGGTCGCAGCAGAGCCAGCTGCAGCAGCTCCATGCGCTTCTTCTCGCCGCCGGAGAAGCCGTCGTTGAGGTAGCGGCTGGAGAAGTCTTTGGGGATGTTCGCCAACTCCATCGCCTCCTGGGCGGTCTTGGCGAACTCTTTGATCTTGATCTCGCCCTCACCGCGCGCCTCGCGGCGGGCGTTGAGGATCATCCGCAGGTACTTGCTGACCGAGACGCCTGGGATCGCCACCGGGTACTGGAAGGCCATGAAGAGGCCGGCGCGCGAGCGCTCGTCGGGGTCGGCCTCGGTCATGTCCTCGCCCTTGAAGAAAATCGTGCCGTCGGTCACCTCGAGCGAGGGGTGGCCCATGATCGCGTTGGCAAGGGTCGACTTACCGGAGCCGTTTGGCCCCATCAGCGCGTGGACCTTGCCCTTCTCGACGTCGAGGTCGAGACCGCGCAGAATCTCCTTGCCCTCGGCGCTGACGTGCAGGTTGCGTATCTCCAGCTCAGCCATGCATCTCCATTCGGGGTTTCGGGGGGTTAGACGGCGCTGCCGACCGGCATCTGCTCGGCTCCTGCCGCGCCGCCGGAGAACTCGACCAGCTCGGCCAGCGTCGTGCCGGCCAGCGCCTTGGTGACGCCGCCCTGGACACGCGTCCAGAGCAACTTCGTCGCGCAGGCGCGGTCGCCGTCGCTTTCGTGCGAGCAGAGCACCTTGCCCTCGGGAGTCTCGTGGAAGCACTCCATCGGCGCGATCTGCCCTTCCAGCGCCTCGACCACCTGGTCGAGGGTGATCGTCTCCGCCGGCCTGGCCAACCGGTAGCCGCCGTGGGCGCCGCGGGTCGAGCTGACCAGCTCGGCGTTGCGCAACTTGGCGACCAGGTGCTCGAGGTAGGAGAGCGGCAGGCGCTCCGCCTCGGCGACGGCGCTGAGCGAGACCGGGGCGGAGCCGGGCTGGCGGCCCAGCTCGACCATCAGTCGCACTCCGTACTCGGCTTTGGTCGAGAACAGCATTCACCTAAATCCTACTGAAGGGGTCGGTTATGCGGATGCGGGCTCGGTCGCCGCGTCGCCCGGCTCCTCGCCGGGAGCGACCTGGCCGAGCTCGACGTGGGCGCGGCTGTCGCTGCCGCGGATCAGCAGCAGGGTCAACACGAAGCCGAGCGCAGCGAACCCGGCGCCGCCGAGGAAGGCGGTCTGGAAGCCCTCGGTCAGCGCGGCCGCGTCCGGCTGACCGCCGGCAGGGGTGAGGTCGAGCGCGCGCGAGGTGGCGATCGTCGAGAGCACGGCGAGTCCGAGCGCGCCGCCGATCTGCTGCGAGGTGTTGATCAGGCCGCTGGCGAGGCCGGCCTCCGTCTCCTGCACGCCGGAGACGGCGGCGATCGTCGTCGTCACGAAGGAGAAGCCGAGCCCGGCGGCGGCGAGCAGCGACGGCCCGAGGATGTCGGTCGTGAAGCCACCGCCGACGGAGACGCGGCTGAACCAGAGCAGGCCGGCGACGATGAAGAGCATGCCCGCGGCGAGCACCGGCTTGTAGCCGAGCTTGGTGACGAGCTGCGAGGCAACCGCGGCCGAGAGCATGATCGTCAGCGCCAGCGGGAAGTAGGAGAGGCCGGCCTTGATCGCGCTGTAGCCGAGCACCTGCTGCATGTAGAGCGAGATGAAGAAGAACATCGAGAAGAGCGAGGCGCCGACCAGCAGGCCGACGACGTTGGCGCCGGTCAGGGTGCGGATGCGGAAGATCGAGAACGGCACCAGCGGCTTGCTCGAGCGCAGCTCGATCGCGACGAAGGTGGCGAGCAGGGTGAGCGAGAGGCCGATCAGCCCGAGCGTTTTGGTCGAGCCCCAGCCGGCCTCGGTCGCGTCGACGACCGCGTAGACGAGGATCGAGAGCGCTGCGGTGACGGTGATCGCGCCAGCGGCGTCGAAGGCGCGGGTCTCGTGTTCGGCGCGGCTCTCGGCGATCAGCCGGGGGGAGAGGGCGAAAGCGATCGCGGCGACGGGGACGTTGACCCAGAGCACCCACTCCCAGCCGAGCCCGTCGGTGAGCACGCCGCCGAGCAGCACGCCCGCGGCGCCGCCGGAGCCGGCGACCGCGCCCCAGACCCCGAGCGCCTTGTTGCGCTCGGCGCCGTCCTTGAAGGTGGTGGTGACGATCGAGAGCGCCGCCGGTGAGATGATCGCCGCGCCCAGCCCCTGCGCCGCCCGAGCCGCAATCAGCTGCCCCTCTGTCGCGGCGAAGCCGGCGGCGAGCGAGGCGACCGCGACCAGGGCGAGCCCGCCCATGAACACCCGCCGCCGCCCGAGCAGGTCGGCGGTGCGGCCGCCGAGCAGCAGGAAGCCGCCGAAGGTGAGGATGTAGGCGTTGACGACCCAGGGCAGGTTCTCCTGGGAGAAGTCGAGGGCGTCGCCGATCGTCGGCAGCGCCACGTTGACGATCGAGGCGTCGAGGACGACGACGAACTGCGCCGAGCAGAGCAGGATCAGCGCCAGCCAGCGCTTCTCGCGGAAGTCCTCACGACTGGTCATCGCGCGCCTAGTCAAGCAAACGGAGGCCTCCGGCTCAGGGCTCGATCAAGCCACGTCGGATCGCGTAGCGGACCAACTCGACGCGGTCGCGCATGCCGAGCTTACGCATCGCGTTTGCGCGATGGTTCTCGACGGTCTTCTCCGAGAGGTGCAGGATCGCGGCGATCTGTTTGCTCGTGTGCGCCTCGGCGACGAGCTTGACGATCTCCTCCTCGCGCGGCGTCAGCTCGCCCTGCGCCGCCGGCGCCGGGAAGGACTCGCCGCGCTCGACCGCGCGCACCGCTGCGAGCAGGTCGGCGTCGGCCTGTGTCTTGACCACGTAGCCCGAGGCGCCGGCCTTGAGCGCCTCGGCGAGGTAGCGGTCGTCGTCGTGCATCGAGAGGATCAGCACCGAGACCTCGGGCGCCTGCGCCTTGATCTCGCGCGTCGCCTGCAGCCCGGTCAGCTTCGGCATCTTGACGTCAAGGATCGCCAGGTCGGGCCGCTCGCGGATCGCCAGCTCGCGCGCCTCGGCCCCGTCCGCCGCCTCGGCGATCACCTCGATGTCCGGCTGGCGCTCGAGCAGCAGCCGCAGACCGGAGCGGACGATGCCGTGGTCGTCGGCGATCAGGACCCTCATTTGCGCAGCCTCACCGTCGTGCCCTCGCCGGGGCGGGACTCGATCGTCAGCTCGGCGCCGATCAACAGCGCGCGCTCGCGCATGCCGCCGATGCCGAGGCCACGCTCGGAGCGCTCGAAGGCGAAGCCGCTGCCGTCATCGCCGACCTCGAGCTCGACCGTGTCGCGGGCGCGGCGCAGGCGCACATCGACCCGCCGGGCGCCGCTGTGGCGGGCGGCGTTGCTGAGCGCCTCCTGGGCGACCCGGTAGACGACCAGCTGCACGTCGTCGTCGAGGTCGGAGAACTCGCCCTCGACGCTCAGCTCCGCCGCCAGGCCGGAGCGCTCGAGCTGCTCTACCTGGCCGCCGATCGCCGCGACGAGGCCGAGGTCGTCGAGCGCCGTCGGGCGCAGCTGGCTGGCCAGCGAGAGCAACTCCTGCATCGCCTGGTTGGCGAGCGCCCGGGTCTCGGCCAGTTCCGGCTCCAGCTCCGGGGGCGCCGCCTCGCGCACCGCCTCGAGCCGCAGCAGCAGCCCGGTCAGCGACTGGTTGACCTCGTCGTGCAGGTCGCGCGCGACCCGCGCCCGCTCCTCCTCCTGTGCGCGCAGCGCAGCGCTGCCTGCGCGGCGCCGCTCGGCTTCCAGCCGGCGCAGCATGCGCAGGAAGGCGAGCTCGATCCGCTCGACCTCCTCGGTCTCGGCGACGCCGTCAATCGAGTCCGGCAGTAGCGGCGCCGGCCGGCTCAGGTCGACCTTCTCCATGTCTTCGATCAGCGTCTCCAGCGGGGCAAGCCGGCGCAGCGTGGCGACGAGTTGAAAGGCGAGCGCCGCCGCGACGATCGCGAGCACGACGATGACCAGGGTCGTCATCGGGCGAGAATAGGGGCTGGCACCCATGGCCGGAGCGGTCGCTCGCCGGGATACTGCGAGGACACGTAAAGCGACGATCGGAGCGATGCGATGAGCACCACCAAGCAATCCAACCGGGGCGCGGCGATACGGACGACGATCCTGCTGGCGTCCCTCGGTGGCCTCCTTGTCCTGATCGGCGCCCTGATCGGCGGCGCGCCGACGGCGGGGCTCTTCCTCGGCATCGCCCTGTTGATCAACCTCGGCTCCTACTTCTTCAGCGACAAGCTGGCGCTGAAAATGGCCCGCGCGAAGCCGATCGACGAGGCCGAAGCGCCGCGCCTCTACCAGATCATGCGCGAACTGACGACGCGCGCCGGGCTGCCGATGCCGCGCCTCTACCTGATCCCGCAGGAGCAGCCCAACGCCTTCGCCACCGGCCGCAATCCGAAGAACGCCGCGGTCGCGGTCACCGCCGGGATCACCAAGCTGCTCTCCGAGGACGAGCTGCGGGGCGTGCTCGCCCACGAGCTCGCCCACATCCAGCACCGCGACATCCTGATCCAGACGATCGCCTCGGCGATCGGCGCCGCGATCACCTACCTCGCCTACATGCTGCTCTGGTTCGGCAACGACAACGAGTCGCCGCTCAGCCTCGTGGCCTCGCTGGCGATGGTCCTGCTGGCGCCGATCGCGGCGACGATCATCCAGCTCTCGATCTCGCGCCAGCGCGAGTACTCGGCCGACGCGGGCGGCGCCCAGATCTGCGGCAACCCGGAGTCGCTGGCCAGCGCCCTGTTGCGGCTCGAGCAGGGGGCGGCGGACATGCCGATGCAGGTCAACCAGGCGTCCGAGCCGCTCTACATCGTCAAGCCGTTCGCGGCCAAGGGCATAGCGGGCCTCTTCTCCACCCACCCGCCGATCGAAGAGCGCGTCAAACGCCTCCGCCAGATGCGCCCGAGCCTCGGCTAACCGGCTCGCTATACTTTTTGAAGTAAACCGGATCAGGATTAAGGGATTTGACGTGACTACGCAGACCAAGCAGCAGGTCGAGGAGATCGAGGCCTTCGAGGCGGCACAGGAGATCGAGGGCGGCGACGTCGTCCTGGTCGATACCCGCGAGCCGCACGAGTACCAGGAGGCCCACCTCGAGAACGGCAAGCTCGTGCCGCCGGGTCTCCTCGCCGACGAGATCGCCGCCGCGGCGCCCGACAAGTCGGCCCGCACGATCATCTACTGCCGCAGCGGCAACCGCTCCTACATCGCCGCCCAGCAGCTCGAAGCGCTCGGCTACGAGGATGTCGCCTCGATGGCCGGCGGGATCCTCGCCTGGCAGGAGCAGGGGCTGCCGGTCGTCGCCGCCAGCGGTATGACCGCCGAGCAGCGCGACCGCTACTCGCGCCACACGCTGCTGCCCGAGGTCGGGGTCGATGGCCAGCTGAAGATGCTGAACGCGAAGGTGCTGCTGGTCGGCGCCGGCGGGCTCGGCGCGCCGACCGCGCTCTACCTCGCCGCCGCCGGAATCGGCACGATCGGCCTCGTCGACGACGACCTCGTCGACGCCTCCAACCTGCAGCGCCAGGTGATCCACAACACCGAGCGGATCGGCACGCCGAAGACCCAGTCGGCGCGCCTGACGATCGAGGCGCTCAACCCCGACGTCGACGTGGTCGAGCACAACTTCCGGCTCGACGCCTCCAACATCGTCGAGATCCTCAGCGAGTACGACGTAATCGTCGACGGCGCCGACAACTTCCCCACCCGCTACCTGCTCAACGACGCCTCGGTGCGGCTGCGCAAGCCGGTCGTCTCCGCCTCGATCCTCAGCTTCGACGGGCAGATCTCGACCTTCGTCCCCTTCGAGGGGCCCTGCTACCGCTGCCTCTACCCGACGCCGCCGCCGGCGGAGTTGGCGCCTAGCTGCTCGGCCAACGGCGTGCTCGGCGTGATGGCCGGCCAGATGGGACTGCTGCAGGCGAACGAGGTGTTGAAGCTGGTGCTCGGCATCGGTGAGCCGCTGATCGGCCGCCTGCTGCTCTACGAGGCGCTCAGCACGAGGTTCACGGAGCTGAAGGTGCGCCCTGACCCCGAGTGCCCGATCTGCGGCGAGAACGCACCCGAGATTCCGGACTCCGAGCTCGGCAAATTTCCGGACTACGACGCGTTTTGCGCCGGCTGAGGTCCGCTGCCCTTCACCTCGTCTAGGATCGCGTCCCCGATGGCAACGATTCGCATTCCACCCGTGCTTCGCGCCCAGACCGGCGGCCAGAACGAGGTCGAGGCGGCCGGCGGCAGCGTCGGCGAGGTGCTGCGGGCGCTGACCGCCGAGCACCCGGCGACCGCCGAGCAGCTCTTCGGCCCCGAGGGCGAGCTCAACCGCTACGTCAACGTCTACCTCAACGATGAGGACGTGCGCGTGCTCGACGGGCTCGAGACCGGGGTGAAGGACGGCGACACCGTGATCATCATGCCGGCGATGGCCGGCGGCTGAGCGGTTCCGAAGCGCTCCGTCCGGGGTCGGCAGTTCCCTGGCTATACTTTCTGAAGTAATGGCGGAGGAGGTTCTCAACCGACCCTGTGGGGGACGCTACGGCGACATCGTCGAGTCGATCGGCAATACGCCGCTGGTCGAGTTGCCGAAGCTCTCGCCGAAGCCCGGCGTCCGCATCTACGCCAAGCTCGAGGGTCGCAACCCGACCGGCTCGGTCAAGGACCGGGTCGCCAGATCGATGATCGAGGCGGCTGAGGCCGAGGGCGCAATCGAGCCGGGCCAGACGATTCTCGAGCCGACCTCGGGCAACACCGGCATCTCACTGGCGATGATCTGCAGCCGCAAGGGCTATGACCTGAAGGTCGTGATGCCCGACAACGTGACCAAAGAGCGCACCCAGCTGCTCGAGATGTACGGGGCGGAGATCGTCTACTCGGAGGGTGCGAAGGGCTCCAACGGCGCCGTCGACGTGGCGCTGGAGATGAGCCAGGACTCGCGCTACTACATGCCCTACCAGTACGGCAACGAGGCCAATCCGCTGGCCCACTACAACGGCACCGCGGTTGAGATCCTCGAAGAGCTCGACGAGGTCGCCGCTTTCGTCGGCGGGCTCGGCACCGGCGGCACGCTGATGGGCAACGGGCGGCGGCTGAAGGAGCACGACCCCGAGACGCTGTTGGTTGCGGCCGAGCCGATGCAGGGGGAGATGGTGCACGGGCTGCGCTCGCTCGACGACGGCTTCATCCCGCCGATCATCGACATCACCCTGCTGGACCGCAAGATCATGGTCTCCAACCGCGACGCGATCGTCTGGACCCGCAAATTGCTCGACGAGGAGGGCGTCTTCGCCGGCGTCTCTTCCGGCGCGATCGCCCGCATCGCCGTCCGCATCGGCGAGGAGCTTGAGGGTGGCAACGTCGTCTTCCTGATCCCCGACGACGGTTGGAAGTACCTCTCCTCCGGCGTCTACACGCGCCCGATCGACGAGATAGCCAATCTTGACTCGACGGTTTGGTGGTAGGGGCGCGCGTGGCGCTGCGCATATCGGCGTCCTCGGTCGCCCGGATCGGGTCACGCACAAACAGTGCGCTCCCCTCACCGGCCTCCCTGCGTCCTTGATCTGCTTGGCCACGCACACCCGATTTCGGAGAAGTGTGGAATGAGGATTTCCCAACAGTTGGTTGATGAGATCGTCGCCCATGCGCGGGAGGACCTGCCGAACGAGTGCTGCGGGATGGTCGGTGGGCGCGATGGCGCCGCGGCGACGGTCTACCGGGCTGAGAACGCCGAGGGCAGCCCGCTGCGCTACTCGATCGACGCCAAGGAGCAGTTCCGCCTGATGCGCGAGATCGAAGACGCGGGGGAGGAGCTGGTGGCGATCTACCACTCGCACACCAAGAGCGCTGCGTTTCCCTCGCAGACCGACGTCAATCTGGCGGGCTGGCCGGAAGCGGTCTACCTGATCGTCTCGCTGGCCGATTCCGATGCGCCCGACCTCAAGGGCTTCTGGATCAAGGACGGCGGGATCGAGGAGGCCGAGCTTGTCGTCTCCTAGCGGCAAACTGGTCAAGGTCGGCTACGGCCAGAACCAGGCCGAGGCGGAAATGATCCAGGGCCTGCTCTCCGAGCACGGCATCCCGAGCATGTTGAAGCGCGCCGCGGGCTTCGACGTACCGGACTTCCTCGCCGCCGGCCCGCGCCAGGTGCTCGTTGCTGAGGAGCTCGCCGAGCAGGCACGCGAGGTTCTCGAGGGGACGCCGGGCGTCAGCTAGCCCGCGCTGGGGCGGGCGATTGCGCGCAGGTAGTCGCGCCAGGCGGACTCGATCTCGCCCGCGCGGGCATCGAAGGCGGCTTCCAGAGTCGGCGCGGCGCCGCCGGGGTGGATGTTGAGCGCGAGGCGGTCGCAGGCCTCGGCGCCGCGCTCGGTCTCCAGCAGGTCGAAGATCGTGCCTCCGAGCAGCACGGCGTCGCGGCGCGAGGGGGGGAAGGACGGCTTGCCGCTTTCGCGTAGCCGGCTGATCACCGCGGCGCGGTAGAGGCCGACCTGGCGGGCGAAATACTGCGCGGCCCCCTCGATCAGCCAGGCCCAGCCGAGGTAGCGGGCGAAGCGCCGCGGCGTCCACGAGGGGGGGAGGTCGGGATTGTTGGCGGCGATCACGAGCTGGGCGTAGAGGCGCTCGGCGGTGCCGCGCAGCGCCTCGCGCGAGTCCTCGCCGGCGGCGCGGCGTTCCATGTGCAGGTCGTTGAGCACATGCAGCTCGGTCGCCATCGCCCAGCCGGCCAGATAGCGCCGTCCGGCCGGCGCAGACGCCCAGCGTGCCGCGGGCAGGAACGGGTGCGCCAAGGCGAGCATCAGTGGGTTGGTGTGGACGACGACGGTGACGTCGCCGGGTACGACCGCGAAGCGGTCCTCGAGCCGCAGCCGCAGTTCCTCCATCCGGTCCAGGGAGCGCTCTGCGAACGCAGCGTCGCCGCTGTCATGGCGGGCCGTAAAGCTAAGCGAATGCGTCTCGACCCACGGCATCTAAGGCCGCCTGGCGCTGGGAGGCCTTAGACGAGGACGGGTTCGGAGGAGGTGCAGACGGAGTGGATCTCCGAGCGGGCGCGGTCGAACTCCTCGTCGGCCATCACGGGCGTGCCCTCAAAGGGCAGGTCGCGATCGATCTCGACCCAGGAGCGGCAGCCGTGGTACTCCTCGCGGACCCGGACCGTGACCGGACGTGGGATGCGGTGGACCCGCAGCAGCAGGATGTTCAGCGGATGGCGCCGCTTCCAGTTGAGCCGCTTCTCGGCGTAGTCCGGGGTCCAGACGTAGTAGGGCGAGAGCTCGTCGACGACGCGGGGGTTGTCGATCGTCAGGTGATCGGTGACCTCGGCCCAGCAGCGCAGGCGAACCCGGTCGGGCTGGGGGATGCCGCCGTCCTGCAGCAGCGCTCCCGGCGGCGGCTCCTCGTCGGGCCAGACGCCCTCCTCGAGGGCGCGGCTCAACTCCGGGTGATGCGACTCGCGGACAAGGTTGTTGCGCTGGTGGTCGAAGGTCGGGTAGAGGAAGAAGCGCTCGTGGTCGAGCTCGAAGTGCTTGTTGTCCTCGCGAATTCCGCCCTTGCGCAGGGTCAGCAACTGCTCGCCCTCAGCGAGGGCGCGCACGGTTACAGCCCATTCCTTTAGCGCGATCGGCATTTGAATTCGTACCTCGGTTGGGTCGGGGTGATTCGACTGGGAAGTAGCACTGTACCCCTGTACAGGCGAGGGCCCCGCCCAAGGCCATGCATTCTAGACAAGGACGGCCGAATCGCCAAATTAAATCGGTATTTACCTGGAAATCGGCCCGAGTCCGCCGCCTCCCGGCGTCTCGATCCGCAGCCTGTCGCCCGCCCGCAGAGCGCCTTCGCTCTTACCGGGCAGGGGCTCTCCGTTGAGCTGGTCGACGCCGGGCCGGCCGTCCTCTCCGCCGTCGCGCCCGCGCGGCGAGTGGCGCCGCCGCTCGCCGATCAGCGTGTAGCGCATCGGCTCCAGCGCTTCGATTTCGCGCGCGATCCCCTCACCGCCGCTGTGGCCGCCGCCACCGCCGCTGCCCCGGCGCAGCGCCAGCTCGCGCACGCGCAGCGGGAACTCGGTCTCGAGCGCCTCGACCGGCGTGTTGAGCGTGTTCGACATCGCCACGTGGATCGCCGACGGCCCGTCGGCGTCGGCGCAGGCGCCTTGGCCGCCGGCGAGCGTCTCGTAGTAGGTGAAGCCCTCGCCAGAGAGGGTCAGGTTGTTCATCGTGCCCTGGCCCTGGGCGGGGACCGGCCGGGCGTCGCCAAGGGCGGCGATCGTCAGGTCGGCTACGCGACTCGAGGTCTCGACGTTGCCGGCGGCGACGGCGGCGGGGAAGCGGGCGTTGAGCAGGCAGCCCTCGGGGGCGATCACCTCGATCGGCCTGTAGGCGCCGGCCGAAGGTGGCGCGTCGGGGTCGGTGAGCACGCGCACGGCGAAGAAGGCGGCCGACTTGGTCACCGAGAGCGGGCAGTTGAGGTTGCCGTCGATCTGGGGATCGGTACCGCTGAAGTCGAGGGTCAGCTCGTCGCCGCGGACGGTCGCCTGCAGCCGCAGCCCGACGTCGCGCGGTTCGCCGCCGGCGTCGTCCTCGAGCACGTCCCCGGCGACGTAGGTGCCGTCGGGCAGGTCGGCGAGGGCAGCCCGGGTGCGGCGCTCGGCGTAGGCGAGGATCTCATCCATTCCCGCCCGCAGGCGCTCGAGGCCGTGCCGCTCGGCGAGCTCAGCCAGGCGCAGCTCGCCGATCCGGTTGGCTGCGGCCTGCGCACGCAGGTCGGCGAGGCGCTGGCGCGGCGAGCGCATCTGTTCGGCCAGCCGTTCGAGCTCGCCCTCGCCGATCCGGGTCGGCGAGATCACCACGCCCTCTTCCTCCAGCGTGCGCGAGCGGGCCGGCATCCCGGCTGGGCTGGGGCCGCCGATGTCGGCATGGTGGGCGCGACAGGCGGCGAAGCCGAACAGCTCGCCGCCAACGAAGACCGGCGAGATCAGGGTCACGTCGGGCAGGTGGGTGCCGCCGCGGTAGGGGTCGTTGAGGATCCAGGCCTCGCCGGGGCGGTGCTCCTCGTCGAGCACGGCGGCGACCGCGTCGGGCATCGAGCCCAGGTGGACGGGGATGTGCTCAGCCTGCATCGCCAGCTCGCCGCCGGCGTCGAAGAGTGCGGTTGAGCAGTCGTGGCGCTCCTTGATGTTGGCCGAGTAGGCGGAGCGGATCAGGGTTGCGCCCATCTCGTCGCAGGCCGCGCGCAGTCCGCCGATCATCACCTGCAGGTCGACCGGGTCGAGGCTCATCGAACCTCCGCGTGGATCGTGCCACTCTCGTCGACCGCGGCGCCCCAGCCGGGGGGGACGACGAAGGTCGCCTCGGGCAGCTCGAAGACCACCGGGCCCTCGGCGCTGAGGCCGGCGCTTGGCTCACCCCGCAGCACCGGTGTCTGCACCCATTTGCCGTCGAAGCGCACCGCGCGGCTGTCCTCTCTCAGGCTCCCCGTCGCGGCGGCGGCGGGGCGAGGCCGCGGGCCGGGCGCGACGAGCGCGAGGCGGATGTGGACGAGGACGATCTCGCCGTCGGGATCGCGGTGGCCGTAGCGCTCCTCGTGCGCCTGCTCGAAGCGTGCGGCGAGATCCGCCGGCTCAGGATGCGCCGTCCCGCTCACCGGCAGCTCGAACGCCTGGCCGGCGTAGCGCAGCTCGTAGACGACCTCGGGCTCGCCGCCGTCGATGTCGCCGTCGATCCGGGCGGTCAGCTCGGCGACCTCCGCCGCCACGCGCTCCGCGCTGAAATCCACCCCGCTCAGCATCACGGTGCGGGTGGTGTCGCGGCGGCGGTCGGAGGCGCAGAGGCCGAGAGCCGAGAGCACGCCGCCGGCGCGCGGGCAGAGGATGCGCTCGATGCCAAGCTCGGCCGCGATCGCCGCGGCGTGCATTGGCCCGGCGCCGCCGAACGGCAGCAGCACGAAACGGCGCGGATCGATGCCACGCTCGACCGTGACCATGCGCAGTGCCCGCACCATCTCCTGGTTGGCCACGCGCACGATCCCCTCGGCGGTCTCCAGCGTGCCGAGGCCGAGCGCGTCGCCCAGCCCGCCGACGAACGTGCCGGCCGCGTCGAGGTCGAGGGCGACACCGCCGGCCAGGGTCGAGTCGGCGGCGAGGTTGCCGAGCAGCAGGTTGGCATCGGTGACGGTGGGCTCCTCGCCGCCGCGCCCGTAACAGGCGGGTCCCGGCTGGGCACCAGCGGAGCGTGGGCCGACCCGCAGGGCGCCACCGCTGTCGCGCCAACCGATCGAGCCGCCGCCGGCGCCGACGGTGTGCACGTCGACCATCGGCAGTTGAATGGTGCGGCCGTCGAGCCGACGCGAGTCGGTCCGCCCGACCTCGCCGTCCTCGATCACGCAGACGTCGCAGGAGGTTCCTCCCATGTCGAGACCGAGGGCGTTGCCGTCGCCGCCGATCGCGGCAATCAGACCGGCGCCGACGGCGCCGCCCGCGGGTCCGGAGAGCACGCTCCAGGCCCCTGCCTTCGCTGCCTCTCCGGCGGCGGCGACCCCGCCCGAGGACTGCATCACCAGCGGGCTGGGCAGGCCGGCGGCGGCCGCGGCCTCGCCGAGCCTTCCCAGGTAACGACCGAGCAGCGGTGAGAGATAGGCGTCGATCGCGGTCGTCGAGCAGCGCTCGTACTCGCGGAAGCGGGGCAGGACCTCGTGCGACGCCGAGACATGGACGTCGGGGAGCTCGCGCCGCAGATGGGCGGCGATCGCGCGCTCGTGAGCGGGGTCCAGGTAGGAGAAGAGCAGGCAGATCGCGACCGACTCGGCGCCACTGCGCCGGATCAGCCCGGCGAGCCGCTCTGCCTCGTCTTCCGGCAACGGCTCGATCTCGCCCTCCGGTCCGATTCGCCCGGCGGCCTCGAAGCGCAGCTCGGGGTCGACCAGCGGCGCGGGCTTGGGGGTGCAGAGCCGGTAGAGCTCGGGCCGCTCCTGACGGCCGATCTCGAGCAGGTCGGCGAAGCCCGCAGTCGCGATCAGCGCGGTGCGGGCGCCGCGTTCCTCAAGCAGGGCGTTGGTGCCGACCGTCATCCCGTGCGCGAAGGACTCGACCGCCGCGGCCTCCGTGCTCGCCCGTTGCAGCAGCTCCTCGACCGCGCCGATGACCGCCAGCGACTGGTCCTCCGGCGTCGTCGGCAGCTTCGCCGTGTGCAGCCTCTCGCCGTCGAAGAGCACGGCGTCGGTGAAGGTTCCGCCGACATCGACCCCGAGCAGCATCTATCGCCATTCCTCGCGGCGGGTCTCCCCGTCGGGCCCGTAGACGATGTGGACCCGGTCGAGACCGTCGTCGGTGTCGGGGTGGTCGGCACGCAGGTGGCCGCCGCGCGACTCTGCCCGCTCGAGCGCGCAGGTCGCGATCGCGGCGGCGAGCGGATAGGAGTCGGATTGCAGTTCGCGCAGCTGCTCCGGGCGGCGCAGCGGACCGGCCAGCCGCCAGACGGCGTCCCGGGTGGCGCGGCTCGGCGGTTGGAATCGCCACTCGGGCGGCGGCGGGGGAGCGCCGGCGGTGTCTTCCTCAAGCGCTGCGCGGGCCGCCCTGGCGCTGAAGACGAAGCACTCGCTGAGCGAATTGGAAGCCAGCCGGTTGGCGCCGTGCAGGCCCGTGCACGAGCACTCGCCGACCGCGAACAGCCCTGGCAGCGAGGAGCGGCCGTCGAGGTCGACCGCGACGCCGCCCATCGTGTAGTGGGCGGCCGGAGCGACCGGAACCGGCTCGGCGAGGGGGTCGAGCCCCGCCTCGCGCAGCGATTCGAAGACGTTGGGGAAGCGGGCCGGGTCCAGCTTGCGCAGGTCGAGTCGCACGGCGCCGCCGCCGTCGGCCTCGATCCGGTCGAGGATCGCCGCGGTGACCGCGTCGCGCGGCGCCAGCTCGTCGGTGAAGCGGCGCCCGGAGGCGTCGAGCAGGGCGGCTCCCTCGCCGCGCACCGCCTCGGTGATCAGCAGACCGTCGAAGCGCGTGTCAGGCAGCGCCAGCGCGGTCGGGTGGAACTGGCAGAACTCGAGGTCGGCGAGCTCGGCGCCTGCCGCTGCCGCAAAGGTGGGCCCGGCGCCGATCGCTCCCCAGGGGTTGGTCGTGCGACGCCAGAGCGCGGCGGCGCCGCCCGTCGCGAGCACCGTCGCCGCGGAGCCGATCGGGCTGCCGTCGGCCAGCAGCCCATGACAGCGCTCGCCGTCGCTCCACAACGCGACCGCAGAGGTCCGCTCGCGCACCTCGATGCGCGGCTCGGCGGCGACCATCGCCGCCAGCTTCGAGGTGATCTCATGGCCGGTCTGACTGCCTCCGGCGTGAACGATTCGCCGCCGGGTGTGGCCACCCTCGAGGCCCAGCGCCAACTCGCCGTCGGCGTCGAGGTCGAAATCGACACCGCGCTCCCGCAGCTCACGCACCGCGGCCGGCGCCTCGTCGACCAGGGTCTGCACGGCCGAGGGGCGGCAGAGCGCCCGGCCGGCGGCGATCGTGTCGGCGGCGTGCTGGGCCGGCGAGTCGCCCGGCTCGAGCGCCGCGGCCAGCCCACCCTGGGCCCAGAAGCTGGCGCTCTGCGAGAGCGGCGTGCGCGAGACCAGGCAGACCGCTGCGTCCCGCTCTGCCGCGCGCAGCGCCGTCCAGAGCCCAGCCGCCCCGCCGCCGACCACGGCGACGTCGCACTCGTTCTGAACCGCTATCGCCCCGCCGCCTCTCGGCGTACGGCCTCGATTTGAGCGCGCAACCAGGCGGCCGCGGCCTCGCGGGCGCGCGCCTCGACGTCGGCGGTCGTGCCCTCGGCTGCGGCGGCCTGGCGTTGCGCCTCCTCGACCCGCTTCTCCGCCGCGTCGGTCTGCGCCTCGATCTCGGCAAGGCGGCGCTCGGCTGCCGCGATCGCCTGGTCCTTGGCGCCGCGTTCGCGCTCCAGCACGTCGGCGTGCTCGCGGCGCATCCGCTCCAACTCTTCCGCGCCGGCCTGCCGCTCCTTCTCGAGGTCGGCTTCGAGCGCGCGGATCTCGGCGATGGCGCGCTCTTCGGCGGCGGTGGCGGCCTCGGTCGCCTCGCGCAGCCGGCGTTCCGCCGCCTCGACCTGGACTCCGAGCTCGTCGCTGCCGGGGTCGCGCTTCTCCTCGCTCATCCCGCTCAATCTATTACTTGGCGGCGCCGTCCTGGTCCAGCAGGTCGCCGTAGGCGGCAAGCGTCCGCTCGGCCATTCGCCGTGCGGAGACCGAGGCCGCTCGGGCGAGGCCCTCGACCCGTGGATCCGGGTGTGCGAGATGGGGGTCGGCGGCGACGCTCCAGGCCTCGACGTCGAAGTCCGCGCAGAGCGTGCCCGCGATCCCGGCGAGGGCGAAGGGGGCGATGCCGACCGGCGTGGAGAGGACCGGCACGTCGCAGGCAAGCGCCTCGACGCAGGCGAGGCCGAAGCCCTCGTAGTCGGAGGTGACCAGGACGGCATTGGCCGCGTTGACCCAGAGCGGCATCCGCTCCGGCTCGATTGCACCACCGGTGAGCAGCTCGGCGCCGCTCGCCGCGGCGACCTCGGCGGCGCGGTCGGCGCGCTTCTCACGGCGCTCAGGGTTGGCCGGGAAGAACAGGTAGCGGCCGTCGGGGTCGAGCCCCAGCTCGCGCCGCGCCTCGGCCCGTGGCAGCGGCCGGAAGCGATCGAGGTCCGGGCCGCAGGGCAGGACGGCCGAGCCCGGAACCGGCGGCAGTCCGGGCCGGCCGTCTTCGGGCCCGTATAGCGCCCGCGAGACAGCGGCGACGAGGTCGGCGCGCCAGGCCAGGCGCCGCGAGAGCGCACCGACGACCGGGTGGCGGACGTCGGTGCCGTGGAACGTGACCGCGAGCGGCCGCGCGCCGGCGAGCAGCGCCGACCAAGCCGTCAGCCCGTAGTGGACGTGGACCAGGTCGTAGGCCTCGTGGCGCAGCAGTCGGCGCAGGCGCAGCGCCGCCGGCAGGTAATGACTGGAGCCGGGGGGAAAGCTGAAGACCTCGACCTCGACCCCGAGGCTGCGCAGCTCGTCGACCTGATCGCGCACCCAGCGACCGCGCTGCGGCGCCGCGGCGTCGGGGACGAAGTTGGTCACGACCAGCACCCGCATCGGCGCTGAGCGTACCCGCAGCCGGGGCGGTCACCGGGCTGCGCAGACTTTTTACAGTTCCGCCGCCGAGTTGGCCCAATCAGGTCTAGATCCGTGCGTCGGGGCCGTCCAGCATCGCGCCAAATCCAAACGAGGAGGCTTCGATGTTCTACGAGCTGATGGGCTATGTGCAAGCCGCGGTCGAGTGGCGACTGCGGGGGATCCGGGCGCTCGCGGAGGGCGAGCGCGGGCAGGGCACGGTCGAGTACGTCGGGCTGATCCTGCTCGTCTCGCTGCTGATGGTCGGGATGGTCGCCGCGATGAAAGGTTTCAACGGCAAACAGGGCACTGAGCTCGCTGGAGTGATCGTCGACAAGATCAAGCAGGCGGTCGACAAAGTGGCGTTCAAGTGAGCCCGGGGGAGGGGCGGCTCGCGCTGCGAGCCGCCCCGACCGGCGTGCGCGTGACAGACTCGCGGCATGCCAGCTTCGCGTAGCTATGACAGGGCGCCGGCCGACATCCGGCCGGTCGCCATCGACCCCGGCTTCGTAGCCAGTGCCGACGGCTCGGCGCTGATCTCGATCGGCAAGACGAGGGTGATCTGCACCGCCTCGGTACAGGAGTCGGTGCCGAAATGGATGCAGGGCAAGGGCAAAGGCTGGGTCACCGCCGAGTACTCGATGCTGCCCGCCTCGACCGGCAGCCGCAAGGCGCGCGACGTCTCGCGCGGTAAGCAGGACGGGCGCGGGGTCGAGATCCAGCGCCTGATCGGGCGCTCGCTGCGGGTCGTGGTCGATTTCCGTGCGCTCGGCGAACGCAGCGTCTACGTCGACTGCGATGTGCTCGAAGCCGACGGCGGCACACGCTGCGCGGCGATAACCGGCGGCTACGTCGCCCTGCGGCTGGCCCTGCAGAAACTGCTCGACGCGAAGAAGATCGAGGCGATGCCGCTGAACGGCTCGATCGCGGCGGTCAGCGTCGGCATGGTCAATGGGCGCGCGCTCTGCGACCTCGACTACGGCGAGGATTCCAACGCCGACGTCGATGCCAATGTGGTGATGACCGGCGACGGCGGCCTGGTCGAGGTACAGGCGACGGCCGAGCGTACGCCGCTCTCCCGCGCCTCGCTCGACGAGCTGCTTGGGCTCGCCGAGATGGGCATCTCGAGGCTGCGCGGGGTGCAGGAGCGGGTAACGGGGACCGCAGAGAACCTGTCCGGGTAGGAAGCGTTTCAGGCCGATTGATCTTCGCGACGGGCAATAAGCACAAGCTGCGCGAGATGCGCGAACTGCTCCCCGGGGTCGAGCTGGAGCCGCTGCCCGAGGACGTCGAGCTGCCGCCGGAGGACGGCGAGAGCTTCGCCGCGATCGCGCTGGAGAAGGCGCGGGTGGCGCAACGGGTGACCGGCGAGCCGACGATCGCCGACGACTCGGGGATCGGCGCAGTCGGGCTGGGTGGCCGGCCCGGGATCCACTCCGCCCGCTATGGCGGCGAGAACGCCAGCGACGAGGAGAACCTCGAGAAGCTGCTGCGCGAGGTCGCGGCGGCCGGCGGGGAGCGCGGCGCCTACTACGTCTGCGCCCTTGCCCTGGTCGACGCCGACGGCGTCGAGCACGTCTTCGAGGAGCGCTGCGACGGCTACCTGATCGAGGAGGCGAGGGGCGAGGGCGGGTTCGGCTACGACCCGGCGTTCGTCCCCTACGCGACCGGTTCCGAGGATACGCGCACGTACTCGGAGATCAGCCAGGCGGAGAAGAACGAGATCAGCCATCGCGGCCGCGCCGCGCGCCTGCTGGCGCGGCATCTCAGCCAGGGCGCGCCGCAGGCAGGCCGATGATCCGCACCAAAAGCGGCGCGGCCGGGCTCTCGATCGCGTCGAACTCGTTCCTGATCGCGATCAAGCTCGCCGCCGGGGCGATCACCGGCTCGATCGCGATCATCACCGAGGCGGTGCACTCGCTGATCGACCTGGTCGCCTCGGTCGTCGCCTTCGTCTCGGTGCGCAAAGCCGACGAACCGGCCGACGAGGACCATCCCTACGGGCACGAGAAGGTCGAGAGCCTGGCGGCGACGATCGAGGGGATGTTGATCCTGATCGGCGCCGGGATCATCGTCTACGAGGCCACCCACCGGCTCGTCGACGGCGCCGAGGTCGACCGGCTCGGTGTCGGAATTGCCGTGATGGGCTTCTCGGTCCTCGCCAACCTGGTCGTCTCGGGCGTCCTCTACCGGCAGGCCAGGGAGCACGACTCACCGGCGCTCGAGGGCGACGCCGCCCACCTGCGCACCGACGCGCTCACCTCGGCCGGCGTCCTGGCCGGCCTCGGCCTGGTCGAGGTCACCGGGGTCGTCGCCTTTGACTCGATCACCGCGCTGGTCGTCGCTGCGGCGATCGTCGGCGCCGGGATACGGATCATCCGCCGCTCCTCCGGCGTGCTGGTCGACGAAGTCCTACCCGACGAGGAGATGGACCGGATCGAGGCCGCGATTGCCGCCGCCCGCACGCCGGATGTCGCCGGGTACCACAAGCTGCGCGCCCGCCGCGCCGGCAGCCGCCGCTACATCGACCTGCACGTCCAGTATCGCTCCGGGACCAGCCTCGAGCGCGCCCACGAGCTCGCCCACCAGATGCGCGACGAGATCGAGAGCGACATCCGCCGCGCCGAGGTGCTGATCCACGTCGAGCCGGAGACCTCCTTTCGCGACCCCGCGGGCGATCGGGGTCCTTACCGGGCCGGCTGAACCAATGAGCGAACGTCACGATCTGATTCTTCGTGAGCGGCGCCGATTTGGCGCCCAGCCGCCGTCCCCGGACGCGAAGCGGAGGAGACGGCGGAATGTTCAGGGACTGGGCAGCAGATTGACCGCTGCGGCGAGGCCGACGGCGATCACGGTGACCGTGTAGCCGGTGTAGCCGCTGAGCGCGAAGAGGATCGCGGCGATCGCGCAGACGGCGACTACGGTGATCCAGGAGGCTCGGGCCAGGGACACGGGTCGGTATTTTGGCTAAATGGCCGACGGTGAGGCGAACGGGGCGGTTTCGGGCGAGGCCGCCGGGGGCGCGCTCGCCTATCTGACCGAGATGTCACCCGACCTCCGCGGCGCCGCGATCGTCGGCTCCGACGGCACTGTGCTCGCTGCCAGCGGCCAGGCCGAGCGCTGGCGCGAGGACGTCGCGGAGCTGTTCGCCGTCGCCGACGACGCGGGCGGCGAGCCGGTCGGGCAGATCCACATCGGCACCGAGCAGGGCGAGGTCTTCGCCCTGCGCCACGCTGGGCTCGCCGCGGTTGCCGTGACCGAGCGCTTCGCCCTAGCCTCGCTCACCTTCTTCGACCTGCGGGCACTGCTGCTCGATCTGGCTGCGGGTGGCGACGGCCGTGCCGGGGAGGCGAGTCCAGATGCCGCCTAAGCCGCACCGCGTCCTGCTCGATCGCGTCTCCGGCTACGCCGACGAGGCCGCCGCCTACATGCGCCGCCGTCGCGCCTCGCGCCGCCCCTTCGCCCGCCTCTACTACAAGGGTGGTCGGGCCGAGGACCACGCTGTGGACACGCGCGCCGGAGGCGAGCTGTTCGTCGCCGCCGGCAGGCTGATCGAGCTCGCCGGGAAGCGACCGAAGTCGTGAGCCCGGCCGAGGCCCTGTTCGACCGCGAGGTCGCCGAGCGCGTGCTCGCCCGCGCGCTCGCCAACGGCGGCGAGTTCGCCGAGCTGTTCGCCGAACGGCGCGGCGGGCTGACGCTGGCGATCGATGAGTCGCGGATCGAGCAGGTCCAGTCCGGCGCCGAGGAGGGCGCCGGCGTGCGCGTGCTGAGCGGCGGCACGACCTACTTCGCCCACGTCGACGGGCTTGACCCGGCGGACCTCGAACGTGCCGCGGACGAGGCGGCGGCGGCACTGCGCGGCGAGCGCTCCCAGCCACAGCAGTTGCGCGCCGAGGCGCCCAGCCCGCTGCCGGTCGAGCGCCCGCCGGGCGAGGTGCCCGCGGCGCGCAAGGCAGAGCTACTGCGCGAGCTGGACGAGCGCGCCCGCGCCGCCGGCGGCGAGATCGCCCAGGCGAGCGCCTCCTACGGCGAGGCGCGACGCGAGGTATCGGTCGCCAACTCAGAGGGCCTGCTGAGCGGCGATGACCGCACCCGGGTGCGGATCGGCGCCCAGGCGGTCGCCCGCCGCGAGGGCCGGGTCGAGACAGGCGCCGAGACGCTCGGCGGTCACCGGGGCTTCGAGCTTTTTGACGGCGACCCGGCCGCGATCGCCGAGCGGGCCGCGGGCAAGGCGCTGACCCTGCTCGAGGCCGGCCCCGCCCCGACCGGATCGATGCCGGTCGTCGTCGGCGGCGGCTTCGGCGGCGTCCTCTTTCACGAGATGACCGGGCACGGGCTCGAGGCCGACCACGTGCAGAAGGGCGCCAGCGTCTACGCCGGCAAGCTCGGCGAGGTGGTGGCGCAGCCGCTGCTCACCGCCTACGACGACGGTCGCCTGCCGGGCGAGTGGGGCAGCGACGCGATCGACGACGAGGGCACGGTGACGCAGAAGACGCGGGTGATCGAGGACGGGCGCCTGACCGCCTTCCTGCACGACCGCCGCAGCGCCGCGCGCGAAGGCGCAGCCCGCACCGGCAACGGCCGCCGCGAGAGCTTCCGCCACCTGCCGATCCCGCGCATGACCAACACCTACATCGCCCCCGGCGAGGCCGAGCCGGAGGCGATCATCGCTGAGGTGGAGCGGGGCTTCTACGCCGTCTCCTTCGCCGGCGGCCAGGTCGACCCGGCGACCGGCGACTTCGTCTTCGGCGTCAACGAGGGCTATCTGATCGAGGGCGGCAAGGTGACCCGGCCCTGCCGTGGCGCGACCCTGGTCGGCAACTGCCTGCAGGCGCTCGCGGCGATCGATGCGGTCGGCGACGACTTCTGGATGAAGACCGGGATCTGCGGCAAGGGCGGCCAGAAAGTCCCGGTCGGCACCGGCCAGGGCCACGTCCGCATCGCCGCGATGACGGTGGGGGGGACCGAGGCTTGAGCGCGCTCGCCGAGCACGCCGCCGCTGCGGTCGAGCGAGCCGGCGCCGCCGGCGCCGATGCGGCCGAGGCCTACGCCACCGAGGCCGAGACGCGCGAGGTCCGGGTCCACGGCGGCGAGGTCGAGAGCCTGACCGCGGCGACCCAGCGCGGGCTCGGCCTGCGGGTCTGGATCGGCGGCCGGGTCGGCTACGGCTTCGGCACCGAGCTCTCCGTCGCCGGCGCTGGCGCGATCGCCGCGCGCGCGGTCGAGGCGGCGCGGGTCGCCGATGAGGATGAGTTCGCGGCCCCCGGCGTGGACGCCGGCGTGCCGCCGCCGCTAGACGGCTTGAGCGATCCCACCCAGGGCGAGTGGTCGCCCGCCCGGATAGCCGAGCTGGCGCTGGCGGTAGAGCGCAGCGCCCTCGCGGCCGATGCACGGCTGGTCGCGGTCGAGCAGGCGGTCTACTTCGACAGCGCCGAGCGGGTCGCGATCGCCGCCTCCGGGGTCGCCGGTGGGGAGTACGAGACGACCAGCTGCTACGCGTACCTGCAGGCCCTGGCCGAGGGCGACGCCGGCCGCGAGACCGGACTCGGCTTCGGCCTCGCCCGGGGGCCCGCCGGGCTCGATCCGGACGCGATCGGTCGTGAGGGCGCCGCCCGCGCTACCGAGATGATCGGCTCCTCGAAGCCGCCCTCGCGCAGCTGCCCGGTGGTGCTCGACCCGACCGTCGCCGCCAGCTTCGTCGGCCTGCTCGGCGAGGCGCTCGGTGCCGACTCGGTGCAGCGCGGCCGTTCGCCGCTGGCCGAGCGGCTCGGCGAGGAGGTCGCGGGCGAGGCCTTCGTCCTGCACGACGACGGCCTCGACCCGGCCGGCTTCGACGCCTCTCCCTTCGACGCCGAGGGGACCCCGCGCCGGCGCACGGCGCTGATCGAGGGCGGCCGCCTGCGCAGCTTCCTCTACGACGCCTACACCGCGCGCCGCGGCGACGCCGCCTCGACCGGCAACGCCGGCCGCTCCGGCTACCGCTCTCCGCCCGGGGTCTCGGCCTCGAACCTGGTCGTCGCGACCGGCGCGCAGAGCCTCACCGACCTGCTCGACGAGGCCGGCGACGGCGTCCTCGTCACCGACGTCGCCGGACTGCACTCCGGCGTCAACCCGGTCACCGGCGTCTTCTCGGTCGGCGCCTCAGGGAGGGCGATCCGCGGCGGCGAGCCGGCCGAGCCGCTGCGCGAGTTCACGATCGCCGGCGACCTCGTCTCGATGCTGCGCGCGGTGCGCGCGGCGGGCTCGGAGGCCCGCTGGGTGCCCTTTGGCGGCTCGGTCAGCACGCCGCCGCTGCTGATCGGCGAGATCAGCGTCAGCGGCGTCTGAGCGCTCGGCTGGCTCCAGGCGTGCCCTTACGCCGTTTGCGCTGTTAGATTGCCGCCCGACCTGATCGACCCGACGGAGGAGCAACGACGTGACCAAGGCTGAGTTTTTGGACCAACTGGCAGCTGACGAGCGCATGGGCAGCAAGAAAGCGGCGAGCGACGCGGTCGACGCCGTGCTCGATGCGATCACCGACACGCTGAGCGGCGGCGGTGAGGTCAGCTTCACCGGCTTCGGCAAATTCCACGTCGCCGAGCGCGGCCCACGCCAGGGCGTCAATCCGCGCACGGGCGAAAGGATCACGATCCCGGGTGGCAAGGTCCCCCGCTTCTCCGCCGGCTCGGCGCTGAAGTCCAAGGTCAAGGGCTGAGCTCCAGAGCACCCGCCAGATTTCTCGCCGCCGCCGCGGTTCTCTGCGGCTTCGTCGTCGTGGTCGTCCTGATCACGACGACGCTCGGCGGCAGCGGTAGCGGCGACGACGGCGCTCGTCCCTCCGGTGGCTCCAACCCGGCGAGCCAGACGAAGCAGGGTGGTGGGAACAAGCGCACGCCGAAGTCCTACGAAGTGCAGAGCGGCGACACACTGAACGCGATCTCGGGCAAGACCGGTGTTCCTGTCGGCCGCATCGAACGGCTCAACCCGGGCGTCGACCCGCAGATCCTGATCGCCGGCGAAAAGCTGAAGCTGCGGTGAGGGCACGCCTCCTCGGCGCGCTGCTCGGCGCAGCGCTGCTCGCGGTGCCGGCCGCTGCCGGCGCCGAGCCGCCGCAGCTCGAAGCCCGCGCCTGGGCGGTGATCGACGCCCGTTCCGGCGACGTGCTCGCCTCGCACGCCGGGGCGCGCCGGCTGCCGATCGCCAGCACGACGAAGCTGATGACCGCCTACGTCGCGATGCGCGAGCTGCCGCTGCAAAAGCGGGTTCGGGTTGCGCCTTACGCAGCGATTCCGGGGGAGTCCTTGCTCGAAGTTCCGGCCGGCGAGAAGGCCAGCGTGCGCGATCTTCTCTACGGGCTGATTCTGCGCAGCGGGAACGACGCGGCCTATGACCTGGCGCTGGCCGCGGCGGGGTCGGAGAAGGCCTTCGTGCGGCAGATGAACCGAAGGGCGGCAGCTCTGGGGCTGCCGGACACCCACTATGCAAACCCGGTCGGCCTCGACCAGGCGGGCAATTACTCGAGCGCGCTCGATCTGACCGCGCTGACGCGGCGGCTGCTGCGCGACCCCAACTTCGCCGAGATCGCCGGCTCGCGCAGCGCCGAGCTGCGCAGCCTGCGGCCGCCGCGGGAGATCGAGACGATCAACGACTTTCTGCTCGCCGTGCCCTGGGCGACCGGGGTCAAGACCGGCCATACCTTTGACGCCGACTACGTCCTCGTCGGGTCCGGCAGGCGCAAGGGGGTCGAGCTGATCTCGGCCGTGCTCGGCACCTGGACCGAGAGCGAACGCGACGCCGAGACCGCGCGGTTGCTCGAGTACGGCTTTTCCAAGTACCGCAAGCGGGTGCCGATCCGCGCCGGGCGGGCGCTCGCCGAGGCCTCCATCCGCTACGCCGGCGGCGAGTTGCCGCTGCGCGCGGCGCGCACCGTGGCTGTCGGCGTGCGGCGCGACCAGCGGCTCAGGCTTCGGATCAGCGCGCCGGCGGAGGTCGAGGGCCCGCTGCGCCGCGGTACCAGGCTGGGCCGCGCGACCGCCTTCGTGGACGGCCGCAGGGCTGCTTCGGTGCCCCTGCGGGCCGGTCGTGCCGTGCCCGAGGCGACCGCACTCGAGCGCCTGCGCAGCTTCGTCGCCGACAACGCGCTCTGGCTCGGCTTGGCTCTGTTCGCGATACTGATCGCAGCAGTTCTCTTCAGGAGGCGCCCAAGGCGATGATTCTGACCGTAACCCTCAACGCTGCGATCGACCGCACGGTGGCGGTGCCCAACTTCCGCCTCGGCCGTCGCCATCGCGCGGTCGAGAGCCGAACCGTCGCCGGCGGCAAGGGGATCAATGTCGCCCGCGCCCTGCGCCTGTTGGGGCGGCCGGTGATTGCCGCCGGCTTCGCCGGCGGGCCGACCGGAAACCGCGTGCTCGAGCAGCTGCGCAGCGAGGCGATCCTCACCGACTTCACCTGGATCGCCGGCGAGACGCGGATCAACATGTCCGTTGTCGACCCGACCTCCGGCGAGCAGACCGAGATCAACGAGCGTGGTCCCGCGGTCAGCCCCGAGGAGGTCGAGCGCCTGGTCGATCGGCTGCGCTACCTCGCCGACGGGGCGAAGCTCTGCGTGATCGCCGGCACCCTTCCGCCCGGGGCGGGCGATGAGCTCTACGCGCGCCTGATCGGCGACCTGCGCGAGTGCGGCGTGACGACGATCCTCGACGCCGAGGGCGAGCCGATGCTGGCCGGGCTGCGCGCCGGCGCCTCCATCGTCACTCCCAACGAGCGCGAGGCCGAGGAGCTGGTCGGCCAGGAGTTCGGCGACCACGACGACTTCGTCCACGGGCTCTCAGAGCTGGTCCGGCTCGGCGCCGGCGAAGCGGCGATCACGCGGCCCGACGGCTGCGTCGCCGTGGTCGGGCAGGGCGCTGAGCGGCGCGTGCTCGAGGTCCGCACCAAGCCGTTGGAGGCGGTCTCGACGGTCGGCTCCGGTGACGCCTTCCTCGCCGGCTACGCGGCGGCGCTCTACGACGATCGCGAGCCCGCCGACTGCCTCGCCCACGGAGTCGCCTGCGGCGCCGAGTCGACCCAGCACTTCGGCGCCGGCACCGTCGACCGCCGCCGGGTCGAGCGCTTGCTCGACGAGGTCGAGGTGTTGGATCTGGAGGTCCACGCGGAAGTGTAGGCTGGCTGTTCAACGCCCCCACTTCCTGGAGGATCGATTTGGAGATCGATATCGGTCGAGGAAAGAAGGGACGGCGCGCCTACGGATTCGATGACATCGCGATCGTTCCGTCGCGTCGCACCCGCGATCCCGACGACATAGACATCAGCTGGGACCTCGGTCCCTACCGCTTCGAGCTACCGCTGGTCGCTTCGGCGATGGACGGCGTGGTCAGCCCCGATACGGCGGTTCTCGTCAACCAGCTGGGCGGACTCGGGGTGCTCAACCTGGAGGGGATCTGGACCCGCTTCGAGAACGCCGAGGAGCAGCTGGAGAAGATCGCCGCCGCTCCCAAGCACGAGGCGACCCGGCTGATGCAGGAGATCTACAACCAGCCGGTCAAGCCCGAGCTGATCGGGCGGCGGATCGCCGAGATCAAGGAGCGGGGCGCCGTCGCCTGCGGTTCGCTGACTCCGCAGAAGGTCCGCGAGCACTACGAGATCGCGGTCGAGGCGGGGATCGACATCCTCGTCATCCAGGGCACGGTGATCTCGGCCGAACACGTCTCAACCACGGTCGAGCCGCTCAACCTGAAGGAGTTCATCGCCGAAGTTCCAGTGCCTACCGTGGTCGGCGGCTGCGCTTCCTACTCGACCGGCCTGCACCTGATGCGCACCGGCGCGGTCGGTGTGCTGGTCGGGGTCGGTCCCGGCGCCGCGTGCACGACCCGTGGCGTGCTCGGGATCGGCGTGCCGCAGGCGACTGCGATCGCCGACGTCGCCGCCGCCCGCTCGCAGCACATGCTCGAGACCGGCGAGTACGTGAATGTGATCGCTGACGGCGGCATGCGCACCGGCGGCGACGTTTCCAAGGCGATCGCCGTTGGCGCCGATTCGGTGATGGTCGGCTCGCCGCTGGCCCGTGCCAAGGAGGCGCCGGGGCGCGGCTTCCACTGGGGGATGGCGACGTTCCATCCCTCGCTGCCGCGCGGCACCCGCGTCTCGACCAAGCAGGACGGGACGATGGAGGAGATTCTGCTCGGCCCCGCCCAGGAGAACGACGGCACCTTCAATCTGATGGGGGCGCTGAAAACCTCGATGGCGACGACCGGCTACGAGGACATCCGCTCCTTCCAGCGGGCCGAGGTGATGGTCGCGCCGGCGCTGATGAGCGAGGGCAAGAAGCTGCAGACCGAGCAGGCTGTCGGCATGGGCTCGAACGGACGCGCCGCGGTGTCGGCCGGTGTTGGAGTCGCCGACGACTGAGGCCGGCGCCAAGGCGGCGCCGGCCCAGGCCTCCGAGGAGGTGCTCGTCCTCGACTTCGGCGGGCAGTACTCGCAGCTGATTGCGCGGCGTATACGCGAATGCGGCGTGTTTTCCGAGCTGCTGCCCGCAACGACCTCTGTCGAGAAGATCAAGGGGAGAAAGCCGAGGGCATTGGTTCTCTCCGGGGGGCCGGCATCGGTTTACGAGCCGGGCGCCCCTGAATTTCCCACCGACCTGCTTGGCCTCGGAATTCCCCTGCTGGGGATCTGCTACGGCATGCAGGCGATGGTGAAGGAGCTGGGGGGGAAGGTCGAAGGAGCCGAGTCGGGCGAGTTCGGCAGGGCCGAGCTGACCCTGACGGGCGGCGGCGGCAAGCTCCTGGGTGGACTGCCGGAGGAGCAGACCTGTTGGATGAGCCACCGCGACGCGGTCTTCGAGCCGCCGCCGGGCTTCGAGGCGCTTGCCTCGACCCCGGCCTCGCCGGTCGCCGCCTGCGAGGCGCCCGACCGCGGCCTCTACGGGATCCAGTTCCACCCCGAGGTCGTACACACCCCGTACGGGACCGAGGTGCTGACGCGCTTCCTGCGCGAGATCGCCGGATGCGAGGAGCAGTGGTCGGCCGAGTCGGTGATCGCCGAGCAGCTCGACGCGATCCGCGCCCAGGTCGGCGCGGGCCGGGTGATCTGCGGGCTCTCGGGCGGCGTCGACTCCTCGGTCGCCGCGCTGCTGGTCCACAGGGCGATCGGCGACCAGCTGACGTGCGTCTTCGTCGACCACGGCCTGATGCGGCTGAACGAGGCCGAACAGGTCGTCGCCGCCTTCGAGCAGTTCGGCATTCCCCTGGTCCACGTCGATGCCGAGCAGCGCTTCCTCGACAAGCTGGCCGGGGTCGACGAGCCCGAGCGCAAGCGCAAGATCATCGGCGGCGAGTTCATCCGCGTCTTCGAGGAGGAGGCGGCGAAGCTCGAGGACGCCACCTACCTGGTCCAGGGCACGCTCTACTCCGACGTGATCGAGTCGGGCGGCAGCGACGCCGCCGACACGATCAAGTCGCACCACAACGTCGGCGGCCTGCCCGAGGATCTCGAGTTCGAGCTGGTCGAGCCGCTGCGGATGCTGTTCAAGGACGAGGTGCGCGCCGTCGGCGCCGAGCTCGGCCTGCCCGAGCGCATGGTCTGGCGCCAACCGTTTCCGGGACCGGGCCTCGGCATCCGCATCGTCGGCGGCGAGGTCAACAGGGAGCGGCTCGACATCCTGCGTGCCGCCGACGCGATCCTGCAGGAGGAGATCCGTGCCGCCGAGCTCTACCGCCGGCTTTGGCAGTCCTTCTGCGTACTGCCGGTCGTGCGCTCGGTCGGCGTGCAGGGCGACGGCCGCACCTACGCCTACCCGATCGTGATCCGCGCCGTCACCTCCGACGATGCGATGACCGCCGACTGGGCCCGCCTGCCCTACGACCTGTTGGAGCGCGTCTCCAACCGGATCATCAATGAGATCGAGGACGTGAACCGCGTGGCCTTGGACATTTCCTCCAAGCCCCCGGCGACCATAGAGTGGGAGTAGATCGCCCTTCGCGATCTCGATAGCGGCGCTGAGCCTGTTCCAGGCGGCGCTGGTGGCGCTGCCGCGGTACCGGCGGCCGTTCGGGTGGATGCCGCGGAGCGCCTGGTGGGCGCTGGCGCCGGCCGGGTCGATCGTCGTCGTCGTCTTCGGCGTCGAGGCGGCGCCGGGCTCGGCGGACGCGCTTACCTGGCTGGCACTGCTCGCCGTCCCCCCGCTTGCCGCCTTTGCGCTCGGCTGGATCGTGCACGGGACGACGCCACCCTGGGCCTGGCTCGCGGCGCCCCTCTTCGCGGTCGCCTGGGCGTTCGAGGGCTCGCTCACAGCGGAGACTGCGTCGGCGCTGCTCTCCGGCCTTTCCTGTGTCGCGCTCGGCTGGCTGCTCGTTTGCGTCGTCCCGGCTCGCTGGCTGCGCATCGGCATCTACGCGATGGCGATGATCGACGCCGTGCTGATCGCCGCGGAGTTGCTGCAAGGCCCGAGCGGGGTGCTCAACGCCGCCGCCCCGGCCGGCCTGCCGCGCCTCCAGGTGCTCGAATTCGGCAGCGCCCGGATGGGCTTCGGCGACGCCTTCGCCGCCGCCACGGTCGGTTGCCTGCTCGTCGCCGACCGCCGACTGCAGCTGCGCACCGCCGCTGTCGCCGCCGCCCTGGGGCTCTCCTTCGACCTGCTCTTCTTCGCCCTCGACACCCTGCCCGCGACCGTCCCGATCGCGCTCGCGCTGCTGGTCGCTGACGTTACGTCAGCCGGGGTGGCCGATCAGCGTGATCGCGTAGATGCCGGCAAAGCCGGCGACCGTCAGCCCGACCCTTAGCCACGAGCCCTCGCCGTCGTGCTCGTGGTCGTGGGCGGCCGGGAGCAGGTCGGTCGCGCCCATGTAGAGGAAGAAGCCGGCGTAGACGGCGAGGAAGTAGCCGAGGGTGACCTCGGAGACGGAGATCAGCGAGCCGACCGCGGCGCCGAGCAGTGGCGCGAGCGCGTCGACCCGCAGCCAGCGCTTTGCCCGCGAGGCGTCGCCGGACTGGCTGAGCACGAAGCTGACCGTGTTGAGCCCGTCCGCGAAGCCGTGGCCGACGACAGCCAGCAGGACGAGCAGGCCGGTCTCGGCGTTGACGCTGAAGGCGAGGCCGATGCCGACGCCGTCGGTGAAGGTGTGCAGCGAGAGCCCCGCCGCGCCGAGCACGCCGACCCGGCCGTGCGTGCGCGCCTCCTCGGGGTCGTCGCGATGGTGCAGGACCAGCACCCGCTCGAGCAGGAAGAAGCCGAGGAAGCCGAGTGCGACCAGCGGCACGGCGTCGTGGGCGTCGCCAATGCTCTCGATCGCCTCCGGCAGCACCTCGAGCAGGGCTACGGCGACGACGATGCCGCCGCTGAAGGCGATCACCGTCGGCAGCGAGTGGTGCAGGCGCAGCGCGGTCGCGCCGCCGGCGACGATCGCGACTACGGCGAGCAGGGATAGCGGTATCGCGACCTCGGGCATGACCGGCCGCGCAGGATACTCAGCTGTAGCGGTCCCACTTCTTGAGCAGGCCGAGCGGGTCGATCGGGCTGCCGCCCTCGTACCAGCCAGGGGCGGTCCAGAGCTCGAAGTGCAGGTGGCAGGCGGTCGAGGAGCCGGTGCTGCCGACGACGCCGATCGGCTGGCCGGTGCGGACCGTCATTCCCGCTTTCAGCGGCGAGGGCTGCAGCAGGTGCATGTAGGCGGTGTCGTAGCCGGTTCCCTTGCCGTCGATGACGACATAGTTGCCTGCCGCGCCCTGGAAGCCCGAATAGCGGACCCGGCCGCCGCGGGCGGCGACCAGCGGCGTTCGGCACCTGGCCATCACGTCCTGGCCCTGGTGTGAGTGGCCGCTGCGGCCGGCGCCGAAGCGGCCGGCGCCGCCGCCGAAGTGGTGCGGGCCGAGGATCGGGAAGGCGTAGTCGTAGAGCTTGAAGCTGAGGCTGAGCTGCTGCTGGGAAGCCGAAACGGCGCGGCGTCCGTTGCGCCGCAGGGCGCGGCGGACAGATCGCCGGAAGGCCTGCCTGGCGACCCGGCCGCCGGCCTGGGGAACGATGCGGAACGAGTAGCGGCCGTTCGGCGCCGGCTTGCCGGCGCCCGCCGTGCCGTCCCAGCGCACGCTGTCGGGCGTCTCGGGGGCGAGGTCGTTGCGAAAGAAGCTCTTGACGACGACGCCGTCGGCGTCGACGACGTCGATGCGCAGATCGTTGCTGGGCATGTCGCTGCCGATTTCGTAGCGCAGACGCGGGCTGCGGACGCCGTAGTAGAAGCTCTTGCGCGGCCAGGTCTTGGCCGAGAGCAGGCGCAGGGCGCCCGCCGTCGGCGCGGGATCGGGGGAGCCGCTGCGGCTCGGCGGCGGTGGGGCGCTGCCGCTGGGAGTGGGCGCGCCGCCGGTCAGGGCGCGGGCAGGCGTCGCCAGGCAGGCCAACCAGGCTGCTGCTGCGAAGACCGATATCCACCCGCCAAGCCGGAACCTGACGCCAGTGCCGCTAGGTGACACCCGTACCCTCTCTTTCGTTCGCCTGCGGAGTTAGCTGTCGGGCTCGCGCTGAAAGAGATGCGCTACGGACCGATCTTCGTCCGATTCGCCCCCGGGACCTGCAAGAGTCCCTGCGGTTCCTCCGCTCCCGTCCGCTGGGCGGACGCGATTCGGCTATGGATGGCGCGGCAGTATAGACCGCATCCCGGCAGGTCGGGTGGCGTCTGCGTCAAGTCCGCCTGACGGCTATCATCCCGAGGCCGCTGGGGCCTCCCCGCGGCTTTTCTCTGATGAAGACCTACGTCGCAACCGCAACCGAGCGCCAGCGAGACTGGCTGATCGTCGACGCCGAAGGGCAGACCCTGGGCCGCCTGGCGACCCGCATCGCCGACGCGCTGCGTGGCAAGCGCAAGCCCGAGTACACCCCGCACGTCGACACCGGTGACTTCGTCGTCGTCGTCAATGCCGAGAAGATCCGGGTGACGGGAAACAAGATGGAGCAGAAGCGCTACTGGCGCCACAGCGGCTATCCGGGCGGGATCAAGTCCCGCAGCCTGGCCGAGATGCTCGACCGCCGTCCGGAGGAGGTGATCCGCAAGGCGGTGAAGGGGATGCTTCCCCGCAACCGCCTCGCCCGCAAGCAGTTGACCAAGCTCAAGGTCTACGCCGGGCCGGATCACCCGCACGCGGCGCAGAAACCACAGCCGATGGAGACCAAGTGATAGACGAGCCGCAGGATCAGGAGACTTCGGAAGAGGAGACTCCTGCTCAGGACGAGGAGCCTCAATCCGCGGGTCCTGTCGCGGGGGAGGACACCTCCTCCTCGCAGGCTACGGACGAGGTGCCCACCCCCACGCCACCCGCGGCAGACGCGCCGGAGGCCGACGCCGGGGACACGGAGCCCGAGGTTGAGGAGTCCCCTGAAGAGGAAGTGGCTGAGAAGAAGAAAGACGTCATTCCCGGCGCCGACCTCGAGCCGATCGCGGTCGAGCCGGAGGAGCGGCCGCTGAGCGCCGAGGAGCAGGCGCGCAAGGAGGCCGAAGAAGAGGAAAAGGCGAAGCGCGAAGCGGCGCTCACCTCCGACTCCGACGAGGAGCAGGCGGCCAGTCGCGCACCGGCCAAGATGGAGGGCGACTCGCGCTACCTGGCCACCGGCAAACGCAAGAACGCGATCGCCCGCGTCACCCTGCTTCCCGGCAGTGGCAAGGTCACGATCAACGGTCGCCCAATCGAGGAGTTCTTCCCCCGCCCTCTACACCGCACGACGGCCGTGCAGCCGCTGGCGATCACCGGCTACGAGAGCAGCGTCGATGTCCGCGTCCGGGTCCACGGCGGCGGCATCAGCGGCCAAGCGGGCGCGGTTCGCCACGGCATCGCCCGGGCCCTGATCGAGGTCGACTCGGAGCTGCGCGGCGAGCTCAAGCGGCGCGGCTTCCTGACGCGCGACGCGCGTGCCAAGGAGCGCCGCAAGGCTGGCTTGAAGAAGGCCAGAAAGCGCCCGCAGTTCTCAAAGCGCTGAGGTTGCCGATTTGACTCTGGAGCGCAAGCTCTTCGGAACCGACGGGGTCCGAGGGGAGGCTGGGACGTTCCTCAGCGCTGAGTTGGCGCTCTCGCTCGGCCGGGCCGCGACGACTTCATTGGGGGCCGAGCGGCCGCAGGTGCTGATCGTGCGCGATACGCGCGAGTCGGGGCCGATGCTCGAATCGGCCCTGGCCGCCGGGGTTGCCGAGGCCGGCGGCGAGGCGCTGCTCGGCGGCGTGCTGCCGACGCCCGCCGCCGCCGTGCTCGTGCGCAAGCTCGGCCTCGACCTGGCCGTCGTCGTCTCCGCCTCGCATAACCCCTACGGGGACAATGGGATCAAGTTCTTCAGCCGCGATGGGACCAAGCTGCCCGACGCCGCCGAGGCCGAGATCGAGGCTCTGATCCAAGCTCCCGCCGCACCGGCGGGCTTCGGCCACGTGGGCGAGCTGAGCGGCGGCGAAGAGGACTACCTGCGAGCGCTGCAGGCGGCGTTCCCACTCGATCTCTCCGGGGTCAGGGTCGCGCTCGACTGCGCCAACGGCGCCACCCATCGCGTCGCGCCGGCGATCTTCGAGCGTCTCGGTGCCGAGGTCGAGGCGGTCGGGATCGAGCCCGACGGCCGCAACATCAACGACGGCTGCGGCTCGACCCACCTGGACAATATCGCCGCCCACGTGCGTGCCTGCGGCGCCGCGATCGGCTTCGCCTTCGACGGCGATGGCGACCGGGTGCTGGCGGTCGACGGCGAGGGCCGCGCCCACGACGGCGACGAGCTGATCGCGCTGCTTGCCAGGGGCATGGCGGCACGCGGCGAGCTCGGCGGCGGCGTCGCCGTAACCGTGATGAGCAACTTCGGCTTTCACAAGGCGATGGAGGCGGCGACGATCGAGGTCGCCGTGGCCAAGGTCGGCGACCGCTACGTGCTCGACGAGCTTCGCGAGCGCGGCTGGGTGCTCGGCGGCGAGCAGTCGGGCCACATCATCGACATGGGCTTCGCCGCAACCGGGGACGGGATCGCCGCGGCGCTGATGACGATGCGCGAGCTGAACGGGCGCGACCTCGGCGCTGCCGAGACGATGGAGAAGCTGCCGCAGACGCTGGTCAACGTCGAGGTAGCCGACCGCGAGGCGATCGCCGGCGCCGGCGCCGTCTGGGAAGCGGTCGAGCGCGAGAGCGCCGAGCTCGAGGGCCGCGGCCGCGTCCTGCTGCGCCCCTCCGGGACCGAGCCGCTGGTGCGCGTGATGGTCGAGGCGCCGAGCGCCGAGGAGGCCGACGCGGTCTGCAAGCGCCTCACCGAGCTTGTGCGCCAAGAGCTGGGCTGAGCCGGGCCACCGTCTACCCTTGACGGCCTTCTATGTGCGGAATCGTCGGATACGTCGGGGCTAGGCCCTGCCGCGATCTCCTCGTCGCCGGCTTGGAGAAGCTCGAGTACCGCGGCTATGACTCGGCAGGCGTCTCGGTGATCGAGGACGGCCGGGTCGAGAGCGTGCGCGCGGTCGGCAACCTCGCCAACCTGCGGGCGGCGATCGAGGGGGCCGATGGCGGCGGGGTCGCCGTCGCGACGCCCCCGGCGACAACCGGCGTCGCCCATACCCGCTGGGCCACGCATGGCCGAGTCACCGAGGAGAACGCCCACCCGCACGGGGACTGCTCGGACCGGATCCACATCGTGCTCAACGGCATCGTCGAGAACCACGCCGGCCTGCGCCAGGAGCTGGCCGCGGAAGGGCACAGCTTCAGCTCCGAGACCGACGCCGAGATCGTCGCCCACCTGATCGAGCGCAGCTACGACGGCGACCTGGCTGCCGCCGTGCGGGCCGCCTTCGAGCAGCTGCGCGGCCACTACTCCTTCGTCGCGATGCACGCCGACGAGCCGGGCGTGCTCGTCGGCGCCCGCAAGGAGTGCCCGCTGGTGGTCGGCGTGGGGGAGGGCGAGACCTTCTTTGCTTCGGCGATCCCCGCCTTCCTCGCCGAGACCCGCCACGCAGTGGCGATTGAAAACGACGAGGTGGTGACGATCGACGCCGGCGGCGTGCGGATTGTCGACGCCGCGGGTGAGGCGGTCGAGCGCGGCGCCGAAGAGATCACCTGGGACGCGGCGGCGGCGGAGAAGGACGGCTATGAGACCTTCATGCTGAAGGAGATCCACGAACAGCCAGAGGCGGTCGCAGAGACGATCGCCGACCGGCTCCCCGGCGACGACGGCGTCGACCTCTCCGAGCTGGAGCTGGACGACGAGTTCCTGCGCGGCCTGCGCCGGATCGTGATCGTCGCCTGCGGCACCTCCTACCACGCCGGCCTCGTCGGTCGCTATGCGATCGAACAGTGGGCGCGGGTGCCGGTCGAGATGGACATCGCCTCCGAGTACCGCTACCGCAACCCGGTCGTCGGCGAGGGCGATCTGGTTATCGGGATCACGCAGTCGGGCGAAACCGCCGACACGTTGGCGGCGATGCGGCTGGCGCGCGAGCGCGGCGCCAGGGTGCTGGCGATCACCAACGTGATGGGCAGCCAGGCGACCCGCGACGCCGACTCCGTCCTCTACACCCGTGCCGGGCCCGAGGTCAGCGTCGCCGCGACCAAGACCTTCGTCGCCCAGGTGGCGGCGATGTACCTGCTCGGGCTGCGCCTTGCCGAGCTGCGTGGGACGTTGCCGGCTGAGCAGCTCAGCGCGCTGGTCGCCGAGATGAAGATGCTGCCCTCGAAGATCGAAGCGACGCTGGGCTCTTGTGAGGACAGCGTGCGCGAGATCTCCTCGCTGCACTCCGAGCAGCAGTTCTTCCTCTACCTGGGCCGCCACATCGGCCTGCCGGTCTGCCTCGAGGGGGCGCTGAAGCTGAAGGAGATCTCCTACGTGCCGACCGACGCCTACGCCGCGGGGGAGATGAAGCACGGCCCGATCGCTCTGCTCGACGAGTCGACGCCGGTGGTCTGCGTGGCCACCGACAGCCCCGTGCTCGACAAGGTCCTCTCCAACGTCGAAGAGGTGCGGGCGCGCGGCGCCGAGACGATCGCGATTGTCACCGCTGGCGACGAGCGCGCCGCCGAGGTCTCTGAGGAGACGATCGAGGTGGCCGCGAGCGACTGGATCCTGCAGCCGATCCTGGCGATCCTGCCGCTGCAGCTGCTCGCCTACGACATCGCCCGCGCCCGCGGCCTCAACGTCGATCAGCCGCGGAACCTGGCAAAGACCGTCACCGTCGAGTAGACGTGAGGGCGCGTACGGGTAGGATGCCCGCCGCATGACGATCCGTCCTCTACTCGCGGCGCTCGCGCTGGCCGCAGCGACCGCCGTTGCCGCCGGCTGTGGCAGCGACGACTCCTCGGGGTCCAGGGTCGCCGAGCTGGCGCCCGCCGGGGTGCCGATCTTCGCCGAAGCGGTGCTGCAGCCGAGCGGCGATCTGAAGGCGAACACCGACGCCGCCGCGCAGAAGATCGCCGGTGTCGACGACCTCGGTGCCTTCATCGTCGAAGAACTCGAAGGCTCGGCCTCCGGCGACGGTGAACCGGTCGACTTCGAGGGCGAAGTCAAGCCCTGGCTGGGCGAGCACGGCGCCGCCTACTGGGACAGCGGCGACACCGACGAAGCGAATCTGATCGTCGAAACCGGCGACGCCGACCTGACGCAGGAGTTCATCGACCACCAGGCCGAGCAGAGCGAGGAACCACTCGAGTCGAAGTCATACGAAGGCGTCGACTACGTGCTCGGGAGCGAAGACGAACGCGCCGTCGGCGTCGTCGGCGACTTCCTGCTCGCGACCGAAGGAGAGCGCCGCTTCAAGCAGGCGGTCGACGCCTCCGACAGCGGCGAATCGCTCGCCGCCGAAGACACCTTCGCAAAGGCCATCTCGGCCGCATCCGAGGGCAGCCTGCTCGACGTCTTCGTCGACGTCGGCGGCCTGCTCGAGGAATCGGGCGACCAGATCGGCCCACAGGCGCGGCAGATTCTGCGCAACGCCGGCATCGACCCGAGCGAAGCGACGGCGGTGGCCAGCATCGTTCCGGGGACCGACCAGGTCACGGTCGAATTCAGCAGCGACCTGGCCGGCCAGGAAGCGCCGACCGGCGACGCCTCCGAGCTGCTCGGCGAACTGCCGGGGAACGCCTTCGTCGCCTTCGCCGTCTCCGGCTTCGGCAATCAGGTGAAACAGGCGCTCGACAGCCTCGACGAAGAAGGCGTCCCGGACACGGTGCCTCCAGGTCAGCTGAAGAAGGGCCTGAAGCAGCTCGGCATCGACCTCGAAAAGCTGAGCGGCTCGCTGCAGGACGCGGGCGTCTTCGCCGTCGGCAACAACGGGCGCAGCCTCGGCGGCGCCCTCGTGCTGACGACGAAGGGCTCGGAGGCGGTCGCGACGGTCGACAACATCGTCAAATTGCTGCGCAGCGTCAACGTCTCCGGCGTCTCGGTACTGGGTGGCAAGTACAGCGGCTTCTCGGTGCGCAGCGAAGACCTCGGCGACAAGCCGCTCGTCGTCGCCGCAAAGGAAGGCCGGATCGCGATCGGGTATGGGGCGGCGCCGACCCTGGCCGGGCTTCTCAGCGGATCGGTCAAGGCGCCGACGCTCTCCGAGAACCCGGCCTACGACGACGCCGTCGCTGCGCTCGGCGACACGCCGATTGGCGGCTTCGCCGATGGCCCCGCCGCGCTGCGGCTCGCCAACGCGTTGATCCCAAAGCGCGACGACGGCTTCAAGCGGGCGAAGAAGTACCTGAGGAGCATCAGCTTCCTCGCCCTCGGCTCGGCCACCCAGGGCGACCTGGCCAAGGCCAAGCTGATCGTCGGACTGAAGTAGCGCTACCGGCCCGCAAACGGGGTTAGGCTGGGTCGCCTATGGAGCCCTGGCTCAGGCCGCTATTCGACGCCGACGGGATGCGCGCGGTCGACGCCTGGGCAATCGAGGAAGCCGGCGTGTCCTCGCTGGAGCTGATGGAGGCGGCCGGGCGGGCGGTGGCGGAGGCGGTCGGCGAGCTGGCCCCCGAGGGCCCTGTGCGGGTCGTCTGCGGCAAGGGCAACAACGCCGGCGACGGGCTGGTCGCCGCGCGCTACCTGGCCGAGGCCGGCTTCGACGTCGAGGCCCTGTTGCTCTGGCCGGCGGCGGAGCTGAGCGGCGACGCCGCCGCCAACCTCGAGCGCTTCGGCGCCGAGCAACTCGACGGCGAGCCGGCGCCCCGTCTGGCCGGCTCGGGCGCCGTGGTCGATGCGATCTTCGGCACCGGCTTCGCCGGCGAGCCGCGTGAGCCGGCCCGCGCGGCGATCGCCGCGATCGAGGCCTGCGGCGCACCGGTGGTCGCCTGCGACATCGCTTCGGGAATCGACGCCTCCAGCGGCGAGGCCGCCGGCGTCGCGGTGACGGCGGAGGTCACCGTCAGCTTCCACGCCGCCAAGCTCGGCCACCGGGTCGCACCGGGCAAGTGGCGTACGGGCGAGCTGCGGGTTGCGCCGATCGGGATCCCCGCGGGCGCGCCCGCCGAGCCGGTTGCCGGCGAGATCGACGCCGCGGTGCTGGAGCTGGCGCCCCGCCGCGGCGCCCGCTCGACCAAGTTCAGCTCCGGCCAGGTGACCGTGGCCGGTGGCTCGCGCGGCCTGACGGGCGCCGTGCAGATGTCATCGCGGGCGGCGATCCGCGCCGGCGCGGGCTACGCGACCGTCGCGGTTCCGGCCGACCTCGAGCCGGTCTTCGAGGCCGGGCAGCTGGAGGTGATGTCGGTCGGTTGTCCCGGTGGCGACGGCTGCCTCGCTCCGGGTTCGGCCAGGTCGTTGCTGCGCGCCTTCGAGCACGCCGCCGCCGGTGTGCTCGGGCCGGGCATGGGCCGCGATCCCGGCTCGGTCGAGCTGGCGCGCGCCGTGCTCACCCGGATCGATGCGCCGCTGGTGCTCGACGCCGACGGGCTCAACGCCTTCGCCGGCGAGCTCGGCCGGATCGCGGCGCGCCCGGAGCCGACCCTGCTCACCCCGCACGCCGGCGAGCTCGGTCGCCTGCTCGGCCGCGACGCGGAGGAGATCGGCAGGCGCCGACTCGCCGCCGCCCGCGAGGCCGCACGGGCGGCGCGGGCGATCGTCGTACTCAAGGGCGACGACACGATCGTCACCGACGGCGAGCGGGTCGCGGTCAACGTTCTCGCCGCTCCCGCGCTGGCCACGGCGGGCACCGGCGACGTCCTGTCCGGGATCGCTGCGGCGATGCTCTCCCGCGGCCTCGAGCCCTTCGCGGCCGCCTGCGCCGCGGTGCTCGCCCACGCCCGCGCCGGCCGCGACGCCGCCGCGCGGATCGGCGCCGCCGAGTCGGTTATCGCCACCGACACGATCGACTCGATCGCGGTGGGGATGCGTCCCGACTCCCGCGTCGAATAATCTCGCCAGGATGAAGACCGCCGCCGAGATCATGGACAGCTCCGTGCCGAGTGTCTCGCCCGAGGCCGATGCGCGCGGCGCGATCGAGCTGCTGGCGAAGACCGACAAGGGCGCGATCCCGGTCGTCGACGAGGACCGCAAGGTGGTCGGGATCGTCAGCGAGTCCGACCTTGTGCTCAGCGACGAGGAATCGGACCTGCATCTGCCCCACTACCTCAACATCATGGGCGGGGTTGTCTTCGTCGGCTCGATGAAGGGCTTTGAGGAGCGGCTCGACAAGGCCTTCGCGACCAAGGTCTCGGAGTTGATGAGCGCCGACCCGGTGGTTGTCAACGACTACTCCAGCGCCGAGACGGTGGCGCGGAGGATCGCCGAGAAGCACCACAACCACCTTCCCGTGGTCGACGACGAGGGCCGCTTCGCCGGCATGGTCACGCGGGCCGACGCGCTGGCCGCGCTCGTCGAGGAGTAGAGCGTGCGGGCGGTTGCCCGGATCGAGCACGACGCCGTGCGCGACAACTGCGCGCGGCTCAAATCCGAGCTGGGCGAGGCGGAGCTGTGCGCGGTGGTCAAGGCCGACGGCTATGGCCACGGCGACACCGCCTGCGCCGAGGCGGCCCTCGCCGGCGGCGCCACCCGGCTTGCGGTAGCGACGGCGAGCGAGGCGGAGCGGATCGGCCGCCGCCTCGCCCACGTGCCCCTGCTGACGATGGGGGCGCTGGCCCCAGACGAGCTCGACACGGCGCTGGAGGCGGGCTCGGATGTTGCAGCCTGGCGCCTTGGCTTCCTCGACCTGGTCGCCGAACGAGCCCGCGCCCACGGCCGCCCGGCCCGCGTGCACGTCAAGCACGACAGCGGGATGGGCAGGCTCGGCAATCCCGACGGCGAGGAGGTGCTGGCGCTGCTGCGCGCCTGCGCCGAGAGCCCCGATCTCGAGCCGGCCGGTGTCTGGACCCACTTCGCGACCGCCGACGAGCCCGATTCGGAGTTCTTCGAGGCGCAGCTCGGGCGCTTTGCCGCGGTCGCCGCGGCGGCAAAGCGGGAGATGCCACAGCTCACGGTCCACGCCGCCAACAGCGCTGCAGTCTTCCGTGAGCCCCGCGCCCACTTCGACATGGCCCGCTGCGGGGTCGCCGTATACGGGCTTGACCCCTTCCAGGGAAATCCGGCCGAGCGTGGCCTGCGCCCGGCGCTCGCGCTGCGCTCCTACGTCGCCGACGTGAAGCCTTTCGAGCCCGGCGACAGCGCCGGTTACGGGCAGACCTGGCGGGCGGCGCGGGTGACCCAGGTCGGGGTCCTGCCAATTGGCTACGGCGATGGCGTGCGCCGCGGGCTCTCCAACAACGCAGAGGTGCTGATCGACGGTCGCCGCTTCCCACTCGTCGGCACGGTCTCGATGGACAACGTCACCGTCGACCTCGGCCCCGAGACCGACGTCGAGCCCGGTGCCGAGGCGGTGCTGATCGGCGCCCAGGGCGGGGAGGCGATCCTCGCCGAGGAGGTCGCGCGGCGGCTGGACACGATCAACTACGAGGTCACTTGCGGGATCTCCGCCCGCGTTCCCAGGGTGGCGGGGTGACCCTCGGCGCCAGACTGGACGCGGCGCCGTTGGTCGGCCTCGCCCGGGGCGCGCTACAGGGAGAGGACGGCGTCTGGATCGTGGGCGGCGCGGTTCGCGATGCGCTGCTCGAGCGCGAGGTAACCGACCTCGATCTCGCCGTCGGCGGCGACCCGGCGCGGGTCGCGAGGGCCGTCGCCGAGGCGGGAGACGGGTATGTCTTCGAGCTTTCGGCTGAGTTCGCGACCTGGCGCGCCGTCGCCCGCGACCGCAGCTGGCAGCTCGACGCGACGGCATTGCGCGGGGAGACGATCGAGTCCGACCTGGCCGGCCGCGACTTCACCCTCGGGGCGGTCGCGGTGCCGCTTGCCGGCGGCGAGCCGATCGACCCCCGCGGCGGCATCGAGGACCTGCAGCGGCGCCTCCTTCGCGCCGTCGCCGAGGACAGCTTCGACGCCGACCCGCTGCGCCTCCTGCGCGCCGCCCGGATCGCCGTTGAGCTCGAGCTGCAGATCGACCCCGACACGGTCGCTCTCGCCCGTTCACGGGCCGGTCGCGCCGCCGAGCCGGCCGGCGAGCGGCAACTGGCCGAGTTGCGCCGCCTGCTCGGCGGGCCCGACCCGCTGCGCGGCCTGGCGCTGCTCGACGAGCTCGGGCTGACCGCCGTCGTCCTGCCCGAGCTGGAGGCGCTGCGCGGAGTCGAGCAGGGCCCCAATCATCACCTCGACGTCTTCGGCCACACGCTCGCCGTGCTCGAACAGACGCTCGCGGTCGAGTCCGACCTGGAGCGTTTCGCCGGTGAGCGTGCCGCCGAGACGCGGGCGCTGCTGGAGGAGCCGCTGGCCGAGGAGATGACCCACGGCACGGCACTGCGCTTCGGCGCGCTGCTGCACGACATCGGCAAGCCGGCGACGAAGGGGGAACACGATGGCCACGTGACCTTCATCGGCCACGACGGCACCGGCGCCGAGATCGTCGCCGGGATCTGCCGCCGGCTGCGCGCCGGGGGCAAGCTGACCCGCCACCTGCAGGCCTTGACCAGGCATCACCTGCGGCTCGGCTTCATGGTCCACGAGGCGCCGCTGCCCCCGCGGCGGGTGCACGAGTACCTGCGTGTGACCGAGCCGGTCTCCGCTGATGTCACCCTGCTCACAGTCGCCGATCGGCTTTCGGCCCGCGGCAGTGGCCCCTTTGCCACCGACGAGGCGATCGAGGCCCACCTCGACCTCGCCCGGACGATGCTGGCGGCGGCGCTCGACTGGCGCCGCGAGGGTCCGCCCGAGCCGCTGCTGCGCGGCGGCGAGCTGGCCGACCGGCTGGGCATCGCGCCGGGACCGGAGCTCGGCGACCTGCTGGCCGAGCTCGAGGCCGCCCAGTACGCGGGCGAGGTTGCCGACCCTCAAGCCGCGATTGAGTACCTCCGCCGAAAAAGGTGAAGGGAGCGCCGAGCGAGCAGGCAATCCATATCTGATTCTGTTGCGCGGGGAGCGAGGCGCGACTGTTGTGGGGTACGCTCCCCGCCGCATGGGCAAAGAGGAGAAGATCGAGATGGAGGGCGAGATCACCGAGGCCCTCCCCAACACGATGTTCCGCGTCAAACTCGACAACGAACACGAGGTCCTCGGCCATATCTCGGGCAAGATGCGCCGCCACTACATCCGCATCCTGCCGGGCGACCGGGTGAAGATCGAGCTTTCGCCGTATGACCTCGACCGCGGCCGCATCACCTACCGCTACAAATAGCCTCAGGCGTTCGTTCGGCGCATTTCGCGTAGGGCGAGCGCGCCGAGCACTGCGAGCAGGGCGACGAGGGCGACGAGCCCGGGCCAGGTCCCGGCCCAGCTGACACCGCCGACGAATCCCTGGCGGGCTGCTTCGACCACTTCGGTGACCGGGTTGACTTCGGCGACGTCGGCAAGCCACGGCTGCAGCAGGGCCAGCGGCGCGTAGGCGGTGGTCAGCAGGATCAACGCCATCATTCCCGACTGCATCAGCGGCGCCGCCGACTGGCTTTTGAAGCGCAGCGCCAGCATCGAGCCCCAGCAGGCGGCGACGGCGGCCATCGCGGCGACCATCAGGTAGGTGACGAGCAGCCCGTCGATCCCCGGCCAGCCGGCGCCGAGCGGCAGCGCGATCGCGAGCACGAAGGTCGCCGGGATCAGTGCCCGCAGGCTGGCGGCGAGAACCGTGCCGGCGAGCAGGACCCAACGTGGCGCGGGCGAGACGAGCAGCCTGTCGAGCCAGCCCTGCTCGATGTCGCGGGCGAGGTTGACGCCGGCCGCGGCGCCGGTGAAGCCGGCGCCCTGCAGCATGCTGACCGGGACGATGAAGCTCTCGTAGGCGCCGACTTCGAAGCCGCGCAGCTGGGTCAGCGCGCCGAAGACCCCGTTGAGGCCGAGGAAGAAGATCGTCGGCGCCAGCACGCCGGGTATCGCCGCTCCGGGCACGCGCAGGATCTCGTTCTTGGCGCGGGCCATCAGGGCGGCGATCGTCGCCAGATTGGCGCGCCAGGCCGGGGTCTCTGCAGTTGCGCTCGCCGCCTCCATCAGCCCACCCGCAGCCGGTGGCGCAGCGCCCGCGCGCTGAGCACGAGCCCGAGGGCGACGATGGCCGCGACCGCGAGCAGCGCCTCGGCCGTGTCGGTGGCGTCGATGCCGGCGATGATCGGCTCGCGCACTCCTTCTGCGATGAAGCTGAGCGGGTTGTATTCGGCGATCGTCCGCGCCGGCTCGATCATCAGGTTGACCGGGAAGAAGGCCGAGGAGAGGAAGAGCACGACCAGCACCAGTGGGAAGAGGCCCTGGACGACGCTGGCGCTGCCGGTGCGCAGGGCGATCGCGGCGCCGATCCCGCCGACGGCCATCGCCGTCACCGTGACCAGGGCGATCGCCAGCAGGGCGCCCGGCACGCCGCCTTCGATCGTGGCGCCGAAGATCAGCCCGATCGCGAGGAACCAGAGCGCCGAGAGCAGGCCCAGCGCGGCGGTTCCGGCAAGGCGGCCGAGGACGATCGTGTAGCGCGAGATCGGCGCCGCGAAGAGGCGGTCGGTGAAGCCCATCTCGATGTCGACCGCGAGCGCGATCCCGCCGCTGTTGCCGGCCAGCATCAGCGACTGCATCATCGCCCCGGCGAGCATGAACTGGAGGAAGCTCTGCACCGGCGGGAAGCCCGGCAGGCCGACGGCGCCGCCGGCGCCGCCGGTCTGGATCGCCAGCAGCAGGGTCGGGAAGATGACGATCGGCGCCATCAGCTGCGGGCGGCGGAAGGTCTGGCGGATCGAACGCAGGCCGAGCGCCTGCACGACGCGCAGGTTGGTGCGCACCTCGCTGTGCCCGGCTACTTCCGACCGCGGGAGAAGATGCCTATCCATAACCGATTCTTCAGGCATCTACGGAAGAGGAAGTTGGCGGAACCTTTTGTTTCTCGAGGTGGTAGCCGGTTTTGGCGACGAAGACGTCATCGAGGCTGGGGCGGACCAGCTCCAGCGAGCCGACCGCGATGCCGGCCTCGTCGAGGGCGCGCACGACGCGCGGGATGTCGGCGGCGCCGTTCTCGACCTCGACCAGGACCGTCTTGCCGTCGACCGGCGGCAGCAGCGGGCCGATCCGGGCGCAGACCTCCTCCGCCGCGGCGATCGAGCCCTGCTCGATCTGCAGGCGGATGTGGGGGTGGCCGATTTCAGCTTTGAGCGAGGCCGGCGTTCCCTCGGCGACGATCTTGCCGTTGTCGATGATGCCGACGTTGTCGGCGAGCTGGTCGGCCTCCTCCAGGTACTGGGTGGTGAGGAAGACGGTCGTGCCGCCGTCGTTGAGCGCCCGCACCTCCTCCCAGATCGTCTTGCGGCTGACGGGGTCCAGACCGGTGGTCGGCTCGTCGAGGAAGAGCACCCGCGGTTCGTGGACGAGGGCCGCGGCGAGGTCGAGGCGGCGCTGCATGCCGCCCGAGTAGGCGCCGACGCGGCGGTCGGCGGCGTCGACCAGGTCGACTCGCTCGAGCAGCGCGTCAGCGCGCCGACGCCCCTCGCTGCCGGGTAGGCCCTGCAGCGTCGCCTGCAGGCGGATCAGCTCTCGGCCGGTCATCAGCGGGTCGAGTGCCGCTTCCTGCAGGGCGACGCCGATCGAGGCGCGGACCGCGCGGGCTTCGCCGGTCACGTCGTGGCCGGCGACCGTCGCCCGGCCGCCCGTCGGCAGCAGCAGCGTGGTCAGCATCCGCACGGTCGTCGTCTTGCCGGCGCCGTTGGGGCCGAGGAAGCCGTAGATCTCGCCCTCGCCGACCTCGAGGTCGATTCCCTGCACCGCGAGCACCTCGTCGAAGCTCCGCTCGAGGCCCTCGACTGCAATCGCCGCGGCCGTCACTCAGGCCCCCGCCGACGTGGCTTCCGCAAGCGGCGGCCGCGCCTCGACCCAGCGCCGCCCATTGGCCCGCTCCAGCGCCTCGGCGGCGTCGAGCAGGAGCGCATCCGCGCCCCAGGCGGCCTGCAGCTGCAGCGCGACCGGGAGCCCGTCGCTGAGCCCGACCGGCATGCTGATCGCGGGGATCCCGGTCATGTTGGCGAGCGCCCCGCCACGCACGTTGGCCTGGTCGGCGACCGTCGGACCGGATGGCAGATCGACCACCGGCGCATCCAGCGGCGGCGCCGGGGCCGGGATCGTCGGCCAGGCGATCACGTCGACGTCCTCGAACAGGGTGGCGAGGCGGCGGCGCATCATCGCCCGCACCCGCGTCGCCTGGACCGTCGCGGCCGCCGGCAGCAGCATCCGGTACTTGAGCGTCCCGCGCGCGACCGGGCTGAGCTCGGGATGCAGCTCGTTGAGCTGCTGCGGCGTCGTCCCGCCCATGCTCTCCGAATTGATGATCAGGATCGCGGCGACGGCGGCGATCTCGAGGTCGGGCAGCTCGATCTCCCGCACCTCGCCGCCGGTCTCGCCGCGCAGCGCCTCGATCGCCTCCTCGCAGGCTCCCCGCACGTCTGGGGTGACGTCCTCGGAGACCGAGTCGCGGACAACGCCGATGCGCAGCCCGTCGGCATCGCCGGCCGCCAGCTCTTCGCCGCAGAGGACCGAGCCCAGCAGCCGGCAGTCGCCGGCGTCGGCGCAGAGCGGCCCGGAGACGATCAGGCTCGTCGTCGGCGCCATGTGATGGCCCTCCATCGCCGCGCGGCCGAAGGTCGGCTTGAGGCCGGTGAGACCGCAGTAGGCGGCGGGGAAGCGCACCGAGCCGAGCCCGTCGGCGCCGACGGCGGCGGCGACGAGCCCGCCGGCAACCGAGGCGGCAGGGCCGCTCGAGGAGCCGCCGGGGCAGCGTTCGGGGTCCCACGGATTGTGCGCCGGGCCGTAGTAGGAGGTGGCGCCGGTGCTGCCGGCGCCGAGCTCGTGCATGTTGCCGACGCCGATGATCGTCGCGCCGGCGTCGCGCAGGACGCGGTAGGGGCCGGACTCCTGCGGCGCGGTCGGCACGGTCAGCTCGGCGGCGCCGAAGCGCTGCGCACGCCAGGGCAGCGGCCACTCGTCCTTGATCACGAGCGGCACCCCGTGTAGCGGGCCCGGCGGCGCGGCGGAGAGCATCTCGCGTGAGCGCTCGGGGAAGGTCTCGACCACGGCGTTGAGCGCCGGGTTGCGCTGCTCGATCCGGGCAAGGACGGCGTCGAGCAGCCCGTTCGGATTGACCTCGCCGGCCGCAATCGCCGCGGCCTGGGCGCGCAGGCCGAGGTCGAGGGGGTCGCCGCTACTCACCGGGCGCCTTCGACATATCCGGGCAGGGCTCCGGCTCGATACCCGCGGTGTCGAGTGCGAGCAGCTCGACGATCGGAGGCCAGAGCAGCTGGTGGACGGCGGCGATCACGGCCAGGTCGACCTCGTCGGCCTCGATCCCGAGCGCGGCGAGGCCACCCGCGATGAACTGGTCCGTTTGAGTCGCGCCCTCCATCTCGGCAGGCAACCCTAGACGATTGGCTGCCTGGCCAAATCGCCGCTGGCCGCGATCGTGCAGTTGCGGCCGGAGGACAGCGCCGGCTGACCGCGAACGGCAGAATCCTGGGCCGCAACCCTGGCCGCAGGCCCGGGTTTCCCCTGGAGACATGGCTGGAACGACAGAAAACCAACCGCCCCGCAGCCGCGCCTGGATCGCGCTGGGCTTCGCCTGTGCGCTGGCGCTGCTCGTCATCGCGGTCTGGCCCGGGCCCGCGGACTCCGCTCCGTTGCGCGTCGTGGTGCTGGGTAAGACCGACTCGACCCCGCGCCCTTCGTGCCCGGGCAAGATCGTCAACAACGTCGAGGTCGTGCCCTGTCGGGTCGAGGGTCACGTGACCGGCTTCCAGGCGATCGCCGGCGGCGTGCCGCGTCCCTACGAGGTTCCCTTCGACGGCAAGATCGTCGCCTGGTCGATCACCCTGGCGCGGCCCTCGCGCCGCGACACGAAGAAGATGACCGACGAGGTCGGTTTCTTCAACGAATTTCTCGGCAAGCCCTCGAGGGCGCGGATCGGTGTCCTGCGCCCGGTCAAGGGCTCGAAGCCGCCCCGCTACACGCTGGTCCGGCAGAGCCCGCTGCAAATGCTCAACCGCTATTTCGGCAGCACGCCCGTCTTCGCGCTCGAGCACCCGCTCACTGTCCTACGGGGGCAGATCGTCGCGCTGACGATCCCCACCTGGGCGCCGATGTTCGCCTTCAACGTCGGAGACAACAACACCTGGCGCGGCAGTCGCCGGCCCAAGCAGTGCTCGTCCAAGGAGGACATCCAGGGCGGTCACCCGCAGCAGGGCGTGCGCAAGACGAAGACCTACGGCTGCTACTACTCAAACGCGCGGCTTCTCTACACCGCGACGGTCGTCAAAAAGCCCTAGACGGCTTCCTGGCGCAGCCCGCAGTACGGGCAGTCGCTGACATCGAGGCCGATCAGCTGGTCGCAGCGACGGCAGGCGCGCAGGTTCTCCGGCGTGCGCGGCAGTGACGAGTTGGAGGGGGCGAGCGGCAGCACTCGCGCCACCGGCGCCATCTCCTCGCCGGTCTCGCGGTCGACGTAGACCGAGCCGGGCTCGGCCTCGGCCAGGGCCTCGCGGCCCGAGGCCGGCGCCCGCATCCGATAGAGCTGCCTGGAGTTCACGGTGGGGAAGACTAATAGGTTGCCCGGCAGCGATGCGCGTCCTGCTCTTCCACGGCTACATGCTGCGCGGTACCGGCAGCAACATCTACACCGCGAACCTGGCGCGGGCACTGGCCAAGCTGGGCCACGAAGTCCACCTGCTCTGCCAGGAGCGTGGCGTGGAGATCGAAGGCGTCGAGATCCACATTCCCGACATCGGCGGCCTGCTGCCCGTCTATGTGAAAGATCCCTACGAGGGCTTCGAGGTCAGGGCCTTCCCGGAGCTGAGCGACGAGGAGCTCGACAGCTACCTGGGCGCCAACGTAGCCGCGGTGCGCACGGTGGCCGAGTCTGTCGGCGGCTTTGACGCCGCGCTCGCCGGGCATCTCGTGATGGGCCCGTGCATCCTCGCCCGCGCCGCCATCGGCGACTTTGCCGCCAAGGTCCACGGCTCGGCACTCGAGTACACGGTCAAACCCGATCCGCGGTTCCTGCCCTACGCGGAAGAGGGAATGGATGCAGCGTCCTGCGTCCTGGTCGGGTCACGGCATACGGCCGAGTCGCTTTGGGCGGCGCTGCCGGGTGTCGAGGGGCTTGAGGAGAAGACGCGGTCAGGGCCCCCGGGATTGGATCCGGGGCGCTTCCGGCCGCGGGCCCTGTCGCGGGTACCCCACCCCGCGCCACCCACGGGTGGGAGGGTTGTGTTTGTCGGGAAGTTGATCGTGTCCAAGGGGGTGGACTTGCTGTTGGCCGCGTGGCCTTTGGTCAGGGCCGAGCATCCGGAGGCGCGGTTGCAGATAGCTGGCTACGGGGAGTACGAACAGGGGTTGCGCAGGCTGCTGGTGGCGCTTGATCGTGGGGATTTGGACGATGCGCGGGAGGTTGCGCGGCTGGGGTGGGGGCTCGAGGGAGGCTCCGCGGAACCGCTTTCGATCCTGAGCTCGTTCTTGGCCGATCCGCCCGCGGGTTACCTGGAGGCGGCGAAGGGGATGGCGGCGTCGGTCGAGTGGCTCGGGCGGCTGGAGCACGACGAGGTGGCGGAGCTGCTGCCGGGAGCGGAGGCGCTGGTGATGCCGAGCACCTTCCCCGAGGCGTTCGGGATGGTCGCCGCGGAGGCGGCCGCCTGCGGAGTGCTGCCGGTCTCGGCGGGGCACTCGGGGATGCGGGAGGTGTCGCGGCAGCTCGCGGCGGCGCTGCCGACCGAGGTCGCTGATCTGGTCTCCTTCCCGGTTGGGGAGGGTGCGGTCGGGGCGATCGCGGCGCGGCTGAATCGCTGGCTGGCGCTGCCCGAGGCCGAGCGGGATGGGGCGCGGGGGGCGTTGGTCGAGACCGCACAGCGGCTCTGGAGCTGGGAGGGCGTGGCGCGTCGGGTCATCGCTGCGTCGCGGGGCGACCTTGACCGTCTGCCGCTTGCATAGAATGCGCCCCCGCCATGAGTCCGGAGCGAGCGCAGCGTCCATATCTGATTCGTCGCCAGCGAGCGAAGGATGATTCCTGACGTGATGGGCCGCCTCCCGATAGCGAAGATGTTCGCCGCCACGCTGGTGCTCGCTGCGGCGATATCCGTGGTCATGCTGCAGGTCAACTGGGACGGCCAGCAGGCCTCCACGGCCGCTCCGAAGATCGACACGCTGCTCGACGTGATGATCGTGCTCTCGGCCTTCGTCTTCTCGCTGGTGATGGTGATGCTCTTCTACGCCCTGTGGAAATTCAAAGCCAAGCCGGGCGACGAATCCGACGGCGAGCCGATCCACGGCAACACGCGGCTCGAGATCGCCTGGACGCTGATCCCGACCGTGATCGTGCTCTTCGCCGCCGGCTACAGCTGGTCGGTTCTTGACCAGATCGAAGAGCCGGCCAAGAACCCGCTCACGGTCGACGTCTTCTCGCAGCAGTTCGCCTGGAGCTTCGGCTACCCGGGCAAGGAAAACGCCGCCGGCGAAGTAAACCCCTACGCGGAGGGCGAGCTGCACGTCCCGCTCGGTCGCCAGGTTCACTTCAAGATGCACGCGCTCGACGTCCTGCACTCGTTCTGGGTCCCCGAGTGGCGGATCAAGAAAGACAACGTGCCGGGGATCACGACGACCGCGATCGTCACCCCGGACAAGCCCGGCGCCTATCAGCTGATCTGCACCGAGCTCTGCGGTCTCGGCCACGCCGCGATGCGGGCGAAGGTCGTGGTCGAGCCGCCGGCCAAATTCCGCGAGTGGATCGCCGGCCTGGAGGAAACCGTGCCAGATCCGTACCTGGAAACGATCCGTCGCGATACCGAAACCGATCCGGTCCCGCTCGGAGCGGGCGGGGCGTAGAGGCATAATGGAGGCGATCTGATGGCTGCTGCGATCAAGCAACCGGGATGGATTCGAGGCCTGCTCGGCGCGATGGCGGCGGCCGCCTTCGGCGTCGGCCTCGTCGTCACCCTGCGCGAGGTCTCCGGGCTGCCGATCTGGCAGACCGAGCAGACCGGCTACCCGCACGTAGTAGTCCCGCTGGTGACCGCCCCACTCGGCTTTCTCGCCGGCTTCGGCTGCTTCGACTACTGGCTGCGCTGGGCGGCGGGGATGCCGACGATCCCCGACGACCACTCCCAGCACGGCGCCAAGAGCTGGAAGGACTACTTCCGCTTCAACACCGATCACAAGGTGATCGGCATCCAGTACGTCGTCACGACCTTCTTCTTCTTCTTCATCGGCGGCCTGCTGGCGATGCTGATCCGCGCCGAGCTCGCCCAGCCGGGCTCGCAGATCGTCGATGCGGCGACCTTCAACGGGCTCTTCTCGACCCACGCGGTACTGATGATCTTCGTCTTCGTCATCCCGGTCTTCGCTGGGCTCGCCAACTACGTGCTGCCGCTGATGATCGGCGCGCCGGATATGGCCTTCCCCCGGCTCAACGCGCTCAGCTTCTGGATGCTGCCACTCGCCGGCCTGCTCTTCATCGGCAGCTACCTCGCCCCCGGCGGCGCCTTCGACGCCGGCTGGACCGGCTACGCGCCGCTCTCCACCGGAGCGCCGCTGGGCCAGTCGTTCTTCAACCTGGGAGTGCAGTTCGCGGGGGCCTCCTCAATCGCGACCGCGCTCAACTTCCTGGTCACGATAATCACCATGCGTGCGCCCGGAATGACCTTCTGGCGCATGCCGCTGCTGGTCTGGGCAAACCTCTCGACCTCGCTGCTGGTCGTCGCCGCGACGCCGTTCATCGCCGGCGCCCAGTTCATGGTCCTTCTCGATCGCGCCCTCGGCACCCAGTTCTTCCAGTTCGCCGGCGGCGGCGACGTGATCAGCTACCAGCACATCTTCTGGTTCTACTCGCACCCTGCCGTCTACATCATGATGCTGCCCGGGTTCGGGATCATCTCAGAGGTCATCTCGACCCACGCCCGCAAACCGATTTTCGGCTACCGGCTGATGGCGCTGGCGTTGATCGGGATCGTCGTGCTCAGCTACTCGGTCTGGGCGCACCACATGTTCGTCGCCGGCATGTTCAGTTGGCTGCGCGTGCCGATGATGATCACGACGC
>Ga0210085_1000051_pt1 | contig 52246 bp, 41 predicted proteins | sample China_Galinas_PW_5_FD_184866 | JGI IMG/M metagenome (GOLD analysis project Ga0210085, IMG submission 184866) | Wetland microbial communities from San Francisco Bay, California, USA, that impact long-term carbon sequestration - China_Galinas_PWC_D1... | ecosystem: Environmental > Aquatic > Marine...
AACCAATCCCTCGATCAGCTGATCGAGGACTCTCTCGGCAGCCTCTTGAGCGCCAAGGAGGAAACCACTACCGTGTAAGCCGATTGGCAGCGGACACCCGTCCTGCACCGGTCAGATGGCCTTATTTGAGTAAGGGAGCGCCTTACAGGGCCATGGAGCTTGTCAACCGGCCCCTTCGGTCCGCCGGGCTGCCCATCAGCCCCCGGGTCCCAGGTAGGACTCCAGCATCCGATTCCATTCCGGACCGTGGATGATACTCAGAATGCTCCTGTTGAGCTCTTCGCGCAGGGGTGAGCCGGGCGGAAGGGCAATTCCGTAATCCTGGCGGGCAAAGACGGTCGGAAGGACCCGCAGCTCCGAGGCATAGCCCTCGTTGACCAGAAACCGCAGGACGGGGGCGTCGTAGACCACGGCATCCGCGTGCCCGGCTGCCAGATCCGCCAAGGCGTTCTTCAGATCAGGTGCGGTCTTGTAGCGGATCAGGTTCTCGTCGAGATAGGCGGCACTGGTGCTGCTGTCGAGGCTGAGCACGCGCTTCCCGCGTAGGTCGTCGACACCCCGGACCGTCTGGTCCAGCTGGCCCACCGTGAGTGAGCTGGCGATGGCCGCGGTGAAGCCGGAGATGAGAATGACGCTCGCGAACATCCACGCCAGCCCGATGAGCCGCCCCGCCAGGGTCGTGGGCGCCTTGTCGCCGTAACCCACGGTGGTCATGGTCACCGCCGACCACCAGATCCCGGATCCGATCCCCGTGACCGGATCGCGCTGGAACTGGCCGTTGCGGCGGCGCTCCACCAGCCACACCAGAGCACCCACCAGGGTGAGCACAGCGAGCAAGGCCCCCAATGACTGTACGAAGGCGCCGGATGCGATGCGCTTCATGGCCGAGAGCCAGGTAACCTCGGGACGCTGGCGAACCGCGACGCCCAGCCCCGAGCTGTAGTAGGGATGGGTGAAGTCCATGACCCGTTCCCGTTCGGCCGTGATGGTGAGCGCGGCAGCGGCCGCATCCACCTCGCCCTTGACCACCGCCTCCAGCATCTGCGGGAGCGCCATCTTCTCCAAGTCGAGCCTCAGGCCCGTTTCCTCGCCGATCTTGCGCAACAGCTCGATGGTAATGCCGTCCCAGTCTCCGTTGACCTTCATGGCGAAGGGCGGGACCTGACGGGTCGCAACGCTGACCTCCCGTTCGAGGGCGCTACCGGCATCCTGGGCGCCAACGACAGTCGACCACGCAGCCAGGAGAAGGGCCAAGAGGATTCCGAGTGTCCCATTCATGGCGTCTGAGGTGTCTTTCGTCCGGATTTGCGAAGGTAGCTCACTGCGCCTGCCGCAGCACCTGCAGCGGTGGGCGGATCAACGACGGATAGGTCGCCAGGGTCCCGACCAGGCCGACGAGCAGGGCACCGCCTCCGACACCTCCCAGCCACAGCCAAGGGTCGAGCCGGAGATCCAGCCCGAGGAGCTGGTACGCCAGCACCATGCCCGTGAGCTCTGCGAAGATCGAGGCCAGCAGGCCCGCCAGCAGGCCCGTTGCAGTGAGCTCCACGGCCAGGCTCGCCAGGAGTCGGCGGCGCCGCACTCCGAGGGTTCGCAGCAGGCCTTGCTCGCTACGTCGCTCCTCCAGGCTGGCTTGGATCCCCGCGTACAACACCAACATCCCCGCAGCCAATGTCAGCAGGAACACCTGCTCCACGGCCATGGCGCCCCGGTCGATGATCCGCCGCACCTGACCGATCAGGGCACGCACGTCGAACAGGGTGACACTGGGGTGGGCCTCGACCAAGTCGGCGAGTAGGTGCTCCCGATCGTTGGGGAGGTGAAAGCTGGTGACGTAGGTTGCCGCCTCGCCCGCGAGCAGGGAGCGCGGCGCCATGACGAAGAAGTTCACGTTGAAGCTGTCCCACTGTACCCGCCGCAGGCTGGTGATCGGGGCCTGGATCTCGTGCCCCGCCACCCAGAAGGTGAGCCTGTCCCCCAGCTTCATTCCCAGGGTCTCGGCCAGACCCTCCTCCACGGAGAACTGCGGTGGGGCATCCGGTCCCTTCCACCAGCGACCCGCGATGATCCGGTTGTCGGCCTGGGGGCGGTCGCCCCGGCTCAGGTTGAACTCCCGTGCCGCGAGCCGCTGCGCGCGGAGATCCTCGTAGGCATCGGGGTCGACCGGGGCGTCATTGATGCGGAGCAGACGCCCTCGGATCATGGGGAACAGACCGGAATCGTGGATTCCCTTTTCCGCGAAGAACTTGCGCAGCCCCTCGACCTCATGGGGCTGGATGTTGATCAGGAAATGGTCCGGGACGTCCTCCGGCAGGCTGTCCCGCCAGGCACGCAGCAGATCGACGCGTACCAGGGCCAACAGCAGGAGGGCGAGGATCCCCAGGCCGAGCCCGCTGATCTGCAGCATTGCGCCCAGGGGACGTCGCGCGAGAGAAGCGAGGCCCAAGCGCCAGATTCCCCGGGCCCGCCCTGCCAAGGTGCCGGCGACGCGGACCAGCAGCGCCACGGTCGCCGCCAGTGCGGCCAAGGCACCGCCGACTCCGACCAAAAGCCTCCAGGCCAATCCCGCCTCGCCCGCCTGCCAGAATATGAGAAGGGACAGGGCTACGGCGGCGGCCGCCACCGTAGCGGCAACGGAGGCGGGCGGCACCCCCAGCTCCCGGCGCAACGCCCGTAGCGGCGGGACCCGTGCGAGCTGCAACAGGGAAGGGAGTGCAAAACCGAGCTGGGCGACCAGCCCGGTGCCGATTCCGACCGCCACGGGCCGGAGCGAGGGGGTAGGGAGCCCGGGGCCGAGCCAGTCCGCGTAGATGAAGACCAAGCCGGCATGGAGCAGGTATCCGAGCAGGCAGCCCACTGAGCTCGCGACGAAGCCGAGCAGGACGAGGCGCAGCGCAAAGACACGGGTGAGCAGGCGAGGGCGGGCCCCCAGGCAGCGCATCAGCGCCACCGCATCGATCTGGCGCTCCATGAGCCGGCGGCTCGCCAGGGCGATGGCCGCCCCCGCCACCAGCAGGGTGACCAACGCGGACAGGTGCAGAAACCGGGATGCCCGCTCCATTGCCGAGGAGAACGCGGGGCGGGCCTGCCGGGCATTGACGAGGCGGATGTCGGGGGGCAGCCGATTCGCCACCTCCCCCTTGAAGTCTTCCACGGACTTCGCGTCACCCGCCACCAGGAGGCGATAGCGCACGCGGCTCGCCGGCGTGACCAGGCCGGTCGCCGGGATGTCTCGGAGATCGATCATGACCCGCGGTGCGAGCCGGAAAAAGTTGGCACTCCGGTCCGGCTCGTAGGTGATCAGACGATCGATGCGCAACCGCGCTTCCCCGAGACCGACCTCGTCCCCGGGCGCGGCTTCCAAGAGGTGCAGCAGACGCGGCTCGATCCAGACCTCGCCGGGGCCGGGTCCCGTCGCGGGCTGCACTTCGGCACCCTGCACGTCCCGGCGCACCCGCAATGCGCCACGCAGGGGATACCCGGCGTCGACCGCCTTGACCTGTACCAACTGGGGACCCCGCGTCCCCATGATCACGCTCGGGAACTCGAGGGTGTCAGCAGTCTTCAGGCCCAGGGAGCGGGCTCGAGCGGCATAGCCGGTGGGAATCGGATGGGAGCCGACCAGGACCAGGTCGGCGGCGATGAGCTCGCTGCCCTGGCGCTCCATGGCCCGCTCGATCCGGTCCGTGAAGAAGCCGACCGTCGTGATAGCCGCCACCGCCAGCACCAGGGCAGCGCCCAGCAGAGAGAGCTCACCGCTGCGCCAGTCGCGCCGGAGCAACCGCAGGCCGATGTGCCAAGATGTCACTCCAGGGCCTCCAAGCGCCCATCCCGCAGCAACAGACGGCGGTCACAGCGCCCTGCCAGGCGCGGATCGTGCGTCACCAGGACCAGGGCGGCCCCCGTGTCATGGCGCAGGTCCAGCAGCAGGTCGATCACATGCTCGCCGGTCGCCTGGTCCAGGTTTCCGGTGGGCTCGTCGGCGAAGAGGATCTGCGGACGGGGTGCAAAGGCCCGGGCGATAGCCGTGCGCTGCTGCTCACCGCCGGAGAGCTGACGCGGGTAGTGGCCGGCGCGCGCGCTCAGACCGACACGATCGAGGGCTTCGGCGGCGACACGCCCGGCGTCGGCCTTGCTGCTGAGCTCCAGGGGCAGGGAGACGTTCTCCTGGGCGGTCAGGGTCGGCAGGAGCTGAAAGCTCTGGAACACGAAGCCCACCCGGCCCTCGCGCAGGGCCGCACGGCCGTCTTCATCGAGGACGCTCAGGCCCTTCCCGCACAGCTCGACCTCGCCCCCGCTCGCCTGGTCCAGCCCCGCGAGCAGCCCGAGCAGGGTCGACTTGCCTGAGCCGGACGCACCCAGAACGGCGACGGCCTCGCCGCCGTGCACCGAGAGATCCAGATTCTGGAGGATGGTCAAAAGACCGCTGGGGCCGGTAACATGCTTGCTCAGCCCCCTGGCCCCGGAGACCAGCTTGCGTTTCTCTTCCATCATGGCTCCATTGTTGATGTTCACCAGCCTCTTGCTCCCCGTCGACTCCCGCTCCGGGAGCGAGCCCGTGATCCTCGTGCTCGGGGACAGCCTGAGCGCGGGCTACGGGCTGCCACCAAAGAGCGGCTGGGTTTGGCTGCTCGAGCGGCGCCTCGGCGAGCGCCGATATCCATTTCGGGTGGTCAATGCCGGGGTGTCCGGCGACACCACTGCCGGGGGCGTTTCGCGGCTGCCGGCGCTGTTGAAGCGCCACTCCCCCGCGGTGCTGATCCTCGAGCTCGGTGCCAACGACGGGCTCCGCGGGATTCCCTTCGCGGAGATCGATGCCAACCTGACCCGTTTGGTACGGCTGGGAAAGGCGTCCGGCGCGGGGATCCTGATCGTGGGAAACCGCCTGCCGCCGAACTACGGTACGGTCTACACCAAGCGCTTTCAAGCCGTGTTCGAAGCGGTTGCCGAGCGCGAGCAAGTGGCCCTGGTGCCCCGGCTGTTGGCGGGTGTCGCCCAGGATTGGGGGCTCATGCAGGAGGACGGCATGCATCCCAACGCCCGGGCGCAACCCCTCATGCTGGACAATGTTTGGCCCGGTCTCGAGCCCTTGATCCGAGACCGTTTGCCCGCAGCTAGGCGATAGAATTTCGGCTTCACTACAGCACCTGACAGACAGCAGTAACCGGAGATCCCCATGTCACGCATCACCATCGTAGGATCTGGATTCGGCGCGCTCACCGCTGTGCGAGCCCTGCGAAAGGCCGCCGCCGATGCGCAAATCACGCTGGTGAGCTCCAAGGCGGAATTCCTCTACTACCCGGGGCTTATCTGGATACCCACGGGTCTGCGCACCGCCGAGGACCTGCGCGTCCCGCTCGAAAGATTCTTCCGCCGCCAGCGCGTCGAGCACCTGGCCGCGGAGGCCACGGGCCTACGCGAGGGCGGACGCATCCTCGAGACCACGGCAGGGGACGTCGAGAACGATGGTCTGATCATCGCGTCCGGCGGACGCTTCATCAAGACGCTGCCCGGCATCGAGCACGCCATCACCCCGTGCGAGGGCATCGCTGCCGCCGAGCGCATCCGAGACCGTCTGAAGGCCATGGACGGCGGCACCATCGCCATGGGCTTTGCGTCGAATCCCAAGGAGCCGTCGGCCATGCGCGGTGGGCCCATGTTCGAGTACCTGTTCGGCATCGACCGTTACCTGCGCAAGCAGAACCGCCGCGACCGCTTCAAGCTCGTCTTCTTCACCCCGGCGGAGCAGCCCGGCCAACGCCTCGGCCCCAAGGCCGTCGAGGGCCTGCAGCAGGAGATGCGCAAATACGATATCCAGGCCCATCTGGGCCACAAGCTCAAAGGGTTTACTGAAACAAAGGTGATGACCGAAGGCGGGGAGATCGACGCCGATCTGATCCTCTTCATGCCGGGCATGACCGGCAATCAGTGGTTCGACAACACGGAGCTTCCACGCTCCGAAGGTGGCCTCATCAAGGCCGACGGACACTGCCGGGTGGAGGGATTGGAGCGGGTCTACGTTGCCGGAGACTCGGGAAGCTTCCCCGGCCCCGCCTGGATGCCCAAGCAGGCCCACATGGCGGATCTGCAAGCCAATGCTGCCTCCGCCAACCTGTTGGCCGAGCTCGCGGGCAAGCAGCCGACCGAGACCTTCCGGGTGGAGCTGCTGTGCATCGTCGACGCCAACGACCGCGGGATGCTGGTGGCCCGAAACGAGAAGCACAACCTAGTGCTTCCTGCCATGCGCATTCTCCACTGGGTGAAACGCGGCTTCGAGTGGTGGTACCTGCGGCCTTACCGTTGAAGGCGCGAAGCCGGTGCGGACAGGGCAGTGTCAGGACAGCCCCGCTGCTATGCCGTGCGTCGGCTCAATCCCTTCCGGGGAGTCATCCAGGTGGCCGAGATGGAAGATGCCCGGGCGTTGAGCCTGGACGGTGTGCATTGGGAGATCCAGGTCCTGTGCGAGCAACCGGAGCACACCTGGCGCAGCTCCAATCAGGGCGACCCGGTGATGCGCTACCTGCGCTTCGGCACCTGGTCGCACGCGACCGGCCTGCGGCGGGTGCCCCTGAGCCCGATCCTGGATCTGGATCTGCTGCTTGGAGCCAGCGCGGCCCTGACCGAGCGATTGCCCAACTGTCTCGATGAGCTGCCGTTCGTCCCCGCCGACCGCCATGAGTTGTGGCTGGTGGATTCAGAGGGGCTTGCCTTCGCGCTGCGCGCCTCCTCCGTGACGGCCTCCGAGGCAGCTGCGACGCGACCGGAGCCCTGGGTCGCCAGCCGACCCTCGGATCACAGTTTCCAGTCGAGTCGCCTGTCGAAGCGGGGAATACCGGCGCACCAGGACCAGGATCCCCGCCACCATGCCACCCTGCTGGAGCGGGATACCGCCGGGCGTCCCCCCGGGGTCGCTTGGCTCGAAAGGGACCCGGTGCGTGCCGACGGCTCACCGCAGTCGGATCACGAAACGGCGGGCAACCGCCCCGGGCAGTCTCATGCGGAGGGCTTGCCGCCCCTCCTGTTGCGGGAGGAATGGACGCAGCCGGCGGATCGGGACCTGGTGCGCGATTATCTCGACTGGTGCGCGCCCTTTCTGCTCACGCTCCCCGACCTGGACGACGCGCAGCGCGACCGCCTGGAGCACGCGGCGAGGGCTCGCGCCTTGGAGGTCGATGCGCTGCATCGACTGTACCCCAAGGTGCTCAACCCGGGCTTGCTCGATGCGATCCGAGGTAGAGGCCCGGATCCGCCGATCCCGGGCCGCCGGACCCTCCTGAGGAACCGCAAAGGCAAGACCATGACCTTCCTATCCGACTTGCAGATCGTCGCCGAGGCCCTGGACCGGCAGGTCGCAGACGCGCGCGCCGGCGCCGTGCCGGTCCTGGCGCAGCGCCCCATGTCCACCATCATCGAGGATCTGCAGCTCGATCGATTCGCCCGCCGGGGCGGTCTCAAGGGAGATGCTCTGCGGCGGTTCATGCATGCCTATCTGCCGACGATCATCAATCTGCATCAGCCCGGGTACATGGGCCACCAGGTGGCCGTGCCCCATCCTTCCGCCGCCCTCGGGGCCCTGATCGACGGCCTCACCAACAATCCCATGCCGATCTACGAGATGGGACCCGGCGCCACGGCCATCGAGAGCTTCATCCTCGACTGGATGCTGAAGAAGGTCGGCTGGACACCTCCGGAGCCGGGGCGCCGGACCGGCGAAGGCGTCGGTGGTGGTGTGCTGACCCATGGCGGCTCGCTGGCCAATCTGACGGCCCTGATCGCCGCCCGCAGCGCGGTCCGTCCGGACACCTGGCGACAGGGAGCCGCCGGCGACCTCGCCCTGATGGCGCCGGGCAACAATCATTACAGCATCGAGCGTGCGGCGGGCATCCTGGGGCTGGGGACGGATAACATCTATCGTGTGCCCATGGATGCGCGTGGCGCCATGGACCCCCGATCACTGCCGGCGACCCTCGCGCGCATCCGCAGGGACGGCAAGACACCCATGGCATTGGTTGCCAATGCCTGCAGCACGGCGGTCGGGATCTACGACCGGCTGCGTCCCATCGGGGAGTTTTGCCGGGAGCAGGGCATATGGCTGCACGTCGACGGTGCACACGGTGCTTCGGCCTTGCTCTCGCCTGTCTACCGCCATCTGTTGGACGGGGTGGAGCTGGCGAGCTCCTTGACCTGGGACGCCCACAAGATGATGCGCACGCCGTCGGTCTGCGCTGCCATGCTGGTGCGGGACCATCGGACCATCGACATCGCCTTCGACCAGGACGCCAACTACCTCATCCACGACAGGGACCAGCCGGGATTCGACTTCCTCCACCGCACCGTCGAGTGCACCAAGAGCGGCATGGGGTTGCGGTTTTTCATGACGCTCGGGGCGCTCGGCGAGGAGGGTCTGGCCCGGTACGTCGAGCGGCAATACGCGCTGGCCGCGCGGGCGCACGAGTACCTGGAAGGGCTCGACTGGATCGAAACCCCCGTGGCGCCCCAGGCCAATATCCTATGCTTCAGGGTCGCGGGCTCGGACGCGCGCCAGCTCGAGCTGCGCAAGCGCATCCTGGTAGAGGGGGATTTCTACATCACCTCGACCCTGTTCGCGGATCAGCGCTATCTGCGCCTGGTCTTCATGCATCCGGATACGACCTTGGACGACGTCAAGCGGCTTATGGATAGGGTCAGGCATTTCAATGGCGAGTGCGATGTCGCGTAGAAAGCGCAACAACCGCATCCACCTGCCGGATCGCTCGGTTACAATATAGGGTTTTTACAGCCCCACTTACTCCATGAGTCAGCTCCAAGAGCAGCTTGCCAAGCGCCGCACTTTCGCCATCATCTCCCATCCGGACGCGGGCAAGACCACCCTCACCGAGAAGCTTCTCCTCTTCGGCGGCGCCATCCAGATGGCGGGCACCGTCAAGGGGCGCAAGGCCGCCCGCCACGCCACCTCCGATTGGATGGAGCTGGAAAAGCAGCGCGGCATCTCGGTGACCTCCTCCGTCATGCAGTTCCCCTACGGGGAGGCGATCGTGAACCTGCTGGACACCCCCGGCCACGAGGACTTCTCCGAGGATACCTACCGCACCCTGACGGCCGTGGACTCGGCCCTGATGGTCATCGACGTGGCCAAGGGCGTGGAGGAGCGCACCATCAAGCTCATGGACGTGTGCCGGCTGCGGGACACCCCCATCCTCACCTTCGTCAACAAGCTGGACCGGGAGGGGCGGGATGCCATCGAGATCCTGGACGAGATCGAGCAGGTGCTGAAGATCCAATGCGCCCCGGTTACCTGGCCCATCGGCATGGGCAAGCGGCTCAAAGGAGTCTACGACCTGCGCACCGACCGGACGCACCTGTTCAGCGCCCGTCACGGCGGCAAGATCGCCGATGGCGAGGTCATCGAGGGAATCGCCAATCCGCGCATGGACGAGCTGTTGGGGGATCAGGCCGCCGAGCTGCGCGAGGAGATGGAGCTGGTCCAGGGTGCCAGCCACCCGCTGGACCTGGAGGCTTACCGCGCCGGCATCCAGACTCCGGTCTTCTTCGGCTCCGCCATCAACAATTTCGGGGTGAAGGAGCTGCTGGACGCCTTCGTCGGCTACGCCCCGCCGCCACGGCCCAGGGAGAGCCTGCAGCGGGAGGTTGCGCCGTCCGAGGAGAAGTTCACCGGTTTCGTGTTCAAGATCCAGGCAAACATGGATCCCGCACACCGGGACCGCATCGCCTTCCTGCGGGTCTGCTCCGGCAGCTACAAGAAGGGGATGAAGATGCGCCACGTGCGGACCGGCAAGTCGGTCCAGGTGGCCAATGCCATCACCTTTCAGGCGGACGAGCGCCGCCACGTTGAGGAGGCTTGGCCGGGGGATATCATCGGCTTGCACAATCACGGGACCATTCAGGTCGGGGATACCTTTAGCGAAGGGGAGGACCTCAAGTACGGCGGCATCCCCTTTTTCGCCCCGGAGCTGTTCCGCCGGGTCGTGCTCAAGGATCCCCTGCGGATGAAGGCCCTGAGCAAGGGTGTCGTCCAACTGAGCGAGGAAGGCGCCACCCAGGTATTCCGACCACTCAAGAACAACGACATGATCCTGGGGGCCGTGGGGATGCTCCAGTTCGACGTGGCGGCCTACCGGCTCAGGGACGAATACGGGGTCGAGGCGATGGTGGAGCCGGTGACCATCCAGACCGCACGATGGGTGGACTGCGAGGACGAGATCCTGCTCTCGCGCTTCCGGGACAAGGCCTACGAGAACCTGGCCGAGGACGGGGATGGCCGCCTCGTCTACCTGGCCCCGACCCGGGTCAATCTGAGCCTGACCGAGGAGCGCTGGCCGGACATCCGGTTCCGAGCGACCCGCGAGCTATGAGGTACCAGTGATGCAGACAGAAGTAGTAGCAACCCTGATCCGGGAGGGCATGCCCGGCGCACAGGTGGAGGTGACCGGCGACGGAAGCCATTTCGAGGCGGTGGTCGTAAGCGATCTCTTCACGGGCAAGAGCCCGCTGCAGAGGCAGCGGTTGGTCATGGCGACCGTTAAGCCCCAGATCGAGAGCGGCGATCTGCATGCCCTCTCCATCAAGACGTTTACCCCCGAGCAGTGGGCCGCACAAGGCAACTGAAGCCGCTCCTGCCTTGGGCGTCTCGGACCGTTCGATTGCAATCGCCGCCCCGGAAGTCATACTGAAAGGTAAGGATACAACTGCGAATCGAACGAGGAGGTCGACCATGTTCATCAAGCAAAGAGCTACCGGAAAGCTGGTGGAAGTGCTGAGCATGCGGGATCTATTCAACCCGATGCACGCGACGCTGATAGGCCGTTTCCACGCAGGCGAGGAGGTGCAGGAGCCGGAGGAGCTCGCGAAGGCAGATCTGGTCTTCTGCTCCGGCGAGGACCTGCCCAAGTGCTGGACCGACGTCCATTACCGGGACGAAGAGGCACACCATCGTTACAGGCTCCATCCCTGACGCATTGGGATAACACCCACCGAGCGTAGCTTGGCGGCCCGATGGGGGGGGTAGGGTCCATGGTTTGCCGCGGCGGGGCGGGCGAGCGGGGGTACGGCTCGCCCGGCGGCTTCAGCAAGAACTGCAAGAGCGGGCTTTGGTACGCGAAGCGCCCGGCCTGCGTATCGGCTTCAGCGCCGTAGTGGCTTCCGCTCCGTATCCGCTGGCCAGGGGCGCCGAAGGGCTGCTGCGGTTGGCGGATGCGGCCCTCTACTGGGCAAAGCACAGCGAACGCAACTGCGTCTGTTCGAGCGGGTGAGCGCAGTCCGGCGTCAGTTCCGCTTCGGCGGCTCCAGCACGATCATCGGGCGGCTTTCCGGACCGGCCCGCAGAAGACCGGGATCCAGGGAGCGCAGTGGCACGGCCGAGTGTACCGGCCGTGACAGCAGGGAAAGATCCAGATACTTCTTCATAAGGCGGCGTCCCTTCCTCGAGCTGCTGATTTTCTTCAGCATGGCGACCTTCTTAAGGGCCTCCTCCGTCGGCCGCTTGCCGCCGTTGCGCCGGTAGTTGCGGATGACCGCGACCGTGTAATCGAGGGTCTCGGCGTAGGTAACATTGCTATTGGTGCGGTCCACAACGCCTTCGCCTGCATTGTAGGCCATGATGGTCCGACCGTAGTCGTTGCCGTATTTGCGCAACAGGCGCTTGAGATGGCGCGTCCCCGTGTTGACGTTGATCTTGGGATCGAACAGGGCCGAGGCGTCGGCAATCCCATAATCCGCGGCCGTTGCGGGCATCACCTGCATGAGGCCGATGGCGCCGGCGCGGGACACCGCGTGGGGGTTGTAGGCGGACTCGGCCGCCACGATGGCATGGACCAGCGCACGCTCCACCCCGTATCGCTTGGCCGTTCGGTTGATCAAGGGTCGGAGCTTCTTCTTGCCCAGCGGAGGGGTGTCGGGAGGCGTGGGAGATGTTTCGGACCGGCTCGACTCCGTCGCCGAGGATGCGGTCCGGTTGCTCCCGTCCCCCTCTTTCGCGTCTTGTTGCGCCGTCGCTGCCGAAAACGGCAGGACGATGAGGACGACGAGTAGGAATTTTGCCGTAGATGCCATGGTTCCACGAGCCTCTGTACGGCTCTCGCGTCGATCTGCAGCTCCGAAGGTACCGACAGTTTATCCTTAGGAGTGGAGCCAAGCCATAACGGACCTTCGATGATGCATACATCCAGCGCCGGAACAGGGCTCGCCCGGGTGGGGGTTGCCGGCTTCTGTCTGCTTCTGCTCGCGGCCTTCGCAGGCTGTAGCGACACCGGCGAGGGCCAGCCTCGGGGAGGACCGGCGCCGCCCCGGCCGGTCAAGACCCTTCTCGTGTCCGCATCGGCCTCCGACGACGGCATCGAGCTTCCAGGCCGGGTGCGCCAGGTGCTACCGGTCGATCTCTCCTTCGAGAAGGTGAGCGGACAAATCGTCGAGCTGCCGATCGCCGGGCATGAAGGGCTGGAGGTGCAGAAAGGGGAGCTGCTGGCCCAGATAGACCCCAAGGGATTCACGAACGCCCTGCAACGCGCTGAGGACAACCTGCGAGAAGCCTACTCCGCCCTGGATCTCGCCCGAGCCGAGGACGAGCGCATGCAGAAGATGAAGGGCATCAACCCGAGCCTGGTGAGCGAATCCATGCTCGAGCGTACCGCCGGCAAGCTCGAGGAGGCCGAGGCTCATATCGAATCCCTGGAGCCGGAGGTGCAAAAGGCGGAGGATCAGCTCGAGCACACCAGCCTGCGGGCACCCTTCGACGGAATCGTCACCCGCTGCCTGGGCCGACCGAGGCAACGCTCTCAGGCAGGTCAGACCATTCTGAGCCTGCAGGATACCAGCCACCTCGAGGTCCTTGTCGATGCCCCGCCGTACCTGATGGCGGCGGTGCGGGAAGCGGGCGCGAAGGGGATCTCGGCAACAGCCCGCTTTCCCACTGCATCGGACGAAGACTTTCCCCTGAGCCTGAAGGGAACGGAGCCCGTCGCCGATACCGGCGGCGGAGGCCATCGCCTGGTCATGGAAATGGGGAAGCCGAAGGGCATCGACCTCCCGCCGGATACCATCGGCACCGTGCGCATCAAAGGCGCGGAAGATGCTATTCGCCTGAGTCCCGTCCTGGTACCCGCCATCGCGGTGATGACCGATCCCGACGGCAAGGATTATGTCTGGTTGGTGGAGGGAGAGGAGCCGCGGGCCCACCGCCGGGACATCCGAATCGGCCGGTTTGCGGGATCGGATCAGGTGCAGGTCCAGGACGGACTGGTCGGCGGCGAGAGGGTCGTCGTGGCCGGCGTCATGCAGCTCGCCGAGGGTCGCCGGGTGCGCCTCTGGGATGACCGGGAGGCGGGCAAAGACAAATGAGCATCGCCGAGACGGTCACCATGAGGGAGGCCCTCGCCTGGACCCTGTCCCTTGCGGTCCTGATCCTGGGCTGGCTCGCCTGTTCGGATCTCCCCTGTCTGGGTGATCCGCCGCTCACCGATCGGGAGGTGCGGGTGATTACGCCCTATCCCGGCGCATCCGCCGCGGAGGTCGAGGTGGAGGTCTCGCAGAAGGTCGAGACCGTCGTTCGGCAGCTTGCACAGCTGGGGTGGGTGGAGTCGTGCTCCTCCCGCGGGCTATCCGTTGTCGGGGTCCACATCCGGGACAAGTACGACGAGCAGGCCCTGCCGCAAATTTGGGACGAGCTGCGACACAGGATCGACGACCTGCAGAGCGAGCTGCCGCCGGGTGCCGGCCCGTCCCGCATCGACGATCGGATCGGTGACATCTCCGGTGCCTACTATGCGCTGGTCGGCGCAGGCTTTACCCCGGCCGAGCTCGCAAGGGAGGCGGAAGTGCTGCGCCTGGGGCTGAGCACCCTGGACGGCGTCGAGAAGGTGGACCTTTTCGGCGAGCAGCATGAGGCCCTGTATGTCGAGGTCTCCTCGGACCGGGCAAAGGCCTTGGGTGTCGGTCTGGAGCAGGTCATCGAGGCCCTGGGCAACAAGGATCTGCCCGCCGACGCGGGCAGCATTCGGATCGGGCCGGAGCAGGTGGCCATCTCTCCGAGCGAGGTCTACCGTTCCGAGCAGGAGCTGGGCGAGCTCATGATCGCCCCCGGCCCGAACCGGTTGGTGCGGCTGGGAGACGTCGCCGAGATCCGCCGCGGCTATCAGGACCCGCCCCGGCTTCTGCGCGTCGAAGGCCAGCCTGCCGTGGGCATCGCCGTCGCCGCCAAGCTCGGCACAGACCCGATCGCCCTGGGCGAGGCCGTGCAACGGAGGCTCTCGGAGCTGACGGTGGGGATACCGCTGGGCATGGAGCTGAAGACCGTCGCCTTGCAGTCGGATGCCGTTCGGCAGGCCATCGAGGATTCTACCGGTTACCTGGTCCAGGCATCGCTGATCCTCGTCCTTGCCCTGTTGCTCCTGATGGGACCGCGCCGCGGGCTTCTGGTCGCCTTCCTGACCCTGGTGACCTTGGCCGCCACCTTCCTGGTAATGGAGTGGCTCGGGATCGGCCTGGACCGGGTCTCCCTGGGTGCCCTGGTCATCGTATCGGGCCTGATACCCGGCAGCTCCATCCTGCTGGTGGAGGACCTGAAGGCAAACATGGACGGGAAAATGGCAGGCACCGCGGCTGCCCGGGAGGTCGTGGCACGGGATGCCCTGCCTCTGCTCGCTGCTACGGCAGTGACCGTCCTCTCCTTCGCCCCCGTCGCTGGAATGGAGAGTATCGCCGGCGACTATAGCCGCCCCCTCTTTCAGGTGATCTCGATTGCACTGCCCCTCAGCTGGGCGATGGCACTGACCCTCGGCCCCCTACTTGCCGATCGATTCCTCGGATACGGGGACAGGAGCGGCGTGCCAAGCCCTCCCCCTGCCGGACTCGTCGCTAACGATCATGGGGCGAGTCGAGCCACCTTAGAGGCAACGAAGGGTAGCCTCGGCCCTGATCGTTCCCTCACCCCGACCCTCTCCCATAAAGGGAGAGGGGGGAGTCGGAGCGCCTCCGGCGCGTACTTTCACAGTAGCCTCTACGCACGGATCCTCGCTGCCACCATCCGCCATCGCTGGATCCTTCTCAGTGCAACCGTTGTGATGATCACTCTGTCGCTCTACGGTTTCGGGTTCATCAAGCAGATCTACTTTCCGCCGTCCACCAGCCCCCGTTTCCTGGTGGAGGTCTCTTTTCGAGCCGGCACCGCCATCGAGGAAACCGAGCACTGGATGGACGAGATCCAGGCCTATCTTCGCGGCCAGGAGGGCATCCGGCAGGTGGCCACCGCCATCGGTGCAGGCCACCCGCGCTACGTGCCGGGCTATCACCCGGTGTCGGACCCGGGGAGCCATTATGCGGTGAGCCTCGTCTCGGTGGACGACCCGCACCGGATCGACACCATCGGTCCCCGCATACAGACGGACCTACAGGATCGCTTCACTGACGCCGTCGTCGATGTCGAGCGGGAGCCCCGAGCCCTGGACGGCACCGGCGGGCACATCCTCCTGCGGATCAGCGGTCCGGACCCGGTCGAGCTGCGGCGTATGGCGGATCAGGTCGAGCAGCTGATGGCAGCAGATCCGGACGCCAAGGCGGTACGCGACGACTGGGGCGCCAAGGTGAAGGTTGCACGCCCCGTCCTGAACGGAGAGCTCATGCGCCGACTGGGCGTGACGCGGGCACAGATCGCCGCCACCTTGCACGCCACCTACGCGGGTAGCCGCACCGGCCTTTTTCAGGAGGGCACCGAGCTGATTCCGATCCTCGTCCGGGCACCGCAGGACGAGCGCACCAGGATCGAAGACATGGAGAGCATCCAGGTGACCAGCCCCTTGCGCGGCGACAAGATCTCCCTGAACCGCCTGGTGGAACGCCTGGATACGGTGACCGAGGATGCACGGCGCTACCGGCGCAACGGGATCCGGGTGATCGGCGTCCAGGCGGATACCGATCGAGGCTCGGCATTCGAGCTTCTCGAGCGCCTCGAGCCGCGGGTGGAGGAGGCGCTGGGCGCAGCCCCGACGGCAAACGCGAGCCTTGCGGCAGGACCGGATATCGCGATTCCCCTGGGCGGAAGACCCGGCTACACGATCGACTGGGGCGGCGAAGCGGAGGGTCTTGCAGCATCCCGTGTCGAGCTCCTGACCTGGCTGCCCCTCTGTGGCAGCCTGATCCTGCTGATCCTCGTCGCCCTGTTCCGGGGGCTGAGGCAACCCCTGGTGATCCTGCTCAACGTGCCTCTGGTCTTGATCGGGATCGTCACCGGGCTACTGCTGACCGGACTGCCCTTGGACTTCCTGTCTCTGCTCGGGCTCATGGGTCTGTCCGGCTTAGTGATTCGAAGCGCTATCCTGCTGGTGGAGCGGATCGATGCAGAGGTAAGGACAGGCGGGGCGGTGCCCTTGGACATCCTGCGGGCTGTGGGGGCTCGGCGACGCCCGGTGGGATTTGCTGCGATCACCAGTATCCTGACCCTGCTGCCGCTGCTGCAGGACGGACTCTTCGTCTCTATGGCGGTGACCCTCGTTTTCGGTCTCGCGATCGCCACCCCTCTGGTGCTGGTCGTGGTGCCAGTGCTTTACTCGGTCCTGTTCCGCGCTCGCGGCGGCGAGGCGCCTCTGAAATAGGAGAAGGAATCGAGATGATTGATCACACTATTTCCTACCAGCTCGTCCCCGGCGTGCTGCTTTCCACCGCTGCGGCGGGAATCCGGTACCAGGGCCGCGACGATCTGGTGGTCATGGCGCTTCCCGAGGGTGCGAGCTGCGCGGCCGTCTTCACGCAAAATGCCTTTTGCGCCGCCCCAGTGGTTGTGGCCAAGCGCCACTTGGCGGCCGCTTCGCCGCGCTTTCTCCTCGTCAACTCGGGGAACGCCAACGCGGGCACGGGTGCTCAGGGTCTCGAGGACGCCGAGCTCAGCTGCGCCGCGCTCGCTGCGAGCTCGGGCTGCCGCACCCAAGAGGTGCTGCCCTTCTCGACCGGTGTGATCGGCGAGGGTCTCCCCGTGGAGAAGCTGGTGGCGGCACTTCGGGACGCGTTGGAGCACCTTCGTGAGATCGCCTGGCCCGAGGCGGCTCGGGCCATCATGACCACGGATACGGTCCCCAAGCTGGTCTCGCGCCGTTTCACCGTGGCCGGGCGTACCGCCGTGGTCACCGGTATGGCCAAGGGGGCGGGAATGATCCGTCCGGATATGGCGACCATGCTCGCCTTTCTCGCCACCGACCTGGTGGTGGACCGGGAGCTGCTGCAGCACTGTTTGCACGAGGCGGTGGATGTCTCCTTCAACTCCATCACGGTGGACGGGGATACCTCCACCAACGATGCCTGTGTCCTCGCCGCCGCGGGCACCCTTGGCAACGATCCGCTGGACGACGCCGAGTCTCCGGATTACGCGGCCTTCCGCACCGCTGTCGAAGATGTCTGCCGGGAGCTGGCTACCGCCATCGTGCGTGACGCCGAGGGTGCCACCAAGCTGGTGAAGATCCGGGTCGAAGAGGCCCGAAACATCGCCGAGGCGAGACGCGTGGCCAATGCCATTGCCCATTCCCCCCTCGTCAAGACCGCCCTCTTCGCCTCCGATCCCAACTGGGGCCGGATTCTTGCCGCCGTCGGTCGCGCCGGTGTGGACCGGTTGGTTATCGAGGCGGTGCGCATCTGGCTCGGCGACCTGCGCATCGTCAGCGGGGGCGGACGGGACCCGGACTACACGGAGAGCGCAGGGCAGGCGGTCATGGAGAAAGAGGAGATCGGAATCAGGGTGGCACTCGGACTCGGCGATGCCGCAACCGAGCTTCTTACCTGCGACCTGTCCTACGACTATGTGCGCATCAACGCCGAGTATCGGACTTGAGGACAGCGCAGATTCATGTTGCCGCCGGGGCAGTGGAAGATTCCCAGGGGCGGATTCTGATCACCAAGCGGTCCGAAGCCGTCCACCAGGGCGGTCTGTGGGAATTCCCCGGCGGGAAGCTGGAGCCCGGGGAAACGCCGCTGGAGGGATTGGCCCGTGAGCTCCGGGAGGAGCTCGGTATCCGAGTCCTCTCTTCCCGTCCGCTCATCCGGGTTCACCACGATTACGGAGATCGCCGCATCCTGCTCGACGTGCACCGCGTGACCTCTTTTACCGGCGATCCAAGCGGTTGCGAGGGCCAGCCGATGGCATGGGTACATCCGGATGCCATGGCCCCGGAGACCTTCCCCGCCGCGGACCGTCCCGTCATCTCGGCGCTGCGCCTGCCTGAGCTCTACCTGATCACCGGCCAAGACCCCGGTGTGCCCGATCGTTTCCTGGACCGCCTGTCCCGCGCCCTCAGCGGGGGTATCCGCCTGGTACAGTTCCGTGCCCATGCCCTGGGGAACGCAGAGTACGCGGATCTGACCGAGAGCGCCTTTCGACTCTGCGAGCGTCACGGTGCGTGCCTGCTGCTCAATCGGGCCCCGTCCCTGGTCCGAGACCTGCCCTGCCACGGTTTGCACCTGACCGCGAGTCGCCTTGCGGGGCTGGCACGGCGACCGCTGGATGGGAGGCGCCTGGTCGGGGCGTCTTGCCACGGTGCCGAGGATCTGGCACGTGCCGCGGTCCTGGGTCTGGACTATGTTCTGCTCTCGCCCGTCCTGGCCACGACAAGCCACCCGGACGTGCGGCCCCTGGGGTGGGAGGGCTTTGCCCGGCTCGTCGACTCTGCCTCCCTCCCGGTATATGCCCTGGGCGGTCTGGGACCTCCCGACCTCGACCAGGCCTTCAGCAAGGGTGGACAAGGCGTCGCGGCTATCCGCGGACTCTGGCCGCCTTAGCGCCCTCTACGCGGAAACCGAAGCCCCGCACCAGACCTCAATCGCTCCCTTCATACCGAAAGGAGATCTTCACCCTCGCGCGATAGGCTTCGATGCGCCCATCGCTCAGCTGCATATCGAGCTCCGTGACCTCGGCAACCCTGAGGTCGCGCAAATGCTCCCCCGCCATTTCCACGGCCTGAGCCGCGGCCTTCTCCCAGGACTCGGTGCTCGTACCTACCAGCTCGATCACTTTGTAGACGCTGTCTGACATGGTCGGTCTCCCCAGATGTTCAGCGAAAACTCCGAAAAGTAGAAAACGCCCTCGGTCTCACCCCAAAAAGTGCGGCGTGCGCTTTCGCGATAGATTGTAGAAAAATGGCAGTGGATTTTTTATGCTTCGACTTCTTCCAGAAATCCGTCAGAGACTCTAACGGCACTAAGCGGCTAAGTCTCTGCACAACAACGATAAACAAGAATTGCATAGATGCGCCCCTGCCGAGCCCGGGCGTCAATCGAAAAAACCGAAGACTCAAGTTTCCACTCCGAGGAGCAGAAATGTCGACACAAACCACCGATAGGCAGCCGGGGGAAGAGCAGAGCACTCTTGCGTTTACCGAATTTCCGGTTCCGGGATACGACGCATGGCGCAAAGCCGCGGAGGCGGCCATCAAGGGTGCCCCCTTCGAGAAGGTCCTGGTGACCCGCACCCATGAAGGCATCGACCTGCAGCCCATGTATCGGGCCGAAGATGCGGCAGACCTCCCTCACGTGGGCGGTTTTCCCGGCTTCGCACCCTATGTGCGCGGTACCGAGCCGCTCGGGTACAAGCTCGCCCCCTGGGACGTGGCTCAAGAGATCGTGGAGAATACCCCCGAGGCGTTCAACCAGGCACTGACAGCCGATCTAGAGCGCGGTCAGACTGCGGTCAACATGCGGCTCGATACGGCCACCTTGCTCGGCGAGGACGCGGATACGCCGGAGACCGCGTACGTGGGAAAGGGCGGTGTATCCATCTCCTGCCTGGATGACCTGAGTATGGCGCTCCATGGAGTCGACCTGGCGCAGACGCCCATCTACGTCCAAGCTGGCGCGTCCGGGATACCGATGGCATCCATGTTGGCCGCCCTGCTGGAAAAGCGATCCGGGTCGACGGTGGTCCTCCGTGGCTGCATCGGGGCCGACCCCTTGGGCGAGCTGGCGCGCGAGGGGAGGATCCCGCGCTCCATGGGGGGGGCTTACGACGACATGGCGCAGCTCATCTCCTGGGCTGCCGCGAACGCGCCGAGCCTGCAGACCGTGCTGGTACGTGGTCATCCCTATCACGACGGGGGGGCAAGCGCGGTTCAGGAGCTCGCCTTCGCCATCGCCACCGGCGTCGAATATCTGCGGGAGATGCAGTCGCGCGGTCTATCCATCGACCAGGCTGCACAGAGCATCCTGTTCGCCTTTTCGCTCGGCTCCAACTTCTTCATGGAGATCGCCAAACTGAGGGCCACCAGGATCCTCTGGGCGAAGGTCGTCAAGGAGTTTGGCGGCGGCGCGGACGCCCAGAAGATGCGCATCCATGCCCGCACCTCGGCCTGGAACAAGACACTCTACGATCCCAACGTCAATATGTTGCGGGCCACGACCGAGGCATTCTCCGGTGTTCTGGGCGGCTGCGACAGTATGCACATCGGTCCCATGGACGAGGTTGCCCGCATCCCGAGCGACTTCACCCGCCGCGTCGCACGCAACGCCCATACGGTCCTGCGCGACGAGGCCGGACTGACGAGATCCGTCGATCCGGCGGGTGGCTCCTGGTATGTCGAGAGCCTCACCGACAGTGTTGCCCGTACGGCCTGGGATCTTTTCCGCGAAGTGGAGAAACAAGGGGGGATGGCAAAGGCGCTGCAGACGGGATTCGCCCAGCAGCAGGTCGCCGCCGTCGCCGTGGAGCGGGCCAATGCCTATGCGCTGCGAAAGGACATCTTCGTCGGGACCAACATGTACCCGAATCCCACCGACAAGCCTCTGGAGATATCGGATATCGATCACGCCGCCCTGCAGCAGACGCGCGTTGCGGCGCTACGGACCTATCGCGAAGCGGCTGACGATGAATGGCGCAAGAGCGCACTGGAGAAGCTCTCGCAGGCCGCCCCGGAGGGCCGGGTCGACGCCGCCGTGCATGCCGTCCTGGGCGGCGCGACCATCGGTGATGTCTGCCTGGCGTTGGCGACGGGCGAGGAGATGGACCCGGTGATCGCACCGGTGAAAATCAAGCGAGGCGCGGATGCCTTCGAGAGGTTGCGCAGCCGCTCCGAAGCCCATGGGGCGAAGACGGACTCCTTGCCCAAGGTGTTCCTGGCCAACATGGGTCCGATCCCCCAGCACAAGGCCAGGGCCGACTTCAGCCGCGGCTTTCTGGAGGTGGGTGCCTTCGAGGTCATCGGAAACAATGGCTTCGAGACACCCGATCAGGCGGTTGCAGCCGCTTTGGATTCCGGTGCCCCCGTGGTTGTCATCTGCTCCAACGACAAGACTTATCCGGATCTGGTGCCGCCGATCGTCAAGGGCATCAAGGATGCCAAGCCGCAGACCCAGGTGCTCGTGGCGGGTTACCCCAAGGATCATATAGATGCACTCGAGCAGGCGGGCGTGGATGACTTCATCCACGTGCGCGCGAATTGCTATGAGCTGCTTGACAATCTTCAGAACCGTATAGGGGTGGCCCAATAATGAGCACAGTCATGAGCAATCCGGATTTCGCCAATATGGACTACGCCGTGGATTTCTCGCGCCACGGCTTCGACGAGTGGAAGGCCGCGGCGGAAGCGGCTTCGGGAAAGAGCTTGGACGAGCTGATCTCCTGGACCATGGAGCACATCGACGTCAAGCCCCTGTACACGGACGTGGACCTGGAAGGACTCGGCCATTTGGGCTATGTGGCCGGGCTTCCGCCGTACCTGCGCGGTCCTTACCCGACCATGTACGTCACCCGGCCCTGGACCGTGCGTCAGTACGCGGGCTTCTCCACCGCGGAGGAGAGCAACGCCTTCTATCGCCGCAACCTGGCCGCCGGCCAGAAGGGCTTGTCCATCGCCTTCGATCTGGCCACCCACCGCGGCTATGACTCGGATAACGAGCGGGTCACCGGGGACGTGGGCAAGGCCGGGGTCGCCATCGACTCGATCCTGGACGCCAAGGTCCTGTTCGACGGCATTCCCCTGGATCAGATGTCGGTGTCCATGACCATGAACGGGGCGGTTCTGCCCTGCATGGCCTTTTTCATCGTGGCGGGCGAAGAGCAGGGCGTGGAGCACAAGCAGCTCACGGGCACCATCCAGAACGACATCCTGAAAGAGTTCATGGTGCGCAATACCTACATCTACCCGCCGGCGCCCTCGATCCGGATCATCGGCGACATCTTCTCCTACACGTCCAAGGAGATGCCGCGCTTCAACAGCATCAGCATCTCCGGTTATCACATGCAGGAGGCGGGGGCCACCGCCGACATCGAGCTGGGCTACACATTGGCGGACGGGCTGGAGTATCTGCGCACCGGCGTCAATGCGGGCATGTCCATCGACACCTTCGCCCCGCGTCTGTCCTTCTTCTGGGCCATCGGCATGAACTATTTCATGGAGGTGGCCAAGATGCGGGCAGGACGCATGCTCTGGGCCAAGATCGTCAAGGAGTTCAACCCCCAGACCGAAAAGTCCATGGCCCTGCGCACCCATTCGCAGACGTCCGGCTGGAGCTTGACCGAGCAGGATCCCTTCAACAACGTGGCGCGCACCGCCATCGAGGCCATGGCGGCGGCCCTGGGACACACCCAGTCGTTGCATACCAACGCCCTGGACGAGGCCATCGCCCTGCCCACGGACTTCTCGGCGCGTATCGCCCGCAACACCCAGCTCTACCTGCAGGATGAGACCCGCATCTGCAAGGTCTTGGACCCCTGGGGGGGCTCCTACTATGTCGAGGCACTGACCAGCGAGCTGATGAAGAAGGCCTGGGCCCATATCCAGGAGATCGAAGAGCTCGGCGGTATGACCAAGGCCATCGACACGGGTCTGCCCAAGATGCGCATCGAGGAGGCCGCTGCGCGCCGCCAGGCCCAGATCGACTCCGGCAAGGAGACCATCGTCGGGCTCAACAAGTACCGCCTGACGCAGGAGGACCCGCTGGAGATACTGGACATCGATAACTCTGCGGTCCGAGAATCCCAGATTCAGCGGCTGAAGAAGCTGCGCGCCGATCGCAATGAGTCCAGGGTCCAGTCCGCACTGGAGGCCCTGACCAAGAGCGCCGAGACCGGCGAGGGCAACCTGCTGGAGCTCTCGGTGGAGGCGGCACGCGCGCGCGCCAGCCTGGGCGAGATCTCCTATGCCATCGAGAAGGTGGTCGGGCGCCACAAGGCGGTGATCCGCTCCATCAGCGGTGTCTACAGCAGCGAGTTCGGGGAGAACGAAGAGATCGCGACCGTCCGCCGCATGGCCGACGAGTTCGAGCAGAAGGAGGGCCGTCGTCCGCGCATCCTGGTGGCCAAGCTGGGTCAGGACGGCCACGACCGTGGCGCCAAGGTGATCGCCACCGCATTCGCCGACCTCGGTTTCGACGTGGACATCGGCGCCCTGTTCCAGACCCCGGAGGAGGTCGCCCGCCAGGCGGTGGAGAACGACGTCCACGTGGTGGGGATGAGCTCGCTGGCGGCAGGTCACAAGACGCTGTTGCCCCAGCTCGTAGGAGAGCTCGAGAAACTGGGCCGGGAGGACATCATGGTCGTCATCGGCGGCGTAATCCCCGCGCAAGACTACCAGTACCTGTACGATGCCGGGGCATCCGCCATCTTCGGACCCGGAACCGTGGTGCCCATCGCAGCGCAGAAGGTGCTCCAGGAGCTCGACCAGCGGCTCGCCGCGTAGGGAATCCCGATGGACGAACCGCACCCATCGTTCGATGGTGCGGTTCATTTTGTTTACCGCACCCTACGGTTTACTGTGAAAGTACGGGCCGGAGGCGCTCCAACTCGCCCTCTCCCTTTATGGGAGAGGGTCGGGGTGAGGGAACAATCAGGGGCGAGGCGACCTTTCATTGCCTTGGGGTGGCTCGACTTGCCCCATGATCGTTAGCCGTTATCGATAGGGGACTCGTTGTGTCCAAGAAAAGCAACAAGCCCGAATGGGCTCCGAAGGACGCCGGAGGGGAGTTCGCCACCCGGGTGATGCACGGCGTCTCCGGCGGACATGACGGCATGCCCGGGCAGGCTGGCGCCCAAGCCCGGGCAACCGCCGGCATCCCCCGACGCCGCCGCCTCGGCGTCGACGAGTATGTGGAGGGCGTCCTGGCGGGAGATCGCAACGTCCTCGGCCAGGCGATCACCCTGGTCGAAAGCAACGCCAATACCCACATGGACATGGCCCAGGAGGTGCTGCGCCGGGTGATACCGCATTCGGGCCGGTCCATCCGTATCGGCATCACCGGTGTGCCGGGTGCCGGCAAGAGCACCTTCATCGAGTCCCTCGGGTTGTATCTTTGCGAAAAGGGCCATCGCGTGGCGGTGCTGGCTGTAGATCCCAGCAGCAAGGTGACGCGCGGCAGTATCCTCGGCGACAAGACACGGATGGAGCAGCTCTCCCGGGACACACGGGCCTTTATCCGTCCCTCTCCGTCGTCGGGGACCCTGGGTGGGGTGACGCGGAAGAGCCGCGAGACGATCCTGGTTTGCGAGGCCGCGGGCTTCGACGTGATCCTGGTCGAAACGGTCGGGGTTGGGCAGAGCGAGACCACGGTCCGGTCCATGGTCGACTTCTTCCTGCTCGTGATGATCGCGGGTGCCGGAGACGAGCTGCAGGGGATCAAGAAGGGCATCATGGAGCTGGCCGATGCCCTGCTGGTCAACAAGGCGGACGGCGACAACAAGCCCCGTGCTAATGCCGCGAAGCTAGAGTACAACCGTGCCTTGCACTATTTGGCGCCGGCGACCGACGGCTGGCAGACCCGTGCCTATTCCTGCTCATCACTGACCGGCGAAGGGATCCCGGAGCTATGGACGGTGGTCGAGGATTTTCGCAAGAAGACCATGGACTCCGGTGCCCTGGAAAAGCGCCGTCGCGCCCAGACCCTGGATTGGGTCTATTCGATGGTCGAGGAGCATCTGCGCGCCAGCTTTTTCCAACATGCCGGGGTCGAGCGCATCCGCGCCGAGCTCGAGCATGAGGTCATGTGGGGACGCATACCGCCGACGGTCGCCGTGCAACGCCTGATCGCCGAGTTCGAGGGCGCCGACAACCCCTGAGGCTCAGGACGAGCCGCCAGCTTCGCGAGCTCGAAGGGGGCTCGAAGGGGCTTGGCATCGCGCTGCCCCTGTGTTTTGCTAGTCCGTAGTGGACAGCCCTTTCAGGAAGGGGGCGGGATCGGCCACCTCTTTTACGGTAGGCCCGCCCGATTTCGGCTGCATCCGCCGCGATGGCTCCTTCAAGGGTGCAATCAGGCTTTCGAATTCCTCCGGATTCACGTACTGGATGACGACCCCGCCGCCTTCGTCCAGGCCGATATCCATCCCTTTGTCCGGATACAGCCAATGGGAGACCCCGCTCTCCTCCGAGAGGATCTCCTTGGGCTTGCCGAAGCGCTTCCTCAGGATCTCCGCGTCCAAGCTTTTCCACGGAAGGTAGGTGATGGCTCGAATGGGCTGTTTGAGCAGCGCATCGATGTCCGCGGGTGCTAGCTCGACCTTTTTGTCGCCGCTACCGAGCCGGCTGATGCGCAATCCGCGCTCATACATGGCCGTGAGCATCTGCTGATCGGCTTCGAGGGTGATGACCAGATCCGCACGGAGCCCCTTGAGATAAAGCTGCTCGAAATATGCCTCGACCGAATACCCGTCTTCACCATGCGCATGCGAGAAGAGATTGATCTTGCCATCCTCTCCGAAGGCTGCGCGCATTCCGGCAAGTGTCGTCTTTCCCAGTGTGAAGCCGAAGACCCGCGTGTGCCCCCGCGAATCGACGGAGATCCGCCAAGGCAGGCGCTGGATGCCATCATCGTCGTTTCGCTTTTCGGGCATCATCACGATACCTATCAAGCCGAGCGCGACAACTCCGAGCAGATACAAGATGACTTTGCGGCCCATCATGGCGCGCCTCCGGGGAATAGGATGGGCTCAGAGCTTGTGAAAAATAGGGACGTCTGCAGTAGACGTCCGATTTTTTCACAAGCTCTCAGCACATAATGAGGCCGGCAGCCACCTTGCGGCCCTCGGACACCAGGATATTGTAAGTCCGGCAGGCCGCGCCCGTGTCCATGACCTCGACGCCCAGCCCCCGCTGCAGCGCCGGAAGATAGACGCGCTGGTCGGGAAAGACCTGGGCCCCCCCCGTCCCGAGAATGATGACCTGAGGGTCTAGATCGAGGATCGCCTCGAGGTGCTCTGCGGCAAGGTCTTCTGCGCACGCCGGACCCCAGCCGGGCACGATGTGCTCGGAGGTGATGATCAGCCCCTCGGTGTAAGCTCGATCATTGACGAGAACCCGACCCGGGTCATAGGCCAGAATCAGGTTGCCGCTATCGGTTAGTGCCTCGGCGAATTTCATCGCCCCCAACATAACCGATGGCTTGCCGGGTGGGCAAGGATGAGTCTTGAGCAGCCGCAATTGCGTCGTTATGCTAATTGTATTTCTGTCGCCAGCTAGGTAGGTACCCCCTCGGCTCACATCGATCTCAGGGCATGAGCCACCAGTCGCGTAGCGATCTACCGGGGACATTCGCTATGACGCAATTCTGTTGCCATCGATGGTCGCTGGCCGGAGCATCAGGACGCGCCGCTGTTCTCGGGATCGTGCTGATTTCTCTCTTGGCCGCGGGATGCGTTTGGAAGCGCGCCGAGGTATCCCCGATCAGCGACCCGCTCGTGGCACCGTCACCCCAAGATCCACCCGACGGAAGCCTGGTCTCCTATCCTGCAGGCGCTGCCCCTCCGTCCGTAGAGCTCGTGTGGCGCCACGGCATGCCGAGCGCACGAGTTCCCAATCCACACCATGCTGACACCATGCTCATCTGTGTCTATGACGAGCAGAAGGGACGGTGCGAGTCGGGCACACGACAAGGCGTACCGCAGCCCATCTGGCTCGAGGCTACTGCCGATGATCCGCAGATCAATCGAGCGCCTATCCGCCAAGAGCGGCCTCCGTTTGCCTCATCCCCCGACATGGATCTAGGCTACGAGTTTCGTACGAGACTACGGCTGCGCCCGGAATATCGCGGTCGCACCCTCTTGTGGCAGGTCGGCGCCTGTCTCGAGGGTACCTGCCGGATGAGTGATCCGAGATCCTTGCGGGTAGGTGCATGATGCGGACTGCGGGACACCTGATGCGGCTTGTCTCGAACGCCCAGAGAGGCCCTCGCTACAGCGTCAGAATTTTTTACAAGCTCTGAGAGAGCTCGTCACCCCGGTCTTTGCGGGCCGCTTTTCCTCTTGGACCTTTTTCGCGTTATTCTTTGGAAACTCTGCCTAACACGTTCTGTTGACCAGTATAGGGACCCCGAAGTGGACATTGCCGAGCTGCTCGCCTTCAGCGTCAAGAACAACGCATCCGATCTGCACCTTTCCTCTGGAATGCCTCCGATTATCCGGGTGGACGGGGACATGCGCCGAATCGACGTGCCGCCCCTAGAGCACCGCACCGTGCACTCACTCGTCTACGACATCATGAACGACAAGCAACGCAGGGACTACGAGGAGTTCTTGGAGGTGGACTTCTCCTTCGAGATCCAGAACGTTGCCCGTTTCCGCGTCAACGCCTACAACCAGAAGCGGGGTGCCGCAGCCGTCTTCCGCACGATTCCATCGAAGGTGCAGACGCTGGAGGAACTGGGTTTGCCGAAGGTATTCAAGGACATTATCGATGTGTCGCGCGGATTGGTGCTGGTAACGGGTCCGACCGGATCCGGCAAGACCACCACCCTCGCAGCAATGATCGACCACCTCAACGAGCGAGTCTACGGGCATATCCTAACCATCGAAGATCCGATCGAGTTCGTTCATGTCAGCAAGAAGTGCCTGATCAACCAGCGGGAGATGCACAGGGACACGCTGGGCTTCAGCGAGGCCCTGCGCTCAGCCCTACGAGAGGACCCGGATATCATTCTCGTCGGCGAGATGCGAGACCTGGAAACCATCCGTTTGGCACTCACGGCGGCGGAGACCGGGCATCTGGTCTTTGCAACCTTGCATACCAGCTCCGCTGCCAAGACCATCGACCGTATCGTCGATGTATTCCCGGGAGCAGAGAAGAGCATGGTGCGATCCATGCTGTCCGAGTCCTTGCGCTCCGTGATCTCACAGGCCCTTCTGAAGAAGGTCGGCGGCGGGCGTATCGCAGCCCATGAGATCATGGTCTGCACCCCGGCTATCCGCAACCTGATCCGCGAGGACAAGGTTGCTCAGATGTACTCGGCGATCCAGACGGGTCAGGCCCACGGCATGCACACCATAGATCAGAACCTCAAGGAGCTCGTGAAGCGAGGGCTTATCTCCCAGTCCGAGGCGAGGGCACGCGCCGAGGCCAAGGAGACCTTTTCCTAGCTTTCCGATCGATGACGGCACCTTACATCCCTGTCGCGAGCTCGGCGACGAGCTCCTGGCGACTTCCTCATAGACCGAGATCCTTGCGGGGGACCCCATGGAGATGAATCAGCTTCTGATCCTACTGGCGAAGAAGAAGGGCTCCGACCTCTTCATAACCGCCGGGCGCCCACCATCGATCAAGATCGACGGTGTCATCCATTCCGCGGGAAAGGAAGCGCTCACCCCCGCACAAGCCCGGGACATGGTCTACAGTATCATGAACGACAAGCAGCAAAAGGAGTTCGAGGAGACCAAGGAGTGCCAGTTCGCCATAGAGGCAAAGAACGTCGGGCGTTTCCGCGTCAGCTCCTTCGTGCAACGCGACCACGCGGGCATGGCTCTGCGCCGCATCGAGACCCGGATCCCGACCATCGATGATCTACGCCTGCCGCCGGTCATGCGGGACCTGGCCATGACGAAGCGTGGAATGGTCATCTTCGTGGGGGCAACGGGCACCGGTAAGTCGACCTCGCTCGCATCCATCATCGGATACCGCAACCACCACAGCAATGGGCACATCATCACCATCGAAGACCCGATCGAGTACGTGCATGAGCATGATGGCTGCATCGTCACGCAACGCGAGGTTGGTGTGGACACCGAGTCCTACGAGATCGCACTCAGGAACACCCTGCGCCAAGCCCCGGATGTCATCCTGATGGGAGAGGTCCGTACCCGCCAAACCATGGAGCAGGCGATCGTCTTTGCCGAGACGGGGCACTTGGTGCTCACGACCCTGCATGCCAACAACGCCAATCAGGCGTTGGATCGCATCATCAACTTCTTTCCGGAGGAGAGTCGCAACCAGCTGTTCATGGATCTGTCCCTGAACCTCAAGGCCATCGTCGCGCAGCAGTTGGTGCCGCGCAAGGACGGAATCGGCCGGCGGGCAGCAGTGGAAGTGCTGATCAACACACCACTGGCGTCAGACCTGATCTGCGAGGGCGAGGTCCACAAGCTGAAGCCGCTGATGAAACGGTCCCGGGAGCTGGGCATGATCAGCTTCGACCAAGCCCTGTATGATCTCTATCAGGAGGGGGAGATCACGTACGAAGACGCCCTCAAATACGCCGATTCGGCCAACGAGGTGCGCTTGATGGTCAAGCTCCGGACCAGCGGACTGACCGAGGAAATGAGCGAAACGCTGGACAAGATCTCGCTGGTGGCGAAGGAGGAAGGCGAAGGGAGCGGCAGCGGAATGCTGCGCTAGGGAGATGCCGATTTTCGTCCGTCCGCCAAAATCAGCGTTTCCCCAGCTCAGATCATTTTCCGCAGCTCGTACTCCAGTATCCCCTGGGCACCGGCCGCCCGGAGCTTGGGGATCAGCTCTCTTACCGCGCCGGCGTCGACGATCGTCTCCACGGCGAGCCACGCCCGGTCGTACAGATGGCTGACGGTCGGCGCATGCAGGCTCGGCAGCAGGGCGACGACCTCGTCGAGATTTTCGTCCGATACGTTCAACTTGAGCGCCACCTTCTGCCGAGCGGTCAAGGCAGCCTCGAGCATCATCGCGATCTGCTCGATCTTGGACTTCTTCCAGGGATCCTCGAGCGACTGCGGGCTCGCGATCAAACGGGTCTCGGTGTATAGCAGGTCCTCGACGATGCGAAGCCCGTGGGCGCGGATGGTGCTGCCGGTCTCCGTGATCTCCACCGCTGCGTCCACGATCCCCTCCACCACCTTCGCCTCGGTGGCGCCCCAGGAAAACTCGACGCTCGCCTCGATCCCGCGCTCTTCCAAAAAATGCCGCGTAAAGCCGACCAGCTCTGTAGCGATCCGCTTGCCGGACAAGTCCTGCACGGATTCGATCGGCGATTCTCTGGCTACCACCAGTACCCAGCGACTCGGCTGATCCGATGCCTTGGAGTAGGTGAGGGTACGTATCTGCGCCACCTCGGCCCGGGTCTCCAGAATCCAGTCCAATCCCGTCAGTCCGAGATCCAGGGTACCGTTGGCTACATAGGGTGCCATCTCCTGGGCACGAACCAGGGCGCACTCCAGCTCGGGATCGTTCACGTCCGGGTAGTAGTTGCGCGAGCGGGGTCGGATTTTCCAGCCCGCCTGGTCGAAGAGATCGATGGTGGCGGATTCGAGGCTCCCCTTGGGGAGACCGAGTCTGAGTGTCGGCATGTCCAATACTCTGTTTGCGGAGGTTGGGCTCGGGAGATCGGCAGTCGGGGTGTAGGCAAACACTCGAGCGTCCGCGATGCGCGAATCACCCGGTCGTTCCCTTCTCTTGCGTCCTCTCTGCGCTCTCGGCGTCTCTCCGGTTCTACTGCTTTTGTCAGGATGATGCGCCTATTCCGGAAAGACGCTGTAGGCATCGAAGACGGGGCCATCGACGCACACACGTTTCATGGAGAGGCCATCTTCGGCTCGGGTCTCCACGGTGCAGCCGGCACAGCCGCCCACCCCGCAGGCCATGAGCTCCTCCAGGGAGACCTGGCAGGGCAGGTCGAGCTCGCGCGCCAGAGCGGCCGTGGCCGCGAGCATCGGATGAGGGCCGCAGACGAAAATCTCCACCTGTGCCAGCGCCCCGTCGTCCAACCCTTCCAGCCAGATGCGCGCCAAATCCGTGGCATAGCCCTCGAAGCAGCCGGGAAGACCCAGGAAGCTCGTGAGCCGGCTGGGTATCCCCCAGTCGTCGAGCAAGGGCATGGCGGCGATCGCCTCTGGTGGAAGACCCGGGACCAGGTGCTGGGAGGGACGAGCGGGAAAGGGGAAGGGCACCTCGGAGCCGAATACCGCGAAGGGCCGGAAGCGGCGGTCCGAGCGCAGGGTCTCTGCCAGGAAGACGATGGGGGGAATCCCGACGCCACCACCGATGAGCAGGGGCAGAGTACGCTCGGAGTGCGTCTCGAAGGGCTGGCCGATGGGACCTAAAAGACTAATGTGCTCGCCGGGGTGCCGGGACGCCAGCAGCCGGGTGCCTTCCCCTACCATCTTGTACAGGAGCTCCACCCGACCGTTCTTCCGGTCGGCGCGCATGATCGACAGCGGCCGGCGCATGGGCAGCATCGGGTCGCATCTCAGGTGCACGAAGCAGCCTGGCCGTGCCTCCTGAGCACACAGCGGGGCACGGAGACTCAGCAGGTACTGGTCGGCCGCATGGGCCTCCTGGCTGAGGACCTCGGCCTCCTCCAGGAAGATGCTTTCGCGCCGGGTCCGCTCGTTCATCCGCTTCCACGCTGGTAGACGACACGCCCGGCGAGGAGAGTCCAGGACACCCGTCCCTTGAGCTCCTGCCCGAGAAACGGGGTGTTGCGTCCCTCGCCGACCATGGTCGCCTCCGACAACACCCAGCGTTCCCTCGGGTCGAAGATGCAGACATCGGCAACCCGTCTCGCATCCAGCTGACCCAAAGGCAGCTCGAGAATCCGCGCCGGTCCCAGGGTGACGCGGGAGATGGCGGTCGACAGATCCATTACCCCCTCGGCAACCAGGCGAAGCATCAGGGGAAGCAGCGTCTCCAGGGCCGAGATCCCCGGTGCCGTCGAGGGGAAGGGGGCGAGCTTGGCGTCCGCCTCGTGGGGTCGGTGGTCCGAGCAGACGGCCGCCAGGTCGCCGCTCGCCACCGCGGCGCGCAGGGCATCCCGATCGGCGCTCGTACGCAGGGGTGGCGTGACGTGGTAGTTACTGTCGAAGGCCCCGATGTCGTCCTCGGTCAGGAAGAGCTGATGGGCATTCACGTCGGCGCTGGTCCGGACACCGCGCCGGACCGCTTCGGCAAGCATTTGTGTGGCACGGCCGGTCGACAGACAGCGGAAGTGGATGCCGGCCCCCGTCTGCTCCGCCAGTGCCAGATCCCTTGCGAGGGCGACCGTTTCCGCCGCCTCCGGTATTCCGGGCAGCCCGAGTCGCGTGGCCACCCGACCCTCGTGGACGCAGCCCTGATCGCGCAGGTGCTCGTCCTCCGGGCGCAGGAACAGGGTCAGGTCATAGGTGGTCGCGTACTCCATCGCCCGGCGGAGGACCAGGGTATTCTTCAGGGGAAGGTCGGCATGGCACATGACCGGGCAACCGGCGTGCTCGAGAGCCGCCATCTCGCTGATCTGCTCGCCCGCGAGGCCCTGGGTGAGGGCCCCCGCCGGGATGACTCTGGCATGTCCGTGGCGCTCGGCGATTTGGGACACGAGCTGAGCCACGGCCGGGGTGTCGATCACCGGCCGGGTGTCGGGTGGACAGCAGAGGGTGGTGATTCCTGCGGCGGCTGCCGCCGCTGTCTCACTGGCGATCGTGGCCTTGTGCTCCAGTCCCGGCTCGCGCAACCGGGCGCACAGGTCCACCAAGCCGGGGCACACGACCAATCCGCGGGCATCCAGGGTGCGGTCGGCGCAAAACCCGTCCGGTGCCGGTCCGACGGCGACAACGCGCCCGGCGGCGATATGCAGGTCGCACTCCGCGTCGATTCCGTTTGCAGGATCCACCAGGCGACCGTTGCAAATGCTGATCCTCTCCCCCTCAGCCATGCAGCTCACCCTGTGCGCGCAGATTCTGGGTCCCCATGCACATGGACATGACGGCCATTCGAACCGCGATCCCGTTGCTGACCTGCTCGAGGATGACGGAGCGCGGGCCGTCGGCCACCTGAGAGCTCATCTCGACCCCCCGGTTGATGGGCCCCGGGTGCATGACGATTGCATCCGGCTTGGCCGTGCTGAGGCGCTCTTCGGTGAGTCCGAAGAGCTGAAAGTACTCGTGCTCGCTCGGCAACATGCCGCCGCGCATGCGCTCGCGCTGCAGGCGCAGCATGATGATGACGTCCACATCCCGGACGCCGAGGCGCAGGTCGTGGAAGACTCGCGCGCCCAGTGACTCGGCATGGGCGGGGATCAGGGTGCGCGGAGCGATGATGCGTATTTCCCCGACTCCCAGGGTTCTCAGGGCCGCCAGCTGGGATCGCGCCACACGCGAGTTCAGGACATCTCCGACCACGGCGACGCACAGATCGGCAAAATCCCCCTTATGCCGCCGTATGGTGAACATGTCGAGCATTGCCTGGGTAGGATGGGAGTGGCGGCCGTCGCCCGCATTGACGATGCTGACGTGGGGATCGGCATGCTCGGCGATGAAGTTGGCCGCTCCGCTTTCGGCGTGGCGTACCACGAACATGTCCACGTGCATGGCCTCCAGGTTGCGCAGGGTGTCCAGCAGGGTCTCGCCCTTGGCGGTGGCGGAGGTTCCGATATTGAGGTTGAGGACGTCGGCGGACAGCCGCTTGGCCGCCAGCTCGAAGGTGGTGCGGGTACGGGTGCTGGTCTCGAAGAAGAGGTTGGCTACCGTCTTGCCGCGGCACAGGGGCACCTTCTTGACCGCCTGCTCCGCGACGCCGAGAAACCCCTCGGTCTTGTCCAGGATCTCCGTCAGCAGCTCGCGGCTCAGGCCGTCGATCGTCAGGAAGTGCTCGAGATTGCCGGCGGCATCGAGCTGGATGTCGGCCGGGCTCATGGCGTCGGCGCCGCCGACCCGTTGGGCCTTCGGCGATCCGGCGGTATCTTGCCGAGAATGAGCTGCAGGGGCTCCGGACCGGTGAGCTTGATCTGCTCGCCGGGTTGGAGCCTGGCGTGCAAGCCGACCAGGTCGGGCTCGATGGGCAGCTCCCGTCCGTCGCGCTCGGCTAGCGTGGCCAGCACGACCGAGGCCGGGCGGCCGTAATCGAACAGGACATTCAGGGCGGCGCGGATGGTGCGGCCCGTCTGCAGCACATCGTCGACGAGCACGATGTGGCGGTCGTCCACCGGCACGGGGATCTGGGAGGGGCGGACCTGCGGATGCATTCCGATGCGCGTGAAATCGTCCCGATAGAAGGAGATATCGAGTCGACCCAAGGGCTCGGGGAGGGCGAGCTGTTCGTGTAGACGCTCCGCTACCCAGACGCCCCCGGTGTGGATGCCGATCATCAGCGGATCACCGATACCCTTGGCACGGAGCAGCCCGGCCAAGTCCCTGCCCATCCCCTGGATGCAGTTATCGACCTCGGCGGCGCTCTTGTAGAGGTCAGCGCTGCTCACCGAGCCAGGTCTCCAGGATCAGTTTCGCCGCCATGGCATCGATGGCCTCGAGGGAAGCCGCGTTCTTGCCCAGATGGCGTTGCGCCTCCAGTGAGGTAAGGCGCTCGTCGACGAGATGCACTTCGAGCCCGAAACGGCCCTGCAGCTGGCGTGCGAAGCGTCTTGCACCGGGAGCGATCTCGCCTTCCGTGTCGTCCATGTTGAAGGGAAGGCCGACGACGGCAGCTTGCGGATTCCATTCGCTCACGAGCTGCCCGATCCGTTCCCAATCCGGCTTGTCCCGGCGGCTGCGGACCGTGGTCAGGGCAGAAGCCGAGCCGGTCACCCTTTGTCCGACGGCGACACCGATCTTGCGCGGGCCGAAGTCGAAGCCGAGCAGGGTGCCCATTCAGGCGTGCCCGGCCTCGCCGCTGAGCAGGTTCAGGTCGACTCCCAGCAGATGTGCAGCGGCCTGCCAGCGTGCCGAAGGGGAAAGCTTGAAGATGATCTCCTCGTCCGCAGGCCCGCTCAGCCAGGCATTGGCGCTCATCTCCTGCTCGAGCTGGCCGCCGCCCCAGCCCGCGTAACCCAAGGCGACCAGTCGGTGATCCGGACCCTTGCCCTCGGCGATGGCCTCGAGAACGTCCCGGGAGGTGGTCACGCTGATCTCGGGGGTGATGGTCAGGGTCGAATCGAAGCCCTCGCCGCCGGAATGAAGCACGAACCCGCGCTCCGGCTGTACCGGCCCGCCGAGAAACACCAGGGTATCGAGCACTCCCTGGTCCCTGCTCTCGATATCGAGCTGGCCGAGCATCTCACCAAGGCGTATCTCCATGGGCCGGTTGATCACGATGCCCATGGCACCCTGCTCGGTGTGCTCGCAGACGTAGGTGACCGTACGCGAGAAGTTCGGGTCCTGCAGGCCCGGCATCGCGATCAAAAAGTGATTGGTCAATGAGGTCGAGAATGTCATGAGCCTAGTATCCGGTGCAGCGGGATGCCTGGCAAGCGCTGGCAGGGAAAGCCTCGTTCGGTTAGGCGATTGCCGGAAAAAATATACCGGGATGCACGGGATTTTCGTGCGTTTTCAAGGAGTGAAAACAGGTGCATAGCAGGGCTATGTAACTGTTGTCATGACGCGGAAGACGGGCGAAAAGACAAGCAGGCTGGTATATTTTTGACAGAAATCGCCTTAGTTTTCCCACCCGAGGCGGTTGTTGCTCAAGAACTGCCAGGTACGGGTGATATCCAGGATATCGGTCTCCGCCCGGATGTCCGGAGGGAAAGGCGCAAAGGGAGCGGCAAGCTCGACGATCTTCACCGCGGCCTGGTCCAGCAGCTCGAAACCGGAAGAGCGCACCACGCGGATGCTCTCGACGCTGCCATCGTCCCGCACCGCTACATGCAGGATGAGGCTCCCGTACATCTTGTGCCGCCTGGCCTCATCCGGATAGTTCAGGTTACCGATCCGCTCGACCTTGCGCCGCCAAGCTTCGAGGTAGCTCGCATACTTGTATTCGCGGGTACTGGCGCTGATGGCCTTGCGCCGCTTCCGACTGGCATAGGCAGTGGAGCTGCGCTGGATCCTCGACCGCAGCTCGGCGATCGTGAGGTCGCGACTGGCCAGGATCTCGGCCGCGGTGACCTGCGGTGGCGGCACCTCGGGGGAGGGCTCAGGTGGCTGTGGCTTCGGTGGCGGCACTGGCTTCTGCTCGGAGTCGAGCTGTGCCAAAAGCTCCATATTCTCGAATTGCTGCGGAGTGCTCGGCTGCGGTAGCGATTCGAGCTGGGCGGACCCCTGCTCGGGCACTGCGATCTCCGCCAGGGGCCTGGGTACGGTCTCCTCGGGCCTTTCGGCTCCGCCCCCTTCGCGGTCCACCTGCGCGAAGGCATCGGCAATCTCCGGCTTCTTATCCGAGGGCGCAACCTGTCGCAGCACGATGATTTCGAGCGGACGTGTCGCCCTTTTTCCGGAGCCGGGATTCGGTAGGGAGAAGCGCAAGCCGAAGATGAGGAGCAGGTGAGCGAGGAAGGCAACGGCCAAGGCGGTGACGAAGAGCCGCGAGGAAGCCTTCGAGCGATCATCATCCAGCAAGACCGGGGGAACGTCCCCTGCCGTTGCGATCTTCACCTGTCTCTCACCCCGAATCGGGAATCAGGACGATTCCTCCGCAACACCGGTGGCACACAAAAGGCGGTCTCCGGCATCAGCAACACACATCGATCCCTTCCTCGAGCCTTGCAACGAGGTCGCCTGCAATATCGAGGTCGAACTGTGCATCCAGCTCCCGGATGCAGGTCGGGCTGGTAATGTTGATCTCGGTCAGGTAGTCGCCGATCACATCGATGCCGGCAAAAAGGATGCCCCGCCGCCGCAGCTCCGGACCGACCTGGTCTGCGATCCAGCGATCGCGCTCGCTCAGTGGCCGCCCGACGCCGGTCCCGCCCGCGGCGAGGTTGCCCCTCGTCTCGCCTTTCCTGGGTATGCGGGCGAGGGCATAAGGAACCGGATCGCCGTCGACCAGGAGAATCCTCTTGTCTCCGTCGGCAATCTCCGGAATGAACCTCTGCGCCATGCAGAAGCAGTTGCCGCGATCCGTCAATGTCTCGACGATCACGTTGAAGTTGGGGTCACCAGCGCTTACCCGAAAGATCGAGAAGCCTCCCATCCCGCCGAGGGGCTTGAGTATGATCTCCCCGTGCTCGGCCAGAAACTCCACGATGTCGGCATGACGCCGTGTTATCAAGGTCGGAGGGCAGCATTGCGGGAATTCTACGGTGAAGACCTTTTCGTTCGCATCGCGCAGGCTGCGCGGGTCGTTGATGATCCGGGCACCTCGGTGCTGAGCCCGCTCGAGCAGATAGGTCGCGTAGATGTACTCCATGTCGAACGGCGGGTCCTTGCGCATGAAGATGACCGGCAGCTCGTCCAGCGGACGCGTCGCCTCGGCCACCCAGAGATACCATCCCTTCGGATCATCCCGAACCTCGACCTCACGCATCCGGGCCCAGGCGCGGTTGTCCCGCATGAACAGGTCGGACAGCTCCATGTACCAGACCCGCCATCCCTTCCGGCTCGCGGCCAGCATCATGGCAAAGGTGCTGTCCTTGGCAATCTTGATGGATCCGATAGGATCCATGACGACACCGAGCTCCAGTTGCATCCGCGCATATTAGCGCACCACTGAATCCGGTGTCAGGGGAGAGGTGGAGCGCGTCCGCAAGGAGTGTTGTTGGATGTGCCCTTAAGGCTCCTATGCCGGCGAGGGGCCGGTATTCGCATGAGCAGAGGAGGCCTCGATGGGTGGTGAGGTCCGGCCTATTCGCGGAAGTCCCCCCATAATGTTTGAATCGCTGCGATCGCCGCGAGGGGAGCGGTCTCGGTACGCAGAATCCGTGGGCCGAGACGGACGGCTGTGAAGCCTGCTCGCATCAATGAGGCTCGCTCCTCCGGGTCCAGTCCGCCCTCCGGTCCGACCAGCAGCGTCATGGCTCCCTCCGGAGCAGGAAGCTCTGCCAAGACAACATCCCCCCTGTGATCGAGCAAGAGCGGAAAGGGATGCCGTTGTGCAATCCACTGGGCCAGCGACCTGCTCTCACCAAGCTCCGGGACGCGCCGCCGACCGCACTGCTCACAGGCCGCCTCCAAGATCCCCCGCCAATGTTGCCGACGCCTCTGCAGCCGCTCGCCTGCGAGCCTCGACACGGTACGCTTGGTGAACAGGGGAGTGATCCGTGTCACGCCGAGCTCGACGGCCTTTTGAATTACCCAGTCCATCCGCTCGCCCTTCGATACCCCGATGCCGAGGTGAATCTGCAGCTTTGGTGTCGGCTCCTCCTCAGTCGGCTCGTCGAGCTCCACCACGCCGGCATCCTTGGTAGGAATCACGAGTCGCCCGGGGAAATCACGACCGTCGCCATTGAACAGGATGAGCGGATCACCGGCGCGCAGGCGAAGCACCTGAACCAGGTGTCGTGAAGGTCTCGCGGGGAGAATGATCCGCTCCGTTTTTTCGAGGGGCAGATCTACCAGGATTCGGGGTACGGGCATGGTCCACCGCCGGGGGCCGTATCTACCCGCAACCCTACCCGGAGTCCTTCCATCATGGCAGCCGGGAGTCACCGGTTTTCAAACGTGCCTCCGCATTCAGCCCTGGGGGGGGGGCGTATCGGGTTCGATCCATCATTCCGCTCGCCGCGTCCGATCGTCGGAAGGTGAGCGAGCTCCCTTTGGAAGACGAACAACCGAGGGAGTCTCATTGTACTTGCGGGCGCAAATACGCCCCTAATGCTTGCTATACTGCCGGATAGTTTCCTTTTTCTCTTGCCATTACTGCCCCCATGACGCTGGCAGCCGAAGACATCCAGTTCATCAAAGACCACTTGGGCGAGTGGCTGGCTGAGCAGTCCCTCGGCAGGCCGCCTGCGGTCTACGAGGTCGAGCTGCGCGAGCGCATGGTGCGCGTAGAGGAGGAGCTCAGGCATCAGCGTGAGCTGATCAAGACCATCCTCGTGGAGATGGACAAACGCTTCGATGCTGTCGACAAACACTTCGAGGCCATGCAGCAAGCCATGGATCGGCGCTTCGATGCGATGGAAAAGCGTTTCGAGGCTATTGACAAACGCTTCGAGGCCACGCGGCAAGAAATGGACCGGCGCTTCAATGCGATGGAAAAGCGCTTCGAGGCCATCGACAAGCGATTCGAGGAGCTTACGCGGCGCATCGACCGCTTCATGTTCTGGTCCTTCGGTCTCACCCTGAGCGTCGGTGCGCTCATCGTGGCAGCCTTGAAGCTCTGGCCCTGATTCGTAGTAGATTCGGGTAGTGGGCACGGGCGTGCCCACTGTCTGCATACTGTCCAGGGGTTGGGGGCCACTTCGGTTACCGATTCGGTTGTCCTGCTACACCTCCGCCGGCGTTGCCCGGACCTTCCAGATCCGGCCGCAATATTCGCGAATAGACCGATCCGAGGAGAATTTGCCCATGCGGGCCACGTTCCGGATCGACATTCGGCTCCAGAGCTTCGCGTCCCGCCAGACTTCGTCGACTTCGGCCTGACGATCGACATAGGAGCGGTAATCCGCCAGCACCATGAAGGGGTCCTGGCGCAGCAGGTTGTCGATCAAGGGCCGGAACAGCTCGGTATCACCGTGGGAGAAGAGTCCGGAGCCGATCAGGTCGATGGCTGACTTGAGCTCGGGATCCCACATATAGGAGTCGAAGGGCCGGTAGCCCTCTGCCTGGCGCTCCTGGACCTGCTTCGCGGTGAGCCCGAAAAGGAAGAAGTTTTCCTCCCCGACCTCCTCGCGGATCTCCACGTTGGCTCCGTCCAGGGTGCCGATGGTCAGGGCACCGTTCATGGAGAATTTCATGTTTCCCGTGCCCGATGCCTCCTTGCCCGCCAGGGAGATCTGCTCGGAGAGATCGGCGGCTGGATAGAGACGCTGCCCGTTCTTGACATTGAAATCGGGCAGGAAGGCGACTCGCAGGTTGCCATTGACCTGGGGATCCCGGTTGACGACCTCACCCACGGAGTTGATCAGCTTGATGATGAGCTTGGCTATGTAATAGCCGGGAGCGGCTTTGCCGCCGAAGATGAAGGTGCGCGGGGCGATGTCCAGATTCGGATTGGCCTTCAGGCGCTCGTAGAGGCTGATGATGTGCAGCACCTTCAGATGCTGGCGCTTGTACTCGTGGATGCGCTTTGCCAGCACGTCGAACATGGACTGGGGGTCGACCACGATACCGGCATGCTTGGCGAGCCAGTTGGCAAGATCCCTCTTGGCCTCCGTCTTGACCTCTCGCCACTGGGTGTGGAACCCGGTGTCGTCGACATGCTGCTCCAGCGCCGCGATGCAGGAAAGGCTGCGCACCCACTGGTCGCCGCCGCAGCGCTCGGTCAATAGCGTCGCCAGACGCGGGTTGCTGACCACGATGAAGCGACGCGGGGTCACGCCGTTGGTGACGTTGTGGAATTTCTCGGGCCAGATGTCGTGGAAGTCCTTCAGCACCGTGGTCTTGATCAGCTCCGAGTGCATCTCCGCCACCCCGTTCACCGCGAAGCTCCCGACGGTGGCGAGATGGGCCATGCGCACCTGCCGGCCGCCGCCCTCGTCGATCAGGGACATGCGGGCCACGCGCGCCTCGTCACCGATGAACCGCATCCGTACCTCGTCGAGAAAGCGTGTATTGATCTCGTAGACGATCTCCAGGTGGCGCGGCAGCAGGCGCGCGAACAGGTCCACGGGCCAAGTCTCCAAGGCCTCGGGTAGCAGGGTGTGGTTGGTGTAGGCGAAGGTCCGGCGGGTGATCTCCCAAGCCTGGTCCCACTTCATGCGATGCTCATCAATCAGAAGGCGCATGAGCTCCGGCACCGCTAGGGCCGGATGGGTATCGTTGAGCTGCACCGCGTACTTCTCATGAAATCCGTCCAGGCTGCCCATGGTGGAGAGCTGCAGGCGGATCATGTCCTGCAGGGAGCAGGAGACGAAGAAATACTGCTGCTTGAGCCGCAGTTCCTTGCCCGCCTCTGGCTCGTCGTTCGGATAAAGGACCTTGGAGATGTTCTCCGCAAGGACCTTTTCGTGGACCGCTCCGTAGTAGTCCCCGGTGTTGAAGACCTGGAGGTCGAAAGACTCGCAGGCCTCGGCCTTCCACAAGCGCAGTAGGTTCACGTTGCCAACGCCATATCCCATGATCGGCGTGTCGCTAGCCACGCCGTTGACCACCAGGTCCGGCACCCAGCGAATGCGTGGATCGCCGTTGTCATGGTAGTGCTCGGTGTGGCCTCCGAACTTGACCGGGAAGCGCAGCTTGGGGATCTGCAGCTCCCAGGGATTGCCGTTTCTGAGCCAGGCGTCCGTGCGCTCGACCTGCCAGCCATCCTCGATGCGCTGATCGAAGATGCCGAACTCGTAGCGGATGCCATAGCCGATGGCGGGGATCTCCAGACTAGCCAGCGAATCCATGTAACAGGCCGCCAAGCGTCCGAGACCGCCATTGCCCAGGCCGGGCTCTTCCTCCTGCTCGACGATGCCCTGGAAGTCTAGCTCGAGCTCCGCGCCCGCCTCGCGCGCCTTCTCCAGGATCCCCAGGTTGATCAGATTATTCATCAGATGGGGACCGAGCAGATACTCGGCGGAAAAATAGCATACCGTCCGGGCATTGAGCTTCTTGTAAGTCCGGGCGGACTTGATCCACCGCTCCAGCAACCGGTCACGCACTGTGTAGGCGGCAGCCATGTAGAGGTCGTGCAGGGTCGCCACCTCCCGGAACCGCCCCTGCAGGTAGAAGAGATTGTCGATGTAGGCGCGCTTCAGGGCATCCTTGGAAAGGCCTACGCGGGTATGCTCATTCTCGGCGGTGGTGGTAGTCATGCATGCCTCCTCGGATTTCTACTCTGGTCGGTCGCAAAGCTCCGGGCCGCGCGTCTTGCTTAAAACCCCCCCTTGCCCCGGATGAGGGCCTCTGGATGACGCTCCAGGTAGTCCGCCATGACTCTGGCGGCGCGTGCCGCGGCGGAGAGCTCCCGCAGTGTACGACCGAGCTCCTGATACAGCGGGGAGTCTTCCGATACCAGGTTGCTCGCCGACTTGAAGGCGACGCGTGCCTGGTCGAGGGTTCTGCTCAAGTTCCCCACCACTTGCTTGTCCAGATCCTCCGCGGTCTCGTGTACCTGCGCGAGGGCCAATTCCAACTCTTTGACGGACCGTGTCAGCTCCTTGGACGTAAAGATCTGTTTCGCCCCTTTGACGGTATCCTGCAGGTTGCTGCCGATCTGCTGCAGCGGCAGTCCGTTCAGGGTATCCATCAGTTGGTTCACCTTGTTGCTGATCGCCTCCAGCGGGGCGGAGGTCACCGTGGGAATCACCGGATACCCGTTTTGTACCCTCATCTCGGCAGGAGGCTCGTCCGGATAGAAGTCCAGATCCACGTAGAGCTGGCCGGTAATCAGGCTCCCGGATTTGAGCTGTGCCCGCAGCCCCGCATCGACGAACCGATCCATGGGGGTCGTCTTCTCCAACAAAGCCCAATCACCGCCGATGAGCCGGATGCGCTGAGGCTCGATCTCCACCAGCACCGGAACCTGGAACTTGAATGCCTTGACATCGAGCTCGAGCTGGACGTCCAGAACCTGACCCAGCTCGATGCCCCGGAGCAGGACGGGTGCCCCCACGCTCAGACCGCGCACCGATCCGTCGAAGAAGAGCAAGAACCGTTTCTTGTCCAGGTAGACTTTCTCGTGGGCCTCGTCTCGATTGGCGTAGAGGGGAAACTGGTAATTTTCCGGCGCCCGTGTCCCTTTCTCGCCGATGGTCGGAGGGGTGTCGAAGGCCACCCCCCCGATCAGCACGGAAAGCAGGGACTGGGTGTCCAGGCTCAGGCCGTCGGTGCTCAGTGTGAAATCCACACCGCTCGCATTCCAGAAGCGAGTGTCGGTCGAGACGAGACGATCGTCGGGGGCGGCGATGAAGAGCTCGATGCTCACGGCATTCCCCTTCCGGTCGAGGTCGTAGCCGACCACCTGCCCTACCTGGATTTGCCGGTAGTAGACGGGCGAGCCGATATTCAGAGAGCCGAGCGTCTTGGAGCGCAGCACGAACTTCTTGCCGGGCTCGGAGGTGGTGAACAAGGGGGGCACCTCCAGTCCTACGAAATCCCTGGCCGGTTTTCCCTCGGTCACCGGGTCGATAGCGATGTAGGACCCCGAGAGCAGGGTATCCAGGCCGGACACCTGGCTCGGGGTGATGCGGGCGCGCGCGACCCAGAAGCGGGTCTTGTCGGTCAGATACCTCTCCGCCCCGGCGACCAGCTCTGCGGTGACGACCACCGCCTTCATATCCTGGCGCACGGCGATGGACTTGACCTGTCCGACGTCCACGTCCTTGAACTTGACCTTGGTCTTCTTCGCCTCCAGACCCGCAGCGGTCTTGAATTGGATGCGGATCGTGGGGCCGCTCTCGCTGTAGGCCTTGTAGGCCAGCCAACCGCCGATCAGAAGGGCGACTACGGGCACCAGCCAGACCAGGGAGATCCGGCTGCGTCGAGCGACGATTGCGCCCGGCAGCTCTTCAGGCGGCGTGCCTGACTGCTCCGGGTCTGTCATTGGCTTGCTCCCAGATATCCCAGATGAGTCTGGGATCGAAGCTCATGGCGGCGAACATGGTAATGACGACAACGGCCGCGAAGAAGATCGCACCGGCCTCCGCCTGGATGGTCGCCAAGTTCCCCAACCTGACCAAGGCCACGAGGATTGTGACTACGTAGATGTCAACCATGGACCAGCGGCCCACCGCCTCCGTGAGCCGGTACAGGCGGGTGCGGTCCCCGGGGCGCCGCGTCGAGCCCGTCTGTACCGTGATCAAGAGGTAGATCAGGATGGCCAGCTTCAGCAACGGCACCAGGACACTGGCCACGAACACCACGAGGGCCAGGGGCCACATGCCCAGATCGATCAAAAAGATGACCCCGCTCAGGATGGTGTCCGATTGGCTCTTGCCCAGGGATGTCACGGTCATGATGGGCAGGAGATTCGCGGGCAGATAACAGGCGATCGCAGCGATCACCAGGGCCCAGGTGCGCTGCAGACTGGCGGGCTTGCGCCGATGCAGGGTTTCGCCGCAACGGGGGCAGAAGCGGCTGCCTGACACGATGCCCGCCGCGGACCGGGGCATCACCAGCTCGCATACGGGGCATGCGAGCACGGGCTCTCCCGTCCGCGGAGGGCGCCGGGCGGCGTCTGGAACAGGCAGCCGGGACCAGACGATATCCGGATCCAGTGACGCCTGGGCCGCCGCGAGGACGAAGATGAGCACGCCGAAAGCGAACAGGGAGGTTCCGGGTACGATGGTGGCCATGTCCGCGAGCTTGACCACCGACACCAGAATTCCCAACATGAAGACGTCCATCATCCCCCAGGGTGTCAGGGTTGCCACATGGCGGAACAGGCTCGCGAACCCCCGCGGCAGGCGATTCAGCTTGAGCGGGACCAGCACGAGCAGGAGAAGCACCAGCTGGATCCCTGGAGCCAGAATGCTGGTGAAGAAGACCACCAGGGACAGGCCCCACATCCCCTGTTGGTACAGGTCCTTGACCCCGGTAAACAAGCTCGTCTCGGTACTTTGACCCTGGAGGTGAAACGACAGGAATGGAAAGCTGTTGGCGACCAGAAAGAGGACGATTCCTGCTATCGTCAGGGCCAGAGTGCGGTCCAGACTGTCGGGAATGCTGCGGTGGAGCAAGGCGCCACAACGCAAACAACGTACGTCCGCGCCGGCGGGCAGAGGCGGATTGCGCTGGAGCAAGCCGCATTCATGGCATTGCGTCAGGGGGTCGTGGGCCATTCGTCCGTCTTTGCAATCCGCTTTCCAAATTTACATCACTTAATCCGGATTGTGAGCATTTGTGCTAGCTCCAAGGCGGAAGGAAATAGAAGGCGATGCCGAGCACCAGATAGAGTGCGAGCAGTTGCACCCCCTCCATCCAGTGGGACTTGCCGTCCAGCGCGACGAAATTCACCAATACCGCGGAGAGGACCACCGCGAGCACCTCCAGCGGGGTGAAGACCAGATCCATGGGCTCGGGTCCGATGAGATAGCTCAGGAAGACGAGCACGGGGGCGAGGAGAAGCGCTACCTGGGTGCTGGAGCCGATAGCGATGGTCACCGCGATATCCATCTTGTCCTTCCTGGCCATCAGGATGGCTGCACTGTGCTCGGCGGCGTTCCCGACGATCGCTACGATGATGACGCCGACGAAGACCTCGGTCATGTCCCAGGAAGCCGTGGCCTCCTCGACCGAATGCACCAGGTACTCGCTCATGATCGCGACGAAGAGGGTGGAAACCGCAAGGATGATCGAGGATTTTCTCAGGCTCCAGACATGCTCTGCTGCGACGGCGCCCTCCTGCCCGTAAGAGGTCGTATCGTACAGGTGCTTGTGGGTTTGGAGGGAAAAGACGAGGCTCAATGCGTAGGTCACGAAGAGGACGATCGCCACGTCCAGGCTGACGTCCCGATCCAGCCGGGCAATCTCATCCCCCGGCACCCCGTGCGCGCTGAGCAGGTAGTAGAAGAGGGCGGGAACCACGAGGCCCGCCGTGCTCAGCAGCAGCAGGGTCGAGCTCATGCCCGCGGCTATCGGGTTGAAGCTCTGGGTCTCGCGCTTGAGTCCGCCTGCTATCATGCTTGCACCCAAGACGAGCAGCAGGTTGCCGATGATGGAGCCCGCAATGGATGCCTTAACGACACCATAGAATCCGGCCTGAACCGCGAATATCGCGATGATCAGCTCCGCGGCGTTTCCGAAGGTGGCATTGAGCAAACCGCCGATCCCGGGCCCCACGTGGTCCGCGAGATGCTCGGTGGCCTCACCCAGAAGCCCCGCCAGAGGGATGATCGCAAGCCCTGAAGCGATGAATACCCAGGTCCCGCTCGTGCCGAGATAATGAAGTGCGGCGGCAATCGGGACGAAGACGAGAAGAAGGTCTAGGGGGCTGATTTCCCGTTTCCCGATTTTCATTCCCCTCCCCTGTGGCGGGTCAACCCATCGGGAAAAGACATCGATCCCCGTTGGTGGTGCCGGCCCCGGCCGCCGGAAATCCTCAGACTCCAAATCGGGGCTCGACGCCGGCCGAACGTCCCCAAAAAGAACATTCGAGCTCTCGGGGCCCCTTTCACCGAAAGGCGTAACCCATTTGCTCAGGCAGTGCTCATGGATAATGGCGGGGTGAACAGGCAAATGATGTTAGCAGCAACCCAGAGGGGGCGAAAGCTTCACGCTATAATCCGTCCATGCGCCTCGCCTCCCTGTTACACAGATCACCCAGTCACATCCGTTGGCGCCTGTTCCGGGATCTGGTTCTGCTGGTGCTGGTGACCCTCGGCTTGCTCGTGCTGGTCAACTGGCTCCTCCTCGACAGGTTGAAACGTGAGCAGGCAAGCACCCAGATCGCGACGGCAACGGCCCTGGTGCGCAAGGAGGTCCAAGCCCTGATCGGACCGGTACAACAGCAGTTGCTGATCACTCGGGACGACCTGCGCTCCGCCGATCTGACGCAGGCGGATGCCAAGGCGCTCAATGATCGCTTTCGCCCTGTCATTCGCCACGTGGATCAGATTTCCGGGATCATCTTTGCCGACGATCGTGGGAGCGAGTATTTCCTGCGACTCGAAAATGGCGATTGGATCGGACGCGAGCGGCAGCCCGGCAGAAGCTCCTCGGCCAACTGGATTCGCTGGAGCATCCAGGGCAAAGAGCTCAGCGCCCAGAGTGGAGCGTTGGACTACGACCCGCGACTACGACCCTGGTTCCTCGATGCAGTGAAAGCGGGAGGCAAGCGGGTGACCTGGAGTGCGCCCTATATCTTTCATGCGCTCCAAGTGCCGGGAATCACGGCCTCCATCGCTTGGAAAGAAGGCGGCATCACCCGGGTGCTGGGCATGGACGTCGTCCTGAGCCGTATCGTCGCCGCCCTCGGCAAGCTCCCGCTGGGCCCCGGGGGGCGCGGCTTCTTGGTCAGCGACGACCAGGGGGTCTATGTGCCGAGCCAGGGCAAGGCCAACAGCTCCGCAGCAACGGACGCCCGGTTCTTCTCCGCCGGCAAGAACCCGGGGGGACCGCTGCTGTTCAATGCCGTTGCCGCCTGGGAGGCGGAGGCGCGTCCGTCCGAGGGACTCATCCATTTCCGCAGCGGGGGCCGCGATTGGTGGGGTGGATTTCTGCCCATATCCTCCGAGCCGGATACCGCCTGGGTCGGGGTCGTCTTACCCGCCTCCGAGACCTTCGGCATTCTCCAGAACCGCTGGCAGATCGTGACCGTCACGGCCCTCGTCATCATCGCGTTGGCCATGGGCTCGGCAGGACTGCTCGTGCGCAAGTACAGCCGCCGCCTCCGGGACCTGCCCAAGCTTTCCATCGACCGCGCCAACTATACCCAGGATATCCTCGATCTCATCCGCAGCGGCGAAGACAGGTGCCTGGAGCTGAAGTCGACCATGCGGACCAACCTGCACACCGGAAAGCCCGGAAAGGAGATTGAGCTGGCCTGGCTCAAGGGCGTCGCGGCCTTCCTGAACACCGAGGGCGGCATACTGCTCCTGGGGGTATCGGATGATGGGACCTTGCTGGGGCTGGAGGCGGACCAGTTCGAGAGCGACGACAAATGTCGCCTGCACTTCAAGAACCTCCTGAGTCACCACCTGGGCGCGGAGAATGCACGCTTGGTGCGCTTCGACCTCTACGAGCTGGAGGGAAAGCGTATCGGCGCGGTGGAATGCGAACGTTCCGACTTGCCCGTTTACCTGGGGAACAAGAACGATGAGGCGTTCCTGATCCGCAACGGCCCCTCCAACATCGAGCTCTCGATCAGCCGCGCAGTCCGGTACATTCAGGGACGGTTCTGATCCTGCGAGTCAACTCGTCCCGCCGGTTCCACCGGCGCGCCTCGCCTCTCGCAAGGCGCGGATGCGGGCATCTCGGATGCGCTCCGGCACCAGGGCCCGATCGGTCTGTGCCATGGCAACGGCCCGCACATCTACGGCCTGGACCGCAGCCAGGAGCCAGCGCATCTGATCGGCCTGCGGGTAGGCTCGTTCCTGGTAGCCTTCGCGTCCCCGAAAATCGGCCTCGAAAGCGACCAGTGCCTGCTCGAAACGCTCGGGACGACGGAAGGCGTCGAGGCCCTGAAACAGGTCGAGCAGCGTCCCCGGGCGCAGCTCGTCGACCTTGTGGGCCATGCCGTGGTAGCGTGCCACAAGCCGTGCCAGCTCGCAGAAACGGCGCGGGACCTTGAGCCGGTGGCACAGCCCCTCGATGAGCTCGATGCTCCGCAGCTCGTGTCCCTTGTGACGGGGCAGGACCTCCACCGGCGTGGTGCCTTTGCCGAGATCGTGGGTCAGGGCCGCAAACCGGCTCTCCGGGTCCGGGGACAGGCGCGCGGCCATGTCCAGGGCCATCATGGAATGAATGCCCGTGTCGATCTCGGGATGCCACTGCGGGGGTTGGGGAATTCCGAACAACCGATCCACCTCCGGAAAGAGCCTCGCCAGCGCACCCGTGTCGCGCAGGACATCGAAAAAGCGCGAGGGCGCGGGCTCCGCCAGGGCCCTGGAAAGCTCCTGCCATACCCGCTCGGCAACCAAGGCATCGACCTCCCCGTTCGCCACCATGGACCTCATCAAATCCATGGTTTCTTTTGCTACGGTGAAGCCCAGAGCGGCGAAGCGCGCAGCGTAGCGTGCAACCCGCAGCAGCCTCACCGGATCCTCGGCGAAGGCGGCGGAAACGTGCCGCAGCACCCGATCCTCCAGATCGGAGCGGCCGCCATAGTAATCGATGAGATTGCCGTGCTCGTCCTCGGCCAGGGCGTTGATGGTCAGATCCCGCCGTCGCAGGTCGTCCTCGAGGGTCACGTCCGGGTCGGCATGGACCAGGAAGCCCCGATAGCCGGGGGCGCTCTTGCGTTCCGTACGAGCGAGCGCATATTCCTCCTTGGTTCGCGGGTGCAGAAAAACGGGGAAATCCTTGCCCACCTGCTTGAAGCCCTTGGCGATCAGGTCCTCGGGGGTCGCACCGACGATGACGAAGTCCCGGTCCTCGTGGGGCAGCCCCAGCAGCCGGTCCCGTACGGCCCCCCCGACGAGATATATCTTGATGTCTCGGCCCGATCCACGCGAAATGTCCATCGGGGAGATGTCAGGGTGAAGTGGCCGGATTCCAACCGATTTTTCAAATGACAATAGAGTGACTACGAATCCGGGGCATTTCGGGTAGACTTGACATCGAAGCCTTCTGATTCCTCGATCTCCGATCTGCGTGGCGAGCGCCCCTTCCGACTCCATGTCCCTGTTCGATCTGCCCATCGGAGCGCACGCCCGCATCGCGGAGATCCGCGGTGGCCGGCAGCTCACGCGCCGCCTGCTCGGCCTCGGGCTACGAGTCGGAAGCGAGGTAGCGATCCTTCACCACCGCGGACGCGGAGTGGTCCTGTCCGCCGGGGGCACTCGGGTGGCCCTGGGCGGCGGAATCGTGGAGAAGTTGTCGGTCGAGCCCTTGGCCACCGATCAGGCCGGCGCCCCTTAGCTACGACCTGAGGCCCGTGCAGCATCCCTCTTGAGCTCATGGGCCGATTTGCGGTCATCGATCCCACTCGGAGCCACACCTGTCCCAACCACGAGCAAGACGATCATGGCCTGCTGCGAGCAAACAGCTCCCGAGCTACCCCGCCACCCCGGCGGTGGGCTGACCCTCGCCCTTGCGGGCAATCCGAACTGCGGGAAGAGCGCCCTCTTCAATGCCTTGACCGGCATCCGTCAGAAGACGGGCAACTGGCCGGGCGTAACGGTCGAGCGCAAGGAGGGGCGCCTCACACTGGACAGGCGCGAGATCCGGGTCATCGATCTGCCCGGTATCTACTCCCTGGATGCAGGCTCCCTGGACGAGCGGGTAACGCGCGACTACCTGCTATCGCGGGATGCCGACCTGATCGTCAACGTCGTGGATGCCTCCAACCTGGAGCGCAATCTGTATATGACCGTGCAGCTCCTGGAAATGGGTGTGCCCCTGGTCATGGCGCTCAACATGATGGATGTAGCGCGCAATCGGGGCATCCTGCTGGACCAGGAACGCTTGAGTCGGGAGCTGGGCTGTCCCGTGGTGCCCGTGGTTGCGGTAACCCAGGAGGGGATTACTGAGCTGGAGGCCCGCATGCTGGCAGTCACCGACGGTCACGAGCCAGGGGGGTTCGGGCTCGCTCAGGAAGAGTGCGTCGAGCTGGCCCTGGCCGATCTGGCTCCCCGATTCGAGGCCCAGGCAGCAAAGGCAAATGCCCGCTGGCTGGCGCTCGAGCTGCTGGAAGGAGACCCCCCCGCCGCGTCCTCGGCAGATACCGAAACGCGGGAGAAGGCTGCCAAGTGGCGGCAGCGTATTCGGGACCGCTCCGGACAGGAGGCGGATCTTCACATCGCCGATACCCGTTTCGGCCATGCCCATGCCCTGGCCCGGCGGGTGACGCGGGAGCGAGGCCGGATCGGCAAGACCCTCACCGACCGTATCGACCGGATCGTCCTGAGCCGCATCTGGGGCATTCCCTTGTTCCTGGCGGTCATGTACCTGATGTTCGTCTTCACCATCAACCTGGGTGGGGCCTTCATCGACTTCTTCGATGGCGTCGCCGGGGCCTTTTTCGTGGACGGCCTGGGCGCCCTCCTGAGCACCGCGGGCGCTCCGGACTGGGCGAATCTGGTCCTGGCCCAGGGCGTGGGCGGCGGTCTGCGGGTCGTGGCCACCTTCATTCCCATCATCGCCAGCCTCTACCTGTTTCTCTCCGTAATCGAGGACACCGGATACATGGCCCGGGCGGCCTTCGTCATGGACCGCTTCATGCGCTCCATCGGTCTGCCGGGAAAGGCATTCGTGCCCCTGATCGTCGGCTTCGGCTGCAACGTACCGGCGGTCATGGCGACCCGCACCCTGGAGAACGACCGCGAGCGCAAGCTCACCATCCTCATGAATCCCTTCATGTCCTGCGGGGCACGGCTGCCCGTGTACGTGCTCTTTGCCGCTGCATTCTTTCCGCAGTCCGGGCAAAACGTCGTCTTCGCCCTCTATCTGATTGGTATTCTCGTGGCCGTCCTGACCGGTCTGGTGATGCAGCGCACCCTCCTCGCAGGGGAAAGCACCGGCTTCATGATGGAGCTTCCCCCCTATCACCTGCCGACCGTCAAGGGGGTGCTGCTGCGGACCTGGGACAGGGTGCGCCTGTTCCTCAAGGAGGCGGGCCGGGTCATCGTTCTGATGGTGCTGGCCTTGAATCTGCTCGGCTCCATCGGTACGGACGGCACTCCGAGCAAGACCGACAGCGAGCACTCGGTGCTGAGCGCACTGAGCCGCACGGTGACACCCCTGTTCGCGCCCTTGGGTATTCGCCAGGACAACTGGCCCGCAGTGGTGGGCATCGTTTCCGGGGTCCTCGCAAAAGAGGTGATCGTCGGCACCCTGGACTCCCTCTACACGCGCATCGCCCAGGAAGAGCAGCCGCAAACCGACGAACGGCCCTTCGACCTCTGGCGTGCCCTGGTCGCAGCGGCCTCGAGCGTGCCCAGGAACTTGGCGGCGGTCACCGACAAGTTGCTCGACCCCCTCGGACTGAGCGTCGGGGACCTCTCGAAGCGCGAGCAGGTCGCGGCGCAAGCAGAAGTTGCCAGTGGAACCTTCGGTGCCATGGAGGCCCGCTTCGACGGGCGTGTCGGCGCCTTCGCATACCTGCTGTTCGTTCTGCTCTACTTTCCTTGTGTGGCGACGATCGCTGTCATCACCCGCGAGACGGGCATGGCTTGGGCAGCGTTCGTAGCCGCCTGGACCACGGGTATCGCCTTCGTCACGGCGACCCTTTTCTATCAGACGGCAACCTTCGAGCGTCATCCGGTTGCCTCCGGAATCTGGATCGCCGGTTTGTCGATCCTGCTGCTGCTGGTGGTCGGGGGACTCAGGACCTGGGCACGAAACGGGCGGGACCATCTCCCCGCCGCCGAGGCGAAGATCTGACCCGATCGGTCCTGAGGGATCGCGGAATTTAAAGGAATTGTTACGAATACGTAACCACGGAAAAGGGAGTTATTGTAATTTCTGGTGTACGGCGCAGCCTTGGAGAGGTGGCGTATCCTGTTGACTGATCACTGCCGAGATCACAGCCAACAGAGGGGCAGATACGCCATGTCCGAGTCTACGCTGAGCGTTCTTTCACAACCAGAGATTGAGGAGACCGACCCGCTGCACGCGCTGCTGCGCACGGGTGCCCGGGAGTTGATTGCTCATGCCGTGGAGGCGGAGTTAGCCGGCTTCCTGGACGGCTTTGCCGAGCAGCGTCTGGAGGACGGTCGCCGTGCGGTGGTG
>Ga0210085_1000052_pt1 | contig 51655 bp, 67 predicted proteins | sample China_Galinas_PW_5_FD_184866 | JGI IMG/M metagenome (GOLD analysis project Ga0210085, IMG submission 184866) | Wetland microbial communities from San Francisco Bay, California, USA, that impact long-term carbon sequestration - China_Galinas_PWC_D1... | ecosystem: Environmental > Aquatic > Marine...
GCCGACTGCGCCGCAGATCGCGTCGTACTGCACCCCCCGGGGAAGATCCATGCCCAGGATCTTTCCGACGTTCGCCCACGTCCTGGGCACCGGGCTGTTGGTCAGGTCCGCCGACGCCTCAAACTTGCAGAGGAGGTCAGAGCGGAAGCGCAGAAAGGCGATCAACTCCGGCGGCACGTCATGATCGATGGCCCAGGAGCACCAGTCGTTCAGGTCCGGATCGAGTTGGACGATGGTGGTGAAGCGGCTCTTCACCGGTTCGAGGATCCCGGCGACCGCGGCGCGGTCCGTCCGGCGGTTCGTGGCTGCGATGAAGGAGATGTGGTCGGGCAGCACGTGGCCGTTCACTCGGCGGGCGAGCAGTAGCTGCATGAAGGAGGCTTGCACCGCCGGCGTCGCCTGCCCGAGATCGTCGAGAAACCAGACCGTGCGCTTCTTCGCCTTCAGCGCCATGCTGAGCTCACCGAAGGGGAGGAACGTCGCGCTCTTGGCGTCCTTCGCGATCCAGGGCAGTCCCTTCGCGTCGGTCGGATCCGCGACGGCCGGATGGGAGATGATCAGGTCGGCCCCGGCGGCTGCCGTGGCCTGCTCGACGATGTCCGACTTGCCAACTCCTGGGGCCCCCACCAAGAGGACGGGGTGAGCGGCCGGGATCGTCTGCTCCAGCAACTTCGTGATGTTGGACGGCTTCATGGTTCGATCGCTCCTGCAGGGTGGTTCGGGTGGATTGGCGAGGCGTGCGCCTCAGACCAGCGTCAGGGCGTGACCCTCTACGCCCAGCTTCTGGAGGGTCGCCAGGGTGTCGCTCACTCGCCCCGGGTCGGCGTCGGGGCTGAACGTGAAGGTGAAGTGCTCGGAGGTCTGTCCGTAGCGCTCTCGGTTCGCCTTCGAGGCGGAGTAGATGTGGCGTCGGAGGCCGTTCGCCAGCCTCTTGTTGTTCCGGCTCACTCGGCTCCGGAAGTGACTGAGGTGAACCGCGATCGCCTTTCGGGTCTCGTCGCTCATGCCCTCTTTGAAATAGTCTTCGGTCTGCATTGGGAACCCTCTGCGTTGGTCGCGCGTCCGCGCGTGGTTCGCATGTCAGGCGGCCAGGGGATGGCCACCACGTCTTCGAGGCTCGTGAGAGCCTCTACCATCGGGCGATGCCGCCGCCTCCCAGGATCCGGAAGACGGCGTCCACCACCTCGCTCATCCATCTGTGCATTCGCTTCATCGTTCGTCGAACAGGTCGCCGCCTCCCTTGGTCTCGGCCTCTTGTCGGCGCCGGACCGCGATGCCCTGGCGCTCGTACTTCTCTGGGCGATGCGGGCTCGGCACCAGCTTGAGATTGGAGATGAAGTGCTCGAACCCTCGACCCATGCGCTTTCCGGCTGCCGTATGCTTGTCGAGCACCCAATCTTCGATCTCGGGCTTCTCGCCTCTCTGCACTTTATCTGCGGAGATCGCGGACAGCCAGTTGCCGGATCTGCTCTTCTGCGCTCGGCTCAGCGCCATGACGGCGTTTGTGATGGAGACGTTTGCTCGGTTGGGCTGACCCTTCGAGCGGATCTGGCGTGCGCCCTCGACTGTCGCGAGGACGTAGGTGACCGTGGCCATGTCTCCCAGGCCCACATCTTCCTGGGCGATCACGATCAGGCGGTTGAGCACCCTGGTACAGAAGGCCGTGCTCGACATCGCCATCTCAAGAGCGAAGTGCACCGCCTTCTCTTCTTCGCCTCGCCTGATGTGCTTCTGCATCGCGGAGATGCACTCGAAGCTATTCATGCCGTTCTTCGTGCGTGGAATCATTGCACCCTCCATCGGTTGTGTGTTGTGTTGCGTCGCGTCCACCACCTCACGCGAGCGGGTGGCCTCGTGCCACCATGGCGGGCATGGTTACCCGGCTCGCTCGCTAATCGGGGATCGCGGTCCAGTTGGCTAGACTGTCCTGGGTCCGTGTCGGTCGGGCCTTCACCCAGCGCGGTTCGTGGCCTTGCAGGTCGGGGCTTGTCTGCCGTCCGACCGGGCCGGTGCGCATAGCTCCATCGCTCCGACGATGTGCTGGTGGCGAAGGGATCCGCCGGGCCTCTCCCTGGCGTTCCCTGATCTCACTCGACCTGTCCACCCTCGTGCGCAGAGGCCGCGACGGGCCATCGGCTACCGGCTTCGATGTCGCTACTCACCGGGGTCCGCGGCGGCGTGCCTTGGGTGGTCGTGACTCCTCGATCGGTCGGGCGTCTTGTGCTGCGCGGCTCCGCAGGATGGGAGCTCCCGTCCGCTGCGCGCCCTTGCCCGATCTCGGTTCACCTGTTTCCGGAGCGTTGGTGGCGTCACCCTGGGCCCTCCGGACATCCCGTCTGATGCTGGCGGGTCGTGCTGGTGGAGTTACCAACTAGTGGCCTTGTCCACCTTCCCGCGTCGTGCGGTCCTGCTATGGCAGCTACCGGGGCTCGAACCCGGCTGCCGGCATGGTTACCGTGCGGCCGTCCACTTCAGTACGCGCTTCACGCTGCCGCGCCGCTCGATCATGTCTCTGGCCTGGGCCCTGGGGAGCTTCCGGCGCAGGCACTCGCGCACATGGCGGAGGATCCACTTCGCGCTCTGCGCGTCCCACTCGTCCTTCACGAACCGGCTGACGCTTCGCTTGCCGCGAGATGAATTGCAGCGCTTGCAGCACGTGAGCAGGTTGGTCGGCCGGTTCGATCCACCATGGGTATGGCATTTGATGTGATCCAGGGTCAGCTGTGCGCCGTCCTCGATGCCCTCGCCGCAGTACGCGCAGGCCAACCCATCGCGCAGATAAAGCGCCAATCTCGTGCTCTGCCGGATCCAGTTCATCCCCTGGTATCCGCTCCCGAGTCCCCGTGCTGGCATCTTCTGGTTTCCCCTGTCTGTGGGCCATGGGGCCCTGGTGGCGCCTGGTGGGCCCTGCGGCCCCCCTGGTGGGCCCTGGTGGGCCCTACTGAAACATACAGTATAAGGATGGGGGGGTCCAGCCCTATAAACCGTTGTGACGTAAGGACTTAGGGGCCTGGGGATGGGGCCTGGGGGGGGTGAAAATCCCTGGCTAAAATGCCGTAACCTATTGGGACGTAAGGACTTAGAGGCCCTGGTGGGGGGGGCCTGGGGGGCCCTGGGGGCCCTGGGGGCCCTGGGGGGCCCTGGGGGGCCCTGGGGTTCTGGGGCCCTGGGGGGCCCTGGGGGGCCCTGGGGGGTTGCCGCGGCGCATTAGCTGTGGACGAAGCGGAGAATGTCTGCCCGGATCTCGGATGGGAGGCGGGCCGCGCTGGCAGCGTTGTCGTGGCGCCTAGGCTTCGGCACGGTGATCGGGCGGAGATTCAGGAACGAGAAGACGCCGTCCATGATGCCCTGGGGATCCCGCACGAGATCCTCGTACGTGATGTGGCACCAGGCCCCTTTCCCCAGCGACGCGGCCTCAAGGTGCATGAGCTCCACCGAACGCTTCCATTGCGCGGCCGCCATCAGGGCGGTGTACGACTCATAGCCGGCGGACCGTAGCTGGGCGAGTGCACCACCTCGCGGCTTGGCACGGCGGAGAATCCCTTCGACGACGGGGATTGGGTCTCTGCTTATCCCCACGAAGCGGGCCCCGGGGAAGTTGGCGCTGAGCCAGCCCATCCTGGGGACGTTCGAGACTGACTTTTCGACGAGGATCCCCCCCCGGCAGATCCATGGCATCCAATCGGCCATGAGGCGCTCGGCGATGAGAGGCTGAGACCTGGCAACCTTTCGGACGTAGGCTTCGCATTGCCACCACATGCGCACCCATCCCAGATCCTCGGGCCTTGTGAGCACCTCGGAGAACCTCGCGCCTTCCCATGGGATCATGCAGGTATCGGGATGGCGGCCTATCAGCTTGCGGAGCAAGGTGGTCCCGCTGTTGTAGCAGCCGACCACGAAGACGGGCCTGTAGGGCTGCAGCGCTGGGAACGCATAGGTAATGCGCCTGACCCGTGGGTTGGTCCAGGCTCTGAGCAGCAGCTTCATTCCCGGGTAACGGCCATCCTGAAGAGCGCATCCCGTTCCTCGCGCAACGCGAGATTCTCCTTCGCCTGTGCGATGCCCTTCTGCGCACAGTTCATCGTCTCGGCGGCCTGGCGCTTGACGCAGCGCGCCAGTGACTCGTCCCACGGGGCTCCGTCGGGGGTCCAATATTCCGGGTGGAGGAGGACGTGCAGCTTTTTCAGCGCCAACGCTTCATGAGGGTCGATGCGCCACGCCTGCAATGAGTCGCTCACGTAGGTGATGTCCTCGCCGCTGAAGAGCGGAGACCGATAGACGTTCATCAGACCAGGCACCTCAAGTGCCGCGGACGGGCCATGGAGCGTCGGGTTGTGCGCGGCCATCGTGCGGATCGGCGTCCCGAACCTTTCCTGCAGAGCGGCCGCATACGCCTGCAGAAGCTCCGGCCTCGCGGACGGCGCTGCGTCGTAGTGTAGGGCGAGCTCGTGCCCCAGACTGACAATGATCGCGAGGCGCTGTGCGGTACGTGCCTCGAAGGGATTGTACGGGCCATCGACCCGCACGAAGAAGGTGCTTCGGACGCCAACTCCGGCATCGAACTCGGCAAGCCATAGGGCCGGCACTACGTCCTGCTCGATGTCGTGGCGGAGGACGGCGTATCGATCTGGCCGCTCGCCATCGAGCCATTCGCTGATGGTGAGCATCTCGTGCTCTGCGCGTAGCTCGTCGATGAACCTGCAGTACCCGTCGTGAGAATAATCAGTCCAGGCACTCACTGGATGTCTCTCCATGTCTTCGGCCGTGAGATGCGGGTCGCGAGGATTTCGTCCGCCGCGGCATCGATGTTGAGGCGGAACGGCACCCTCCGGAGCTCCACGATCCGATCGCGTATGCTGCTCACTACTTCTGTGGCGGCCTTCTGGCCGCTTCGATCCTCGTTCATCGGCTTCCCGCCTTCGGTTTCCATGGTCACCTCTCGCCGACCCTGTCCATCAGCTGCTTGAACCCGTACATGAGCCACTGATCGGGGAACAGCGGTCGCCACCGCTCCTCGTAGTTATTGACCTGCTGCTCCAGGGGCACGGGCCCGCCGAACGCGTACGGGCACTGGGCGCCGGGCGGCGGCGCCTGGTTCTGCGCTACGACGCGGCCCTGATAGAGCAGATAGCCGCATAGCTGCGCTTGCTCGCCGATCGCCGTGAGCTGGACGTCCTTGTCCCAATGCATCGTCCCGGGGCCATCGGTCACGTTGAACCAGCCGACCCGCACGGCATCGACTTCTTGGGCCATCACGTAGATGCGCACGGCCTCGTTGCCCCTGGCCTTGCGGAGCGCGACGGCGGTGCCGGCGGCCGGGTCGATGAACTTGAGCGTGAGCGTATCGGAGCTCGCCCACGTGAGCATGGCCATGACGGTATCGCCGTCCGCGTCAAACGCCGTCGCCCTGAAATGGATCGTGTCTCCGACCTGCCAGGGGCCTCGGGCGTAGAGCGAATCGATCGCCACGCGTTCGAGTGCTCCCTGGATCTCGACGCTCGCGGTGTCGCTCACCGTCTGGGCCTGCACCGGTGGGGCGAGGCACATCAGCATGAGCATGCAGCCCAGAACGTGTCGCAGCGGCTTCATCGTCTACCTCCTTCGGGTTGGGGCGAGCTCGGGCGACCATGAACGTGTGCCAGGCATAGCGGTCCATGCGCGCCCGCTGGATCAGCGGACAATATTGGTCATGGGGCAGCTTCCGGCACGTGCACGTGGCCACTTCGAGCACGCGGTACAGGGCGCCGGTTAGCACGTCTCGATGCTGGTGCACCCCGACGGCCTTCAGTATCTCGTCTTCCAGCTGGGGATCGGGGCCGCCCATATCGCGCAGCCATTTCAGGACCCGCCGCGTATAGACCCTCAGATCGTTGGAGGGATACGCCTGGCGCTTTCTCACGTGAGGATCCCGTTGCGCAGGAACCCGTGATAGTTGCCCGCCTGGATCGAGCCGGCGCCGGCGCTGCACGTGTCGCCCTTCTTGCCCGCTGTGACGTTCGCTTTGCGGGGGTCACCCTCGCGGACCCAGCACCGATGCTTTTTGTCCTTCGGTCTCGTGCAGTTGCTCGCCTTGCCATCGACGAGCCACGGCAGACCGTTGGGCAGGATGCACATCATCGAGATCCCATCCGGCCCCTTCATGTGTTCGGGCATCCAGAACGCGTCCCAGGTAGCTCCCGGCTTGAACTCTCCGATCGTCAGCAATCGGCCGTCGGGCGAGCCCGAGTAGAGCCGGTCGATGATCAGATGGTGCTCGGCGTCCGCGGGCAGCGGCTCGCCGCACTTCGAGCAGACGGTGGGCCATCGTGGATCGTCCTGCGGTACCGCCTTGGTGGCGCCGACGTGCGCGCCGACGAGCTCGGGCGCCAGCCACCGCGAGGCCTGCCCCTCCCGCTCGGCCATCAAGGTCGCCTCGCATGTGTGGCCCGTGGCGCGGCACCGCTTCTCGCTCGATCGATGGAGCAGCACCCGGACGCTCCCGGTCGGCTCCATCCAGTAGGTCTTGAGCATTCAGTCGTGCCCTTTGATCAGATGGCCGCCGCGGCCTCGCCCTCTGCGTTCCTTCATGCCGTCCGGGGGCCCGACGTCTTCCTTCCTGCGGTCGCCGCCCGTCATCTGGCGGAGCTTCTTCAGCCCCCACGAGAGCAGCGGGATCGGTGGGGATCCTAGCGTTTGACGGTGCCTGTCCAGCGACTCGATATCCTCGTAGATGAGGAGCAGGGTAATAGCAACCGCGATCAGCCCGTCCGTGCTCATTTCATGCGGCACGACCCTGGCCACCACGGCTTCCGCCGAGCGAAGCAGGGCGACGACGGTCAGCGCGATGCCCTTCGAGACGAGACCTTCCCGGGAGCGCTTGGCTTTGAACACTCCGAGCGCCCTGGCGGCCAGCCGGCCGGCAAGCCAGTCGGCCGTATTCGCCACCACGAGCACGATCCATGCGGCAAAGAACGCGTCGTGGAGGACGACGTCCATTGCGGCAAAGACGCTCGCTACCTTCACCGGCCATGGGGGGCTGGCCAGCTTCGTCAGAAAGCGGCTCGCATACATCAAGACTCCGTCGGAAGGGGAAGTACCTCTTCGATCGTCAGGGTGCGCCAGGCGCAATCCTCGTCGGCGATTGCAATGATCTGCCCGAGCATCGAGGCCCCGCGTCGCTGCAGGGCATAGTCCGGGATCCAGCTGAGGGTGAATCGGACCCACCCGCCGGGCCTCAGCAGCGCCGAGTAGTGGGTCAGCAACTCAGGTACCCCGAGATGCAGACTCCGGATCACCGGCACCCGCACGGCCTGCGCGCCGTACCGATACCGATTGAACACATACAGCTTCCTGTCCTGCGCCAGCTGGTAGCCGGTCTCGTTGGGCAGGCCGAGGATCGTCGCACCATCCGCATCGCCGACGGCTCCGAAGACCACTGTCTCAAGGTCGAGGCGCTGTTCATCGTACAGCGCCAGACTGGCCTCGTCGTCGAACTCGATCGTCACGTCCCGGATCGCGACGCCATCCGGCGCGTCGCCGCCCAGGTAGAACCGCGGGTACTTCAGGCTCAGCGCGTTGACGATGAGCTCGCCAGCATCCCAGTCGGCCACCGGCTCCGTGATCTCGTCGCTGATCTCCATCAGGTCCGCGGTGTCCTCCGGCATGACCTGGCTCACCGGACTGATGCGCAGCTGGTTGTCGAGCGCCGGCACCCAGCCGCTCGGGGCATAGATGTTCTTCTCCGTCCAGTCTCTGAGATCGTCTACCGCATCGGTTATGCGCATCCGCACGGGATCGGTCATTGCCAGTACGGCCGACGCATCGTAGCGGATCCCTGTGGGCACGATCTCGCCGGTGAGCGGATCGCGCGGAGAATAGACGCCATCGTAGAGATCCTTCAGCAGCTGGCCCGACGTCGTCTCCAGATAGAACGGGTAGTCCTCGCTCACGGTGCCGGTGTAGAGCACCCGGAACTCAATCGAGGTGCCGGACGCCAGGCCAGTATCGAACGAGCTCCCGGGATACAGGCTGCCCATCGCCTTCACGGTGTCGCCTGTGCTGTTCTTCACCGTGTGCTTGCCCTGGTCCCAGAAGTTGGTGTACCCGAATTGGTAGACCACTCGCGAGAGCTCCGCGACGTCGTTCCAGGCCTCCTCGCCGACCTCGCGCCACTGAAGCTTCAGATCGCCGTACGTCAGCTTGTAGAAGTCTCGATACTCATCCCTGTCCACGTAGCCATACTCGTCGTACGTGACGATATGCTCCGTGTAGAGGAACTCGCTGCTCGTCGGCTCGCCCGTGTCCCGGAGCACGTCGGTCAGGATCACCTCGTCATCGGCGACCGTGTCGGGATCCTCGACGTCACCCGAGAAGTAGGCATCGAGGTTGAGATAGTGTATGTCCCCTTCGATCACGTATTCACCGGTCAACGGGGTGACCTCGTTGAGCAGGTAGGTCCCATCGCCCTTCGAGCCCCACGGCTCCAGCACGCCCCGCGGGAACGCGCTGACGTTGACGGGGAAGTTGCTGAATGCGCGTATCTTCCGCTCGGTCTCTCTGGTGTCGCGGATCGTCCAGCGGAACGCTGAGTAGGACGAATCGAGGGACGGCGACCCTGCGGGCCCATCGGCGATCACCACGTATCCGAAGCCTGACGAGATGTAGCGGAGCAGGCGGCACCGCCGGCCGTGAATCGCTGTGATGCCTTCGATGCTGAGCCGTTCGGTCATCCAGCCGCTGGCCTGATCGCCGACTATCTGTGCCTTGTCGATGACCATCACCTCGACCTGCCCGATCGTGGCGGCGCCCGCGGTGAAGTCGAGCTCCTGTTCCCCGTAGTTTTCGGGCTGGCAGAGGTACGGGTTGTCGTGGGTCGGGCTCGTGCCCACCTCCCACGCGAGCGTCTCGCCGTCGTCCTCGTAGACCTGAAGGACGAGCGCGCACGCGGGGACGGGCGTCGAGATGTCGTCGAACGAGTCCACCAGCACCACGTCCCACACTCCGCTCAGCACGATGCGGACCTGCATCCCGCCTGGCACCCTGGACGCCAGCGCGGCCCCCGACTCCTCCGGGAGCGTGCGAACCGTCGCGGCCTGGGAATCCGTCTCCTCGCTGACGGCCGCCGGGGCGGAAGGCCCCAGATACCAGACCGACGGCGTGCCCAACTGGGGGAACGTGACGCCGCTCAGCCCCGACTCGCTGACGGCGCTACCGAACGTGATCGGATCCATGGCTAGAGTCCCAGCGCCCAGCGTTCATTGAAGTAGGCTTCGGCTTGCGCTCGCTCGAAGTCCGTGAGGATCCGCGACCAGACGACCAGCTGACCCCACTGGCCCCTGAAGTAGTACGCGTCGAGCGACTTGCCGACGATCGGAGGCGTCGCGAGGAACGATGGCGTATTTCCCACGCTGCTGTAATACTGGCGGAGGTTGAACTTCACGCCGTAGAGGCCCGGCCCCGACTGCACGTTGTACAAGTGGGGCTGCGTCATCTCCGGGATGTAATCCGGCCACACGTCGAGCACTAGGATCCTGCTCGACCGGCCCCAGCCCTCGTACACCCTCGTGCCGGCCGGATGCCGCTCACCCGCACCGCACGCGCTGAAGTTCCAGCTGCCGTTGTTCGTGGTGTTGGTGGGGTACATGATGGCCATGACCTCGCCGGCTGCCATGCCGCTCACGATGGCATCGGCATAGGCGAAGTAGTTACCATCGCTCGTCTTCACCCCGGGCAGTCCGTTGATGCCCTCGGGATCGTACGTCGGGCTGCCGACCTTTCCGAGATCGTAGCCGTTGGCCTCGTCCGGCCAGACATCGATCACGTCGTCCAGGGCCAGTCCGGTCAGAGCCTGGGCGTCATGATTCACCAGCAGCCCGTCGGTCGCGAGCTTCTTGGCGATCTGGGTCCGGACCATGATCAGCCCGGAGCCTCCTGCACCGCCATCGTGCGCGTTGTCCCCCGACCCGCCACCTCCTCCGCCCGTCAGCGCTTCGCCCGCGCCCACGATGCCCGCGCCTACCGATCCATCCCCCGCCCCGCCCTTGCCGCCTGCACCGGCGACGCTGAGCTCTGCGCCTCCGCCCCCGCCGCCTCCCAGGTACCCGTCCGAATCACCGATGCCCGAACCGTCATCGAAATCGGTGTTGGCCAGGACGCCGTCTCCTCCATCGCCGTTCTCGGGCCCCGGGGTGAGCTCGTTGTAGCTGGTCCGGATGAGGATGCCGGTGATCGGCACCGGCTCGGAGCCCGACGAATCGACGCGGATGGTGAGATCGGATCCGTCCACGTCGAACTCGCCACCCGGATAGACTTGACCCAGGAACGAGGCGACGACCACGCCGCCGCTGTTCTTTGCCTGCATGGCGGGGAATCCATCGATCGGCACGCCCTCGATCGCGCCCGTGCTGCCGTTGCCGTACATGGTGAGATCCACGAGCGCCGTGCCTCCGGCCTCGGCCGCCGACGCCACCACGTCTCCGTCGCCGTTCAGCACTTCGACGCTCCCGCCTGACGGCATGTTCCCGACCTCGACGTACCGGCTCTTGCAGGCGAGGAAATCGGACCACAGGCCCTGCGACCGATTGATGAGGGGGCTGTGGTCCATGTACGGACCGCACGACCGGGTCAGCCCGTCGTAGGTTGCGATCGTGGCCGAATGCCTCACCAGCGTCGCGGCTTCATCGCCCTCGATATGGATCGAGCCCTGCTGCACGCTGTCTTCCGCCCACAGCTGGATGATGGTCGGCTTCGCGAGACCGCCGCCCGGGAACCCGACGTAGCTGCTCGGCCCGATATAGAACCGGCCGTAGTAGAGGTGGTAGCAGCACCGGATGCCGGTCGGCGCTTCATCGGGATCGGACGTCGGATGCTCCGCCCTGGCGATCACGCCCATGAGCGTCTGGGTTGTGGCGATCGCCTGCCGGCATTGAACGAACATGTCCTCGGCGGCCACGTTCTTCGAGATCATGGCCTGCTCGGTCGTCTCGTTCCCGCGCAGCTGTTGGTCGGCCACGATCAGGTCGAACGAGGATGGCCGCTCCCAGTCGTCATCGAGCTCGGAGCCCTGGGTCTCGACCGTCGCGCCCCGGTCCCCGCGCTCGCCTGCGCCGCCTCCGCCTCCCGCGCTCAACGCATCACCGCCGGCCGTCAGGCTGTACCCTCCGCCGTCTCCGCCCGGATAGCCGCGCATCGCGATCCCTGCCCCGCCCGCTCCGCCGTCGCCATCTCCGCCGCCGCCCGATGCTCGGGATCCTGCAGCGCTTGCCGGCTCACCCGCGCCGCCTCCGCCGCCCTTCGCCAGCACGACATCGCCGACGCTGCTGTCCCCTCCATCACCGCCCGCGCCCCCCGCGCTGCCCGCCGCGCCGCCTGCTCCGACTGTTACGTCCTGATCCTCGGCGACGTAGGCTTCCACCTCTCGGACGTCGCCGCCTCCTCCTCCTCCGCCACAGCCCGACCCGCCGCCTCCTCCTCCGGCGACGGCGAGGATCTCGACCTTGCCCGGCGTGGTCACGCTCAGCGTATCGTCGGCCTCGAAGCGGAAATACTGATAGCCGTTCAGGATCGACTCGTCCCCGCCGGAGAGCTCGGCCCAGTCGATGTCGTCGAGATCGACGCGCCTGACCCTGATGGCCACCATCCCCGTGACGCCTCCGCCTCCGGCCGACCCGCCGTCGCCTGCATTGGCGCCGCCCTGTCCTCCCTGCCCGACCTCGACGGGGATCGTCTGGCCGGCCGGCACGAGGAGGGACGAGATCAACCGCACGCCGCCCGCTCCACCACCGCCCGGGCACGTGACGCTCGGATCGCCTTCGAGGAAGATGCCGTTGCCGCCCCGCGGGCCGCTCCATCTCCAGCCAGCGAGCTCCGCCCCCATCCCGCCCTTCCCGGCGACGTTCGGAGCGCCCTGCAGCACCGTGCCGCCTGTTCCCCTGCCTCCGTACCCTCCACCGCCACCCGACGCTGCCCGGCGCGGGGAGAGCAGGCCCCACGTGCTCTGGCCGCCACCGGCCCCGAAGCCCTGCTCAGGATCTCCGCCCCCGCCTGCCGTCCACATGCTGTTGGTGCTCGGGCTCTGCCCGCCGCCTCCGCCGCCTGACCCGCCGCCTCCGCCATCGGTATCGGTCGATGCGCCATCACCTCCGCCCGACGCTCTCATGTTCGAGGGAGCAGAATCGCTTTCCGGGTCCAGCCCGTACCCGGCCTCGCTGACCCACAGGACGCTGTCCTCCGCCTGGCCTCCGCCCCCCGAATCACCGCCGGCCGCGATGATCACGGCATCGAGGCTTACGAGGCACGTGGTGCGGAGCTCGCCATCGTCCCGGAAGATGACGATCGTGTCTGCTCCATCGACGATGACCTCGGCCTCGCCCGTAGTCTCCAGACAGAACGCGTCGAGGAAGGTGTCGGGCTCCGAGATGCGCTTCAGCGTGTAGGTGCCGGTCTCTGGATCTCGGACCGACAGGATGAGGTGCAGCCGGTTGTTGCCTGACCCGCCGAGGATCGCCCGCCATAGCCGCTCGTTCGAGAGCAGGGTGTAGCCCGCGTCATGCTCGTCCGCCCAGGCCTCCTCGCCCGCTCGATACGAGATCGCGCCGGCCTTCTCGTAGAAGAGCAGCGTCTGACGCAGTCCGCTGTCGGGCGCCCTGGTCACCAGCGCGGGTGCCGTGCCTGTACCCAACTCGGTCAGCGTGTAGGAGCCGCCGTCCCGGTACCGGATCCAGATCGAACCCGCCCGTTCCATGGCCACGATGGGGTAGCCGTCCCCATCGAAGCACAGGGAGATCATGTCGATGTCGGCGCCGCTGAAGCTGAAGAGCTCGACTTCGTCCTTCCAGTCCGACGTCGATGGATCGACCTCGCCCACCAGCACGGATCCGGCATCGTTGTCCTGCCTGACGTACCAGCCCTTGTAGGTCAGGCCATGGGACGTGTCGCCGATGGCGGTCGGCCCGGGAGCGGACGAGGCGAGCGGCACCACGGCGTCGGGTCGCAGGTCGTACGAAGCGCCCTGCACGTCGCCCTCGGCGAAGTCCGCCTGAAACTCGTAGTCAGCCATAGTAGTCGATGTCCCAGGCCGTGCCGTCCACCTTCCGGATCCTGATCGCGAGCTCCATCACGTTCGGGTACTGGGAATCGCGGCTCGGGCTGATCTCCTCACCCGCCGCGGGGCTGTCCAGCCACACCTCGAACGACTCCGATTCGTCGGCGTCCGGATACCACGTGAGCGTCTCGCTCAACTGGCCCCAGGTCAGCATGGCGAGGAGCTCGGGCCACTCGGATGCCCAGAACCTCAGCGTGAGCGAGAGCACCGCATCGCGCCTGACCACGTACGAGGCCGGCACGCCGGCGCCGCTCTTCCTCATGCCCCCTACGGTGGGCGAGAGCATCGTCCACGGTCTGGGGGGCAGCGTCATGCTCCAGTCGGTCCGGATGCTCGCCCCATACACCCAACGGGAGCGCTTCGGGAGGCTCATGGATTGTTCCTCGTGCGATGGATGCGGACGCGGGTGTTGGGGCCCGCCCGCTCTTCATGCAGCTGCGTCGCGCCGGCCACGACACGCTGGACCCTCGGGTTCACGGCATCGAACCCCGGCCCCTCGAAGAAGACGTTGAGCTCCGAGCCGATCGGATTCGAGGCGGCAGAGAGGGGTCCGCCGATGTCTCCCGGCGCGCCTGGAGGCGCCCCAGACGCGCCTCCGGCCGTCGGGGCGCTGAACCCCCCGGTCGCGCCGGCGAGAGCGGCCCAGCCGGCAGCGATGCCGGTCAGTTGGGCAGCCGCGGCGTAGTGTCCGGCCGCCTGAGCGGCCGTCAGAGGGTTCAACGTGGCGATCAGCCCCATGACGGCCTGCTCAGCGGCCAGCAGGGCGGCCTGCTTCGCCTTGCCGGCTGCCAGCTGCCCGATCCCCGCCCCGAACGCTGCGTTGAGGATCTCGGAGGCCGTCTGCGCCACGCCGGCCATCTGCTCTTGGGCCTGCGCGCTCAGGTCGGCCTCGCGCTGCACGGTTCGGAGGCTCTTGGCCAGATCCTGCAGCCTGGCGTCCTGCGGATCGAGGCCGGCGGCCACGAGATCCTGCATCGCGGTCGTGAGGATCGAGACCCTCTGCCCTGCCTGATCGTACGAGCTCCCCAGGAGCTCGGCGAACGTGGCGTTCTGCGCGAGCGCCTGATTCATCTTCGTGGTCGCGTCGGCCACGGGGTCCTCGGTATCGCCGGCGACCTTCTTCAGATCGTCCTGCAGCTTCTGGGCGGCGGCGACGGTGGCCCGGTTGTACGTCTCCTCGGTGATCCGCTTGGCCTGGAGGTGGGCGGCGAGCCGCCGGATCTCCTCGTCATACACCTCCTGCGGCGTCTTCACGGATTCACGGATCCTGGCGGCCTCGTCGGCCAGCGCCTTCGCGGCGGCTTCCGCATCGCCCTGCTTCGTCGGGGGACCCTGCGCCTCCTGACGGACATCGAACTGGGCTTTCACCTTCTCGCTCGGGGCCGTGGTCTTGGCGACGCTTTCGCCCGCCTTGTCGGCCTCCGCCTTCAGGTCGTCGAGCAGTTGAGTGACGTTGCGAAGCTTCGCCTCCGCTTTGCTGGTGTCGAACCCGAACGTGCCTTTGATGGCGATCCAGGCCTTCAACGCGGCCTGCTCGACCTCGTAGAAGGTTCGGATCCCCGTCTCGACACTGTCTTCCCAGCCCTTCACCATGCCATCGATGGCACGGATCAGAAGCCGGACGGTGCCGGCCACCACGCTCACGGCAGGGGCCAGTCTGCCCTTCAGGTCGTTCGCGGCGGTCTTCAGACTGTCGGTGGTCGTGCGGCTGCGCTCCTCGGTGTCGGCCAGCGCTCCGTCCGCATTGCGCAATGCCTCCGTGAGATCGTCGATCGCGAAGACACCGGCCCGGATGTCGATGGCCATCTTCGCACCGGCCCGGCTTCCGAACGCCTCTGCGGCGATGCTACCGGCCGCCAGGTCGCTCGGCGCCGCTTTGATCCGGCGGACGAACTCCTCGAACGCCGCCGTCCCGTCGGTGAAGCCCTCCCGGGCGAGGTTCGTGAACACCCGGTTCATGCCCGCGGCGGCTTCCGTCGTCTTGATGCCTCGCCGCTCGAACTCGCTGAACAGGGCGATCTGTTGGTTCAGACTGAAGCCCAGCTGCGCGAGCGTCGGCCCGGTTTCCAGCAGCCGCTCGGCGAGCTCCGTCACGCTGGCCCCCGTCGCCTGGCCGGCCACGGTCAGCCGGTCCATGAGCGGCACCGCGGCATCGGCACTCAGCCCGTACCGGTTCAGCAGCTGGCCGACGGTGAGGGTGGCGTTCGCCACATTCACGTCGTTCGCCCGGGCGAAGTCGAGTGCAGACTTCGTAATCACCCGGAGCGGCTCATCGGTGACGTGGAGCAGGGTGTTGAGGTTACCCACCGCTGTGGCCACCTCGCCCATGGACTCGGGCACGCTGCGGAACACGGCCGTCGTATCCCGCTTCAGCGTGCGGAGCAGTTGACCGGACGCGCCTGTCAGCCGGATCAGGGTGCGCCTGGACTCCTCGACGTCATTGATGAACTTGCCGATGGCGCGCACGCTGAACGCGGCGATCAGGTACGCGCCGATCCGCTTCGCCGATTCGACGAGGCGGTTCATCCCCTTGTCGATCTTCCCCAGGGAGTCCTTCGCGCCTTGCTCCGTCTGCTTCGCAGCGCGGCGGTCCAGCACCATCTGAACAAGCTGTTGGATCGGCTTCAGCATGGGCCTACGCTCCTCTTTGCACGTCCTTGCGCCACTTCATGTAGTCGTTCCGCGTGAATGATGCGGCGCGCGTAGCGGCTGCGAGATGAAGCTGGTCCCTGGCCTTCGCTCGGTTGAGATGCGCCATGCCGTAGGAGTAATGGCGCCACGACAGCGGGAAGCCATCGGGGCCGACCCACGTCGGCAGGGCCTGGACGAACGTGGCCAGGTCATCGATCAGGTCCGGGGCGCCGGTCGAACGGCCTCGATGCCGAGGGACCTCGTCCGGCGCCCCGATACAAAACGCGCGAGCTCGATCACGTCGGCGTCGGTGGCGTCCTTCAGGGGATTGAAGAACCCGACCCGGAACAGCAGCCTCCGGATCGGGGAGCCCCCGGAGCGCAGTCGCCTCCGGAGCAGGCCGGCGAGCTCGTGGATCGCGTCTCGATAGGGCGGGAGGTTCTCCAGCGTGAGCTCGGGGCCGATGGCGTTGACGCGCAGGTACGCGTCGAGGATGCGAGCGCCTTCATGATAGGGAACGGGCGGCACGCCGTACTGCCTGCCACGGAACAGGATGTAGACGGTCTCGTTCAGGTCGAGGACCGCCTGAAGGTTCCGCGGTGGCGGCTGACTCTGACGGTCCAGACTGGCGAGCGGCCGGGGATCGGCCGCCCGCCAGCGCCGCTTCATCTCCCTCTGCTCGATAGGGAAGATCCGCATCAGCTGCCGCCTTCGATGTCGATGGCGTAGTCCGCCGGATCACCGATGGTGAACAACCGCTGCCCCTCGGGCAGATCCGGATGGATCGTGGCGTGGCAGCTGACGGTCACGATGTTCTTGCCGTCGTCGCCATGGCCGCCGAGGAACGAGGACTCAGGCCGATCGAAGTACGCCCTCCAGATCCAAATCGCCCGACCCAGCAGCGTCTGGTGCGCATCGTCGAGAGCCGCGCCGTTCAGCGTCCAGTCGCCACCACTGAAGCTCAGCGTCTGATACTCGTTCGCGGCGTCGCGGAAGAGCGTCTCGGGGAACACCACGATGGTGCGCTTCTCCGTGTCGCGCACCCGGAGATAGCCGCCGCCGGCCTGGCCCACGGGCGACACGATGGTGAGCAGATCCGGATCCGCCAGGAACAGCGGGATGTCCAGCTGCGGATTGTCGCCCGTCGAGATGGCTTCGTGGATCGCGTCGCCGCTGAGCTCCGGCAACGTGAGCGTCGCGACGCTGCCCTGCGGGTTGAACGAGATGTCCCCCTCGGTATCGCCCAGCTGCGCCAGGCGGAGCGGAGAAGCTGCGTCCCAGACGGTCGGGTCGCCCACGGCCTCGTCGGTCCCGTCGTGTGCATACCAGACCGTGCCGCGGCCGATCTGCCGGAGAACGTCCTGCAGATTGATGAGATTGAAGTCCATCGGTTACCTCCTTCGGGTTTTCAGGCTGATCGGCCTCGCTGGAGCGACTCCCTGATCGGAACGATACGGAAGCGTGTGGCGCGGCCGAAATAGTTGTTCCGATCTGGACCGAGCGCCGCGCCCAACTCGGCTCCGTCGGTGAAGTACGAGTAGCAGTAGACGCCTTCGATGGTCACCGGGCCATCGTGGTCGAACAGCCGCCTCAGCGCCCGCTCTCCCAGGGCGAGCTCCGACACGGTCTCACACCACTGGTCCGCCTGCACGATGCACGGCTCCCAGAGTTCGAGGTTGCCCTGATCGCTGATCACGTGGTACTGCAGCCCGGGGACCACCTGTTCTGTCCAGCCCGACGCGACCTTGATCGCGTCCGCGCCGTGGATCCCCACCAGGGTCTCGTCGGCCTTCGCCGCGCGGGCAAAGGCACGGAACACGTCGTCCCATCTCATGACAGCGCCCTCATGAAGATCACCTCGATCTGTGGCTCGACGCGTGCGGCCGTCGGGGCCATGTAGGGCCTCGGGGCGATGTAGACGCCTCGGCTGTCGGAGCCGCCGTACTCCATCCGCGGCGCATAGGCTCGCGAGATGTCTTGGTCCTGCGCGCTGCCACCCAGCCCGGGGCCGACGAGTGACCCGATCGACAGCCCGCTCCACTTCGGATCCGTGAACCCGACGGATCCACGTAAGTGATCGAACAGCACGGCAGGCGGCTCGCCTGGCGCCGAGGCGATGTGGAGCTCGCCCGTCTTGGAAACCTTGTATGGCAGGCCGGATCTCCGGCCGCTCAGGGTGCGCTTGAGCTCGTTCGCATAGTGCAGGGCCGCGTCGAACACCGCGCGCTCTGCCTTCGGTCTGAGCAGGGCCAGCAGCCTGCGATCGAGCCCCTTGATGCCTTCCCATCGGGTGGTCTTGAACTTGATCACGACGCGTCCTCGATGCTGGGCAGCTTGCCGTTCCACTCATCCCCCTCGACCTCCAGATGGTGGCCGCGGAACGGATCGAAGCTGCGCACCTCGACGACGAACGGGGCCGTGGGCCCCTCGTAGACCTCGATCAGATCGCGGCGCTGGAGCTCGGGGCCGATGTCGAAGTAGAGCGTCCGACCTCCGCTCGGCTGGGTGCCCTGACTTGTCGGGGAGAGTACGGTCGCCATGCCATCGCTCGCGCACGCCAGGTTGTTGTACGCCAGGGCGTAGTCGGGCACCACAGCGCCGAACTCATCCTGGGTCGCCTCGCTTCTGCGCCAGACGGCAGCTTTGTGATCGAGCAGATGGGCGATGCTCATGCGCGCCCTCGCTTCCAGTGGTTCATGACGTCCGTCCAGCTGGCGGCTGCCGTCACGTCACCGAGCGAGTAGCTGTACCTGCCCAGCGACTCGGACACCACGTTGCTCTGGGTCGGCTCGTTCCACTTCCGCTTCACGAGATCGAGCACCAGCTGCTCGACGTCGCCCGGGATCTCCTCGAAGCCCTCCTGATAGACGAACCGATAGTTGCGCACGCCAGGCCACCACGCGCCGGCACAGACGACCTTCCTCCCGTCCACCTCGAAGTCATCCGCATCGACCTCGGTCCATGCGTATCCGATGGCGGTGCGGTAGTAGACGGTGACGTCATCGTCGATCGGCGGCTGGCGGAGGAACAGCGTCGTGCGGCCGTTGCCGTTCAGGATCTCCTCGGCGTCCCGCGGCTCCCCGAAGTACCAGTCGAGCGCGCGCTGCACGGCATCGAGCGCCCTGGCGATCAGCGCCTCCAGCACATCGTCCCTGTCGTCCGTCGTCTTCCGGAGCCAGGCCTTTACCGAATCGAGATCAAGCATAGTCGCTTCGCGTCAGGTTAGGCGCAGCGCCCGGGTCCACGGTTTCTGGCGCCCGGTTTGCGCGTTCGCGGGTCTTCCGGCCCGCCAGGGCGAGACGTCGAGCGCGGTAGTCGGTGCGCCTTGCCCGCTCGTCTCTCTCGATGGCGGCCATCTGCAGCTTGCCGCCGCGGGTGGGGGCAACGGGCGGGTCGCTCATGGCCAGCAACCGCCTGGCATGCTCGATCGTGGCCTTGAACGTGGCGCCTCGCTGCAGTTGCCTTGTGCCGATCTCGAACGACCGAAGCGCGACCAGGCTCACCCGGTTGTCGAGCCGCCGGGGCCGTCCGTCCGTCCTACCCTCTCGCCATCCTTCCAGCAGGTCCCAGAGCTCGTCCGGCTCCCCTTCGAGCTCCGCGATGGCTCGATACAGCCGCCTATTGGTCTGGTACCGATCATGGCTCAGCCGGCGCAGCTGGGGATGGTAGAGGTGGATCAGATCGTGACCGAGCCGGACACGCTGCCCGGGTACCAGCGTATCGAGGATCACCGACAGCGCCTCGTCCTCGGCACCCCAGCCCTTGAACACCGACGGGATCCCCCCGGACGCCTCGTACTTCGAGCGCTCGATCACCAGCATGCCGCCGCCCGGATAGCCCTCGTACGCGGCACGCTGCAGGCCCAGCCCGGTGAAGTCCCTCCGGCCAAATGGACCGGCCATGACCTCGGCGGTCGCAGCCTCGTCGAGCCGGTTGACCTTGCCGTGCGGGATGACCCAGCTGACCTCCGGGTTCGTCTCGACGATGGCCACGCTGTCTCGCAACGCCTTCGCGCTCACGAAGCAGTCTGCGTCGGCGATGACCAACGTCCACCCGCTGGCCTGCTCGATCGCCCTGGCGACGGCGACACCTTTCCGCCAGTGCGCATCGGGGCACGTGCCCACGACGACCTCGAACCAAGGATGCAGCGCAGCATAGCGGCGTCGTATCCAGTCCCAGGCCCGGTCGCGCGGGCCATTGTCCGGCCGCCAGGGCACGATGACGCTGACCCCCTGATGCCCGGAGCGGATGGAGTGCAGCTTCCTGCCGACGATGACGGTGCGGCGGCGGCTGACACGCCGTGTGTTGAAGATCGAGTCACCGTGCTGCCGGTAGTAGAAGACCGGCCTCTTCGTGGCGACGAACCGCGCCGGAGGATCGAGGTGGGAGAAGCCGAGCCACAGGGCCGTATCCCAACCGCCCGGCATGTCCTCTCGATAGGGCCGCTGCTCCCAGAGCGCCTTGCGGAACGGGCTCACGCCGCTGGCCGGCGCCTTGCTCTTCCGGGTCTGCTCGCCCTGGGTGTTGGAGTACACGCGTCGGCGCGCTCTTGGCCCGGCCGCGAGATTGCCGCTCCGCTCATAGCCTGCGGCGATCACGTCGGCCTCGTCCGCATATCGCTCGAACTCCTCGATCATGTGCGGCATGGCCTGGTCGTCGCAATCGAAGTGCTGCACCCACTCGGTGTCGGCGAGCTCGACGGCCGCGTTCCTTCCCCGGCCGATGTTCTGCGTCTCGATCCTCCGGGTCAGCACCCTGAACCCCGCTGCTTCGAGCTTCGCAGCTGCACGCTCGATCAGCCTGGGCGAGTCGTCCGTGCTGCCGGCGTCCACGATCCCCACCATGGACGGCCTGCGGGTCATCGCGATCAGCGACGTCGCCCAGTCGTCCAGATAGCGACCGTAGTTCCGGCAGCACGTGACGATCCCCAGGTCCATCAGCCGTTCTCGTCGCTCCGGAACCCGAAGGCCTGGTCAGGCTCCCGGGTCTCGGTGGGCTCGGCTTCGGGCTCGGCCTCGGGCTCGGCCTCGGGCTCGGCCTCGGGCTCCGGCTCTGCTTCGGGCTCGGGCTCGGGCTCGGGATCGGCGGGCTCCACGGGGGGCCGGTCCTCGTCCTCGCGGACGAGCAGGGCGCACCAGTGGTGTCCCTCGTCCTCCATCACCACGATGCGGCAGCCCAGCGCATCGGCGACGGCCTCGGGGGGTCGCGGGAACATGTGGGCCGCGGTGCCCTCGCGGTCATCGATCACGAGCATCTTGGCCCCGGGCGCCAGGACGCGTCGGAGCTCGGAGGCCCAGACGAGCCAGTCGGCGTCCGGCGTGTGCTGGATCACCCACAGCGCCACGGCGCCATCGAACGATGCGTCCTCGAACGGCAGGGCATCGTCCTTCAGGAGCACATACCGGCCGTTGCTCGGCGGGTCGCCGGCGTACTGCAGCCCGGTGGGAGAGATGTCCACGCCCACGTACTCCATGGCGCGGCCGGCGAGGAGCGCGGACCAGCGGCCCGATCCGCAACCGAAGTCCAGCACCCGCACGATCTCGTCGGGGAACAGCATCGATACCAGGGGCTCGAACCGCCGGTAGTTATCGTCGGTCGCGGCAGGGTCGCCGAGATAGCCCACGTACGTGCTGCCCTGCTTCTGTGCTCGACGCTCCCAGTAGCGCCTCGGCTCGTACTTCATTTGCAAAGCTCCTCGGCGCGCTGCACCACAGCCGCCGGATGGCGCCAACCATCCTCCATGAGCTCGATCAGAGAACCGGTGTGGTTGGCTCGGTTGTAGTATTCGTCCATGCGGATATGCCACATAGGCTGCGGCTTGCGCATGGACGCCCGTTGGAAGGTGCCGGGTGCGGCCTTGCCGTCCTCGGCCCCGATGAGCAGCAGCGGCGTGCCACACAGCACGGCGAGGTGGGCCAGGCCCGCGTCCGTCGAGACCACCAGCTTCGCCTGGCGCATCGCCTCGATGCACGCGTCCAGCGTGCGCTCGTAATCCCAGGCCTTCTCGTCCGCCGCCACCTCATACGACGCCGCCTGTGCTCCGGCGGCGAAGACCCTCAACCCCGCGGCCCGAAGGCCCGTGGCCACGTGGGGCCAGGCATCCCAGTTCCGCTCGACCCCGACCTTCCGCTTCCTCGGCGCCACGATCACGTCCGGTGCCGGCGCATCGCCCCGCTGAGCGACGAACGGCTCCGGGACGAACCTGCGCTCCGCCCTGTCCTCTGCCCGATCGTCAGGCATGACGAGGGTGGCGCCAGGGTGGTCCTTCATGAGCTTCGCCTTCCAGTCGCTCACGAACGCGTCGTCCAGGGCATACGTCCAGCCGCGCCTCGGGTCGGGCCTCTTCGGCACGATGACCCGTTGGCAGTCGGGGTACAGCGCCTCGTATCCCCGCTCGTGCGCCACGGTCACCGGTCGATCGAGTGCATAGACGGCCGGCACGTGGAACCGGATCATGATGCCGAGCTCGCCGCGGAAGGGTGGGACGATGTTCACGCGGCCTCCACCTCCCAGCGCTCGCCGGCCGCGCTGACCTTCGCGATCAGGCTGGCGTACGTCTTCCTGATCCTGCTCCGCTCGTTGGGCTGGAGCTTGTAGTGCATCCTCGCACGCCACGGGAGCCACCAGATCGGCCGCCCGATGAACGACGAGATGGCCGACCGGCACTCTGCGCAGCCAAGCTGCTCGTATCGAAGAGCGAGGGTCGGGATGGGGGGATCGGACGTCCAGCTGTCCCACAGCGCCTCGTAGTGGAGCACGTCGGCGTCGTAGAGATCCTCGGCCGGGGGCCAGTCGGCTCCGCAGTTGGCGAAGTGATTCGCCTCGAACCTGTTCAGCCGGGTGCTGACGACGCAGTCCACCACATCGCCGAACAGGAACAGGGCCCGCGCGTTCTCGGGGAGCTCGACGTCGGGCCAGGGCCTATGGACCTTCGTGATTCCGAAGGTCGAGGCCACGTGGGGGGGCGTGTACGGGCCTTCCTGCAGCCCGCAGATGGAGCGGAGCAGATACGTCGAGCCAGAGCGCGGGATCGAGGCCAGGACGAGCGGGATCACGAGGCGGGCTTCTCCTCTTCATCGTCGCCCGGACCATCTTCGGCCTGGGGGGCCTCTTCCTCACCCTCACCCGTGGCGTCTTCCATGGGGTCGCCGTCGGTCCCCTCGGACTCGTCCACGAACTCGAACCCCGCTCCCTCCTCCCAAGTGGGGTCCACTTGGGGATCCTCCTCGCCCTCGGCCTTGTCCTGCTGGCCCTCGGCGCGGAGCATCTTGTCCTGCTGCTCGGTGGCGGCCCGCGACTTCACGCGCCGAAGGTCGGCCTCCTCGCCAATGACGGCGGCTCGCTGTTCCTTCGCGGCGGCCTTCCGGTTCGCCTCTTGGAAGCGCTGGCGCCGCTTCCTCCGGTCCTCGACGATCGCCTGCTGGAGCTCGGCCGGGCTCATGTCGCGGAACCGTCGCTCCTCTTCGATCGCCTTGGCGTTGTCCGCCTGGTGCCTGGCACGCTCCCGCGCGCGGCGCTTCTTGGGGTCTTCGGGCATCGTCGCTCTCCCTTCGAGGATCGGTCAGGGTGGATGGCGGCAACGTTGCATGCAACCACTCAGCGCGGGGTGACGGGAATCAGGCCGGCCATCCGACGACCTGACCCCGCCACCCCGGCTCGTCGCCTGGGATCAGGATCCCGCAGCGACGGTCTCGAACTTCGCGAACGCGGCGGGTCGCCTGGGATCAGGATCCCGCAGCGACGGTCTCGAACTTCGCGAACGCGGCGGGCGCGTAGATCGGCAGGGCGATCCGCTCTTCGGCCAGGATCGTCCGCATGTTCTTGATGAACTGATCGTTCACCAGGCCGATCTGCACGGTCAGCTGCATGCGATCGAGCAGCTGGGCGCCCATCTGGAAATCGCCGACGAGGATGTTGCGGGCCCCCGTCGAGCGGGACGCGGCACCGACGGCCTCGACCACGCGCACGCCCCAGATCCTCGACCCGTTGTTGTCGGTGATCACGACCCAGACGTAGCGGTCGTCCGTGCCCTTGGTGAGCACGATGGTCTCCCAGTCGTACGGGTGCAGCACGACGGCGTTGGCCTCGTACCCGCTGACCATGACGTCGGTGATCCCCATCCGGACCACGTCGATCAGGGTGTGGTCGGCGGCGCTGTACCGCCCGTTCAGGGCGATGTCGTTCGTCCCCGACACCACGAGCAGGCCTTCGAGGTTCGGCGCGGTGCCGTCGCCGTACAGCACCTGCTCCTCCTCGGTGCGGCTCACCGAATACCGCAGCCGGCCGTCGATCAGGCTCCGCAGCTGGGCCCAGTCATCCAGCTGCTGGTTCTGCACCGGCATCCAGCCCGCGATCGTGCGGACGGGAGTCTGCTGCAGGGAGTACGTGACGTCCTCTTCCGGCTTCGCGACGCCCGCGGCCGTGGGGGCCGCCAGGTTGGAAGCCGAGTCCTGCCGCACGTACTCCACGGACCCCGCACCGGTCTGCCCGGTGTTGATGACGTCGCGGATCCTCAGCCGCTCGTCGGCGCTCACCTGGGGGATCCGGGCGAGCCGCTCGGGCTCGATGACCCCGGTCCCGATGGAAGGAACCGACTTGGCCTGCTTCGACTGCGCGAACCGGTCGTACATCTTCCGGCCCTCGCGGCTCAGAGGCACCAGCGGCTGACCGTTGGGCCCCACGAGCGCGTTCTTTCCGTTCAGCGCGCACGCCAGCTGCACGGTGGCGCTGTGCCCCGTCGCGAACTCGCTGGCAGCGAACTTCTGGAAGGCCTCGCTCATGATCACCGCGTCGCCGATCGAGATGTAACCGGCGACGTCACGGCTGTCCCGATCGTACTTCGAGGTACCACGGCCACCGGGAGTCGGAAGCGTGGGCTCCGGCACCTCGCGCATCTGGCGCTGCCGGGCCTCCACCTCGCGCCACTTGGACTCGGCCTCGATGTCCGCCTGGAGCTCGGCGCCCTCTTCACAGAGGCGCTCGAACGTCTGACGGTCCTCGGGATCCCACCGACGCTTCTTCTTCGTCTCGGGATCCACCTCATCGTAGAAGTCCTGCAGCTTCTTCGCCTCGGCCATGATGGCTTCGAGGTCCTTCTGTCGATCTGCGACGGCGTCAGACATTGGTCAACGCTCCTCTGTGTGTGGTACGGAAGTCCAGCTGACGCAACCGCAGCTGGTCGAACTTGGATCGATCGGGCGCGTTGGGATCCCCGTCGGGATCTTCGTAGGGGGCCGCGCCACCGCCCTTGTTCGCGGGCTCTCCCCCATCGTCCTTCGTCTCGCGCTTGCGGGACTTCGGGTCCGGGTCGCACTTCCCGTCCTCGCATCGCTGAATCGCCCCGCGCAGGACGTCCTTCATGGCGTCCTTCACCTCGGACGGCGCCTGGCCTGCGAAGCGTTCGAGCACCGTGAGCTCGTGGGTGAGCAGCGACTTCACGGTATCCGGATCGGTCATGGCCATGGGGTTCGCGGGGAACCGCACCAGCGAGACCTCGTTGAGCCTGATCTTCGACAGGTACCGGATCTCCTGCCCGGTATCCGGATCCTCGGCGTAGCGCCAGTCGAGCGCATTGTAGCCGATGGACATGCGATCGATGAACGGCCCGCCGTTTTCGGTGCTGAGCAGCTGCAGCACCTCATCGCCCTTTGGTCCGGGGATGACCTTCCACTTCGTCCACAGGCCGCTGTCCCGCTCCTCGATATCGATCAGCTTGCCGATCGTGTCGAAGATGCTGAACCAGCTGTGGCTGTCGAGCAGGGGCAGGATGTCCCCGCTCTTCTTCCAGTCCCGGATCGTCTGCTTGAACGAGCCGGGCTCGATCACGTCCCACTGGAGATCGAGATCGTACGTGGCGGCTAGGCCCTCGAACGTGCGGGTGTCGAGGTCGAGTGCCTTCACCTCCATCCTTCGGATCAGCCGTTGCTTCGTCACCTGGGCCATCAACGCCTCCTAGCGAAACTCGTAGAGCAGAGTGCACCGGCAGTTGGGCTCGCCCGGTGCGTCCAGACCGTTCGAGAACGTTTCGTCGAGAGGGATCCAGCCGTCCGCCTCGTTGTCCTCATGCTCGGGTCGCACGCGGTCATCGCCTGCCGTGAGCCACGACTTCATCGCCTTCTGCCCGGTGCGCTGAGCGAAGGCATCGACCTGCCGGAACTGCGCACCATTCCACGCCCGGGTCGTCTCGGTCCGCGCCGTCAACCTGGCTCGCGTCCGGTCGAAGGCCGGCAGATCGCGGAGCCTCTTCACCAGCTTCGAGATCGTGTCGCCGGCTTCGATCGAGGCCTGCACCTCGGCCGCGACGGCCTCGCCTGTGGTCTTCCCCATCACGCCGGCCAGGAACACCGTCTCCTGCACGGCATAGTCGGTCAGCCCGGGCTGCAGCAACTGGAACGTCAGCCCCAGATCGCCGGCCACCGCGTGCACGGCGGAGCTCGCGGTGCTCATGACGAGCGGATAGGCGATCGCCCTCATGCGGGCCTGGCCGCGTGTGTTGAGCCACTCGTCCACGGCGCGCTTGAACTGCGCGACGAGCTTCGGATCGAGGGAGTCTGCCTTCACCTCGATCGGGCCCCGGGCAGCCTTGCCTATCACATGCTCGGCGATGCCCGCGATCGTGTCGCGCTGCACGGCGAGCTCGTCTGCGATGGGGTTCTCCCATTGGTCGGTGGCCAGCTTCGTGCCGAGATCGAACGAGTGCCAGACCCGGTCCTTGCGGAGCGAGCGCTGGCCTTTCGTCTCCAGGCGTTCGAGCCTCGCCGATGCCTGAGCGGCCTGGGCCGCCGCTGCCGCCTCATCCGCGGCGCTCGGCAGGTTCTGGTCGCCGGTGCCCCCGGCGCCCTGGTCAGAACCCGGTGCGCCCTGGTCGGTTTGGGCGTTCGGCTGCGAGTTGCCTGTGCCGGCGTCCTGGGCAAACGGGTTCTCGAAGCCGGTCGGCGGGACCTCGGGCTGGCTGTTGGCCGTGTCGAGCGCGCGGAGCTCCGGGATCTCATCCGCCCGCGGATCGTCCGACGGGTCCAGGCCCACGAGCTTCCGGCGCTCGTTGAGGCTGGCGATCTCGCTCTGGCCCTGAGCGACGGTGGTCATCTCCGCGATGTCGCTCTGCAGGGCGCGGATCTTCGAGGTGTCGAACCGGAGGAAGCGACTGTGGTTCTCCTCGGTCGGCCGACGTCCCGGGGCCGGCGGGGCCCACAGCAGCTGGCGGGTGATCGCCGTCTCGAACTCTCGCCATTCGGGCTCGATCGTGTCTTCGTACGCCATGCGCCGCGCCTCGGCCATCTGGGACCACGGCGCGTTCTCGATCCCGATCTGGTACTGCAGCACGACGGCGGGGATGCCGAAGACGGCGGCGACGACCGACTCGACCCTGGCCAGCACCTCGCTCGGCACGAGATCCTTCAGCGAGAGACTGACCTTCGTGGCGCTCCCCCCACCCAACAGGGCCAGCGGCCCGCCCCGGTTCTCTCGATCGCCGTACTTCGCCAGGGCTTGCTTGAACTTCTCCCATTCGTCGGGATCGGGGTTCCACTTCGGATCGGCCTGGACGATGACGGAGGGGAACAGCGCGTTGCGCAGCACGTCGCGGGTGGAGGCCAGGGCCTGGGCGGAAAGGTTCAGCCACGAGAGCGCGACATCGACCCGGGACGTCCCGGTGTTCCACGCGAACGGGTCGAGCTCTTGGAAGAACACGACCTCCTCGGGGAGCCTGGTTCGCCTGTCCCGGGCGACGAGGTCGGAGTCGAGGCGGAACAGGCCGTGCATCCTGCCATCGCGCTGCTCAACCGTGAACTCGTCGCCGTGGAAGGGCATCAGCGCGCCGACGTTGCCTGCCCTGCCCAGATCCTTGACCCATACCGCCTGTCCCGTGACGTCGAGATAGGCCTTCGTCCTGGCGAGTAGCCTGCCCATGTCGAAGTCCGGGCTCGGATTGGCGAGGAGCTCGGCCAGCGGATGATCGGGCAGGTAGGTCTCGGCGCCCGACGTCGGGTCCTCCTCGACGACCATCAGCGACGGCTCGCTGAACTTCCGCATGCGGTAGCGGATCGCCACGTAGCAGTAGGCGGCTGCTGCGTAAGCGGTCTGACGGTTCACCTCGCTGACATCGGAACCGAAGCCGCCCATCGGGCCCATCGGCCTGCCGCCGCCGGGCTGCAGGATGTTGCCGCCGCTGACGTTGACGAGGTTGATCCCCTTCCGGCCGTCCACCGCCAACTCGGGTCTTGTGGCCACGGCGTGGCCGTTGGCCGTTGGCCCTGTCAGCCAATCGGCGAGTCGCTCGCGTATGCCCATGTAGCTCCCCTCGAACGCGAAAGGCCCCGGCATCGTGGGCGCACGTCGCCTCAACGATGCCGGGGCCCAACCAAGTCCAGGCCGCCGGAAAGGCCTGGGGGTCGTGCAAGTCCGGACCGCGCCCGTAGTCTGAAGCCGACCGATGCGGCGCGCAAGTCACCAGACGCAGAAACCCCCCGGCCGCGGAGCGATCGAGACGCGGACCGGGGGGCTCTGTGCGGGAAGCCCAAGAGCAAGAAGGGCACCCGATCATGGGGCCGACGCTTCAGCGGGTCAAGTCACCCTCCGGTCGGGCATCGGGACCGGGCGGTCGGGTCCCCCCGTCATGACCGCCTTGGCCTTGGCCTCGGCGCGATCGAGCGTCGTGTTCGCCGACTGCGCCATCACGACCCCCTCCGCACGAACCGCGCCGGGCGGGGCTCGTCCTTGTGCTCGACGACGCAGAATGTGGACGCAGACGCACCGAAATGGGTGAGCGCCCACGCCCCAAACGCCCGTTCTGCCGCCTTGCGCGTCGGGAACCGATCTGGCTCGCGAGTCTTGTTGAACGCGCCGTCCGACATCGCGGAGCGGACACCACCGTAGCCACCGTAGTAGGAGACGGCCTCCACGGTGAAGTAGGGTACGGGGGTCTCAGCCGGGAGCGCCTCGATGTCCTTCAAGGCGTCGTGCGCCTTGCTCCACACCCATGCCGCCGGCATGGCGTCTTGCACGCGCTTGCGCACCTCGGCGAACAGCTCACCCCCTACTACGTGCGTTCCCATCGCCACATATAGCCCCCGCTGGACCGTGGCCAGGTCGGCCGTGTACGCCAGCCCTGCGACCATGGCCGCCTCCTCCACCGTCAGCTCCAGCGTGATCGTGGGCTCCTCCGCTGTGTATTTGCTCATCGGTGAATCTCCTTGATCGTCTCCAGCTGCGGCTCATCGAAGTGCAGCCGCTCGCGTACCTCGCCCTTCTCGCTGAGATCGGTCCGGCTGACCGTCACCGTGCGGCAGCCGTACAGCCAATCGGTGATGCCGACCACGATCCCCTGGACGCCGGTGATCCGGTCCCGGACCAGCGCCCCCAACCTCACCTCGTTACTCATGGATCCTCCTCGGATGGCAGAGACGACGCTTCAGGTTCGAGGGGCGACGTCGTCTCGTTGTACGCCCTCACGCCCCCCTGGTGCAAACGTATGCGGATCTCGACGGATCCCCCCGTCGCCATGTGGCCGACGATGCGGGCCAGCGTGCGCATAGACTTCTCGGGCAGGTTCGGCAGCCCGCCAGCGTTGGGCAAGGTGCGCTCGTCCCTCATGCGACGCCCGCCTCTTCGCGCACCTTGGCCACAGCTTCACGCACCAGGCGCGCCGTGCGCTCGTCCTCAGTCTCGGCAGGCTCGTGCATGCCCGGATACCATGCCCTGACCACCGGCCCGGGCTTCACGACGCGGATGATCGGATCGAGAGCGTATCGGATGGCGTCCCACCCGTGGTCGTTGCCGTCCTTGAGCTCGGGCTTGGGATCCTTCGTGAGCCGGTCGGTCTTGTAGCTCCACGTCCTGGCCTCATCGATCAGGCCGGAGCAGCGCGGATGGATCACGATCTTCTCGAACGAGCGGAGCACGGCGACGCCGTCCATCGGACTGCCCGACCACTTCTTGGCGGGGATCACATCGAAGCCGCGCTCGTTCACGTGGTTGATCGTCTCGGGTCGGGCCGAGTCAGCCCGGATCTTGTGCGTCCTCGCGCCCGGCACCTGATCGAACAGCGCGGGCGTGTCATCCAGGCTCACCCCAACGCCTCGGGCCTCGTGGTCGATCCACAGGCGGTTGTCGCCGATCCAGCATCGCACGAGCACGGTCGGGTCCTGGGAGAAGCCCCAGTCGGCCCCGTAGTACGGCCCGTCCCAGCTGCCCGACGCCGTGAAATCGCTCCTCTCCCACTTGCCATGCAGCACGATCGCGTCGGGCACGGTGTTGTATCCGCCGAGCCAGATGTGATTGTACGCGTCCGGGTCTACACGCTGCAGGGTAGCCGCATCCTTCTTCGCTCTGTCGGGGCACAGCGGGTTATCGAGGTACGTGCTGTGGATGACGATCGCCTCATCCGGTTCGGCCTTGGCGAGCGGAATGAGGAAGCTGTCGATTGGATCCGTGTCGTTCTCTGGGTTCCAGCTGAACCAGATTTCCGAGTCGTCCATCCTGATCGTGGGGATCAGCAACTCAAGGCTTCGCTGGCTCAGGTTATGCGCCTCCTCGAACCATGCGAACTTGAACCCCTCCAGACTGCGGATGTTATCCGCGGTGCGGTCCTGCATGCCGAGGAAGAGCATGACCCCATGACCCCCGCGTCGCTCGATCTTCTGGGCCATGATCCTGAACTCGTGCTCAACGCCGAGCTCCCGGATTTTGTTCTCGATCAGGGTCTTCGCGCTGTACTCCAACGACCTCTGCACCTCGCGGAGACAGACGGCTTTGGCATCGGGATCGTTGTGCATCTCGACGACCATCTGCTGGGCGAAGTGGTGAGACCTGCCGCTCGACCGGCCGCCCTTCGCGCCCTTGAAGCGTCGCGGCTGCAGGAGCGGTTGGGCCCAGGGCAGGGTCACCACGGGTAGCCTGGACTGGGCCCGCGGCCTCATGGCGAGATCGACGGCCTGGTGGATGTCGCGCCGCTGAACTTCGTCGCGGATCGTGGACAGGTCCGAGAAGTCGAAGTCCGTCACGTGACGTGCGTGCTGATGATGCGCTTCCAGTTGTCCGCGAGGAGCGCCACCCGTTCATCGAGCCATGCACGTACGGTGCTGGCGATCGCGTCTTTGGGGTTCGCCTCCTGGGTGGCGACGATGACGTTGTCCACCAGCGCAGGGCCGGGAGTCTCGAACACGTCCCTCACCGCCTCGGCCAGCTTCTGCACGAGCTCGCCGTCGTAGCCCTTCGCTTCGCCCAGCCCGTACTTGCCCAACAGGTCGATGGCCTTGAGCCTGTCCACCTCGCGCAGCCCATGCTTCGAGATGCGGAGGAGCTCGGGCACGCGGGCCTCGAACCCCAGCCGGGCGATGCGCCGGAGCTCGGACGACGGCCGGCCGGGGCCGGGCTTCGGATTCTTGGCCGGGCCCTGATAGATCGCACCGCCGTGCTGCTGCTTGGCCAGCCCGTCCTTGTTGCCGTTCTGGCTCCCGTTCGAGCTCGGCCCGCTTCCGTTGCTCTCACTCATCCGCTCCGGGGTCTCCGCCGGGGTTTCAGTCGTCGAGGACGATGCGGCGCAGCGTCGTATCGCCCTCTGGTCCCTCGTCTCCGTCCCCCGAAAGATGCGGGTACCCGATCCACGGTGCACCGGCCTCTCGATGCTTGGCCACGTCATGCAGGACGCCCAGACGCGGCGAGGCGCCCGGCACCCCCTGCTCCTCGTCGGTCAGGGTGCGAAGCCTCGCGCCGCACACGGGACACGGAGCAGCCGGATCCCCCGGGCTCTCGTTCGCACGACTCGTGGCCATGAGGCGCTCCCTCTGGACCTCGATGGCCAGATCACGCAGCTGGGACGGCACCGGCCAATACACTCCACCGTGCAGCATGTACCGGGTCACGGCCTCGCGGAAGTCGGACGGGGAGACGTCGCGGATGATCTCGCACCAGATGTCCGCGGCCTGGTTCGGCCCGTAGTCCGGCGCCCGGTATCCGGCGCGTGCGAGGCGCTTCGCCTCGGCTCTGGCATCGCTCCGGGTCAGGCTCCGGCGCTCCCTGTCGTGCCGGCTCATGGCGCTACCGGGGCGTCACGGGCCTGGCTCATCGCTTCGGCCGCGGCCTCCTCGGGATCCATGCCGCAGTCCTCCAGGGCCTCGCGGATTTCGAGGTAGAGCTTGTGCTGTGCGTCGGTCAGGGGCTCCTCATCGGGCTGGTCCGGGTCTTCGCCCTCGCCGTCGGCGATGACGGCCTTCAGGATGGCCCGGAAGAGCCTGGCGTTGAACGCACGGTGGTTCTCCGACTGCCACCGGAGCATGGCGGTCGCGAGCAGCTGGGGCCGGTCGGTCTCGGGCACGTCCTGCCACACGCGCTCATCGGTGCCGTTGGGGCCGTACAGGCCGACGAGCGAAAGGCGGGTCATGGGGTCGATCCGGCCGAGGCGTTGGACCTCGGTGCCCATCCAGGCGTCGAACCGGTCGGGCTCGGGCGGGGGCTCCGGAGCGTCGGTCCCGGGCTCGCCACGTGCGCGCGTACGCGTGCGCGCTGCGACGCCGCTGTTACTCCGTTTTCCGTCTTCCGTTCTCCGTTCTCCGTTCTCCGTGATCGGGTATGCCATACCGGATGCCCTTGCCGATGGCATCGGGGATGGCATTGGGGATCCCCTTCGATCGGGCAATCCGGGAAACGGGCGGTCGAGGCCGTAGTAGTCGGCGAAGTCGTTGACCACGGGCAACTTAGGGAGCCAGGCGATGTGCCTCATGACCGACTTTCGGTGGTTCGCGTTGTCGAGCGACCGGCTCGGCTCGAAGGCCAGCCCGTTCCGGAGCCAGATAACGGACCCCTGACGGATGACCCACGGGCCCCCGTGGCCCTCGGATCGGGCTGAACCCCCATCGGGTATGGCATTGCCGATGCCATTGCCGATGCCATCGGGGATCCCATTGCCTATGGCATTGCCCATGCCATCGGGTAGGGGATTCTGGAGCTCCCCCAGCGCGCGGCCGACGTCCTCGATCGAGAGGTTGGTCGTGTCGCTCAGTTGGGCCTCGGCCGCCGGCACGACATCGATGCCCGTCGCACCTAGCATCAACTTGAGGTGGAACCACACAAGTTGTGCTGCAGGCGACAGTTGCGTGAACTCGATCGTGTTCAGAAGCACCGTGTAGATGGCACGATGCTCGCCCCGGTCATCCATGCACCGCCTCCCTATCATGTTGGGGTGCACGGGGTTGCGGGGTCCAGCTTGAAGCACTTTCGCGGGTCATGGATCGTTTCCCCTTCCTGGGTTCTGGGGGGCTCGTGCATCGAGCGGGTGAAGGATCGGGCGGCGGGCCACCACAGGGGGGCAGCAGGACATCGCGACCCCGACCCAGACCGTCCTGGGAGGAACAGCAGACGTGCCGCGGGCCCGCGACGACGTCTCCCGCCCGTCCTTCCATCCCGGGAATCTTCATCGCCCTGGGCCATGCTCGCAATCGTTCGGCTCCTCTACGGCCCCGGATCGCTCGCCGCTCACTTGTGGTACGTCGCCCAGACGGGGCGCAGGGAGCAGATGCCGTAGCCCCTGCCCAGGCACTCGAAGCCCGATTCGAGCCTGAACCCACCCTCCCGCACCGTCCCATCGATGTCGGGCCTGGGTTTCGGCGGGCCCTGAACCCGAAGCCATGAGGTGACCAACGGGAGCAGTTCGTCGGCGCCGAACGCGCCCGGAAGCTGATGCACGTCCTTCCCCCCATCGAAGTGCCACAGGAGCACCAGGGCCCCGTCACGCACGGTCCATGCGTTCGCCTTCCCATCGCCGAACGCCAGACGCAGGGCATCACCCAGGGCCTCTTCGATCTCCGTCTCAACGATCACCGTTCTGCTGTCCATCATGCCATCTCCTCTCTACGGCTTCTCTACGATCCGCATGAATACCGGCAGCCCCGTGCGGGCGCAGACGCCTTCCCAGTGGTAGCGCTTCCCCTCGATCTCCACCGATTCCAAGAGCCGGTGAAAGGTCACCTCGTGGTCATCGCCACAGCGCGAGCAATGCGCCACGTTGAGGGTGGTCACCGTGTCCGGGAACACGTCCCGCGCCCCAGCGATGTCGAGGTTACCCATGACTGCCCTCGCGGGCGCGCTGGCCTCCGCTGGGGGCGTAAGCCGGACCGCGGCGAGGACCCGGTCCGCGCGAGAGAGATACAGATCCTGATCGCACCTCTCCCACCACGTCCTGATTTCCTGTTCGGTGGCCCCGGCCTCCTCACACTCGATCCGGTGAAGCAGTCTCGCCACCCGCTCTCGCTCCGTCATCCGAGCACCTCCGACCTGAGCTCGTCCAGCGCCGCCTCGACCGCCGCGATGTTCGACCCCATCTCATCGAGGAGCTCGTTGCGGAGATGCGCGATCGCTTCGGCGAGCTCCGCATTCGTCGGGACCCTGATGCCTCCATGCGCCCGGTGCGCCACGTTGGCCGGCGTCAACTCCTCGGGATCCGTGCTGGGCATGGCGTAGAGACCCGGCGGCCTGACCCCCGGGCCCCAGCGCGACGCAGCATCATCGAACGGGCACGTGGCCAGGTCGCAGTCGAGCGGGTGCGTCATCCGGTATCCGTCATCGAGGATCTGGACGTGGTGAAGGAAGGTCAGCCGGGTAGGGTGGATCACCCCGCGCCTCGCCAATTCGAGCAGTAGATCCGCATCATCGTAGCTGGTCAACAGCGTCATCTCGGGCCTCCCGATTCTCGTGGCATTGTTATGGCATTCCTACCGCATTCTTTCCGGGTCGCGCGCCGCCCGGAGTCCGATCAACGTCTTCACGCTCGCGACCAACCGTCGGATCTCGGGGTCGCGGTTCATCTCCAGGCGTTCCTCGTAGCTCGGCGCTCGGAGGCCGTCCCTGGTGAACACATGGATCCTGGCGCAGTACAGGCACACCCCCAGGTCGCCCGGCTCGACCCCGGCCCAACCGCGCATGTCGGTTGCGGTATCGAGCTCGTGGCCGCATGCCGGGCACGAGGTGCTCGCGAACCGCGTGGACCTCATTCGGGATCCCTGTTAAGGGTGATGGCGAGGATGATAAAGGACACCGCCGCAACGACGGGGTACAACTTGAGGAGAAGGATCACGGCGCCTCCCCGTCCCACCGACGGATCACCCCCACGTGGGCCTTCGCCAAGCTGGTCGCGCATATCACGATCAGGGCGATGGTGGCTCCGGCCACCCACCATCGTTCCGTCAGCAGATCCTTGATGACAAACGCCGCGGCGATCAGCATGCCCAAGACGGTGAGCCGATCCAAGAAGCCGCTTCGCCTGGCAGGAGCTCGTCGTTCGGGCGCGTTGTCCCGGAGCATCATCGCTTCCACGGCGGCCGGAAGCAGCTGGGCAGGATGGTATACCGCCGCGTCCACGAGCTTGATGTTCTCCCGCTCGGCGATGGCCATCAACCGGAGCACGTAACCCTCCAGCACAGCGTCGATCGTGCGCTGATCGACGTCCAGGCTCTTCAGCCTTTCCTGGGCGTCGTACAGCACCACGACGATCGCGCCAGGCGTGAACGGCGTGGCCTCGGACAGCCGGGCGGCCATCGCGCTGCGCTCGCGCGTGTTCATGAGTCGCCCCTGGCCCTTCCGGCCATGATCGCTCGCTCCACGGGAGTCAGGTCCCAGGCGGCGACCACGGCACACAGGTCGCCATGCAGCCGCTTGAGGAGCAGCGGATCGTAGTCGGGTCGGGCGCCATGGGCCCTGTCGTGCCATTGCTCGACTTCCCACAGGATCAGATGCCCGGAGAGCGCTGACGCCCGGCCACCGACGGCCTGCAGGGCCTCGGGCGGAACCATCGGCACCAGCGCGTACCCGTAGCGCTCGGGCGTGCCTCCCCGAACCTCGAACCGATGGGCTCGCTCGCCTCCGGGCCATCGCTGCAGGTAGTTACCCCAACCGGGCCCGCCGGCCCCGCTGATCAAGTCGTGCGGGAGCGTCGTATAGACCAGGGACTGCCCGGTCCACGGCGCCGTCACCTTGACCTGGCGTTGGTCGGCTCGCGCGACCGCCAGCATCGGCCTGCGATGCTCATCCACCGGGGCGTCCCGGATCACCTCGCTGAGTTGGATCAGCGGCGTGCCCATACCCAACGCCTCGTATCCGGCCGCAGCGGCCTGATACTCAGCATCAGCATGCATGTGAATCGACGTCCTGTACGCCTTCAGCCGTTCACGTGCTTCCTCCGGAGCCATCTCGATCAATTCGATGTCCATGCTTCTCTCCCCGCGGTTCGGATAGCCTCGCCAGGTAGTGCTCGGCGAGATGGGGCTGGCCAGCGATCAGGAGCTCGACCAGCCTGGCTTCCACTTGGTCCCGGCTCAGGTCCACGCCCAGCACGTTCATGGCGTAGAACCCGGCCACGTATGGCAGGAACCAGTCGGAGTGCGGCAGCATGTAGGTTGCTCGAACCGCCACCTTCGCCTGGATCTGCAGATGGCAGACCTGGCACAGAGCCGCCAGGTTCCACCATCGGAGGTTCGTCTTGTTGTTGTCGAGGTGATGTACCGTCAGCACCCGGGTCTTCCCGTCGGCCCGATGGCCACGGCACGCTGCGTCGCATGGCAGGATCCCGCTCCGGATCCATGCGCCACCTTCGACCCGGTCGATCCGAGCCGTCGCCGTGCAGCTGCCCTCGCGCGCCAGCGCCGCGCGGACCATCTCAGGATCGTTGGGGGCCTTGACCCATTGGGCCCCTCGATGCAGGCAGCGAACGCACCGGAAGCCGGCATCGATCTTGGTCTGTAGGGACCTCTCGGGCCACGCGTCGGGGTACGTGCCCCTGAAGTCAGGTCGCCCCATCGGTTCCCAGGTCGCGATAGAGGCGGATATGCACTCTGGCCAGGCCATCCACCAGATCATGCTTTCTGGCCTTCGCCTCGGATTTGATGCCCTGCGATCGGGCATCCCTGAGTCGCTCGTTCAGCTTCTTCGTGAGCTCATGGATCTCGCGCACGAGCTCGCTGTCGGGGTCCTTCTGTGCCCAGGACATCACCCTGGCCTTTGGCCCGTCAGGAGCCAGTCTGGGTCATCGGCGTGCGTCTTCAGCACGCGGCGCGTCGCACGGTCCATCCCCCAGCACCCTTGGAAGAGCGTCATACCTCGATACCGGACGAACAGCTTCGTGTGCAGAACCTGAAGCGCGCTGTTCCCCTCCGGCACCCAGAGATCGTGCCATGCGTAGTCCCATCGCTTGTCTTCGGGCCACTCGATCGTCGCGGCGTCACCCTCGTGAAGCGTCACGCGGCCCAGTGCCTCTTCGGCGCCGAAGCTCGGCCAGACCAGCTTCACCACCTCGGCGCTCTTCTCCACCACGTCCACGTGCTCGACGTGGCCGGTGGCGAGGAGGCCCCTGACGACGCAGCCGAGGCCCAGCCCGGTCACCAGCACCCGGCCAGACGCGAACAGGACGACCGGCATATGCCGGGCGAGCTCCCGGGCGGAGTCCTCCATCACGACGTCGCCCATATGCTGCATCGTGGCCTCGGTCATGCAGCGCAGGACGGTGATCGGCCGGCCCCGGTTCTCGCCGTCGAGCGCCGGCATGCGACGCACCGACCACAGCCCGGCGTCGCCCGTCGGGATGTGCTCGGCTCTCATCTTCTCGTAGAGGCGCGTGCGCATCATAGGTTCAGCGCCTTCCGGATCCGGACGCTCCAGCACTCCGGGTTCGTGCACGGCTTCACGTGGCCCGTCAGGTCGTAGTACCGCGGCCTGCGGCAATGCTGGCAGTATCCGTTGTCCGCGCCATCCACCTCGGCGATCAGGCTCTCAATGGCGGCCCGGCCCTCTCTCGGCCGGTCGTGCTTGTCCAGAAACTCTTCCATGGCCTCAAGCATCGTCGAGCGGTCAGCGCTGGAGATGTAGGTCATGAACCCCGGCGGCGATCCGAAGTCGAACAGCATCAGAGTGAATCCGATTCGGGGCGAGCGTGGATGGCGCTCCGCATGCTGGTCGAGGGCGTGGCCGATCGCCTCGCCGATCCCGCGTGCCGTTTCTTCCATCGGCTTCAGGGTGGGCTCGGGCATCGTTCTCCTCCCTACGTTGTGGGTCGTACGTGCGTAGCTCTTCACTCGGTGTCTCCCATCGTTTGGGACTCGCCCGGGCGGGGCGGTCGTTCATACCCGACAGCCGACTCCTCCTCTTGAGTAAGGTTGGACTGCGCCTGCCTCCGCCCGGGCTTCCCGCAGGGCCAACGATCGGCCCTTCCTTCTACTGAAGGATCGAGACCTCCACCTTCAGGTTCTCACGCAGATAATGCGCGATCCGCTCGATCGCTTCGAGCTCCCACGCGCCGCCGTCCGCCTCATGGAGCGAGGCGATGGGGCCCGAGGAGCTCCGTTCGAGCCGGAAGATGAACGGGGCCAGCGGCTGCTCGATCTCCCGGAACGTGCGGATGGGCGCCAGCATGACGGGGTTCGGGATCCCGACCTCGTCGCCCAGCGTGACCTTCACACCGGCGCGCGTCGTGACGCTCTGCGTTCGGCCATCGTCCGCCACCTTGACCTCGCTCTCGTCCGCGACGCCGCCCAGGATCTTCAGCACCTGGGCCTTGTGCCCCCCGTCCGCGACCCGAGACTGGATCATGACGTTCGCTTCGAGCATGCGCAGGTTCAGCATGTCGCGCGCCAGGTCGGTGCACGCGGCCCTCATGTAGCAGAACCGGACCCCGCGCTCCTGCAAGGTGCTCAGTAGATCGACCCGCTGTGGCCCGACCACGTGCACCATGCACGCCGACAGGTCGAACTCGTCCCGGTTCTCCTCGACGTACGCGATCAGGGCGCTCAGCGTGTTGACGCAGAGCGTCTTCGGCTCGTCGGGCGCGTGCTCTTTCGGGAGCCTGCTCAGCGGGATCGTGCTGAGCAGCGCATTGCCGACCTCGACGACCACGTTCTGTCCGGCGGCTCTCTCGGCCATCTCTCTGATGGCGTTTACGCCTGTTCCATCCATGCCCTATCTCCTTATGGTGGATAGCTTGCGGTCAGCTGTCGCCGGCCGCGTTGCGGTGGAGCGGGTGCACGTCGGGCTCAGCCCGCTGCGGCTCGCTCTCGGGGGAATCGGTGGGGGGGCTGGCCTGTGGCGGCACGTCCTCGAACTCGATCACCTCCTGCTTCGCGTCCTGGCAGACCGCGATGATGGGGCTCTTCGAGTCGGTGCCGTCTTCCCTGCCCATGAACATGTGGCCATCCACGGCCCGGGCGCAGGCGAGCTTCACGCTCTTCACCTGTACGCGCGTCATGGCCTCTTCCCGGCTCTTCGCCGGCTTGAACCGGACCACCAGCGTGATCGACCGCTCCTCCTCCGGGTCGGTGTTGGGGTCCTGAATGTTCTTCAGCACCCGGTTGAACTCGTACTCGAACAGCTGAGGCGCGGCGCCGCGGCTCACGCTGGCGAGGGTGACCTTATCCAGCTTCATCGCTCCCATACCTCTTCCTCCACGGATCGGGGTTCAGTTGGCTGATCGATACGTCACAGCCCGGGTTCGGTCCAGTCCTTCCACCTCCTGCCCGTCAGGGCGGATTCCCTCGGCGCCTCCCAGCCGCAGTTACGACAGCGGTGGCCAGGCTCGACCTTCGTGCCTGTTCCGTACCGCTCGGCGCATGTGGGGCACTCGTGATAATGCCGCCTCGCTGCGCGCTTCTGATCCTTGTACGCCCGCCAGAAATCACCGCTCTCGCTCATTCGGGTTCCTCCCAATTGTCTTCGCCCCAATCGTCATCCACACCAGCACGGGAGCGGAGAGCGGCGATGGCCCGGGTCAGTAGCTCGGACAGGCGGCGTTCGTTAAAGCGTAGGGACTTGGCGTTGACCTCCAGCTCCCCCACCAGCGCCTCCACGTCGGCGGATGCGCCAGCCGCCATCTCTCGGTGGACCTGCTCAACGGAAGCGTCCCACGCGGCCTGTACGTCTGGCGGGTAGTCGCTCGGCTCCCCCTGGGGGGCGCGGCGGTTCATCGCTTGCACGGCTTCGATGCAGAGATCCAGTTGCTCGGCGGTCATGCCCACAGGGGTGAAGCTCTTCGGTGCCGATCCCGTTCGGTGCAGCCGTAGGTGGCGCTCCATGTCGGCCCATCGCTTCTCGCTCATTCGGGTTCCTCCCTCTCGGGGGTGGCGGGAGCGAGGTCGAGCACGCCCTGGCTGCAACGATGGGCGATTAGGTCGCAGTATTCAGGGTTCAACTCGATCCCGACACCCTTCCGTCCATGCTCCTTCGCTACCCAAAGCGTCGTGCCAGATCCAGCGAACGGGTCCAGCACGGTCCCGCCTTCTGGACAACCGGCCTTGATGCAGAGCGTCGGAAGCTCGGGTGGGAATGTGGCGAAGTGGGCTTCAGCATACGGCTTTGTGGTGATCGTCCAGACGGTGCGGCGGTTGCGCATACCACTGCACTGCTCGGTGCGCTCCATGTGGTCCCATCGGTCGTTAAATCCCGCGTGCCTACGACCGTGCCCACGTTGCTTGTCGCTCTTGCGGAACTTCCGCGTGCTTGATCCCTGTCCGGCGTGAGAGACGCCGCCGCCGTGGCCGTTCTGTCCGTTGTCGTACTTCGCCTCATCTGCGTACTTCGCGGGTACCGCAATCGCATCCGCGTCGTAGAAGTAGGTCGCGCTCTTGCTGAGCAGGAACACGTACTCGTGGGCTTTCGTGGGCCGGTCCGTCACGCTCTCGGGCATCGGGTTGGGCTTGGCCCAGATGACGTCGGAGCGCAGCCACCACCCGTCCGCTTGCAGCGCGAACGCTACCCGCCACGGGATGCCGACGAGATCCTTGGGCTTGAGGCCGGGCGGGACAGCCTTCTTTTGCGCGGTGTGCGCTGCGTTCGCCGTACCAACTAGCGTTGATGTGTCGCCCTTGATCGCCAACCCGGAGACGCCATTGGCCGCGTAGCTGTCCCCCAGATTCAGCCAAAGCGTCCCGTCATCCCGCAGCACCCGACGCACCTCGCGGAACACCTCGACCATGCGGGCCACGTATTCATCGGGCGTGGATTCCAGCCCGATCTGCCCGTCCTCGCCGTAGTCACGTAGCCCCCAATACGGAGGGCTCGTCACGCAGCAATGCACGGAGGCGTCGGGCAAGGCACGGAGCCCGGCCAGAACGTCGGCGTTGTAGACCGTGACGTGCGAGTCCTCGTAGTAGGGCTTCACGTCCCCTCCCCGGTATGCCCCGTGGGCTCGCATCAGATCCTCCAGTCGGCATCCGGGAAGCCCCGGCGCTCGTTCTCGGTCATCTTCGGGCCCGACCAGTCGGGGTGGAACCTGGCCCTGTCCCAGCACCAGCCGGTGAGCTTGAAGTCGCGGCTCTGCCCCTCCCCGCATGTCGGCACGTCCACGTAGCCTTCGGCCTGAAGCGCTTCCCGCGCCGCCTTCGGGAAGCGCTCGTCGATCGGCTGCCGGCATTTCGAGAGGGTGCGATGGCACCAGGGGCAGACCTTCTCCCTCTCTCCCGCGCTCATCGCCGCGCGGCCTCGGGGCCCATCTCGCGTGCCACGACCGCGCCCGTACCATCGACGACCACGAGCGAGGAAGTGCGCAGTTGCTGCGAGCGCCTCCCCATGTATTCGACGAGCCACTGAGTGTCGTGCAGCGTGTCGCTCGCTCCCTGGCGGGTGATCGCGAACAGCACGGACTCGTCGGGCGCCGTCATCTTCAGGATCAGCGCGCTGAGGATCTCCCGGCGGTTCTCCTCGGCCTCGTCGCCGAGCTTCCTGTACCGACCGACCACCTTCACCGGCCGGCCGCAGACCCCGTCGAGCACCGGGGTCTCGCAGCCGCGGCTCACCGTGACTTCCTCCTGCAGATGCGTGACGCTGAAATGTGGATGGTCCGGGTGGTCGCACTGGATCCGGATCAGATCAGTCTTCATCGTCCGGCACCTCCTCCTGATCGGGATCGGGCTTCGGGTCGCCCTCGGCCCAGGCCACCCCATCCTCGACGTGGATCCCGGGATCGAGTGCCCGCCCCGTGCCGCAGATGAACACCTGCAGGTCAGACGCCTCCGCCTCCTCGGCGATCGCCGCCAGCGTGTCGTCGTCCAGCACGTCTCCCTCATCGATCAGGGTGAAGCCCAGCCCCTTCGCGTCCGCGACGTCGAGCGCCATCCTCGTGCGCTCGGAGCCGCTCGCGAGCTCCAGGGGCCTGCCCTTGTAGAGCGGCTCACCCTCCGGCGAGAACGTGAGGTGAGGCACCGGGATCTCGGCGCTCGCGATCATCGCCTTCCGCCGCTCCTCCAGCTTGGCCATCTCGGCTTCGAGCCGCGCGATCTCGGCTTCCGCATCGCTGAGGGTTTGCTGCGCACGGTCGTACGCCTTCCAGGGCTCCAGCGCCTCCTGAACGGCCTGGGCCGTACGGATTCTGGCTCGGACCTTCTCCATCTCCTCGGTCGGGTCCGGGAACGCCTCGGCGCTGATCGTGGAAGCCTCGATCTGCGCATCCTCGGCCTCGATCTCCTGGCCGATCTCGCGATGACCTTCCCGGGCGGCTTCGAGCTCCTCCTGCGCCCGTTCGAGCGCCGCGTGCGCCGCGTTGACCGCCATGATCTTCTCGGTCACCGCCGAGCCGGCACGCTCCAGCGCCTTCAGCAGTTCCTCGCGGTTCGTGACGTGCTGATCCCTCTGCTTCCACAGGTTCTCAAGCTCGATGGCCTGAGCCTGCAACTCGGTCAGGCGGTCCATCTCCGCGGTCGTGTCGATCGGTTCCGGCCGCTCGCCCTCCGGCCGCTCGACCGCCCTGCTCTTCCGCTGGGTGGAGATATGGGGCGTCCGCTCCGCGTAGAGCCTCTCCCGTTCGGCCTTCACCGCTTCGAGCTTCCCGGGCAGGTCCGGGTCCTTCCCGATCGACATCAGGATCTCGTACTTCCGCTTCAGCGGCAGCCCGAAGAAACTCTGCACGTCGGGATCCACGCCGAACGTCAACTCATCGAGCTTGCCCTGTCCGTGCTTCCCGCCGTCGGGGCCCGTGACGTACAGCGAGCCCTTCGGGTTCGCCGGCGTGTGATGGCGGCGGATCTCCCATCCGCCTTCCAGTTCCACCATCATGTAGCCCTTCCCATCCGGGGCCTCGTCATTCACCACGCGCTCGTGCACGCGCGTCCTTCCCCCCAGGGCCCCGTTCACCACGGCGAGCAAGCTGCTCTTGCCCGACCCGTTCTTGCCGCTGATGGGGATCAGGCCCCGGTCGGGCAGATGCCGCACGACCGCGATCGACAGGCCCTGGATCATCCGCGCCACAATCCGCACGAGGTGCGGGCCACGCTTCTTCTCGTCGCTCATCTCAACCGTCCTTCAGGAGAGAACCCTGGGCGTCGGTCTCCGCCTCGGCCCGCTTTTTGATCAGTGCCATGCTGAGCTCGGACAGCATGCGGTTGACCAGCACCGCCTCCCCGCGCGAGACCGCGAGCTCGGCGCTGGCTTCCATCTCGGCCGTCAGCACCCCGGCCTCCCTGGCCTTCGCCATCAGGTTGGTGACCTGGGTGATCATCCCCGGGGAAGCCGCCTCAGCGGGGCTGTCCTCCGGCACCGGGTTGCTCTCCGGCATCGCCTCGGTCGCCGCCTGGCCTGTATCCTCCTCGACGTCGGCCTCCACGACCGGCGCTGCGTCCTCGTCCTGGGCCTTCAGCGCGTCGTCGAGGCTCTGCGCGTCGGTCGGCGGCTCGTCCGGGAACCACTCTTTGTGGATGTCGTCCGCCTCTTCCTTGTCGCGCTCGTCGAGCTCCTCCATCACCTCGGTGGCCGAGAGCATCAGGGTCTTCCGCGTCACGGCGATGGTGCGCTTCGCCTGCACCATGCGCTCCGCTGCCTCTTCCAGCCCCATGGCCAACACGAGACCGACCTTCCATGAGTTGCTCGTCTTCTCGATGTTGCCCTCCATGTAGTGATCCTCGGCAGGATACAGGACCAGGCGCACGGGCGCATGATAGAGGCTGCCGAAGTTCTCGTGGATCTCCTCCAGGGCCGTCTGGATGTTGTTGGTCGTCTCCCAGGACGTGGTGCGGAACACGTGGTAGCCCATCGAGAACGGCGAGGCGAGGAGGTGTAGGTGCAGCCTCGCATACGGCTTGCACGCGCAGGCCCCGCCGGCCGCTCTCGGGCATTCCTTGACCTCTCCGGACTTCAGATCCGTCATCGCCTCGCCGTCGCACGCCACGACCTTCGTGCGCCCCTGGTACTGGACGAGCTCGGTGTGCAGGTTCTGCTCGATCTCCGGATACATCAGGATGGCATCGAGCTCGGTGGGGTTCTGCCCGACCTTGGGATGGGCATGGATCCGGTCGTCGATCGCGAAGTTGCCGTCGGGCCCTCGCGTCCGGGTCGTTACCACGAAGTGGTCGTACTTCACCGGCAACTGATAGGTCTCGCCCGGCTTGTTCTTTTTCTGCCGTTCCTCACCCTTGCCCCCGATCTTGATCTTGCCGAGCTCCTGGGGACGGGCGGGTAACATGCTGCGTTTGATCAGGGCCATCGGAGATCACCCCTTCATGTCGTCGAGGGTGGAAAGGATCTTCGAGTCCATCTGGTCGAGCTTCGACCACATCCATTCGGGCAGGCCGAGCGTCTGGGTCCTGGGCGGGAATCCTGGCCAGACCCCGGTCTCATGGCAGGTATGCCACAGACGGAGCAGTAGCAGGACGTGCTTCGAGATGTTGGCCGCAGGCATGCCGGGCTCCCAGATCGGGCCCGTGGCCTCATCGCCCAGGAAGTAGACGACCAACTCATAGGGCGGCACCTTCTCGATCGGCACCCCGGCGAACGTCTTGGCCGGCATGCCGTTGGCGCGTAGGCCCCATCGGTAGATCACGCTCTGGCGCAGGTAGCCGTTGTAGAATGCCTGCTTCCGATACTCGTCCTCGTCGGCGCCGCGCACCCCCTTGGCATCGACGGCGAGCCCGCCCTCGATCACCGGGTCGTACCAATCGACCCTGCACTTCATGCGGACCACGATCGGCTGCTCCTCGGGCCTCAGTGCGGGGACGGGCTGGTCCCAGATCACCGAGAGCTCGCGGCTTGCGCGTGTGTTGCGCGCCATCGGGCCGGTCAGCGGATGGCCATTGAAGGCCTTCGTGCAGCCGGCGATCATCTCCGCCTCGGCTTGCGTGATCAAGAGCACGTCGTCGCGCACCTTATACTGGTTTCGGTGCGTCTTGCAGACCTCGCCGCCATGCACCGGGATGGAGCCGGTCGCCTTGCAGCGCTCACCCTTCTGGGTCTCGCCGATGCATGTGCCGGCGACCCGATAGAGATCCTTGAACACATCGGGCTCGAAGATCGCGCAATGCAGCGCCCTGCCCTCCTTCCAGACCTTCTTCTCGTCCTCGGGCTTCGGCGGATGGTCGATGCTCTCCTTCAGCTTCGACGGCGTACTGGGGGGCACCAGCTTGCCCAGGCGGCTGTTGGACGCGTACGGGCAGCTGTGGTACTGGGAGGCCGACACGTCTTCGTACACGCCGGGCTCCGGGGTCCAGATTGCTTCGGGGCTTGCCATGGACTATCGTCCTGTCGAGAGGAAGTGTGTCTGCGGTGACGGCCCCCGGTGCGCAACGACAGCGTGCGCCGGGGGTTCGCCGTTTCAGCCCTCGGGCTCCCCCTCCTCGATCGCGCCCGCGGGGATCTTGTGCCTGGCGGCGTACTCCCGGATGTCGTCCGGGTCGAACCGGTTCAGCACTCCGACCTTCACGACCGGCAACCGCCGCTCGTTGGCCCAGCGCTCCACGGTCTTCGGGGAGACCTTGAGGTACGCCGCGACGTCCTCGTAGTCCCATAGGGTGGGGTTGGGTTCTGCCATGTGGACCTCGGTGGGATATGGTGCGATGGAGTCTGTCAGCATCGTAGATTAGTGGTCCCGGATGGGCCTCGCAAGAGGTGGGACGGGGTGGGGTATGGTGCGGAAGGGTGGGATCGTTCCACGTGGAACCGGTAGGATAGGCTGCGGGCTGGAAAACGTTGGGAGAGTAGGACTATGAGGTGGTGGACGCGGGGGGCGACGAATCGCCCCCCGCTACCCCGCACTCCTGAAGGATTCTGGCGATGGGGTCCGCGGCGCTCCTCGCCCGCTCGACGGCGTCGAGCAGGGCGAAGGATCCCGCGGCGCTCAGGCGTTCGAGCTTTCCCGTGAGGGTGGGGCCCCACCCGCCGAAGAGGATCCGGGCCCGGAGGTTCCCGCGCCCGGCATTGAGCCGGTCGAGCAACAGCACGGCCTCCCCTCGCTCCAGATGCAGGGCCCGCACTTCCTCCCTGCCCTCTTCGAGCACGCGGTAGTACCGGATCAGGTCGCGCTTCGCGACCCACGCCGGGCTTCCTGTTCCGTCGGCCCGGGCGAGGAGCTCGTCCCCGACCGGGCCCATCCGGAACGTCACCTGGGGTGACCCGCCTCGCGCGCTCATGAGGAGCTCTGCGCATCGTGCACGAGCTTCACGGCCTGGCCGACGAGACGGTCCACGGCAGGGGGGACCAGGGGCCCGTTCGGCACGAGCTCGATCGCCACGTCCTCGCCCTTCGTGGGGTCGAAGACCGTGAGGCTCACGTCGCCGGTCGTGAGTAGCTCGCACTCGAAGCGCCAGCCGTGCTCGCTCACCACGCGCGCCTGTTTCTCGACGGCCTCGGGTCGGTTGATCGTGACTTCAGTGGTGCGTCCGTCCGGGAGCAGATACTGGGTGAAGGGGATGGCCATGGTCAGTTCTCCGCGGCTCGGATCCGGCGCTCCTCCTGCTCTTCGAGCCACCGGATCGTGTGGTCGAGTGCCTCCCCGCTCAGGCAATGAGCGAGCAGGCCTGTCTGGTCTGGATCGGGTCGGCCGTCGGCGAGCATGGGCGCACAGAGCCAGCGCCCATACTCGTCTCGGCAGTACAGCACGTTCCGGCGCCGGTACCACCCGATGTGGTTCAGCGCCTGGGCGATGATCAGGGCGTCGCCTCCCCTCGTCCGCCTCATAGCGGCCCGCCCTGGTCGCTCAGCGGCCTCTGGCGATGCAGCCCGTGGTCGCTCAGCCCATCGCCATCGAGCACCGTCCGGTTCTTGAAGCCGAAGCCCAGGCGGTGGGGCGGCAGCATGCAGAACATGTGGTACTGATTCGATTCGTCGATCAGGCGGCTCTCGGCGGGGAAGAGCTCGCATCCCTCCGCCTCGTCTCCGAGGATCGCGTTCTTCAGCCGCTGCTTCAGGCGCCAGTCACCGATCGGGGCCTTGTCCCTGCGCTTGAAGCTCATGTAGACCCCGGTCGCCTTCTCGTCTCGCGTGCCCTCCGTGGGCCACCAGACGAGCACGACGTGATTCGCGCTCTCCCATCCGAACCGGGAGGTGGGATCCTCGGGCGGGTTCCAGGCCGCCCAGGTCTCCGGATCGGGGAAGCGGCCCACGATGGCCAGCCACTCCTCGACCCAGCTGCTCACGTCGAACGTGCTGAAGTAGCGATACGGGTGGTTATCGAGCTCGGCCAGCGTCGTCATGGCCTCGAACTCCTTGCGGCCTTGCCTCAGCTGCCGCCTGCGCTCGGCTCGGGTCCTGGGGGCCGGTGCCCTCATCGTAGTACCCTCTCCCTTTTCTGGATCGTGCTCACCTAGCGGACGTAGATGAAGTAGCGCATTCGGCCGTCGTACCAGTCGCGCTCCCTGATAACGCGGGCGTAATAGCCCTCTGCCCTGAAGTCGTCGGCGCGTCGTTGGGCGCTGCGCTTCAGCCGGAACGGTCCGTCGCCCTGGGTCCAGGTCCTCCCCTCGATGGTTCTTGTCTCTGCCATGAGTCCTCACCTCCGGAGCGCCGCGAGAAGCAACCCGGCACCGTGCACGTCGAACGTGATCGCAAAATGCTTCATCGTATGGATCCTCCATCGTTGCGGTAGAGCAGCACCGGCTCGGGGAGCTCTTTCCTCCGGACGGCGTAGCGGGCGGGCTCGTACGGGTCGTCCGGGTCCTTCTTCGGCAGCACCCGGACCGGCGTGTATTCGAGCACCCAGGTCCGCGTCCCGATGAACCCGATGCCGTTCGCGGCGTCGAGGAACAGCTGCCTGACGCTCCAGCCCTCGGGTGTAGTGCAGCGATCGATCGTCGCGGAGTTGCCGGTTTGCGCCATCGCTCGCGCTACCTTCTCGGCTGCCCGCTTCGAGCCTTCGTAGCGTGGTTCGTGGTTCGTGGCCCCGATGGCATAGAAGATCATCGTGACGGCTCCTTCACTTGTGGTGTGTACTGTGCGCGGATCCGGGGGCGTTTGGCTCGCTCTCCGGATCCTGACTGCCGCGTCCACCTCGCGAATCGTGCGCGTCAATTTCCTCCTCCATCGCCTGTTCGCAGGCGCTGCAGAGCGTATGGGACACGTGTCGGCGCGTCCCGGAGTCTCGATCGATGAACGGCAGGCCCCACCGCTGGCACCGACAACAGCGGCGGAAGAACAGGGCCCATCCGAACGGCAGCTTCACGGGTCCCACCTCAGCCAGCGTAGGGCTTCGAGCTCCCAGCCCCTCACGCCTGCCAGCGTTCGTGGGACGCCATACCACTTGACGGCTTTCCTCACCTCCTCTCGGGTCACGTCGCTTCGGCGCATCGCTTGGTCGGCGAGGATCGCGAGCGCCCGATTCGTGGTCTTGGGCCAGGCATCCGGGCCCCCGACCCTCCACTTCGTCGAGCTCACCTGTTCGAGCTCGACGCCCATGTACGCGGCAAGCCTCGCAAGGGCCTGCCGCGCGCTCTTGGTCTTCCGCATGATGATCGGTCCTCGTCAGCGGTGGTCTCGTTCCTCCAGAGGCACATCGCCGTCGCCGCCCAGGAAGTCTCCCGTGATGTCATCGATCGTTTCCCCGACCGGGCGCCCGCACGCGAAGCAGTAGCCTCGCGGGATTCCTGCATCATCCGTCGGCGGCCAGGAGGTGGCAGCGCCCGGCGTCAGCCTTACTTCGACCTGCACCGGCACGGCGTTGCCCTCCTCGTCCACCACCTTGCCGAAGAACCCGTTCGAGTACCGGTCGATCACGTCGTTCAGGATCTCCCGCTCGACGTCGTCGGACGTCATCTCTTCCTGCTCCGACCCGTCGGGGTACACGCGGGTGTACTGTGGCGCGCTCGCCCGCTCCGGCATCGCCAGCGCTTCCTCGGCTTGCTTCAGCGCCATCGGGTCGTGCTCTTCCAGATACTGCTTCATCCCGGGCGCCAGGATCATGACCTGCAGCGCTGCCCGGACGGGGTTGTTGTTCGTGCTCATGGTGACTCCTCGCGATTGCGTGGATGGTTCAGGGTTGACGTGGCGCGGTCAGATCCGGGCGACCACGACCTCGCGGTTGACCTGCCGGATCCGGACGAGCCTGGCGATGTGGAACGGGGTGTGCAGATCACTCGGCGCCCTGTAGCCCTCGATGATGGCGCCGCTCAGATACCACTCGCCCGCGATCGGCGGGCGAAATTCACCGGTCGTCGCCACCCGGAGCTCTCGGCTGTTCGGCGGCCAGTTGCAGCCGAGTCGATCGGCCTCCTCCATGTTGGGAAGGTCGGCCACCGGGAACAGCGTGCGCCCAAGCTTCGGCTCGCCCCATCGCTCGGCATGGGCCGACGTCCACTCCTCCCACTCGACCTCGTGCACGCTTCGGTCGAGGAACCCTTCCCTCTCCGATGCCCCGGAGTCGAGAAGGTCTTGCACGCCGTCCGGGTACGCCTCATCAGGGACGAGCACCGTGTACGTCTCCGTTGTCACGTCCGTCACGATGATCCTCTTCATGGTCTGCTCTCCAGAGTCGATTGAAGGTTTCGTGCGCGAGGCGCTGATCGTCTTCGTTCCACGCCTCGCGGCCTGCGCGCAACATCTGGCGATTGGCGGCGTCCCGCGCCGCCGCCATCGCCACGTTGTAGGTCAGAGCCAGAGCGGCCATCAGCCGCAGAAGACCTTCTCGCCGAACGGGGCTTCCCGGTCGTAGCTCGTGGTGGCCCACAGCACCGGATAATCGGGCGCGTCCTGCGGGAACGTGCCTCGCATGTCGGTGAGGTAGATCAGGCAGGCGGGCTGGATCCCCTCTGCGTCCACCACCTCGAAGACGGGCGCGAAGCTCGTGCTTCCTCCGCCCTTCGGGTGAAGCTCGATCGGGTCGCCGCGCTCGAAGGTCTCGATCCCGTGCACGGCACTGTCGCAGTAGATCACGTGGACCCGCGTCGGCTTGAGATCCTCCATCACCGCCTCGATCTCGGCGCGGAACTGCGCCACCAGCACATCGTCCACCGATCCGCTGGTATCGAAGCCCCAGACGATCTCGCCCAATTCCTGCGCCCTCATGCTGGGCAAGTAGAGCCCGCTGGGGATGTACCGGGAGTTTGGCATCGACCACGTGTAGTCGGTCGGCGCCTGCTCCTGAACGAACCGCCATAGCACCGAACGCCAGTCCACCCTCGGGCGGAGCGCGGCCTTCGCGAACCGATCCAGCGACCCTGGCAGACCGCCTCGGCGCTTGGCCTGGACGGCGGCCTGTTGCACGGCCTGCTGCCAGTCGTCCTCGGTGCTCGCATCTTCCTGAGTGTCTGCCGGCGCGTCTCGAACCTCGCCCTGTGGGTTCGGCTCGGCCTGGCCCTGATCGTTCGGGCCTTGCCCGTCGGGGGCGCCGCCTCCCTTGTCCCCGTCGTCCCCGTCCCCATCTGGCAGCCGGTCGTAGATCCACTCAGCCGTCTTCCCCCGGAAGTCGGGGTTGAGGAGCACGCCGTCGGGAAGCTTATATCCGGCCTCCTCCAGCGTCGGGTTGATGGCATAATCGCAGGCCGCGTTCCATTTCTTGTGATCGCGACCCGAGCGGCGCCAGGGATGGCCCATCGCGGGATGCATGACCTCGTGCACCATCAGCGCCAGCAACTCGTCGCTGGGCAGGCTGGCGACGTATTCGGGATTGTAGCCCAGCGTCCTGCCATCGACCCAGGCAGTCTCGCACGTGGGATCCTCTTTCAACTCCAGGCGGAGCGCGAGCGAACCGAAGAACGGCTCATCGAAGACCAGCTTCGTTCGCGCCGCAAGGAGCCTCTTCAGCGGGTCAACGGACCCGAGCGGGCTTTTCATTGGGTCACCTCCTCGTCTCTTGTTTCTCGCGTCCACCACCCCGCCTCACGCCTCCTCTTCATCGGGCGTGTAGAACGCGGCCATTGCCTTCATGATGTCGCCGGCCTTCTTGGCCGTCGCCTTCTTCAGCTTCTCGTCTTGCTTCAGGTCCACCGCCTCGTGGACGGTGAGCTCCCCTTCGACGCGCTGCCGCATCTTCTCCAGGTCGGGGTCGTCGGTGACGTTGAGCCGCTTCAGCACCTCGACGATCTCCAGACCGGCCCGGACCAGGCGCGCCCGATTGATCGGCTTCGGGTTGCTGAGGCGCTCGTGGTACTTCTCCACGACCTCGTACAGCCTGCGCCACGCGTCCTGCATGGCGATCTTCGTGGCCGCCGCGACACGGGCCTCGACCGTGCGCTCGATGTCGGCCATCTGCTCTGCAGGCAGATCGAGGCGGAAGTCTCCGGACGTAGGTACCGGGGAGAAGTCCACCGCCATCTTGAATCGGCTCTGCAGCGTGCCAGCGCTCGGATAGTCGCTCTCCCGATAGAGCCCGTTCAGGAGCGTCTCGGCCTGCCTCTTCAGGTTGGGGTAGTCTTCGATGAAGGTCCGGACGGCCCGCTCGAAGCGCTCCCTCACCTCCCGCATCTGCTCCTGATAGACGAAGTAGTTCGAGGTCGGCAGAAGCCTCCAGCCCTCATCGTTCCAGGGCAGCGTGTTGTCGTAGTGGATCTGTCGGGCCGCGCTCGCGGCGCTCAGGACGGCGGAATGCGACGGCGCGTGCTTGGTGCCACCGAACAGATGCTTGTTGTAGCGCCCCGCGTGCTCGTCGGCGGCGTACTCTCGATTGACCTTCTCGGTAACCTTCCGATCGAACCGCCGGGCCTGGAACGCGCTCACGCTCAGCGTGACGAGCATCGCGCGGCTGTGAATCGTGTCCACCACCCCGCTGGACTTCTGGGTGGCCGG